>Ga0255762_10000002_pt1 | contig 336876 bp, 272 predicted proteins | sample 101ome_16_FD_179962 | JGI IMG/M metagenome (GOLD analysis project Ga0255762, IMG submission 179962) | Coastal salt marsh microbial communities from the Groves Creek Marsh, Skidaway Island, Georgia - 101401AT metaG (version 2) | ecosystem: Environmental > Aquatic > Marine > Intertidal zone >...
CAAGTTCTTTCAGGTATTGGACTGAGTGATTCTGCTGCATCAGGAGAGCCGCCTCTTGCCTCAGCGATGCGTTTCCTCGATAAGGCTGACTTTGATGGGTTACGAGCATTGTTGGAATCTCAATCCATTTCAACAGATTTCGTAGCACCATTGCAACAACTCTCAGAATTGAAAGGTGGCCAAGAAACCATTGCTTCAGCCCGTGAACTCCTTTCCACCATGGATGGTGTTTCGCTTGATGCACTGGATGATCTCGAATCAACCATCAATTCGATTGCGCAACTTGCACCTTCTCCACCATCACTTTCGGTCAATCTTACCGTCGCACGTGGCCTCGATTATTACACTGGAACTGTGTTTGAAGTCCACGTTCCAGAACTCGGTGGAGAGGGGCAAGTCCTTGGAGGAGGCTCCTACAAACTCCTCCACCTGTTCGGACTTGCATATCTTGACCCATGTTGCGGATTTGGACTCGGCTTCGATCGAGTTCTTCTTGCCCTAGAAGCCCAAGCTGCGGCTGAAGGAAGAACTGAAGTTGTTCCAGGGGAAGACGATGAAACGCCATTCCTCGCCATGATACCATTCAATGTTGAGGCGTCAGAAGTTCTCGATTTGGTACGTGAATTACGCCAATCGGGAATCCGTGTTGAAATTGAACTACGTTCAAGAAAGATTGGCAAAGCGATGGGCTGGGCAGATAGCATCGGTGCAGGTTTTGCGTTGGTTGTCGGTCCAAGGGATCTTGAACAAGGTCAAGCCACGGTCAAACGCCTTTCTGATGGAGAACAACTTCCAGTTGAACTCAATATGGAGTCAATCCTTTCAGCATTGAATGCTTGAAGAATCACTCATCTTCTCTTCGAGCGTTCACGAAGACAGCCATTGCAATCGCTGCAGATGCAACAACGAGTGTGAATCCGGGGGTGTCTTCGGAACCACCGCCTATATCGCCACCACCTTGGAATGCTTCGTCCCATGAATCGTCGTCAATTGGCAGTTCGATGTATGACTGCTCACCCATGCTCATTTCAAACTTGGCTGGTTCGCCGGTAGGGGCAAAAATGATACTACCAGCTTGATAATTACCTCGAAGTGTCATTGTGACCCGTACTTCTGGGTTGAATTGATCCCCGTCCCAATCAATGATGGTGCTTTCGTCAATAACGAAATTGAATGTTACAGTGTTATCTCCAACCACTAGGCCAGTCTCATGGTGCTCTCCTATGATGTTTGGACCCGCGTACAAGGAAATATTCAATTCCTCGCAATCATTTTGTCCACATGCAGTATTTCCATCATTATCATTGGTCCAATCGCCCTCAACGTATATGTTAAATGACCCCCTGAAAAGACCATCAGGGTCCATGTACAATCGTTTTGCGAGCATAGGATCCATTCTAAAGCGCAGGTCAATATCTAAAACGCCATTAGGCTGTTCTTCAGAGTAGAGTTCAAGACTTGAGTTGTCCATCTTCTGGAAGTGTGTCCATGCCTTTGTGTTTGAATCATTCCAGAACATGTACATTGTTTTGTTTTCTTCACTCGGTTGTCTGATGTCATTTTGTGGCTCTGATTGTTGAATTGAAACATCACCGCCAGCTTGAACTGGAACCAACATCATCAACGCCATGAAAACAGCCAAACATGCTACTTTGCGCATGATTCTCCGAACACCTACAAAGATATGAGGTTATTGAGCAGGTGTGTTAATTACACTGCTCAATCAAATCGATGGATATCGACGCCACCCGTCGTGTTTCCACCCGTATTGAGTTGCGTCTGTCGTGTGAGTTTGAGAGCATCTCCGAGCTTATTTGGCTCCATTCGTGCCGTTCGCATGTCAGCACCACCAACGCCAGTAATGATGGCCATGACTTTGATGGTATCACCAAAGGTTGGATCCTGTCTCGCACCCCAGATCACGTTTGCATCATCGCTGACTCGTGCAGTCATCAAATCGACGACTTGTGATGCTGATTCAAGCGTCATGTATTGACCTCCAGTGACGTGAATGAGAACGCCTGTTGCTCCAGTAATGTCAACATCAAGGAGCGGATGATTGAGTGCTTCATGAACGACTTCTTCGGGTCCACGATCCGATTCACCATAGAGCATCATCGTGACTCCTCCATTCGACATAATCGCTCGAATGTCCGCGAAATCAAGATTGATGAGTGATGGAAGTGTTATTGTCTCGACAATTCCCTTGACAATTTCGGCAACCAATTGATCCATGATTGAAAACGCTTCTTCGAGAGGTAGGTTTGGAACATAATGCAACAGTCGGTTGTTATCGAGAACAAGGACTGCGTCTGCGACACGACGTAGTGATTCAAGCCCTTCGAGAGCCTTCTTCATGCGTAGTCGACGTTCGACGTGGAATGGCGTTGTAACAATACCAACAACAAGAGCTCCTGCGGACTTTGCTTCTTCTGCAACGATTGGGCAAATTCCAGTTCCTGAGCCACCGCCAAGTCCGCTTGCAATGAAGACAAGATCTGCACCGTTGACGATGCGTCTTATCATCTCACGACCAGCTTCCGCACACCTTCGACCCATGGATGGATCTCCGCCTGCTCCGAGTCCGCGCGTGATGTGACGACCAACGAGGAGTTTCTGTAGTGAACGTGTATTGTCGAGGTGCTGTTTGTCGGTGTTGATCGCAACCGTGACGGCTCCTTCAACACCAAGATGTGTGATTCGATTGAGGGTGTTGTTTCCTGAACCACCACAACCAACGATCAAGATTCGAGGATTTGGGACACCAAGTGTGGAAACGTCCTCATCCATGAGGGCGGTAGCACCGCGGTTGATGGCTTCATCACGAAGCCCAGCAACCATATCTGCGAGTGCCTTATCATGCATATTTCTCTCCGCCCTTGCGTTACCTGAACTGGAAGAACTACTGGGTCCCATCCCTACACTTCCTGATTTGGCGAGCCTTCTGTTCCCACTATTAACATCCGCGCTTGGAGCAGGGGTAAAATGGTCGATTTTTGCGGTCGCATTCACTGGCCAAATCAACCTCGACCTTTGTTAATCTCTTGTTTGTTGAAGGACGATGAGAATAAATAGAACGAGGCGGTCGCACGGACTACCTCACTTAGCTCAGTTGGTAGAGCACCTGACTGTAGTTGGAAAAAACAACGTCTCAGCAGACATCAGGGTGTCCCCGGTTCAAGTCCGGGAGTGGGGACCACATCTGTTACTGAATGCGTATAAGCATACCATTCAACAAACTGACAGAACTGGTTCAGGACGATAAATGATTCATCCCATTCGATGTTAAAATGGTGCGTTGCTCGATTCCTGAATTCCTTAATCAGGTTGAGTTGCGTGAGCGACTTTTCATTGAGCGGTTTTTTTGTTTGATATTCGTTGATGTAAGTATGAAGTGTTGGACGAGCATTGTGTTTACGCGTGATTCCTAAAGAATCACAAGCTTTGCGCATGAGTCGTTCAGTTGTTGCACCAATTGCAATGACAATAAGTGACGGCGATTTTGACGCGAAAATTTCCTTCGAAGAGGCAACATCTTCCAAAAGTGGCTGATGCTTCTCTAACTTCTCTCGTATCTTATTAAATTCATCGAGTTCAGATTGCTCAACTTCTTTGTTAGCAACCGGATCATCCTGAAGAATTTTTGTTAGTGCAAAGTAGAAATGGTTCAGAGGTAAACTACGATTTTTGTTTGATTTCACAGTCAGGAAGTCAAGGCCTTTGGCGTACATCCAGAAGAGGGCAACGATGATAATAACCCCAAAAATTGTCGCAAACATACTTTCTTCTGGCGTAATAAATATGGCAGCCAAGAAAAGCCCGACTCCAAGAAGGTACATTGAAAGGTTGTGTTGAGATTGATACGGTAGCCCACCCATAATCTCTACGTTTTGGCCATCTTTCGCTTTGACAATCAAACGTTCCTGTGTCCCAAATCGTCCGCGCACAAGGTCGAAGAAAACCCAAATACAAACTGGAGAAAAATATTCGAGATGTTCAAGAAAATCATCAGATTCGACACCAATATTATCATCAACCATCCGCTCAGACCATTCAATAATGGTTGCAAAGAAAATCAAGGACGATAACACTGTAATGAGCGTCATCAAACGGTAGACAAAGAAAAGCCGCTCTTCAGGAAAAAAGTACTGAAACCTTGCACCATTCAAGTTGATTCCATCATTTGTCGCTGCTAAAGGATCCTTGCGATCACTGACAAGTGTGCCATCGGATAACAAGCTGATTTTCACTTTTGAATTTCCTAAAAGAGCTCTCAACCGTGAATTCTTTTCGTGATGAGTTGTGCTTGCAACGACGATATTTTCTCGAGCCGTTGGCATAAGTATCAGCCTTTCCAAAACCCTCGTTTGTAAATATTTAACTGAAGTCATGCAAATTTGAAATACTGTCATGAATTAACAACCTCATGCGTCAGGGCGAGGTTATCAATTTCGCTCAAGTTGATGCTAGTGTACACTCATTCCTCACCAATCCGATACCAATGTCTGATACTGAGTCTGATACCGAGTCTGATACTGAATTCGAGTATTCTCGCCTTTTTGATGCGTGTTCAGATTTTATTCAGGGTATCGAAGCTGAATGTATTCATCGAATTGAATCCTCATCAAGCCGGATTTACAGATCATCAGAACCAATAGACCTTGATGCGAGAGACCCATTTGCTCATCGTACTCCCGAAATAATGACTCAGTACCTTACAGATTCTTTAAGTTACAAGATATCGAAAAACATCGAGCCAATTGTTTTTGTTTCGTTACATTACTCTTGTTTTAGTTCAACAGAATTCACGCTTGAACAATGCAACAATTTGATGGGCATCTGGCAAGAAAAAACGCAAAAAGGTCTGAATGAATTTGTTGGCAAGGGTGCTGTTAAGGTTCAAGTCATGGTATACGATGATATCGAAGATATCGAAGCCAATCCAGTAAAATATTTTGCTCAAAGTTTGAATCGAGAAAGTGACTTAACAGACGAGGATGACGAAAGTGTATTGCAAGCAACATTACCATTTGTGCTAATTGACTGTTCTCCTGTGGACAATCATCGGAAATTTGAATTCGATTTTGAGCAGCAACTCCCAGAATTTATCTTGTGTTTCTCTTTAATCGATGATTCTGACCAAATTGACACATCTACACTCAATCAAATCTCGGAAAAAGTGAGGAGTGGGTTCACAATTTTTCAAAAATTAGGCCCAGAATCGGATTCTATGAATTCCGTTGCAGAAGTTCTGAAATTAAGTTCAGTACTGTGCGCAAAGTTGATTTTTGGGGAAGATAATGAAGGTACTCGAGCGTTCGACCATTTAGCTTATGGCGCCTTTTTAGAATCTAGAAGAACAGACAAATCCAAATCTAGTTCATCCAAATTAGGTAGTTTCTACAGAAGAGTCCCACAGTACAACCAGCACGGGTTGAAGGATTTGATATCTGAGTGGACTGCGTACAGAGGGAATCAGACGTTGAAATCATTACGGGGGTATTATAATGCGATTTATCATTGTAAATACATCGTAGGTGATCAACCCATTAGAGACATGTTAGACAGAACAATTCATGCTTGGTCATTTTTCACTCACAATTTAGCGAAAATTGCTGGTTTGGCGAATGACGTTCTTGAAACAAACCCTAATCCACACTTCCCTCCTTGGGCCAGAGTTACTCCAAACATACGAACAAAGCAAACAATTGAAAAAATCTTTCAATCAAAAACCGATACTTCTAGTTCAGAAGATGTAAACAATTTCATGAAGGCACTGAACAAACTACTTCGACATCCAAAAATAAATATCGGTATAAATCTAAGTTTATCAGAGGTAAAGACGTTTTACGAGGAATTTACGGAGTTGGTAATTCAACTGAAAAAAATGTATTATACTGCGAGTAAACTGTTTCACCCAAATACGGTTGAAGATAATATGTACTTGAGTATGCTAAATTCCTATGACGTTAATTTCAACATACCTGTTCGAATGAGGTTGTATGACCCAATTATGAAATTTCTCGAGACCTATTCCGAGGCTTTGGATAAATTCGATAGTACAAATCCAAATATAGCAACTGCTCTAAAATCAGTGATTAAGTTAGACAAAGTTTCGGGGAGCTGCTGACATGAGTAACGATCGTGCGATTCATCGAACTGTTTCTGGCCATGTTTTGAATTACATACCCTTGACCCCCTTTAGTTCCCAGTTTTGTGAATGGCCGTTAGGTTTTATGACGGAGCGTTGCAAAAAAGACACGACAAATAATGTACAGGATTCTCCATTTACAGAATCTGAAATGGACGTTTCGATCAAACTTCTGAGGTGGAAAAGAAATTTAGACGTAAAGCTGTGTGAAGCACTCTCACCAAAAAATTGGGTTCTAGAGAGGATTGGACTCGAGTTTAGGGAAGAAGCCGGAGCAGCTATGTTTTATCCTCCAATCGCTATTCGTGCTAAGTCTGGATATGGTAAATCCATGCTCTTTGGGAAAGTCATTGCCGAGTTAGTTGATGCAAAGTTTACGCAAAATGGTGGAAATGAATGGCCAGTGTATAACCGAATTGTTTACTCTCAACTCAAAGATCAGATGGCTTCAAATCTAGAAGAAGCAGTTTGTCGCGGACTGGATAAATTCCACCAATGTCCAAACCTAGAGACGTTTTTCGAACTAACTAAAGATGTTCCTGCCGGACAAAAAATTTTGTTCATCGACAGTCTTGATGAGCATCCGGAAGCCAAAGAGTGGTGGAACATTTCTCTCATTCTTTCAAAGAATGGCTGGAGAGTGGTATGGGCTTGTAGAGATCCTGACTGGAACACTTTACAGCTCAGTTCGCAGGTAAAATCAAACTTCTATTCACGTTTGGATGGCAACACCGACCTACATTGGGAAGAATATACCGGTTTAACTTGGGATTTAGAAGTACCTGGCCGCCGCTTGAATTATCTCAAGGAGGGGAAAATCGCCAAACCAAGGTCACCGAGATTGTCCCAGGACAATCATCGTCCGAAAGAATGGGAGAATGACCGGTACAAAAACAATAAATTCCTGAAATATGCTTATGAAGCAACCCAATTGATGCACATTTTCCATACACATCACCGTCTAAAAACTGAATTCCGTGATGAATTAGACCTGTTATTGGTTGAGAATCTATTCAGAGTGAGGGACCGAATCATCTCAAAAAATGTGAAATCAAATTCGACATCGGATAAAGAATTCCTAAGAATCTTTAATGACCCGAAATGGTTTAACCAATTCTTCGATTCAAATCTTGCGAAGGTTATCATAGACACTGCATTGCATTACGCCTCAGTAATCTTGAAATCACATACCGAAGAAGAGATTTTCACTTCCTGGAATAATATTTGCCAGACTTATTATCAAAAAAATCATCATGAAACAAGCAAGAGTAACGGAAAACTTCGAGAAACCATTTTCACTCCTGAAAATGATTTGAACAATATTTCGAATAAACTTCTCAAGAAAATGCTTGATTTTGGAATACTAAGGGAGTCAGATGGCCAATTGAAATTCCGTCATAGAGATTTCGCAGTAGTTGCGTACGTCAATGGTAGTGAGAATGGTCTTGATTCACTCAACAAAGAAGATATCATTTTCTCGTACTTTTTCCCACACTCTGAAGACTTTCCTGGAAGCTCTAGTGAACAAAACCAAGAACGTAGGATTGAATTTCTCCGCAGAACAGGGAATGTGACATCTCAAATTGAATCACTGTGGAAAATAGAAAAATTGCCAGTAGATCTTAGTATCATTGCGAAGGTCTCAATCAAACTTTTCCTACCAAAAATCGAAGAAGAGGAAGTGAATAAACCAGCAGAGACATCTCAGAAACAGGTACAGAAATTACCCGATAACAAAGGGATTAGCGAGTCACAACGAAAATCTATCGAATTAGGGGCTGACAGGTCTGCAATCGTCTTGCACGGTGTTCCTGGTTCTGGGAAAACATTTAGTGGCGTTGAAAGAATTATCTATCGACAAGCCAATCTTTTCACTAGCGGTATCAGAGACTCTCGAGCATTGGTTGTTTCATTAAATGATGAACTTGCCAAGAGCATTGATGAAGAACTAAATGGTCAACACAAGAACTCGCCGTTTCTTAATGGTTTCAATCAAAGTCAGATTCAAGAAATCATCAACACAATTGAGGTTAAATCAATAAAACAAATCATCGAAGAGTGGATGCCAAATGTTGCTCGTGATGGGAAAAGTGATTGGTTATTTTCGCTTGACAATCTATGGGACATATTCAATGAACAACTCAGGGAAAGGACAAAAAGGAGGAAAATAAAATTTGACCGGAGCTGGTATCGGATATTACTCAAAGACTTTCAAAATAAGATGTTTGATTCATATTCAGGTCAATTCAAAACACAAAAGGACTACTTGAGGGACGTAAGAGGAGGCGGCATACAACCAGATGTCAGAAAGGTCTGGCATGATGTTATTCGTGAATTTCGAGAGAGGAAAAGAAAACTTCCACTACAGGAAGCTTGTGCACTTCTAAGAAATCAGTTGTTGTACTATGAATTCACAGAATCCTATGCCAGTGATTTCAACCCCGACTACAATTATGAAACCGAGTTGTTACCATTCGACGAAGACAAATCATTTTCGATTTTCAGAGATAAATTCCAAAATGGATATTATGATTGTATTATGGTCGACGAAGTCCAGGATTTACCAATCATTGCTGTCAACATGCTATCATTTTTGAGTCCTAGCCGTGAACCCAATCGATTCATTCTCTCTGGTGATAAGTATCAAACTCTAAATGGACAAGAATTTTTGTGGGAACAATTTCTTGTAAGCTTAACAAAGATGACAGCACGTCTTTCTGAGGAACACTCACAATTTATTTTTCACGACAAAAACACAAAAAGGCCACATGATCACCATCTGAAAGGGCTATTTTGGTCAAAAGAAGCAATTGATACGGTGATAAAAAATCGACTTGTTGAAAATTTCAGAAACCACCCTGCAATTAATGAAATTACTATGCACTCTTGGCAGAATTGGCCATCACCTCAATACTATGAAGGTTCGACTGAACATGGTGGAGAAAATTTTACTAAGATGGATTCACAATTCAAAAGGAGTAATGATTACAAAGATTTCAAACCAATCATGGTAATCAATACGAAAAATCGTGAAGATTTCATCGAGAAACTTTTGCTAATATTGGAGAGTATTAACCAAAGGGCGGGTGTTTCCCTCCTTTGTGCTAGCCCGAACATGAGAAAGTATATTCAGCGCTTATTCGAGGGGAAATTCCCTTATGCTCACGATACGGATAAGTACAAAATTGAGACTTTTGATCCTTGGACCATTAAAGGTCTAGAGCGAAACGCAGTAGTGGTATTAGGGGGGTACTATTATTCCTCTCGAGATCCAGACACAAAAGACTTGGGTGCCATTAATCTATCAAAGGCTTTCCTGGAGTTTGAAGAACACGAACGCGAAGCCATTGATCTGATGAGAAGGAAAATGTTGGTTTCACAAACCAGAGCAGTAGAGCAATTAATTATTGTAGATACTCCAAATAACATCGAATTAAAATTAGGGGGTGAAGAGGAGACTTTCCAATCACTAAACACGATGGATTTCAAGAGTGTAGAAACAGGAAGTCCGATTGAATATATTGAAGATCCTCAGGATGTTGAAGAAGGAATACGAGAATTCTTCAAAGCAAGCAAAATTCTCCCGGAGCACATTTCGATTAAACGTTTTTCTGAAGGTATAAAATTACTACACAGAACACGGAACAAGAAAGACAAAACCGATTTCGAAAATTTCAAGGTGAGCTTCCGTAACATTCTCGATAACGATGTTCAGAACTCTGAATTAAAAATTCTAATCAATCAATTGACAAACAATACCGTACCACTTGCACGCCACAATTTGATAGAGGATTTGATGAGAGCAGAAACAGATCAACGCAGTTATGCACCAAAGGGTTCTAAAAATCGTTACAAACAAAATGAACGTGACGATTACACAACAATGATACAATTAGCGGACAATCTAACACAATCTAATGTGGAGTTATGGTCGCTAGAAGGGTTCGAAGCACTAAAAACAGTCTTAGATTACCGTAAAGATTTGTCTACTCGATTACGTCGCTTGGAAAAACAATTTATTGAAAAATATGAGCACGAGTTTAACGAATTACTTGAGGATATCAATAGGGTACTAAATGAAACCAAATTGATGCTACGAACTTTCAGTACACATCACAATTTACCGAAGGACAATGACATTCCAAAAACCGACATCGGAGTGTTTTTGCTTGCGTATATTCTCTCCACAGCGAACAAAATGAGTTTTGCCTCTTATCCAGGCAGATTAAGGGAAGAAGATTTTGGGAAATTAGTCATACAGAATCTCAAGCAACTTGAGATCGGAGTTACTGGTGAAGGTGCACTAAATCTCTCACACAATAATAACAATTTTGAAGCAGATGGGGAAGTCTGGAACAGACTAATTGAGGATTTGCATTTCATGAATCAACAAAAGGGGGATATTGAAAATCCTGAATTTGTTGCATTAATCAGCAAACTCGCCCAATCATACAGCGCAATTTCCGGTATGTTGGGGCATCTTGGAGAGGTGTCTAATGAAAACCTGAAAGTTTTGACAAATGGAAATGCAGCAATTATTCATATCTTGGTTCAGATAGGACAAGAGGATGACATTAGTAAGTCAAAGCAACACATTCTTAATTTTGTTTCAAATGAATTTCCTGGTTTAGATCGAGGCAAACATCGGCAACTTCTGTTGAACATAAGCAAGAAAGTTCCAGATTGGTTTGATGAATTAGATGATGTGATAGTTCTAAACTGGGCAATCAAGAATTTCGTTGCATTCATGGAGGCTTTGGAAAGCGACACTCCTCGTCACAACAAACGTATCTTAGGGTTATACAGTAAATCTCGTCACATTAATGATTGGATAAATGAATCGATAAGTATTGAAAGACCAGTATGGGACTTGAGTAGACATCTGAATTTGACTGCGAAGGATGATTATTCTACATATCTTCAGGTTTTGACAACTTTTAGCAATTCGTTGTTGGATAAGTTGAAACACTCAGAATTAGATGATCGAGGTCTTCAAAATCTTGTTGACGTTAGTGTTTTTAGGCAATCAATAGCTCTTTCTGCACTTAATCATCAGGAGATTTTTGGCGTTAATTATCGTGAAGAATACATAGGATTTGATAGTTCAATTCAACAAATATACACAGTAATTCGTCAAGAAAAGAAAGGAAAAATCTACAAAAAATCACTTCAACGGGTCAAGGAATTACTAGATACCCTTGAATCAGATGTTGACTATTTATACGGTAAATCTGGTAAGAACTTTATCCGCGAAGTATTATTTCTTCAGAGTATTTCTAAACCAACTCATATTGATGAAGAATTCCAACAAATACCAAGTCTACATAAATTAAACATTTTTGAACTTGAAAAAGTAATCGAATACCCTCCACTCTTCATGCCACCGCAACAAGATGAAAATAGTGAGAAGAATTGGATTGTGAATAATAAACATCGAGTGTTTTATCCAGTACAAAAAGATCCCTTAAGCCGACTCATTCTTGTTGCCAATGTGCTTGAAAATTGGGAATTGAATATGAAATTGAATGAAATTATTTCAACCACCTTCAATCCAGTATCCGAAGATGAATCAACAAGATTGTACTGGAATAATGACGGCTTTGGTAGAACACTAGATTACGACACTTGGCTGAAGAAAAATAATCAGTTGTACGAATTCCTAAATTCAGAAGGCGTGATTCATCCTGTGGCAAAAAATGTTTGTGTGTTGCACGATAAGTTTGATCTAGACTCTAGAATAACGAAGTACCTTCGGGTAGTTGATTCATTACTTAATCTACTCTCTAATAAGAAAAACAGCGTAACTACAGAGTTAAAACCTCTTTTGAGAGATGTTGTGATTGAGGTTTTTGATCTAGAAACTACAGCCAATGAAATGTATCCTGCGCTTACTGAAGTCCAATTTGAAATAGTCACCTGCCCAAAAGACTCTCCTCTAAAAATTGATTACACTAAGAAAGCATCGAAAAGTAAATCACAAGTGCTTCCAATGTTGACAAAACCCGAATTTGTTCGATTGGTTGAAGATTTGATTGGGTATAACCAAAAAGGAAATCCGAACGTTGCCGACAGCATCGCATCATTGGAATATCACAAAGAGTTATTCATCGAATTCCTGAATCGCTATCGCAAAGAAACGGCCGAACATCTGAACGCTCTTGAAATGCAAGGACATATCATAGATGAGGCTTTGAGAGAATTCCTAGATGGAAATTCGACCGAGGAAGAGAGTGATATCAAAGTTGAGGATTCTCTTGTTGATAGCATTAATGAAGTGCTTGGGAGTGAAGAAGAAGACTTCGAATTCATTGATGATTTCGAAGTTGTTGGAGAGGTAGAGATGAGTGATCTTGATGAAGACTCACAAAACACCGTTAAAGCGGCAGTTAATGACCACTTTGCAGATCTTGTCTTTGTTGCTGACGGGCAAAATGATGAAAAGTCATTGAATCAAAAAGTAATGGAAAAATTCAATCTTACCTTGGATGATTGGGAACAGCTATCGTACGAAAACAGACAAAAGCTACGTGAGGCGTATGATATATTAAACTGAGCAAAGTCCGGGCAAAACCTTGTTCACGAAGAGCTCAGCTTTCCCCCCCATGATATCCATCCAATATTGGCTCTTTGCCCGAGTTGGAAAAATCCTCTCCCTCACGTCCTTCGCAAAATTATCAATGCCAGAATGGTGATGCAAGGCGTTGATGATGCAAATGCATTCAATCAATCCTATTGGCGTTTTGAGTCTCCCGTTCAAAGAGTATTCATCATTCATGAGATTGTGTCCTTTGAGCTGCTTGATAATGCCTTTTTGTTCGAACTTTTCTTTCGCTTCAGTGGCTTTACTGATCATGTAATCATCTTGAATTCGATCTGTCGGCCATGGGATTTCCGCTTTGATGAGTTCGTAAACACAGTGTATTGAAGCCCGATTGTTTTCAAGAGCGTATAGATTCTTATCGATAAGTTCGGAGAAAATATGATCTTTTTCTTCATACGTTCGAAACGCCCAACTTAATTCGCCTCCGAGTTTCGCACGTTTCGCAAACATCCACAACGGTTCGATATGAAGGAATGAGAATGTTTTGTGGATGTATGTCGTTAACACAATTTGTCGAAATGCAGTACCATCCATGTCTTTCATGGCCATGAGGAAAGGTAGTTGACACTCAATCCAGGATTGTTCATTTGTTCGTTTTGAGTGTTGATCCTCCTTTTCCAGTTTTTGTTGGTCGAAATTTTTACCCTGAACAAATGGGTTGTCTGCTTTTTCAAACTTGTAAGGGGGGTCAATGACACCCCTGCGGTTCTCCAAGGCTTTCAAATAACTGCTCCGATCATTATACCACTTCTCACCTTTTTGTGCACCAGTTCCTTCAGGTGGTGGAAGATCGTATCGAACCGAGGCGCAATTTGGATTGTTGCATACAAAACCCTTGGATTCGGGCGTCCACATGTATTGTCCAAAGGAACAATCTTCACAATCATATTCAGATATTAAGTCGTGAATATAGACATCTGAATCATCACCAGCAAATGGGACGAGAGGAACTCCAAACCTAAATCGAGAATCGAGGTTTCGTTCCTTGCACCACTCATCTATGCATGCTATACTTGTACAAATTCCATGCGGAGCCCATTCGTTGTCATCTGTAAATTCAGGTTTCTTTTTACTTGAAATGAAGCCAAGGGAATCAATCCTATCGGAATCGTACATGAAATCAGTTTCATTGATATCACCACACTGTGGGCAACGAAAACTCGTTGGGTCTTCACTCATTTCTCTCAACCTCCGATTGGCGGATATTGATGATTTGTTCAGCAACAAATCTCCCAAGGTCGGTGAGGAAAAATTCTCCTCCTATTTGACGAACAAGTCTAGCTTGTACTAATTTCCCAAGGCTTCGGTGAATGTGTGAATTCCCAGCAAAGAGGCCATATTCTTTCAATTTGACTTTCAGGTCTTTTGGTCCAATACCAAATGACACGGAATTTTGTATAGCATCATTCATTGCAGCGAATAGATCTCCATCGTCTTCGACAATGTTCTCCAATTCCCACTTGTAGAGGCCTACAAGGAGGTTTGGGCCTCCTTTTGTATTGCCGTGTCGACCGAGATATTGCTCTATTGCTTCGAGTGCGATCCGATTTGGAGGGGATAACACAAGCGATCTTCTTGGGATTATTTTCATATCTTTCGATATTCTAGGTTTTAACACATATGTTGGTGCTGAATGAGTGATGTAGGAAAAGAACGAAATTGCGCTTCGAATCGGATTTAGTGGCATGGTCAAATCGATGTCCCATAATCTGGGGCCGTGAGTCGTTTCAAATTCTACACATCGGGCGAGGAGATGAAGAAACACGTTCATCTGAAACTCAAGATTTGGACTCGGGTTGATAATTACGAGGTGTTGTTTGGTATCAATTCCGTATTCCTTTGTCCTACTATCAAGAGCGTTGTATGCATGAATTAAATCCCCATGATACTGTTTGAAACTGAGATCCTCTTCGTGTTCGAACTTTTTCAAAGCCTGTTCCAGCGTCATAATTCCACTAAAAGGGATGGAATCGTCATGACGCTGAAGAACAACTAGTAATCCATCCATTGGTTGCAATGGATTGAGATAAGAAAAGAATTCGAATTCAACTTGGCGATCGTTGTTTTTCGTTTGTATGTTAGGTAATCTGCCAAAAGCGATTGTAAGGTTTGGTAAATCGGATGATTTCTCAGGTAATTGGGAGAAATACTTTGAGGCTGCATCAGGGAGTGCTTTAGGATTTAATCGATATGTTACATCTTTTTTGCTTGTATGCTTTTCAATACCGCCTTCATCAACCATTTGTTTGAGTGCGGGAGCAATTCCTTTCAGACCAGTTGCCTTTGCAAAATCCATGAATCGCTCTGAGTCTATGTAACCAATGTTTTCAGCATCGAATCGGTCATTTACAATATCTTCTAGAAAACTTGCGATCATAGCTGGCAAAATTTCAGATTCGATGGGTGCGTGTTTTCGTAGATTATGTATGCTTAAAACCGGCTCACAGGAATCGATATGCAAAATATCGATGTGTGAATAGCACTGACTTGCTAACCACAATATATGGTCATAGATTGCTGCGCCACGACCCAAAAGCATCGTCGTCTTTGCTTCAGGATTGATCAATCGACAAATCTTTGTCAACATGAGCCATGGTAAATTGCTCAATTCTGATGGAGTCTGCTGTTCGCCTAAACCTATTTGCGGAAGCTTAAGTGTTTCAATATCCACTCCTGGTAGTAAATCACTGACTTCAGATTCAAGGAAATTAGATTCCATTCCTTCGATTGTTAACAAAATAACACGGCGAACGGAATTGGTTGAAAACCATTCTTGACAATGTTTGGGCAAGGTGTAGTCTTTGCCCTTCATAGGCTTATGATTCATGACAAAAACATCCATAGTGGCCAACTCTTACTCGGAGTATATATTCATTTGGGGGTTCAAAATTCTGTCAAAATTGACAAAGTTAACTTCATGCTGGCCGAGGATAAGATGTGAATCCAACCAATAAGAGTCTCATTGTCTCATTTCCATTCGATGAATCAACGATTTCAATCGAAGATATTGATGGAAGCTTAACTTTGGATGAATTAATGAGAAATCATGGACTAGGGGCGAGAGATGGTTCGTTTCAATTTCTTGCAGATCAGAACGGAAGGATGATCAATCACCTACCTCTTCACAATGCTCCAAACATTGTTCATGTTCAATATCCAAAAAATGTTGATCAGGTTTGGGTCGACACTTCTCCTCGGAATGGATTTTCTGTAACAAGTGATTCTGAAGGTTCCAAGATTTACCTTCTCGACGGTCAAGAAAACATGTTCACAAGTATTTACATCACAAGATGGAAACTAGGAAATCGCACACCTGTTGCGTATCGTTTTTCTCCAACCTACCCGTTTTACCAGGTTGGCAATTTGGTGTATCTGCAAGTACCTTTGCAAGGAAACAATGCTTGTATTTTCAACCCAGCATCTGGTAAAGAAGATCTGGATCTCCAGCTTGTAATGCAAGAACAAGAAATGAATCAAATGCGCGGATTTTGGTCTGCCTGGGAATTGATTGATAATGGGTCGAGTGTAAAGTATAGGGGAGATATAACCCCTCTTCCGAATGGATTCAAACCACTCATGCCTCGTTCCAAGAAAAAAATACCACGATTGGATGTTGAAAATTTGAGAGCAACAGATTTGAACCCGTCAGTTCAATCAGGGCGAATCCAATTTGGGAAAAATAAGTTCGGTGCTCTTGTTTGTGGAGTTCATTCCTCGACATCAAATTCACTCAAGGGGAGGGTCGTAGCTCGTTCCAACAAAACCCGGCCAAATCTCGTCAATCTTGAAGGGTATCAATACGGAATGACACAGTTCGTCAAGGTTCCAGAAGAAGGGCGAATCATTCAGTTGTACAATTCTGTTTCTAAGCAATGGGTGGATTGTACATTACTCATGAGTGATGAGTACGATCTCGAAAAGATTCGAAATCAGTGGGTTGTTGTAAAACTCAAGAAGCATAGTAGGTACAAGCGTGCTCTGAAAATCATTGCTCTCCCACGAGAATTTTACAAGAAAAAGACTAATTGAAGGTGGAAAAAAAATGAACAACATGGATACAGTTTATTCGTTTGCAGGGCACTCGATTGTGCCGACATTGGCTTTGATACACTCAAATATCGCTGATCGGTATGTGCTTATGTTCACAGAAGAATTGAAAGAAAATAAATTGATGTTTGAGAGATACCTTAAACATAAAAAGTGGGAAGAGAACGAGCCAAACATAGTCCTGCAAACCATCGGTTCGGTGGGTAAATTTTCAGAAACGTTTCAACAAATTAAAGAAATTATCGATCGAAATCAGAAATTTGCCCTGTTCCTACAGAATGGTGCGAAACAACTTCTCATGGCAATGATTTTGCAAAATCCGGATGCTCCGAGAATTTTTCTTCAGGAACCACTTACATTGCAGATTTATTCATCCCTCGTTTTGCAGCATGAGGAGAGTATTGTATTCTCACCAGAAGAAGTCATCAATGCAAGAGGAGTGAGTCTTGAAGATTCCTTGTTGGAGAATATCACTTTGAAATTCGATTCTCGCGGGAGAATTGAGTTCACAATGAGAGTTGGTGACGTAAATGAATCTGACGTGAGTACAATTGTACAACTTATCGGCAAATTTGGTAGAAATGGTGCAGTGTACCGGTTGGTGTACAATTTTGCAACAAGAAGAATTTGGAACACGATTCCAGGAAATGTAGTATCCATCAAGGAGGAATTACAATGAAGCACCTGTTTTGTATATTCAATGCGAATGATCCAACCCCAACAGCTTACGCTATTCGAAGTTCATCGTATCAAAGAGTTACAGTGTTTGTATTGGGCAAAGAAAACTTCGGTAAGCGACAGCACCGTTCCCTGTATAGATTAGAAAAATGGCTGGCTGGCTCCGCAAAGAGTTCAGAAGATTGGCCAAGAGGCCTCTGGAGTGATTCGTGGGATTGGGAGAAACCCGAAGCAGAGGTTGAACTCTTCGAAATAGAGAGTCTATCAGAGAATGTGTTCGAAGCTCACCCGAATTCAACCATTATTGTGGATCTAAAAAGTGGAACAAAGAAAATGAGCATTGAAATGATGGAGTACGCAAATCGGCGTTTCGAAAATCCTCAGTTCATTATGTCAAACATTGGTAGTTGTATTGCCCTTTCCCATGGACTTGTTGTACCTACGCCCCACCTGTCCTTGAACGAAATGGTTTGGTTATCTTCTGGATTTGTCATCGATGTAGATTACACTCCTGATTTTGATTCTTCAGTCGATGCTATCGAACATCTTGATTATGATTTGCAAAGGCGAAGTGGCCAGCATCGATACTCCTTCAAACAATCTTACCTCGAACGGATGGGAAAATTGTTCTCCGGTGAGTATGAAACCGATCGTTACATTTACCATGATTACCTTGAAGAGTTCACTGCCTATGCTATGAAGCAGAAAAACGATTATGTTGAGGTGTATGGTGGGGTTCGCTTCATTAATCCTAAGAGACTGAAAAACTGCCTCGGGAGAGCAGAATGGGTCATTCTGAAAAATAAATATCCTGATCAATTTACAACTGAATACAGGACTGAAATTGAAGCATTCTTTGAATCAGGTACTACAGAGAAGGAAGACTTGATTGCATACGTTCGGAAGAAAATTCACACGATGGAAATTGATTCTCTTGCATTGACCATCGATGGATGGCTGATTGGCGTTGAGTGTAAATATGGTACATACCGAGGGATAGATGTTGATCGATTACATGCCATATGTTCAAGGCTGTCACCACGCTTTTATCCATTAATTGTGAATACCAATCAAACCAACAAGCATGAATCAGGAGTCCATCAAATCCCGTTCCCTATGCTCCTAGATCCACTTGATTCCATTCTAGTATTCCCCGAGATTCTCCCAACAAATCTTGAAGTTGCTAAATCAATGCTGCAAGAATATCCAGATGACCAACAGGAGGTTGAACTCGAGGATGCTCTTGACATAATTCATCAACTATTGCTGATCATCAAAGAGAATCCGATTTCCTGGCCAGAATTTTATCAACTTCTCCAAAGTCAGGGTATCAAGACCACCGGGCTCATGAAATTCATAAAACAACATTTTTCAGAAAAGCTGAATTTTTCACTTAAACGTCAAAAAAATCAGACAGGTATCAATTGGATTGTCTGGAATTGAAGGAATAGATTTCGACATCTGTCAATTTTGACAGATTTTCTCTTACGTAGGTTGCGATAAATATTGCAACAGAGGAGGAAGGTGAATCGTATGTCCAGGACGTATCGTGAAAACATAACAAAAGCAACTACAAAAAAGCGTCGAAAGACGAAGAAGAATAAATATGCCTGGAAGATCTTCCGGGAGGAGGACATGAGCCTCTCGAGTAACGAGAACTCATACAAGGAGGCGATTGAATGAGCGGCGTACTGTTTCCAAAGGTCGACGTGTCAGTTTCAAGTTTTGTTGAGATCATCAAAAAAGAACAAAAGAGAAGAGAGGATTGTCGAAAAAGGCTTGAGGAAAAAGCTGAGTTCATGCTCAAGAAGAGATTGGAAAAGACCATTAGAGCTCATAAGTTTGAGAAAGCGGTCAGGAAATCTGCCAAACAAGGAAAGAACGCGGTTGAAATTCCGCTAAAAAAAGGATATAGATTCAGTTGTGATATGTCTTCACCATATATTGAATTGAGTGATAAAAAATTCGATATTCATGTGTCAATTTCCCATAATCAGTTTCTCGAAGCACTGGAACAATCGCTTTATGAAGAAAAACAGATCGAGGGCAAAATCTTTGTTGAGAATGAAGGAGATTCTCGAATATCTATTGTTTCAAGCATACTCATTGAATGGGAAGACCTGCAACCTCTACCAGTAACATTGGATTTCTTATGGGATTCAGGATTCAAAATATCGGATGTCGATCAAAAAGAATCGTTTTCTGATTTGTTCAAAAGAAAGGGTTTCGTTCCGAGAGATGGAACTCGATTAATCATAACAAGTGGTCGACAAAGGATTCGAATGAATCAGAAAGTCAAGCCTTTCTTTGGTAAAACATTGATTGTAAGGCCTGAGAATTACGATGAGCTGGATGTAGTTGATCTCTAGCGTAAATTATGACAGATAACGACTCAATCAAGCAGCAGAATGGATAGGTGATATGATGAACGAAATGATTCCACTAACCGTAGCAAATACGCTTAACCAAACAGCGAAGAATCGTATCGAAGCGAAGGCAGGCCAATCTCTGAAGCAAGTCATCCAAAGTCAAAATCTTGCTCCTGAGGGCCAATTCGATGTGTATGACCAGAATGGAAAGGTCGTCTCGAATGACGCAGTGTCTGAATTCCGAGATCGAACGGTCTATGTCGGAGTTGCAAAGGTTGCTGGAGGAGGGATTCCTCGAGAGCGACTTAAGGAATTGAAGATTGAATATCCTTCACTGCGGCCGGTCAAGCAACATTTGACTCGAAGTGAAGCCCAAATGTTCCGAGTTCGATTTCCGTCCGAAAATCAAACTTCAAGCGGGTTTTGGGACATCGTGGTCTACTGTCCTAATGCTTCTTCTGGACTGATGCATGCCTATGTTCTTAATTTCAAGGAAATTATCAGAAACCCAAGAGTTTCACTATTCGAGCGCCCCCCGTCCGTAGGATATGGACAAGGAGCTGGGAATGGCAGAATTCCCGGCTCAAATCGGAAGGCTCGATGGGTTTGCCATGGACAGATTCTTCCACATTTGAATCAATTGGGAAATGATCCGATTGCTCGGGCGGGAGCTTATCTTAATCATATTCAGAATCTACTTAATCAATAAATGAGGTGAAAGAATGGAAAACGGAATCGATTTGAATGAAATTCCTGGAGAGAAAGCAGCGAAGAAGGAGAGAATACAGGGTAATTTTCCCAAGAAGAACCGTTCTTCACCAAGAAGGAACAATGATTTTGTTGACGTAGAACCTATTCGTAATGTTCAACAATTTATTGATCGGTTTCAAAAGCCAAGAGTTCATGTTCCAGAGATTCGTAAACCTCCAAAAGATTTCCGACGAGATCCATTCATTCCGCCATTTCAACCAGATAATCGCCCGGGTGTGCCAGAGAGGTTGTTTACTGGTGTACTCACCGTTTTGGTTTATGCGATAGTTATCGCAATCGTTGGAGGTGCTCTTTACATCGGTGCCATCGCTCTCGATGCATTGTTCACCTTTGTATCAGAATTCACGAATGATATCTTTGACTTCGTTTCCTCTGCATTGGCATTTTTGTGGGAATGCTTGAAGATTATTTTCTGGATCTATGTGATTCTGTTCGTGCTTTCTCTATTCGAATAATGGTCTGTAAAAATTAACAAAATTATCGGAAAACAAACTGAGCGAATAACCAGAAAACGCAAGGAGATGAAAATTATGCCAAACAATGGAAGCCCAGTTTGCTGTATTGGAAAGCCATGTGGAAACACATGTATTGATGCCACGGAAGAATGTCACGAAGGGCCAGGTGGAGCGACGTGCGACTCCTCCAAGAATTGTGATTGTGGATGTTCAACGCATTGTGACTGTGGGAATCTCGCAGCTCAGGACTGTAGTTCAGATTCTTGCGGAGCATGTTGTGATGACGTTGATTGCCCACGGCACGGTTGAACGGGAATAAATGGAGAATTTTACGTAAGTTTTGACATAAAAATTAGCAAACAAACCGTACAAATATACAGATTAGGAGATGAATACAATGATGAATACAATGATCCCACTTACCATCGCCAATACGCTTGATCAAACAAACAAGCAACGCATTGAAGCGAAAGCAAATCAAACCCTGAAATCGGTAATTCAGCAACAAAATCTTGCCCCTGCTGGACAATTCGATGTTTACGACCAATCTGGAAAGGTCATCTCCAATGATGTCGCATCCCAACACCGAGATGGCACTGTTTATGTCGGTGTGGCAAAGGTTGCTGGTGGGAGCGTTTCAGCGAGCGATTTTCGACAACTATCAGTCGGCTTCCCCTCAATTCGACACATCAACCAATACTCTTCCAAGCAAAATGTTGGCGCATTCGTGGTTAACTTGCCAGGGGTTATTTCTCACGCTAACAGTTCGCAAATGTTCTACATGGTATTGGTTGATGCTCGAAGCTTTCCCGATCTTCCTTCTGCTTACATACTGTCCCCTTCTTGCAATCAAATCGAGCATGCGAACATTTACCAAGGCAAAGTCTTCTCCGTAGCACCCAACAAGACCATGTGTGCTATTTGCACAGGTCCGACCTTCTATGAGGAATGGTATTCATCAATTCAAAATTCGAACCTTACGAGTTCGATGATGCTTGGAATGTATCTAGATCACCTCATTCATGTTCTCAAGAATCCGAACCCAGATGATCCTGCTAGGGAGGTCTAATGATGTCCGATCGCTATCTTCGTCAACAAGGAATTGTTGATCAAAACGCTCTATCTCGCCTCAAGGTTCTTGTTTCTGGTTCTTCTAACGGTATTGCCGATGTCCTCGTCCTGCTTGATCAACTTGGAATATCTTCAAAGGACGGGAAAATTGGAATTTACATGGAAGAAGAGACCAATCCTGTCACCGTTTTTTGGAATTTAGCATTCTCTGAGACACCAACTTTTCAGGCGCTGTGTCTAAACCAACCTGAGAAGTATTTACTCGTGAAGGACTTGAGTTCAACAAAGCATTGGGATATCCATCTGTCAATTAACGGTTCAATCAATCTTCCAAACACAATCTATGGTAGAGTTATGGGGCCGAGAGCTTTGATTTCGATGAATCCAATTTCACCAAGAGGTAACCCCCCATCAGATCATCCACTCGCCCCTTCACTTCGAATTGTGTGTTGTTCCGCTATCATCGAGCGGATGATGCGATTTCTTGGAATAACCAACAAATTGGTGGTCAGCGATGCTTGGATGACAGCAACATACCGAATTGAAACAACAGATATGGAACATGCAAGTGATATTGTTCATGCACAAGGTTTGGAAAATATTTCAGTGAATTTTCGGCCCTCAAGTGATGGACTTGCCACACTGGCCCGAATTCGTATGCCTCAAAATCCTCAAATAAATCCATTTGATTATCTCAGTGTCTGCAAGGAGGCAAATGAAGAATTGAACGATCTTGATGTTGGCTTGATTCCATGGGATGATACCGATTCATCACTCAACCAAGTGTTCAAGATTCAACAGAATAACGTTGTTGTTTTGGGAGCAGGAGGTCTCGGTTCATGGTGTGCACCACTTGTTTCGCAAATGCTTCCTTCTGGCCAGATACACATTGTCGATAGTGACGAACAGATTGAAGGACACAATCTCAATCGCCAAGTGTTGTACAGTGCACAGCACATTGGGCAAGCAAAGGCAGAAATTGCTCAGAAACGATTGAGTAAGATCAATCCGAACGTCCAAATTCATGCTTATATTGAGCACCTATTGCCAGGTCATGTTAACCAAGATTCGTGGGATGAAGAAGAATTTCTTGTTGACGATCTCGATGATCAAGTCGAATCTTTCCTTTCTGAAGCACTTCAATCTTCGAAGTTGTATTTCGCTTGCCTCGATAATATGAAGGCTCGAACCCTTTTGAATGAAGCTGCACTATTGTACAATGCTGATTTCATTAATGGAGGAAGTGAGTCAATTCATGGTATCGTTGAACGGATGTCGAATGAAGAGGGTTGCATGGTTTGCCGATATGGTAGAGAAACTGCAAATGAGGTTGAAGTTGTCTCATGTACAGAGGAAGGCGTTCGTCCAATCGCATCAATCGCAACAACAACAGCTTGGGCCGGTGCCATGATGGCAGCGATTGGATTGGTGCAATCTTCCTGCTTCAATGAAACGGTTTTGCCAAGATTCCAATGGCACAAAGGCTCAGTGCAACGAATGATGACTGGATCGAAGCCACCATGGATGGACGAACCCTGTTTGCGTCATATTTGACAGAAAAAAAGGAAGACAAAAAGCAGTGTAGATGGAGATGAGAAAAATGGTACAACTAATTTGTCAGACAAGCCAAGAGATTGGAGAAAATAAGATTGCAATTTCAATCAATGATAGTATTGAATCAGGACTCCATCCAGGAAGTCCAGCTAAGATTATTGGAAACAAGTCCACTGTAGCACAAATTGTCGTCTCCGAACAGATCGAACCAGGTCGAATTCTTATGGGCGCTACAATGAGAATAAATGCATCCGTTTCGGAGGGTGATGAAGTTGAGGTAAACTCCTTGAATGCCAAGGTCCTTCAAAAGATTCGATTCCAGCCCTTGGTTGAAGGGATTGATGAGCATACATTGAACCAGGCTGTTTCGAGTTTGAATGATGTGTATGTTTGCAAGGGTGATCGATTTGTTGTTCAAGTAAATGGTGAGCCGATTGAGGTTTGTGCAACCCGCATTCGCCCTAATCATGGATGGTTGGTCGATGGAACTGTTTGTGAGGTTAAAGAGAAACCTGTCAGAATGAGGGGGCGGAATATTCCAAGCGTTTCCTTTGAAGATATTGGTGGTCTCGATGAGACAATTGAGGAGATAAAGGAAATCGCAATTGTTCCTCTTCTTCACCCAGAGGTGTACCAAAAGGCTGGCCAAGATCCTCCAAAGGGAATTCTTTTGTTTGGCCCACCTGGCGTCGGAAAAACGTTGCTTGCCAAAGCTCTAGCCCGAGAGGCTCAATGCAATTTTATGCTCATCAATGGGCCGGAACTTTTTGCTGCTACATACGGTGAATCTGAGAGGAAGCTACGAGAACTTTTCGAACAGGCTAAGAAAGAAGGTCCGACCGTTGTATACATCGATGAAATCGATGCTATTGCTGGTTCGCGCAAGGATGGTAAGGGACAACTTGAGAAACGGATTCTTACACAACTGCTCACCGAATTGGATGGTTTTGAAGATCGAGGGCAAGTCCTCGTTGTTGGTTCTACCAACATGATTGAATCAATTGATGATGCTCTTCTTCGTGCCGGACGATTCGATCGAAGAATCCATGTCCCATATCCGGACAAGGCTGGTCGTGAGCACATTCTTCAAATTCATACTTCTTCTATGCCATTGGAAGAAGACTTTAGCATTGAACAATGGGCAAGAAACACCAACGGTTTCACTGGTGCTGATTTGGCAAATTTGTGTCGATATGCTGCATTTTCATCAATTCATCGAGTCTATGGTGTTGAACGTTTGATGGACCTTCAAATGGTGGAAGAGGAAGAATTGTCGAATCTAATCGTAACGCATGAGGACTTCGAAGCCTCACTTGAAAAGGCGAAGCCATATCGAATTGATCAACGCCAACCATCGAACATTGGACTGTTCAAGATGGACGACATTATCGGTCATGATGAAGCAAAGGAAGAATTGAATGAACATCTGGTCTTGCCCATTCTCCACAAGGAGATGTACGAAGCGATGGGTCTCAATTGCAACGGTGGCGTTATCTTGCATGGACCGCCAGGTACTGGAAAAACCATGCTTGGAAAGGCAGTAGCGAATCTATCTGAAGTTCAATTTATGGCAGTGTCTGGGCCTGAACTACTTTCCAAGTGGGTAGGAGAATCAGAGCGAGCAGTACGAGAACTGTTCCAGCGAGCTCAAGAAGCAGCCCCAGTTGTTCTTTTCTTTGATGAGTTTGATGCACTCGGTCGTCAACGAGAAGGTGGAGAAGGATCAAACCATTCTGATTCGGTTGTTGCCCAGTTGCTGACGCTCATGGATGGACTCGGAAGTAGCGAAGACATCTATCTCATGGGGTCCACAAACCAAGTTGACCTCGTTGATAGGGCATTCCTTCGTCCAGGGCGATTCGAGAAAACGATTTACATCGGCCCTCTCGAAAAAGATAGGTTTATGCAATTCTTCAAGAGTGAGACCAAGGATTGTGATTGCGACATTTCGAAGGAACAATGGAAGAAACTGATTTCGAACATGGCTGATGAAGCTACAGGAGCAGATCTACACGGATTGGTCAATCGAGGCAAGCGTAACGCTGTTTCCACTGCGCTTGCTGAAGGCTACGAACGACCAAGACTCTCTTTTGAGGACATGACGCAAGCATTGAAATCAACCCCTCATTTGTTTTCAGGCTACGTCAAGAAGGTCACCGATGAAGACGATTGGAATGATGATGATGATGATTGGGTGATACCATGAGGAATCGATTTTCAAGACAACGAGGTCTTCTTCGGCAAACGATTGTCGAAGGTTTGAAGGTCGAAATCGATCATGCTCCTGAGGAGTTCCATTCTGCGATGAATTTGCTGGGGGAGCATCTTGGCGTGAATCGGACCATGTCTTCCAAGTGCAAGGAATTCACAGTAAGATGGAATTCAGGAGAGGAGATATCGGAAGAACCGAATTGTATATCGGTAGGATATGGAGGAAATGGTGTATTTCTTGATGGTTCAGATATCGGAGAACCACTTGATGAAGTCTACAAACCAGCAGTAGCGACCATCGCTGCATGTTTGGTTTGGAGTGAAATTCTACGCAGATCGGGAGCATATCTACCTATCGAAATTCCAAAGATCTCTGTTTCAGTAAACGTTCGGGTTAACGAGAATGCATTGTATACAAATGCAACACAACTTCAATTCTCTTTGGAGGGTCATGAAACACATCAAAACATTCGTGATACAAACGATGGGACTGGTCATCGAAGGGTTTTGCTTCGTCTCTCTGACGATGATCCATTGGTTGAACAACTCCTCGATACAGTTGATGTTAGGGCAATGAATGAAACCTTTGAGGAGAGTTTCCCTCGCTTGGAATTTAATCTTCCTGAAACTTCACCGAGGGTTCAAGGGCATCTCACCGTAGTTGGTGTTGGTGGATTGGGAACCTGGTGCCTTCATACATTGGTCGAAGGACTCAACCGGCTGGAAGCAAGTGATGTTTCGTTCCTCATTTTTGATAAGGATATGGAAGTTGAAGAACACAATCTAAATCGACAAGTAATCTACAGTAAGGAGGACATAGGAATGACAAAGATCTCTGCTACACAACGTTGGTTGGCAAAGAGGTTAACGAATTCAAATGTCGAGCTTGCTTACGAACTGATCGATGCAATGGCAGAAGATGAATTCAAAGAATCTGAGGAAGGAATTGATCTTGACGACCTTCTAATGGATACGTCACCAGAAAACATCGAGGATGAAGATGTACTAACAATTCAACAATCCATCGAACGATTGCAGAATACGGATTTGATTCTCGGTTGTCTTGATGCGATGAGACCAAGAGTTCTCGCCGATTACATTGCAGCAAAGAACAACATTCCTTACGTGAATGGAGGGGTTGCAAATTTCTCCTGCGAATTTAGTGAGTTTACGACGAGTACACTCATCGATAAATATGGATCACAAATTGCGAAGAATACTACTGTCAGTTCATGTCAAGAAGACGGCGATGTACCAATCGCTTCAATGGTACTAACAAATGCATTCGTCGGTTCATTGCAAGCCTTGTCAGCAATCCAAAGATTGTCTGGGCATCAGGTTTCGACCTTCGAATCCGTTTACTGGAACGCTCACAGTAACCAACTTCATTCAGTACCTTCAGTTCAAACACTCGATCGCTTGCCTTACATCGAAAAGACTCGTGAAGCCCTATGGCCAAACCAAAGTGTGTCAAATTTGACAGAACCTGGTGAGGAGAATCTGCTGTAATACTCGAAGACAAAAACCGGAGATGAATAAATGGAAACGAAAGAGAAGTGGACTGAAACCACAAATTACGAGAATTACCTTCGAAATTGCCGAATGTATGGAATGAGCAAGCGACTCTGGATTCGCTCCGGATGTCCAACCCACAAGCCCAATGGAGAGAAAATCAATTTCAAACACTGATCTGTAAAAATTGACAATAAATGAGCAAAAGAAACTGTACTAGAAAGTAACCACATTAAGGAGATGAAAAAATGATGAACACAATGATACCACTTACCGTCGCAAATACGCTTGACCAAACCAATAAGCAAAGGATTGAGGCTCAGCCAAATCAGACACTAAAGTCTGTAATCAAACTTCAACAGCTCGCACCTGCGGGAGAATTCGATGTCTACGATCAGTCTGGAAAGGTCATCTCGAACGAGAAAGCCTCTCAGCATCGAGATGGCACTGTTTATGTTGGTGTTGCAAAGGTTGCTGGTGGGCAATTCCAGCCAGGTTTTGACCTCGATGATGACGATGATGATGGATGGGATCTTGACGATGATCAAGATTTGGTCAAACCTCGTGAGGTAATCTTCATTCTCCAAGACGAACGAAGGATTTCAGCTACTCCAAATGATGGAGAAATGCTTATTCAGACATATCAACGGGTGAATGGACGGCCTCGTGACAATTCTCCGATGGAAATTATGGATGGAGAAGGCAATGTCGTTAGTAGCCGGCTTGCCAAGGATATGATTGGAAGGTCTTTCCGTGTACACCTTCGGGCATTCCCAGGTGGCGGATGGCTCAAGGGAAAGAAATCAGACAGCATTTCACCTCCTGTTCTTCGAAATCCTCCACCATTCCCTGCAAAGGTTCCAAAGGAAATTATCGATCAAACGACTGCATTTACTCAACCAAGAGGACGACTTGAAATGGGAGGTCTCTTGATTGGTCACGTTGATCACGAAGGAAACAATGTTGTTGTCTGTGGGTTCTTCCCGCGTCAGGATGAAGCTTCTTCTGGCTATTGTGAATTTCACGGTTCGTTCAGTGCTATTGCTGCTGCTGCATGTGATTATGCCAACGAAAAGGCAGGTGGAGCTCACACCCCGAATCTTCGCGTGATTGGATGGATCCATACACATCCTGACATCGGTATTTTCCTTTCTGGAATTGATGTTAACACATTCAGAAGCCTGAGGACACACTCTTTCGAACAGCGATGTGTCGCTGTCGTCGTCGATCCACTTCGACAAGAACACGGTGTCTTTACAAGTGAACGAAACGCTCAAAATCGTCACGCAGGCACTGCGAATGACAAGATAAAACTCTCAGAAGATCTGCAAGCTCGTTATCATAAGTTCTTGAACCGACTCCGTTCACTGCAAAACAAGAAGGGTAAGGAAGAAATTCCATTCATTCTCCCTGGTCTGCTGTATCAACAACGCGTCGCGATGGGAGATGCTGACGACATTATGGAAGCGAAGTTGCAAACTCTGGACAAGTTGAATCGAGAAATCGAACAGCACCAAGTTCGAGTTCGAAAGTTGCAGGATAATGTCCGTCTATTGGAGCAAACTGTTACACGATTGAACAAGAATCTTGATGATTGCCTCAGCCTCAAGGCTGATGTGAAAAATCACTCATTAAAGATTGATAAGCTCGTAAAGAGAGACGATATTTTGCTAAGTATGGGTCAAGAACAGGAAACTGAGATCAAGAAACTCAAGGAGAATGTGGATGTATTGTTTGAAGCCTTGAGTCAACTGAACCAAAAGGAAAAGGTTCAGGAAGAAGAGTAAGATTACTCCTCTTCTTCATTCCAGTTACTTGGAACCATGATGCTAACAGGGTCATATTTCGAATTAAATACAAACTTCGTAGCCTCATCGGATTTTATCCATTCTAGGATAAAGGGGGCTTCAGGATGTTTTCCTGAGGTCCACTGCTTGTTTAATTTCTCTATTTTTTTTGCCCTGTCAAGAAATAGGTCTGGGAAGTCACTTTCTGCCAAGCGTTTCCAAACCAAGGCACTATTTTTCTCAAGAGCCGATCCTTGGCTAAACGAACTGAGTATGGAGTCGCTTGTTTTTCTCAGTTGAATTGATCCAGCAAAGGTGATTTTTCCTTTGAAAACATCTGCTAAGTTATGGTGAAAGGTGTTGAGGAACTTCAAAATAGATTCTGACGTTGATGCTGATTTGTTTACGAGCACAATGTCATCACCTGCAAGAATCCAGGGAACCAGACTACAATCTATATTTTCCATCATTGAGTTTCTTAGGGCGACCCACCACTTTGAATTGAAATCAAACGATCTTCTTTGTTTTCGGATAAGTACCTGTAATCGAGGCTGAAAAATCTCTTTTCTCTGTACATATTGTTCTTGTTTAGTACCATGCCCAGCAAATATGAACTTTTCATCTATTTTCAGTATTGATTCTTTTTCTTCGTTCCACAAGTCAAGGCATTCTTGGATTTTAGGCTGTCTGTAGTCATCATAGTTTAATCCAAAGTAGTCACCAACAGAATTGCCGTCAAAGGAAATAATGTCTGTCAGAATTTTTCTTTTTCCAGTAGAATCGAAAAAGGTGGGTTGTTTTTTGAATAATTCACTGTAACTGGTATGACGAATGCCAATTGATCGAGCAATCGACTCAAACATAAAGTGAAATGGGCAGACTGTGTGTTCTTCATTTATCACCGATCTGCAACTTGAAAGATTTAACTCAAAATTGGTTTCTATTGAATCATTACAAAAAATACATTCTTCTGAGAGCCATGGTTTTTCATTCGCAAAAGGATTTATCAAAAACCTCTCAGGGCTATTTCTCGTTTTGTTTTTATCGCAAACAACTCTTGGGAAAAAGAATGTTGTGGATTTCCGTCCAATGAGTAACTGGTACAACTTTGTTTTAGGTTTACCATCCTCCCACCACAAGTGTTCTTCCATTCCCTCATATTTCTCTTGAATAATTTTAGAAATCGGATTGGATTTGTTGTTAGGGGCATATTCTTCAATAACCTCCCGAATGACATCAGCAAAAGGATGTGGATTCTCGCGGTCAAAAATGAACGAGTTGTATAATTTATCTGCAAACCATGTTTTTTCTTCATCCCTGCTGCTTTCAGAAATGTAACTTATTCTCCCCCCACCATCAACTACGATCGATCCGGGCCTCTTCTCTTTCAAGACGTAGCTTCGCATCATTGCAAATAAACTTTCAAGTATGCCTGAGGCTGCAATAATCCATTTCTGTGCAAAATTTTCGTTCAAAATAGCGATATTTTTTGGTGTTGCCCAGCTGGAAATCCAACTATGAATCTCATCAAATTTGAACTCATGTTCGATATAATTCCTTTTTTCCTGGTCAGAATTTATGTAAATTAAATCAAGTTTTAGTTTTCTCTGTGCTTGCGGGTCTTTGGGCCAAAACTGGTTTACTCTATCTGTATCGCTTGAGTGTAATGCATTTAGGAAATGAATCTCTTCGGAATGGTACTCCAAGGGATAATCAGAATAATTTGAATATGTTGAATTTTGCCTGATTGCACAAACAAGATAATCTACGACATTGCACATCTTCTCCTTCGCTTCTAGTTTGTTTTTCGTCAGGTCATAGTGTAAAATATACGTCCTTAAGGAGTGCCACTCAGAGTTAGAATCTGGTTTAATTCTGTCAAGAAATTCACTTAATTTGAAAGCCAATTCAGATTTTTTGTGGAGAGGTATGTCTAGTGGCCGCCTCCCTGCTAGGATTTCAGGGTAACCAGCAATCGTACAGATCAGACGAAAATAGCGTTCATCCGTGGTCTGTTCAGAGGTTTGAGTGGGGCCTGGCCAAGAGTTTAGTAGTTCGGCCATTGCTCCGAACGGAGTTTCAAAACTGTTCATATTGTCCCAATTGGGGCTATCGAAATACTCTTCGGTTTTTGCTAACAGTTTCATCGAACCTCTTGATTGCCCCATGTCTACTGCCACCGGTCGGATCTAATCCGACTGAATTGATGAGTATTTCCATCTTACAGAATTCAATGACTCTCATGGTTGTGATAGTCGGAAGCATCCAGATGAAAAATAATTAGATTCTTCCCATCTACGTTCATCTTATCTAACGATTCATTGAGTGACTCCATTGAACCATTTCCGTATGAAATCGTTGCTAATGTCTCTGTGTTGCATAATTCTATCATGGATTTAATTAAATCAGGACTGGATTCAATACCCGACCACTTGAGATTTGGAATCGGATTAATATCCCACCTCGGTTGAAGATTCACTGAATTTTTAATCAAGTACGGATTTTTCTCCAAACATTTTGTCAGGAGCTTCCTTCTAAGAACTAGGCTTGCATTGATGGATTCGAGCCAATCGAGATGATCAAGAATATCTCCGTGAACAAATGTAACATCTACATTTCCAATCTTCATTGTTCTTTCTTTCCTTTCCTGTGGCCTCAATTGCTCAGGATGCTGTATCAACCATTGAATCCACTCTTTGTATTCCTCTTCTTTCCATGCAGAATCGAGAGGCATGGGGTGGAGAAATGGCTCATTTCCTCCAAACTCAGCATGTTTGAGCCAGGCATCGATGTACTCACTCTGGTTGATGTGAAACGGCCATCTCGGCGGGAGATGGTTGATGTTCTCAAGTTCTTCAATCGACAACCTTCTCTCCTTCATCAACGACGCTAGAAAATCAAAACAGTCTGGGAATTTGTTTTTGTTCCTCACCTTGTAAATCACTGCTTGAGCGTCTTGATTTCCAGTATGAAACAAGTCAACACCTTTTGGAATGATAAACCATTCAGCCTTCCCCATGTATTCCCAAGAAATGTCTTCGTTGATTTCGATGTCATTCCTAGGAAGAACATCTTTTTCATCGACTCTGTTTTTCAAATCAAAAATAATCAAACCTTCATCTCTTACCTTTGATGAAAGCAAGGATGCAGCTTGTATGAGCACGGGTTGATCCGATTCAAAATCAAATCCACCTTCGAGAAAAATCTCGGGATAATCAGTGTACATGATGTCGATGAAAGGAAAATCATTGAGTCCTTTTTTCGCTTCTAACTCTCTGTGGATAAGGAGGTTTTGAAATCCAAGATCAGGATTTCTGTACGCTTGTCCAATCCCTTGAGGATTTGAAATTCTTGCAAAATATTCCGCATTGTTGTGTGAATGAGGCGACCACCATCCATCAGGATAGGCTGGCGATAAATCATCACAAACAAGGACGAATGGAGCCTCATTGTCCACCATGACGTTCCATGAGGCGAGATAATTCATGTGCGCACCAGGATGAGCGACAATGAGCGGCCTATCCTTCACCTTTGGAAAGGGAATATCTGTGAAGAATTGATTGTTTTTCCATAACATCACAAACACCTCGGATGGCCAAGTGGGACAACCCTGAAGATTCTCTTTGCTTGCCTTTCAAGTCTCGAATACTTGCTTGCATCACATACGCCGCCGTTGTCGGCTGATTTTGCAGTATCATAGAATGTTGAGCCGTGCATCGTGATGATGTGTGCTGTGCACAATTTGCCGTTTTCATCAGGGTCGCTAGGAGGATCGACCGAATAGAAGCTCACAAAGAACAAGTCATTGAGTTGCTTTAGCTCATCGATGATGTATTTGATTCTCCTCTGGTCATGATTGCAGTAAGCGAGTTGCATGCCGAATGGTTTCAGCGCTTCTGACCACGAGGATGGCGATTGTGAGTTGGTTCTGGCTTTGAAGTATTCAGGCGTAACATTCGCCCCAGTAGCTCTTGCAACCATACATAACGTCGTTGCTACACAAGATGGTCCAATCTGCCTCAAATGTTTCAGTTCCAAGTCATCGAAGTATGATACATGATTTTCGCCTTTGGACAGGTGCCAAAGTGGTGCGCTTGCATTAGGTTTCCACATCATTCTTCTTCCTCCGATGGTTCACATCTCCTCACGCCGTTGACTCTGTTTGGATGACAAACGAGACAATTCGTATCAAAACAAGGCCAAGTGTAGTCGTTACCAATGAAATCGATGTACTTCTTGTCGACCATCGCTTGCCAAAATGGTCTCGAATGATCCCATGTGTCAACCCAAATCGTAGCCTCTGGGAAGATTCTTCTTACGTTGGAAATCATTCTCCTTCCATGACCTTTTCTTCTCTGATGTTCATCGAACACGATCACATGATGCATTTCGATGACAGACCAATCTTCGTTCGGAATAATCGTACATATTGCATGAGGAAAACTACCCTGGTAAACCCACCATCCTGGTTTGTTGTGGTATTCAACAAAATATGCTTCGTTCGGTCTAAATCTATCTTTTTCTATCTGTATCATTTTCTTCACCTCACTGGTATTCAAAATCTTCAGGCCTTCCTCCAGGCCATTCTCTTTCCATCATCTCTACTCTGCAAACTCTTTCGATGTCCTGCTCGAACTGAATTTTCCAGATTTCAGTATCATCAAGACAGAGCAAAATGACAGCGATCAGTTTCTCTGGTAGTGACATTTGGAAGACATCTGTATGGAAACAAAACCAATCATCAACTGTCTGAGACGTCTGCATTCCACCATACTTTGGGACATGTTCAGGGCATATCCAAAATGAGCCTAGAGAATGAGTGATGACATCCCTGTGGTAAAAATCACTTCTCATGACCATCCATGATTTGTTTTGTTTGTTTTGCTTCCATTCTTCGTATCTCTTGTCATATTCAGCCATTGCACCGGTGTTGATCCAGCAATTGTTTACGATGGATACATCAAATGAAAACGAATGTCCATGTTTGCCTTGTATTCTTATTGTATATCCATCAAACGAAACAGCCTCATTTTCGTGAATCAATTGGAAGAAGGCAAGCCATTGCTTTCTTTCAGCTTTGATGGCATCCGAATCCTCCTCATCTTCGAAATGAAGATTATCCTTCATCGAGGTAAGACAAAGTTCCCAATCTGGCCAAGTTGACCATGTTGTTCCTTCATCAGCTTCCCTCTGATTGTATGCAAAAAATATCGACATAAGTCCAGATACTGTATCGAGATTTCCGTTATGATCAATCATTTCTTCGGGTTCTTTGTATTGTCTTTTCATCTTTCTTCCTCCTCGTATTTATTGAATTTGGCAGGGGTACCCGGAATCGAACCGGGATCCTGAGATCCGAAGCCCCAGATGCTATCCATTACACCATACCCCCATGGTAAATCAACAGACTGAGTTGCCTGTTGCGTCAAATTCGATTGTTCATCGAAAACAACGGAGTTGAGATTGACAGCGATGACAATCCCTCCAGAACAACTGTTGTGGCATGTTTTTCCTCCGTTGCATACAGCCTATACACTCATAGTTAATAAATGTTAAGTTAATTTTTGTTGAAAACAAGAAAATCTTCACGTTAGTTTGAAACAACATCGTGCACTGGAACAATCATGCACATCGTGATGGTCTCCGGAGAGTATCCTCCGCGATGGGGTGGGATGGGTTCTGTCGTGTACCACCTAGCCGGCCACATGGCCCAACGTGGGCACAAAGTGACCGTCATAACTCGCAAGCACAAACAGATGCCACCAACGCAAACAGGCGTTGAAGTCATTCCAGTTCGATGGGCTCCGTTGCCAATGTTCTTTACCAAATCATTCGGTAAGCACGCCATCAAGGCTCTCAATCAACTGAAACGACGTCGATCCATTGATGTGGTTAGCGTTCACCTGCCTCTTGTTTCCTGGAATCGTAAGCAGTTCCGATACATTGAGGAGAACATCGCTCCTGTAGTGAGCACGCTCCACGGTTCCTGGATTGGTGAGCGAGAGGGCGTTCGTCGAGCTGCTTTGAATCGTGAGGCAGCAACATGGAGAAATCCAAACGACCTCGCCATTCGGCTTACGGCTGGGTGGTATGCGCGCTATGAGCGTGCAGGCGTCCTTGAGTCAACATGTTGTGTTGCAGTATCACGTTCAACAAAAGAAGAATTCCATGAATTCTACAAGATTCCTGACGATTCGGATATTGAAGTCGTTCACAACGGTTGCGACGCCCGTGTTTTCAGGCCTCCGAACAAGGATCATGAAGGGGAACAACTCGCTCATGAGCGAATCCGAAAGGAGTATGGATGCGCAGATGAAGAAGCACTTAATTACGATCCAAAAACGAAAACACCGATGATTCTCGCAGTTGGCAGACTTGTTGCACGAAAGGGATACGTCTCACTTTTACGCGCACTTCCTCTCATCCTGAAGGAACATGAGAATGCCAAACTCGTCATCATCGGACGAGGTCACATGAAGAAGAAACTGCTGAAGATAGCAGAAGAGTTGAGTGTTAGCGGATCACTCTTCATCAAGAGCGCAATGTCCTTTGAAGATCTTGCTCAACACTATCGTTCTGCAGATTTGGTTGTCTTCCCATCCTATTACGAAGGTCAAGGACTCATCCCACTCGAAGCTCTTGCTTCGGGAACGCCAGTTGTCACCGTTGACCAGGCACCATTAACAGAAATGATTGATGATACTGTGGGAGGTCTCTTTGACCGTGGAGATTTTGTTGGCCTTGCAAAAGCAGTCTGCGATGAACTCAACGGACACGTTCAACGCTTGAAGAAAGCGAAAGCAGGACGAAAGCGAGTTCTCGAAAACTTCACGCTCGAAGGGCAAGCAGAATCATATGAAGATGTCTTCCTCCGTTCAGTTCAAAAGCGACGTTGGAGAGATTCCTGAGTTGAAGATATGCGCACTCGCCTTATGGTCATGCGCCATGCAAAAAGCAGTTGGTCTGATGCAAGTTTAAATGATCATGATCGTCCACTCAACAAGCGTGGTCGTCGAGATGCGCCACGAATTGCACAAGCATTGCATGACCGCGGTTGGATTCCAAATCGAATTAGAGTAAGTTCCTCGAAGAGGACCATTGAGACGCTCGAATTGATGGAGACGATCACACCGAACTCAACGATTGATATCCAACCAAGCCTCTATCATTCAAACATAAGCACGCTGTTGGATGCTGTTGCACAAATTGAAGAAGGAAAGACAACGATGATTCTAAGTCATAATCCTGGGAGTGAGATTCTTGTCCATCAATTATCAAATCGACTTGAAGTGATGCCAACTGCAGCAGCAGCACTCTTTGAGAAACAACAAGATGATTGGACATTGGTTGATGTGTTACGTCCAAAATTGCTGGAGAATCAGAATTCATAATAGGATGCGCACGATTAAGACGTACTGCGAATTCTTGTAATGATGATGTTAGAACAGAAGGGTATTATGGAGAGCCCTCTTATCAGTAATCAAATAATCATTCATTTCAAAAATTGCTGGTTTAATCGAATGGATATTGTATGAATTGTCCTTGATTTTTCATATCAGAGATTAATTTTCTACCATCAGTACCTTTAATATTAAACTCTACGGGGCCTGTGATTTTGAAATTTGTCAATGATTTCATCTTTCGTTCGGTAGATTTTAGCAACTCCAAGCCGTAGTGGGAGCCGAACGTATATGTCAATGAGTGGCCATCACGCTCAAACACAATATATCTCTCTCCCATTTTGTCAGGACGGAATCCTAAGAAAATTCCAGTATCGGAATCTGGACTTGATTTTACTATGCTGTGAAGTTCACAATCCTTGACAAGGTCGGAAAACACCTCTGTCATCTCTGAACTGAGATCCTGTCCAATCTTCCCATATTTTCTTAGTATAACACGTATACGATTTAGAGGAGTTTTCATTTCCTTACGCTCATCAATTACCCATCTGAAAAAATTAGACAAGCCAGATACCATCTTTTTGTCCTTCGATGAATGACTGTGATTTTCGACACAATACCCATCGTAAATAGTCATGCTTGTACACCAATGAATCATTGGGCGCAAGTGATGCCCAATTTTTTCAATTGACTCACCCTTGTCAACTGGATTAGAGAATGAGGTTTCGATGTCATTTGCTCCTTGTGACAAAGTTCTAATTTTTACATTGTATCCCTGAATATCAAATCCTCTTCTAAATGCAAGAGTTTCCCATTCTTTGGAATGTGCATATTCCTTCGATTGAAGAAAAATCGTAGGAACGAATTTGAAAACTTCTTGCTGAGGATTTTCATTCGTAACAAAGAAAGGAATGTCTTCCTTCTTCCAAAGTTTTTTTTGTAATCTTGCAAGTTTGATTAAATGTCGGATTTCTTCTTGATGATGCCTTTCTTGTGGCGAGAGATTTTCCTCCTTCTGGAAGAAATGAGGCATGAAGCCCTTTCCTACAACCAGTATTGCCCCATTGTGAATCAATGATTTAATGTCGGAAATTGTATGAGTAGATTTGCTTGGCTCATTATGACTAGGTTCCTTACAGCCCCTACTGAGTACAATTGCTGGTAACATGAATTCACCAATTTAGATATTCCAATTCACGTTCACCAAAGAAACTCTCTTCTGGCCACGTTTCTGTGAATTCACCTTTTTCATCGAAGCCGATTACATCACAACGAGATCCTCCACGTTCATTGTCCATGCCAATGTAAATGATATTTACATGATTATTGTCAAGTTTGCCTTCACGAATTAATCTCCTCAGGCGTTCAATTAGATTCGCACTGTGGGTTTCTACAATGAGTTGATTTCCTTGCTCAATGGATAAGTTCAGTAAGCTTCCAATCTCGGATTGTGCTGCAGGATGCAGATGTAATTCAGGCTGCTCGATTAAAATTAGTCTGTTTTCGTTTAATCCGAGTTCAAAAACTACAGGTAAAACCTGGCTTGTACCATAACCAAGGTCCATCAAGGGGCGATCCTTTCCTTGCTTGTGTAATAGAATCTTGATGTAGCCCGTTTCGACTTCTTTACCTTCATTCTTCATGTAACTTGGTGCTGTTGTTGCCTTCTCTGCAATTCCTAAGATTTGAAGATGAGAATTAAATCTGTTCATGAATTCAATTTTGTCTCTTTTTTGATGCAGCATTGTTGCCAAGTCTTCCCCCTTGATTCCAATCTTTTTTCCGGAGGATTGGGCGAGCCTAGCTTCTCTTGTCGGCTCTTCGCGTAAGCCTGAAAGATAGATGGCGTTAGATAAGACACTATCGAGCTTACGCGAAACTATTTCGGTATCTCCGATGTGTGGCTGTAATTTAGGGTCTGTTCCAAATTGAAAAGGTCTACCGTCTTCTTTTATTTGGGAGATATCTAATGCAAAATCAGCAATTGTAATCCGTATTTTTGTCGTTTGTTCTTCTTTGATGTCTTCTTCTTCAGAAGCCATAAATGCCTCGAATTTTTTTAGAAATTCTGGCATATTTTGGTTTGGATCTTCTGGTTCAAAAATTTCAGAACCTGTGATTTTTGGATAAGTCAACACAATCCCCCGTCTTCCAGCAAGCCACCGATCTTTGGAGGTTTTTTGCACCTTTGGTTTTCTACTACTGAGTAGTAATTCTCCATGATGATGAACCTTTACTCCCTTCAACGATGCACCTAACGAACTTTTTTCATTTTTTGAAAAGGTGTAATCTAGGAAGTAGCTCCTACTTTTACTATCTTCCAGGCCAAACCCGATAGAAAAATCTGTATCAACATTGTTTCCATGAACAGTATCCGTATATGTGCCAAGGTTAGTGTAGTCGCCAATAAGACGGAAATATGAGTCATCTGGACTTGCCTGTCTGGAGGTTTGTGAGGCTCCGAGAATCGATTTGATTAAGGAACTTTTTCCTGCGCTATTTTTCCCAACTAGTAGTGTGATTCGCTTCAGAGGTAATATGCCTGTATCCTGAAATGCCTTGAAATTTTTAAGCCTAATTGATTTAATGAAAACTGGGGTTTTGGGCATACTATCACTTTTGGCAATAACTGCCCATATTTCAACTGTACTTTAACGGTGAATTACACTAATTTACAATATCTTAAATTGTTTACCCAATCATTATCATAGATAAATTGGCTTAGGTTGAGGAAAATAGAATCATACGTCAACTAACCCGGTACCATCGCATGTGGGGCACTCGAAAGTTCCACCACAATTCTCACAATTTGGATCGTAGGGGGCTATCCATTCTTTCTTTTTCGGGTCCCAATGCATGCAACACAAGAGACACTGGCTAGTACCTTCACAGTCTTCACAAAGTTCCTTGGTCTCATCGTTACGAGGACCTCCATGCGGTTTCCAATCAGACATATTGTAAGTACTTCACTTACCATATAGATGTCTTTCCCCAAATTGTACAGATGTGACGTTGGAAAGATTTCTAGTCTTACCAAAATAGAATCTCAGGTTTAAATAGCCTCGGTATCAGATTCTCACATGGCAAAAAAAGGCGGAGGCAGTAGAAGCGGCGGAGGAAAAGGTCGCAGCAGTCCACGGAATGCACCAAGTAAGACTGGGAATCCATCCGGTAAAGGTCGAGGAAATAACCCCTCAAGGAAAAAGTGAATCCCCAAATTTCACAATCTTTGGTTGAACCGTTTGTTCAACATAGAACCAGAGATACCTGCAATTCTCTTGATTTTTCAAATCAGTCGAACAAATCGTACAGCACATATTTCTTCAGTGATGAGATCTTCACTGTCCCGGTGACTTCGTACAAGGACCTGAGAGTTTTCACCCTCTACGGGTGCGACCAAACAAGCGCCATCCGCCATTTGCTCGATCCATGGTTCAGGGATGGAATCACCACACGCAGCAGCAATTATTCCATCAAAAGGGGCAAATTCTGCTTTACCGAGCTTTCCATCGGCGAGAGAGATTGATGCTGGCAGAAGATTCAAATCTCCTAATGTATTCTTTGAGCGTTCGAACAATTCTGAAACGATTTCGATGGAATGAACCTCAAAACCCATGCTGACTAAAATCGCTGTCTGATAACCGCATCCAGAACCGATTTCCAATATACGACTTCCTTTTGGAAGATGACCGAATTGTGACGTCATTAGTGCAACCATGTAGGGTTGACTGATGGTTTGGCCAAGTCCAATTGAATGTGGACAATCATCGTACGCTATTCCATTCATACTATCGGGTAAAAAATGGTGCCTAGGAACTGCCTTCATGGCGCTAATCGTGTGCTTACATGTGATTCCACGGCCGATGATTTGTTCGAGCACCATGGAATGGTGTAGTCGTTCCAAATCTCCAGCACTTGGATTTGGGTGAACATTCTTTTTTCTCCACATCGTCCTCAATCCTACCGAAGTGTTCCGACATCATAATGTCATTGAACTGTTTAGAATCAATGATGGCAGATTCTGACCTTCCTGAGAAAATCAAACGTCTCCCATTAGACTTGTCTTACATGTTGCATGTCTTCTCTAACCACGATAGTGATGAGATGGACATATCGACATTGTACTGGCGTACAGCAGATAGTATCGATACCGAAGAATTCCTTCAGGCGAAGATATGGAGTTGGAAAAAACACCGTGGAATGGACGTACCTGATGAACCCCCACACGATCCCAGAAGGGATATGGACGCCGTTTTGAAGCTTCGGAAAAAGGATTTGATTCCTTTTGCAAAATATCACAAGATTGACACTTCTTTACGTAAAGAAGAACTGCTTGAGAGGTGCAAGCCAGAGTTGGCAAAAAATCCAATTTTCCACCAAATGCTGTTCAGTTTAATCAATGAATCATTCCTTTCTGTCGCTTACGACGAGTCAGGTGAAAGCCCTACTATTCTTGTCCACATCAAGGAACATGGGGACTTGATTCGTAGGCATTTACAGGCACGATGGGACAATGACCGGATTATGTTGAAAGATTATCTTGACAGATATTTGATAGAGGCGTTTGGGATACAAGACTCACCACTGGAAAAGGCACTGCTCCGTACAGACCGACGGAATTCTGTCGAAAAAAAATTACAATATCGTGCCGTGTTAGATACTCCGATTCCAATACCTGGAGAGACAACCACCTCAGCGTATGGCGTGATACTTTGGATTCTTACCTCAACGGAACTTAAACCGAATGACCGCGTTCTTATTTGTGGGGCAAAGGGTGCTATGACGGCCGTTTTAGCAAAGCACATCGTTGGAGGAGGGAGAGAGGTTCGTGTCATTGAATGGAATGAAAAGACGGCCCAGTGGGCAAGAGAATCTATTTCAAGACACGGATTTTCTGAGAATGATATTCAAGTAATTCTTCAGGATGATATTACAATCGGAAGCGGAGAAGAGGGTTACTGGACTACTATCATCATGAACGGCTCAATTCCAAAAATCCCCTATCCTTTGCTGGATCAATTGGATGATGAGGAAGGCCGAATGCTCTTTTTTATGCAGGATACTGCAGATAAAGCCCAAACTTGTTGGTTGATTAAGAAGAATGAACTCATTCAAGAAGTTAAGCAGGAAACACTTGAAACATCAACAAATACAATTCGAAGCTTGAACAAATTTCGATTTACACCAATCTATGGAAAATACGGCTGGGATAGTGTAGAGAAACTCCAACTTGATTACGAGCGGCTAAAGAAAGAACAACGAGAGAAATCTTTGCGCGAACGAGTTAACCGCTTGGATGAATTGTTGCCTTACTCCCTTTCTCGTGCTTTCAGCGTCGCTTCAAATGCAAAAACACCGAATGATCAACATAAAATGGTCATCCGATTGTTCGATTTACTGAATAAATATCATGTTTTTCTTAGCTTAGCCATTATCGGACAGACGAAGAAAATGAATGACAATATGAGGGATTTATTGAACAAATTCTCAATGAAAGCCCAGATGGGGGATTGGGTCCAATTCCTTCGCCAAGTTTGCTCCGAGAAGCACGACAATTCAGCAATGAGTGAACTTAAATCGTTTCTAACACAAAAAACGACCTCAGAATCCATCCTATCGGCTTTTCTGCAGTTGCAAATAGAAACTGGAAAACAAGGAGCAGGTAAGCGAAAATCCGTGTCAATAATCGATTTTCTGGGCCAAGTCGTATCATACAGAAACATCAGTCAGGATGGACATGGTAGGAAACGAAGTTCGTTGGTGATTGAGCAGAATGCCCAGATGCTTCGAGAGGCATTTATTGAACTTATGAGCGAAGATAACCCGATTACAAATTGGATCCTCTTTCATGTGGATAGCAATGAACGTCGAATCGAGGGGGGTGTCAAATTTGGTAAGCGAGAACTTATGGGGAGTAATTTTGATTACCAATCAACCATTGAGGAATCAGACAGTCCTCTGGCTGTTAACACAATAGCAGGAGGCGTCTATATTGATGTGAAAGGCAATTACTTCACCATGAGTCCATGGCTGGCCTTTGGGGAAGGTCAACACGGTGACGAGGAACTCTTCGTTTACAAGAGTGATGGAAAATGGGAAACGTATCACAATTCGGATCGATATCCTGCCGAGAGAGAAAAAACGCTTATGACGAAATTGATTGAGCGATTCCCTCCTAGTAGAAAACCCTTGAAAAACAAGAATGAAGGTAAGGTGGTCTTTACAGAGATGCTTGCGTTGTTTGTTGATGATGGTTTACTGGAGAATTGGGAAGTACGGAAGTTGGTTGATATTCTCAAGAAATTTGGACTCTGCGAGGACGATGAAGAGGGATTGGAACAAATTAAGCAGATTGTCGAGTCCGAATATCCAGATGTTGTTTTTGAAAGGCAGAGCGATGAATGAATCATACCTTATCCATATGAAGGTGCAATTGAATCAGAAGAGAGTTTGTTGGAAATGACATGTATGATTCGCGTCATTGGTCTTGAGTAGACATATCTGGCAATACGATGTAAAATCTCCACAATCATCGCACCACAATCGGATGAGCGGGGGTTGATTCCTCTCTGGGATCCAGTTGACTTCCCCATTGCAGATTTTACATTTCGGTACAACAACGATTCGATCACCTCATCTTCAAATTATAGGGCCCAGGGCCCGAAGGCCCTGGGTAATTGGGAATTGGTGAACGGCTGGCCTGCCGTATGATAGCCCAATTACTTGCCCGGCATTCACATCCTCCTAACTATCACCCTCATTCGTTAGTGGAAAATTATTCGCGTCCTGTCTGTGCAGATTGTTCACATCCCGTTGTAAAAGTCATCATCATGATGGTGTCCGTCAACATCATTGTAATCTCCATGAACGAGATCCTCATTCGCCTTATAGCAATCCGGGCAGAGGTAGTTGATGTCAAATGTAGCAGCGTAAATCATGTGTCCATTGCAAAACCAATCGCCACAATTCTGACATGTTTGTCCGCAATGGACACAGACATCGTCTGAGCACTCATCACATTGATCAATGTGATCATAACATGTTGGCTCTCCACAGCCCTCACAAGGTGTGATTTCTGTGGCAGTACAATCGTCGAAGCTCTGGCACGTCTGTTCAGAGGTTTGCTCGCAATGGCAGAACCAACACTTTCCTTGCTCATGGAAGGAGCAATCATCTCCATTATGACATTCGTTCCTTCCACACTCTTGGCATTTAGACACGCAGCATCACCTCGTAAACTGGGGGGACGATACGCCGTTCATGAGGGGTAGCCGACGGCAGGTAAGGGATCCTGCCGCCGGGTTGTTGGTTCAGCGGACCCGGGGCCCGAAGGCCCCGGGGAATTAGGGATTGGTGAACGGTGATCAGCCGCGTAGTTCCTAACTCAATTCCTTCTCCTTCTGATTTCACTGCGCATCACCCTTACTTGCAACTGAAACCAGTTTTGACTCTACGGAACCAGCCCGTAGAGTTGAATCGTTTTGCGATATTGCGCCATATGTTGAGACACAGAATGGAACGAGATACGTCAGGAATATCTTCCCGTATGGTGGATATGAACCCGATAACATCAGGTCCCCGTGGTTAATCACCACGAGGATGGTGCCGACAATAATTGACACCTTGAATGCCATCTTAGCGATTGACATTGAGAAGTTGGATACAATCATATTTGCATACATAGAACCGCTCCTCAATACCCACCATTGTCCTGTCCACCGATGGCCAGGCCACTTGCACATCCATCACAAACGTAGCCGATGCCAAAAGCGACATTCTCCAATCCATCGCAAATATCGCAGTAATCTTGCAAGTGATCACACAAACTTTCGAAGTCTTTCCTGTTGCAGTTCGGACAGACTTGGCAGTCGCAGCAATCGTCACAACGACTGCATTCATCACAAAGAGACTCATCTACCCGCTCCTCGCAGCCTTCGCACCTTGGAAGGTGCCTAAAACAGCCCTGGCAACAAGCTCCGCATTCTGAATAATCGCAATCATTCGCTGCAGGATTGTTGCACCCCTCAGTGTTGCACTTGGCCACTAAATCCACCTCCAGAGATGGGGGCAGAATTCAGCATTGCTTACGCTGTGTTTGTTCATGTGGTCGCTGTTATGAGCGACACGTTGGTGTGTGATGTTTCGTAACATTTTTTCCCGTACGAAACTGGAATTATAGAGGCGTGGTTTAACAAACCACACCTCGCCTCTTTGCCAGTTAATTGACTTGGCGAGGTTAGCGCCATCGACTTCATCGAAGTCGTAACATCCCTACAGAGGGTATTGACTACCAGCGCCTATGCAGGCGCCGGTAGTTCAGTTTAATCCGGCGGAGATATTCTCCGCCGGATTGTTGTTTTGGCAGTGTTTAGACGTAGTCATCTAACGTGGCCAACAAGGCTTCAATGAGCGCTTGTATATCATTATCCAATTCTTCGGTTGTGATTTTCACAGCCATTTCGTTAGTTGGTACGTCTAACCTCAAATCTGCATGGCAGATCTCGATTTGACTCGAGGAGGCCCAATGGTACTTCGGCTCGTGGTGAGCAAACTACCCTCAACGTCAAGGGTTTATAGACTCTTGGAATTCAATGCCCTTGACGAAAATGAAACCGAGATTTGTTGACGTAAAGTGTGGTTGTTGTAACGAGACATGTTTGGATTGCCCTCGGATTTATTTTTCCTATTGGGGTAAAAACAATGGCTCTGAAGCAGATCAATTGGACTGGTGGCGAAGAGAATTTTGTTACCCAATGATGGTGAGATTGAAACAGGAATTATCAGAGAATAACACTACCCACATTCACATAACAACGACACTTAGACACTTGGATAATTTCCCACGGGAAACAGAAGGCGCTCGTTTTCTCTCTATTTTCCCAACTACTGTCGGTAAACCACATGACATCAAACATCTGGTTACCCATTGCAGCAAATTTTTCCAAATGCTGGCTGAGGTATTTTCAGATATCGGTAATGTGAATGTTACGCATTACGTAATGTCGAACATTGGATGTGTCAGATCAGTTGATGTGGCTTTATACTTCTTACATAAGCAAAATCCTCGAATCTTCAATAACTTCGTCATCAAGGAACGCTCTTTCGATAGTTATCGAAAACAGTATGACATTGAATACAGCCCGATATTTTCGATTATTTCTGCCTTGGGAGACATCGCTAGATAAGCATCTAACGTTCCTATTCTTTAGTCCCAATTATCATCGCCACAACAGGCTTGACAGATAAGAGGTATCTGACCTGGGTCCATCAACTTTCCACAAACCGTACACGGAACCCATTCACTAGGCATGTTCACTAATACCAATATTCAGTAAATAGAGATTGTCAATGAATAAATACGGCATGAATCAATCGCTACTCATGAGCAGAAGGATGTACGATGCTGAATGCCGAGACTGTGGCCATGAATGGGAATTAACCTTGATTGAATTTGATCATTACAGCGAAGTTGGTTGTCCAAGATGTGGTTCAAACGCTTGGAGTTCAAGTGATTAAATGACCAACCCTCGTACACTCATCATTATGAGAGGTTTACCAGGAAGTGGTAAATCGACTTATGTCAAAGAAAATTTCCCAGATGCTGTTGTTTGTTCTGCAGATTCATTTTTTTTGAATGAAGACGGAGAATATATCTTTGTCAATTGGAAACTGCAGCAAGCACATCAATTCTGTTTCCGCACCTTCATTGACGCTATAACATCGGATACGGAAACAATCGTTATTGATAATACAAACACTTGCAGGTGGGAGTATGAGAACTATACTTTCATTGCAGAGAAATTTGGTTATCGGATTAGAATAATCCGAATGAACTTCTCAGAATCCGACATACCATTGTTCGGGAAACGGAACGTACATGGCGTTCCAGAGTTGAAAATAAATCAAATGTTTGAACGATTTGAAGATGATACTGATGAAGAGATTCGTGGATAAACCCCGAAGTCACAAATGTTTCAACCGAACATATGGTCTGGTTCATCGAGTTTTTCGTTTTGTTTTTCTATGAGTTTAGCGATGTTTGGATTGTCATGCAACATGCGTACCATACTAAACCCAGAATATGTAAAGATGTAATTTGATTCATCGGTCTTCTCTAGGACACGTTGTCGTGTAAGGTAATCGAGGAAACCTTGTGGCATTCCAATATTGGCTGCTTCCGATGCACTTATTCTTCCTTTTTCATCGTCTTCCTTGAGAGTGAACACGGATCGAAACAGATCAAGGGCTTCAGCTGGCAGTTTACTCAATCTTGTGTATGCGCCGAGTGTTGACATTTCGATGACATCCTTGTTCGGCTGAACCACTTGTTCCCCATCAGGTTGTTTCACGTAAAAAATTGGTACTCCAGCAATCGTAGCAGCAGAAGAGGCTGCGGCAGCCATATGCATCGTTCCCCCAGTAATTCCCATGAAGATGTATTCCAATTCAGCGGATCGGAGTACATCGATAGCTCTCAAGCTTTCTGTCATGATGTTTTCTGCGGATTCATTGGTGAAGAGTCCCTTGATGACAGCTACATCACCATCCAGGTCATACTGCTTTTTCCAATGACTTAGTTTCCTTCTTGTTGTACTTGCATACTCTTCACTTGTCAGTAGGGTAATGTAATCTGGGTTATAGTATTGAATTGATGTTTTCACATGTTCTGTGGATTTCCCGATCGTCAATATGAGTCCTGTTGTGGCCATAGTCTTGCGTAGACTAACTTTGATTTATTCTTCACCCATGGTTTCAGAAAATCAAATATCATTGAATATATCAAATTATTAACCTCTAAGTTTGTAGGATGAGCATGGAAAAAAACCAATCCAGTAGGGGTGTAATTGCAGATGCTGGTGCAAAAATCGTAGAATCTCAAGCGATTCAGATGTTCAAAAAGGCAGTCCGATTCAAAAAATCTGAACCTATCTACTGCTTGTTGCTCTGTCGCATGATAGGAGAGGCCTATTTGAACAAAAAATTCTTCGATGAATGCAACTCATGGCCAAGCAAGACTCTAACATTGGGTGATCTCAAAGACAAAAAATTAGGGTTTGATGGAATACTCACTCGTGAAGAATCGATTGGACTCACCCACCTTGGAAAGTCTACAAATCCATTTTTGCATTACAAAACGGATGATGAGATTCTCAGCCCTCAATCATTGGAAAGGGTGCTTGATTTCATCAAACAAATATGGGGTTTGGAACAAAAAACTTCAGGTAAGGAAACACAACAACCTGAATTATCCAATGTTGGTGCACTTTACCATCAATTACAAGACACTCAAAAAGTCAAAGAGAAGACTCGGTTGATTCAACATTCAAACATTAATTGGAGGCAAATGCTTGGATACGAACTCGAGAGGTTTGAGTGGCCAAGCATTGATTCAACGATATTGTCTGATGAATTTCTCAAATCTCAGAAAAAGCATGCATCGATGACATCGAAGAAAAAAGATCTGTTGTTCAACAAACTCATTGCGATGAGTGAAGGAGAAAAAATGAATTTGATTATCTCCATTACTGAATCAATTTTGATTGAATACTTCCGAATTGTGGATTCGACTGAGGGCAAGTTTTTGTACGACGATAGAGTGATTGACGGTAATTTGCTATCCAAGGTGATGAGGGATATTCTTAACGAGGCACTCGATTTGCAAGGAGGAAACATCAACACTCTGTTTTGGGACATGAAATTAGCAAGGGAAAAATGGAGTTTTCTTTGTGAATTTCCCATTGTTGGGAGAAGCAGAAAGGGTACAATCGCCAAACGATTTGGTGTAAGCAAGAAAAAGAGTGGATTCTATGTCATGCAATTTGTCCATGATTGGAACTTCATCTACTTTGGAAAATAGTCTCAATTGCATATCGAATTGAAGAATGCAGAAACTTTGTTTAGTATTTGAAATGGTGGTAATTTATGAGTGAGGTACAATTGATTGAGAAATTTTCCGTTGCCCTGGATGCGCTTTCTCTAAATACGAAGCACCAATCAGAAAAGTTACTCTTGCTTGAAGAACAAGTAAAAGAGGAACTTGGAGAGTTGCTTTGTAGGGAAATATATTCTGCAGGATCTCAATTGCTTGGACTTCTCATGTTTGATTCGGATATTGATGTTGCAATAGCGGTTGAAGATGAAAATGATCTCAAACACGTGCTCGGTATTTTGGAATCTCAAAATTTTGATTTTGATGCCTACACAAACAACATCTACCATGGTTTGCAATTTGGTGTTTGTTGTTCAGTGATGGAAGGTGTGAAAATAGACATTCAATTACGTTCGAAGAAGAATATTGCAGATCTTGAAGCACAGATAGCAAATTTACCCAACTGGGACGAAGAAGAAATCTCTCGACTTCGGAAGAAAAAAATACTTACACGAGCCATCGGTGGTTCAATTTACGTCAATTGGAAGCATGATTTGTACAGGTTACATCTGCCAGCGTTGATTCTGTCGAATACAAGGAGAACAGCGGATGAGATGTGCCGAAGTCACAAAACATTGCTCAATGGCCAATGCCCAAAAAGAGCAACGCATGGTTCGTATTGCAAATTGCACAAAAATGAGGATGATTACTGATGACAAATACATGGCTGAATGATGCAAGTACCGATGGCGTCCAAAATACAACACTTGTGTTGATTAAACCAGTGGGCCTATCGCATTGGCCAACGATCAAGAAAATGATTCTCAACACTGCTCCAATCAGCCGAACACGTCTTGTCAAGGTCACGGAAAGTTTGATCAAGGAACATTATGATGAACACAGGGAACAAGGTTGGTTCTCTCAATTGACAAACTACTTTGTTGGCCGATATGTCCTGGCTGTAGAAATCTCTGCTGATCCTCTCAAGATTAGGAAAATCATAGGAACGACCAAACCAACAGACCCAACAAATACTGATACGATTCGTGGTTTAATTAACTCATTAACACCAGAAGATACAACGATGACTGAGTACACTAAGGGTATTGACAATCTCATTCATGGAGCAGATTCAGAAGAAGCGGCAGCTCGTGAAATCAAACTATGGTTTGATTCTCCAATGCCCCGAAATCCACAATATTTGTGCTTAACAAACCACAATCTCGAAATGGAGGGGGCCGTTTCGCCTTTCGTTGGAATCCAATTTGACTTAGCAAATTCAAATGCTCTTGCGAGCCATGTAACGGACCTCTTGGAAGCCATGCCTTGGAATCAACATTGGAAGACGGCAGGAAATACAATTCCAACCGTTGTCGTTGGTGGTTTAACACCGGTGTCAATCATCGGCATGCAATATCTGACAACATTTTCCGGAAGGAAACTCAAGTTTGGTTGGATGAACCCAGAGACTGGCGAAATGCAAGTGATAGACCTGCAGATGGTGAGAAATAGAGCTACCAGACATCGAAGGTGAACTTCCTTCTAGGAGATTCATCAATTGGCTGGCTCTACAATCGCGTCTTTACCTGTACGGTACGTTATAGAAATGTAATCCCTGAGTAATTCTTCTGCCATCGCGCGAGTAAACTTTTTCTTGCCGAAGAATTGTTTCTTCTGTTCGGTTGTAATCACTCCACCGATTACGGTAGCTGCTTCACTCCAGGTGCAAGGTTTTCCGTTCATGTGTTCGAGCAATGCTTTTGAGATTTTTTTGATTGCATCTTGTTTGTTTTGGATGATTGTTGCACCGCTCGATATTGCACTTATAGGGTTCTGCTTTGTTTGGTCTTGAAAAAATTCTGGCAAAATGCGTTTTAACACCTCAATCTTCGTACCCGCTGCCTTTTCCATCGTTTGAATCTGTTTTCTTACAATCCTCCTTAGAACTCTAAGGTTCAAATTGGTTGGCTTCCACTGTGAACGAGTTCTTTTTCCGAGGATATCTCTTCCTTCTGACAATCGAGTAAGGTGCAGAATATTGCTTCGTTCGAATGGTGATGTTGAATTTACGATGAACATATATTCTTTATTCCGAAGGACTAGATTCTGAGAGATTTGTGTTGCTTTAGTTTCGCGGTCGAGGTAGCTCTCCCTCCACATCGATTGTTTAACATCAAACATTGAGACTCCAAATTCCCCCATGGTCATAATGTCTACTTCGGCTGATCTGAGCATCCAAAGATGCGGAATCAGTTCTTCTGATGATAACGACTTGAGGTACTCAATTTCAGAGTCTGTAATTTCCTCTATTAAGAAATTCTCTGTATTGCTCTCTAAGTCTATCCCCAGTCGCGAGCAACGTCTAATCCATGCACTCCTGGTGTGTTTTTTACCAGGGTTACTTTGAAAATCGCTCAATTCTCTTTCCAAAAGTCGCCTTACTTGCTCTTTTATTCCAACCTTGGTGGGGAGTAAGAAACTCACTCCTTGATTTAACTCTACAATATCTTCCCAATGCCGTACTATTTCATTGGCGGCAATGAGTTCAAGACTATTGCCCAATTTAAAATCATCTTCTTCAGTCTTGATTTCCCATGTCAAATCATTGAGGGTGAGCCTCTTTACGTGTTCTGGCAAATGTTCTATTGTTCCACCTGAATCTTGAAACTGCTTAAATGCAGTCTCATTTAGTGAATTTAGTGGCAAATCTATGGATTTGTTTGGGGAGGGACTTTTTTTCCTGCTTTTATCTCTAATCTTATCATTCTTAGTTTGAAATTCGATTGATTGTGAATTGAGAAGTGCAGAATACAAACTCGACATCTCGCTTATGCTCTCTTTGTTATTCTCAACGTAGACGGGTATGCCAGCTAGCCAAAACCTGTCGATTAACGATAGGAAAAGTCCCTCCTCTCTAGTATAAGTCCCATCATCGTGAAGGATCAGGATGTGTCCTTCTTCAAGTGAATATGTAATCTTCGTGGATTGAAGGGCTCCAGGAATTAACAGCGGCGCAAGAACCTTTTTTGCACCAGGTAATATGTCAAAACGAAAGTCCGACTCTCCATATCGCTTTTCAAGTTCTAGAACATGGAGATGCAGTTCATTTGCTGGAATATCGACCTCGAGAACAGATGGGGCTCCGAAATTATTCGCTGGCTGAAAGCCGAAAGGTGCGGTGTATGGGATGTCAATTAAACTGCATAGTTCTGGGTACGTGTCAATCAACTCTGTAGACCCTTGAATCCATGCCAAGAGCCGCATCGATGATGGTGTAGGATTTTGGCCGGGGAAGTATGTCTTCAGCAATATAACCAAATCTGGTTGATGTGCTTGGATTACTCTTGCCTGAGAAATAATTGAATCATCACCAGGAGGAGACAAAATTGCAAGAATCTTCGAAGTCATTCTTCTTCCTCCTCGTTTTCAAAATCGCTTGAATATCTCATCAAAAGGTCGATTGCTGGAGGTAAGTTGTGATGGATAATCGTATATTGCCCAAAGTGTTGTTTCAACTCATGACAATCCATAGCGACGAATTTCCTTTGTGTGCTGGATGGAGGTTTACCCCAATATAGGTGTAATTTATCATTGGTAAATTCAGTATTCAGCAAGTACTTTGACTTCGTTTCCCAAGAGTCGTCTTTTGAGCGGAGGATTACGTATGATCGTTCATCACCAGAATGTCTAGTTGTCATTATCATTTGATTTACTTCAAGAAAGTCTTGAAGAGTTAGGCTTACTTTGTCGCATTGAAGTTTAAGATCTCCGGTTGTATGAAAACCTACCTTTGTATCATGTAGCAACATTGTTCTGAAATTATGCAAGGTGGCGAGACATCGAATGTGAAGCACCGTCCCTGAGTAAAACAAAACGTCATTGTCATCGACTTGTAGCCTATTTTTTGGCATTGATGCAACAATCTTTTCCATGAAATCTGAGAGGGAATTCAAAGTGTCAACCGGTGGAATTTCGAAACCTTCTATTGTTGGTAAGGCCAACCCATTTCGTTTGGAGTAAATTCTCATTTGATTCCTGAAAATCTCCACATTCCTGTCGTCTGTGTGAAACAATACAATGGTGCTCCAAGGCTTACAAAAAGCAGCACGTAAAAGCAGTGTTGAACTTGTTCCAATTACCGCAAAAAGACGCATGCAAATCCTCTGATGCATTTCTTTTTCAACTTAATCGACGGATACTCAGGTATTATGATGCACATTCCGACTATCGATTGACCATTCTTTGTCGCAATGCTTCGACAGCAAGAACACTGATTGCAACTTGTAGATTGTACGATGGAACAAACCCATCCATCGGCAACCGGACAACTTCATCGCATGCTTCCAGAACTTCTTGAGATACGCCTTCACGTTCAGCTCCAACTACGAAGAGAACATTTCCAGTCAGATCCGTATCCCAAGGCTCAACAGCCCCTACGTCCTCGGCTGCGATGATTCTGAAATCATTCTTTCTTGCTTCGTTGATGATGGATGTTGTATCGCTGTAAACCACAGGAATGAATCGATCAGCCCTCATACTTGAACGACGGATCGTTCGACGGTCTTGATGTGTTCTCGAGATGTTGAGAACAACTGCATCTGCTCCACTGACTTCGATGGTTCGAATTCCAAATCCGAGATTGGTAGGATATTGAACACCATCAAGAAGCCAAATTGAACCTCCTCGTTCGAACACCTCTTCGAGCGTACCATGAGGCTGTCGTCCAAGCAGTGCAAGTGCGTCGGTATGGCCGGTTGCTGACATCCTCCAGAGGTCGTTTGTTGATCCTTCCTCAAGTGGAATCCCTTGACGTTCACATTCTTGACGAAGAGCTTCAGTGTCCCTCTCACGGTCGACGAGAACAAGTCGAATGTCATGTTCCGTCTCGAGCATGGAAAGAATCGTTTCCGAGCCTTGCACCTGATGTGCCATGCGTTATGGGAGTGGCTGTGAGGTTTGACTTTAATGGGGAATTGGGTTGAAATCAGAATCGTTGGTGAAAGCATCATAAGCGATGTGTACTGGTCAAATATCGAATGCGACTCCCTCGTTTATCTATTGTCGCATTTGCTTTGGTTGCGTTGTTCTGTTTGCCATCGCTCATCTACACGGGCTCCTACATCGTATCGGATGCGCCAATACCGATGGAGGGTGTTGAACCGTCTCCCTATCCGAATGAACCCCTTACTGAGGGTTTTCTCTTCATTGTCCTCGACGGAGGGCGCATCGACTTGATGAGTGACCCTGATTTGATGCCAAATTTGAATCGGCGCGTCCAAGATGGTGCTTACCTCGAGGTGCGGACGAACCCTCTCACAATGACGGCGATGTGTGTTAAGGAAATGGCAACGGGTGTACCATCGAGGCCAAATGAAGCACTGCAGAACTTCCGCCCAAAACATCCTGGGAGTATCGATGGATTCAATCTAGCAACGACGTTTGACGGAGATAATGATGGAGAACCGGATAATCACGTTGGAATCATTGGAGATTATGTTTGGAAGGAATTGATTCCAGATCGAGATCTCGTTCCGTTTTACAAGGCACGCTACGGCCATGCTGACTATTATCAGGGCGATGAAGAAGCGTTTGAAGAATTGAAACGATGGGCACGAGGGGCGCCTCCTGAGGGCTTTTCGCAATCACGTAATCTCATTGTTGCTCACCTTTCAGGACTCGACAGCGTTGGTCATCGATACAGTGCAGCAGACTCACCAGAATACGATAAGAAATTACGTTGGCTTGACACGAATTTAGAGGAAGTGTTTCAGGAATTATCCGAGGACTGGACGGTCGTTGTCACATCCGATCATGGATTGACCGATTCTGGACAACACGGTTCAGATCTTGAAATCTTGCGCAATGTTCCTGCCTTCATGTGGGGTCCAAACATCAAACAAGGTGTCGTGGTTGAGGGGGTTCAGCAACGTGATCTCGCCACCCTACCGTCAGCCCTGTTCTCTCTGCCAATGCCTCATGCCGTCCACGGACGAATACCCCTCGATGCTTTCGATATCAGCGATGAGAAGCGTCAAGTGCTTGATCAATGGAACTGGGATGCAGCAGTAGCGAGAAACGACTGGCTCATCGAAGAAGGCCACCCGCATATCGAGGGATTAAGCTCTTCTGAAATTGAATGGGAGCGATTGAATGTTGATCAAATTGGGCTACGACAATCGGATTTGATTCTCAGTGGAATCGCATTTCTTGCAATCACATGCATTCTCCTCTATTCCATGAATCAAATTAAGTGTTCGAGAAAACACATGGTCTGGGCATCACTGTCTTTCCTTGGCATTTCCGCCCTATCCATGAGCCTGTCCTTCAATAGAGATTCACTTGCCACCTTGTATTACCCAGTCGGTATTTTCTTGCCCGTCACAGCTTTTGTGATAGGATTGATGCTTTTGAAGTCAGAGAAATGGAATTCAAAGGAACACACGGGTGCACACATCGTCGCTTTGAGCGGTCTGTTGGTCGGAACAATGATGTTTCCTGAAACGAGATTGTCCATTCTTGGCCTGTGTATCTTTGGTTACGTATTGTACGATCGATTTTACTTGAAATCTTCAACACAGACAATTCCAACACACCTTCTCTTGCCGTTTGTTGTTGTGTGTATTGTAACCTTCTTCCTCAGTGAACACCGAGTTTTAGGACGGTCTCTTGCGCGTTATTACATCGTCACGCTTCAAAAAGAAGACATTTCGATGGTTCTTCTTTCAATGCTCCTTGTTGTTGGATCATCGCTCCTCTACCTGATTTATGTCGAAGGTATACAATCACGCCCTGTTGTGGCTACAACTTCTGCAATGTTTGGCCTTCTACCTGTGGCAATGTGGTTCAAGAACAATGTCATCGATTGGATTGTTCTTTCGATTTTGATGATGTTCGTTGTTGCGTGGATCCTTGAGATTATCAAAAGGAAACAAACAGCATCCATCGCCCCACTTCGATTTGTGGGTTTTGCGTGGGTGACCATCAGTTGGGGGGCGTATGCCGGTGCTGCAACTATGATTCTCTATTCAGGATTCTACTTCTTGAGTCAGCGTGAGTTCAAGTTCCTTTTCGTTGAGCAGGAAAAACCCGTTGTTGAAGGCGCTCGCTATCTTCTCTTGGCCGTTCTTCCTATTTGCCTTTGGTTCACGTGGTGGGCAGCGATGGGACAATTGGATGGCTACACGCATCCACGTGACATCGATCCAGGAAATCTATACCTTACAGGCGGATACATCGGCGATAGGGATTCTCCTAGCAATGCCTGGGTTGGCTTCATGGGTGGTGGTCCGATGATTCTGATGACGTTGTTGATCTTCCATCTGTTCAAATCGATCGATTGGCCACTCCACCTGACAGTTTGGTTCTGTCTTCTGCGCGTTGCCTTCCTCTCGCTTCATCTGTCAATTTCACCAAATCTGCCGAGGTTGGTTTTCAAAATCTCTTGGGATATTCTCTTGTATGGACTCATTGCATTGATCCTTTTTGCAATGCATCATATCGAGAGATTCATTCCAAAGAAGGCGGAGGTCTCGAAAGTTGAGACTTCATAGTGGGGTTTTGATTCCAACCGCACGAACGATACACCAACCTTTGCGAGCTTCAAAGATAGCGAACGCACCACCAAAAATGCTTCCAGCGACGGATAGCCAACCCAACGTGTCTGGTATGACACCAGCCAAGGTGAGAAGGGCGAGGACGATTCCAGCCACGATTGCTGCGATTCCGGTGTAAAGTCGAGCGAGTCTACCTTTCTGGTCGATGTTGCATTCCATATATATTATCTAGAGTGCTGCATATTTTAAGGCGTGTTTGTTTGAAACGCATATTTTGAAATGTGAAACCCCTTCACTCGGGTCATGGGAAAGAAGCACAGTCCACGATTCCTCGCAACAGTTGAACAGTCTCGAGCCGTGATTCAAGAATGCGACATTGAGCGATTTTCATCCATGTTGAATGATGGACAAGAACTCACCGTCATCGACGTGCGAGAGCAGCATGAATACGATGCAGGCAGTTTCAAAGGAGCGCTCCATTTGAGCAAAGGTGTGATCGAGCGTGATATCGAAAAACATCCAATTTCGGAAGATGCACGAATTGTCTTGTATTGTGGGGGCGGTTTCCGTTCTGCCATCGCAGCAGAATCGCTGACTCGAATGGGTTATACAAACGTCTACTCGCTTTGGGGTGGTTGGAGAAGCCTTGTTGCTACAGATCTTGCATCTCCAAATCAATAGAATATGATGAAACCTATAGTTTCGACAAGAAGAACAGATATCCAAGACGACAATCACCGTTCATGAATCCGGTAACGACCCTTGGATTGATGATACTGATACCGATGACCATCTGGTCGGTTTACGCGTTACTTTTTCACTTAGGCGTCTCAGAATCGTTCAAGTGATTCAGGCCTTTTCGTGAATTGTTCGTAATGGACAGACTCATAAAGGGGTTCAAAGTCGGCAAGTTGCTCCCATTGAGGTGATACCATGGCAAAAGGACTCCACCACTATGTTCGTGAAACCTGGAAGAAGCCAAAAGAGGCTCTCCCGCACATGTTCCGACAGACGCGCATGGCACAATGGCGCCGTGAACCTGTTAACTGCCGCATCGAGCGTCCGACACGTCTCGATGCTGCTCGTCGATTGGGATACAAAGCCAAGCAAGGTGTTGTTCTAATTCGCACCCGTGTCCGCCGTGGGGGGCTTCGTAAGGGTAAGATTCACATGAAGCGTAAGCCTTCCAAGGCTGGTATTTCCAAGATTACCATGGCCAAGAACACGCAGCGAATCGCTGAGGAGCGTGTTGCACGTCACTTCCCGAACCTTGAGGTTCTCAACTCGTACTGGGTTGGCGAAGATGGTAAGCACAAGTACTTCGAGGTCATCATGATCGATACACACCACCCTGCTATCATCAACGACAAGCAGCTCGGTGTCTTCTGTCAAGCCAACGGAAACAACAGCCACCGAGGTCGTGCCTACCGTGGAAAGACCTCTGCTGGAAAGCGTGGACGTGGCCTCTTCAACAAGGGTAAGGGTGCAGAAAAGTTGCGACCTTCCCTCAAAGCCAACCTTAACCGTGGCAAGTGAAATCAAGCGTTTGTTTGATGTTCTTGTTCTTCTTGCCTGTACCAAGGAGGGCAACATATGCGTAAGGGAGAGCGAAATTTATCGCAACTGTCGGGGCTCCAAGTTTACCTTCCAAACGGCCGTTTGCTCGGTATTGTCCACGACGCAGTCGTGGAACATGCAAGCCTTTCCTGTACGCACTTGTTCGTTACGGACACCCCAGATGACCTTGTGGAAGGTTCCATTCATGTTGCTATCCCTTGGCGTTGGGTGCGCTCGATCGGTGACGTGGTTCTTCTCCGATGGTTTCCGCCATCACAAATTCCGCGTAATTGAGGTGATTGTTTGATGGAATTGCACATCCTTGGGACAGCCTCAGCGCGACCAACATCGACTCGAAGTGTAAGTGGAAGTGTCTTTTCTTGCGAAGAAGGTCTCGTGATCATCGATGCTGGTGAGGGATTCCAGATGCGATATGCAAAGCAACGAAGCCGGTTGAAGCGCGAAAACGAACCGGCTCTCCTTCGACCGAATCGAATCGTAGCAGTAGCATTAACGCACGGCCACCTCGACCACACGTGGGGGCTGTTACCGTTCCTCCAAACACTCTCACTCGATGGACGTCAGCAACCCCTCATGGTCTACGGTCCGACATCTGAAGTTATTCTCGACGCCCTTCTTTTGGATGGGATTGATGCGAAGCTCTCCGAAGATACGCCATCCGCTGAACTTCTCAACCAATACCGATCGTGGTTTTCGCTGGGAGGTACAGAACAGAACCTTGGTTTTCCCATTCAATGGTTCCTTGGAGAACCTCACTCGGGTCGATGGGTCGAATTTGTTGATAATGCGACACGACTTGTTTTGCATGAATCAATGCCGCAACCTAAGGCTTTCACTACCTTCCGCATGGATTCGATTCCGACCTCACATAGCGTCCCATCTTGTGCATGGCAACTCTCTCGAAAGGAGCGAAAAGGTGCATTTGATCGAGACAAAGCAACACTGGCTGGCTTGAATCAAGAAGAACGAAAGCAACTTTCCGAAGGCATTGACCTGAAGAGAGAAAACGGAGATGAACTGCAAGCATCGCAATTTCGAGGGCCAACAAAGCCAGCCGTAAGCATCGTTGTCTCAGGCGATACAGCCGAACAGTCGATACAAACAACCTCGCCAGTTACCGTTCTTGTTCACGAAGCAACGTTTCTCAACGATGCGAGTGACAAGGCTGCAGAACACCTTCACAGCACGGCATCGGGAGCAGCCCGAACTGCCTTGGAATGCAACGCCGAGCATCTCATCCTCACACACTTTTCAGCCCGCATACGAGATGCTGAAGAGGCGAAATCAGAGGCAAAAGAAGTCCTCGGAGATTCTCTTGGTCTCGCTTCAGCCAACGATGGTGACAGAGTTCGAATCGATGATGAAGGCGTTGTCACCATCCTCAAGCGAGCCGACAACGGTTGGGTTCAACACAATCTGTCGCATCATTGAAAGAGTAGGAAAAGAAGGGTAGCATATGCATTCGAGGAAAATCGCTGTGGTTCTTGTCTTGATGCTCTGTGTATCACTTGCCCCGCTTGCCTCAAGCACATCGGCTCGGGCGGCACCTTCTTGCTCTTCTGAATCTGCAACAACCTTTGCTTCGCAAGTGCCTGTTGACGATGGAGAGTGTGTCGAACTTTCTCTTGGATTGCTCACACCTGGTGACGTTTACGAGATTACCGTTCTTGTAATCGATGATGCGCTTGATGTTCTTGTGTTTGATGATGCAGGTTTGCAACCCTACCTTCTTGGTCAATCGTATCGATCCGCCTACCAACAAGTCCCTTCGACTGAGTTTGCCAACGGTTCATACGAATTCCACTGGAAGGTTCCACTCTCCATTTCCGAAAAAACATGGACGATTGTCGTCGATAACCTTGCCCATGATGGCGATCAAGGGAACGGTGACCAAGGCGGAGATTTGGGACGTGTTTCCATCACCGTCACGAAACTAAACGATGGACAGTGGACCTCCTTTCACGACCTTGTCGGCATCATTCCTGATGGCCACCTAACGCTGCTTGAGGATGATGACCTTCGGCTTGAAGAAGGAACAGCAGTATCCGTTACGGCTTGGTCGCTGGAAGGAGTCGGTGATGTCTATCTTCAGACAGAATCGATGAATGCGAACTATCTTGCTGGTCAATCCAATGTGGCATTAACCGGAGCTTCTCTTGTTGGTGTTGATGGAACCGCTTCGTTCAATTGGATTGTTTCTGCTGCGTTTGCAAACCAACCCTTGAAGCTGGTTATCGACAACACCAACGATCCAGATGGTCAAGGCGACGGCTCAACCAATCTTCGCATAACCATTCGAGTTGAATTGGTTCCTGTCATGAGAGCATCCTTCGTCGCAGAAAATCAATCTGTTGAACTTGATACACTGTTGAATTTTGATGCAGCATCCTCGCCAAATAATCTTCAGCAAATTGCTCAGTACGTTTGGGATTTTGATGCCTCAGTCGACTCAAACAACGATGGTGATGCCATCAATGATGTCGACGCAGTCGGTGTTTCTGCATCCAATCTTTGGACGACACCCGGCGAAAAGACGGTGACTTTGACTGTCTCAGGCCAATTGGGTTTCGATCGTTCGCAAACCAACATCACAGTGTTGGATGTCACCAATCCAGTAGCTCGAATCACCGGGTCTTCAAGTTCCTCAGCAATCCCAATTCCTGGGGGGTGGCGAATCGAACATGGTGAGACAATTACGCTCTCTTGTGCGACGAGTACAGACAATCATCAGATTGCAGCGTGTTCTTGGTCCGTGGATGGCACGCCCTACGGTCAACAAACGACGGCTTCGTTTAATTGGTCGGAGATTGGGTCGCATGACGTTGCATTGATTGTACTGGATCCAAGTGGAAACAGTCAGTCCACCTCCGTTCAAATCCTTGTTACCGATTCAACCAAGCCAAGTCTCGATCAACCACTAATCGATGCATTGACGAATCAAGCTGTTGAAGGGGAGATTACAAGTTTCTTTGTGACAGCATCGGATGGTTACGATGAAAATACAGATTTGCGCTTCCATTGGGATTTGAATTCACTCGTCGATTCAGACCAGAATGGAGATGCCCTCGATGATCCTGACTACATCGGCTCCCGAGTGGACATTATCTTTGAATCAATTGGAACAAATACGCTGATTGTGACAGTGTTTGATGCCTCCAATAACAGCGATAGCCACACGTTCTCAGTGATTGTAAGCGAAGCAGAGGTCGTTGAGACGGATTACGCAATTTTCGCCGTGATTCTGTTTGCAGGTGTTGTAACCATGTCCATCGCTCTCATCGGTTACCGACGTTGGCAAGGCAAGATTGCTCTTAAACTCCTGATCGATCGAGGCTTGCCTGAGAACGAAGCACGGGCACATCTTTCGATGGTGAGACAAACACAGCGACTTCCGTTGTTTGCCAAGGCAACGCAAATCGCTGGCCTCGAGAGTGGCGCAGATGTCGTCTCACAAGAAGAACAAGAAATCGCCCGGAAGGAAGCCGAACTTCAGTCAATTTATGGTTCATCCAATGAAATTGAAGTAACTCCACAGGCGCAATTCGCTCCAAGGATGCAAATGTCACAAGCATCAAGTCAAGCCGCAAATGAAGCAGCTGCGTTGTTCTTTGACGATGAACCCCAAACCGAATCGAAACAATCTGCTATGAGCGAAATTGACGATTTGATGGAACCACAATCATCCCCTAAACCCTCTTCCTCCGGAATTGAATTACCTGAACAATTCGTTCCTCCAACCGATGAAATACCAGAGTTGGAACAAGAGAAGGCTCCCGAAGCGCCCGAAGCAAACGTGAATTTGCTTAGAGGGGCATGTTCTAACTGCTCACTTGAGTTCCAAGTTCCTATGCCAATCGATGTTAAGGAAGCCATTGTCATCTGCCCTTCATGTTCCTCAGAACAATTGTTCCAGCGCTGACATCGTAAGGAAGAACTTCGTTTTGTTCAAACAAGACGGGGATGGGTTCAGATATGAGTTCCTCAACCTCTAATCATGGTCGAGGAAGCGATTCGGTTGATTCGGCCTGGACTCCACCAACCAAAACGCGGAAGATTGGCCGCCTTTCTCGTCCTCGTTCTTCTCGTTCCGATTTTCCAACCGGTACAAGCGGATGTTTCAGTTGAACAGGACGACTTCGATTTAATGGAGAAGCTTTCTGACCTTATGGAACTTCAGGAATCAAGCGACGATGCGGTTATTGCCGCTGGTTCTTCCACCTCATCATTAGCATTGGTGGAGGCTGCTAAACGTGAAAGCCGTGAAGGCGATCCTCTCAACGATTCTACCGAGTACCTCAGTCAAGCCCAATTACGGGATACGACGCCGTTTGAGCCTGATCATCCACGACCGTATGAGGTTCTTCTCGATACAAGCACACAACCAGATGGGTGGCCAAACAATCTTGTTCAAACACTCTTTTCACTCGAATCATGGAACATCGCCGATCCACTTGCGGTAGGAGTCAACACCTACGCATTATACATCAATTTCTCGAGTAGAGACAGTGGCCCACAATACGAGGCTTGGGAGTATGGAACTTTCACGGGCGAATTGTTTGTCGGAACCGATCTCGTTTTGTTTGAGAACTACATCGATATTGATGGCGATTCGGTCGATGATATGTCCATCTCCCTTACAGTACTCGGCCTCCTCACGCTTAACGAAGGATTCGGATTTGAACCGCCGTTGAACCCACTTAATCCACTCAACGTTCCAAACACGCTATGGTTACGTCCAACCTTCCAGTGGAAAATTGATTATCTGAATGAGAACGATCCTATTTGGGATGAATTGGCTCATATGGAGGTCTCGTTGCTCAAAGGTCTCGCTTTTGACTCTGCGATTCAAGAATCAGAATCCTATGCTTTGGTTCTTGATACGCGCTTGACGCAACCTCCAAACAATTTTCGTGTCGAGGTTGGAATTCAGGAATTCAGATTTAGTATCTCCAACACAATTGGCAACATCTTCGGACTTCTCACCGATTTCCTCACAGGAGGGGCTCTACCAGCCAATGCGCTCTCCTTGACCAGTGTTTCAGCGCCCTATTCCATTGCGATACGGAATTCCAACGCAGATTCTGAGAATAAACAAACAGAATGTGATGAAACCTACTACGATGTGTTCAACGATCATGCTTCTGTAAGTGAAACACACAAATGTGGTTACGGAATTGGCATTGGATTCATCCAATTCGATCAAGTCGACCAACAAGGTCAAGCAAATATCATTGACATGGGTTACATCGATGTAGGATTTCATCCTGAGGTCGGTTCAAACGTGTTACCGGAGGAAGTTGATCTCGTCTTGCGGAACGATAATCTTGGTGACAACACCTTCGATACGGTCGAATTGTACAGCGATGTTGGTGCCGATCTTTGGCTTCACTACTTTGAGGATCGTAGCAATACGCTCGAAGGTGGTACGTTTGGAAACGTTACTGATTCTCGATTATGGATTCGAGGCATCCCATCAGGAACGCTTCCTCAAGAGGAAATCGATGCCATCTTCACAATGATTGGGGAAGCTCCAGGAAGTTCAAATCTACCTGGAGAAGTCCCTGACCGTCTCTCGTTTATTCTTGCAATCAAGAACTTCTCTGGTGATTCTACGGCCAATCAAAACGACTTGACACTTCCAGTTAACCCTGCAGCACCTCCTGCAACGCTCATCATGGTCGCAGGGACGGAGCGAATCAAATCGCTCACATACGATTCAACATTGATGCGCGGTGGGTTTGCAAGCGATGTCAGTTCACTCTCAATCAATGTTGAAAATTTACCAGAAGTTCTCATTCTGAAAGGAAGCTTCCAATTATCATCGACCGGGTTGTCTCGAGTCAATTTCAACAACCCAGATCTCAACACCATTGCGCAATTGCTCGATAACGCCTTATTGACACTCGTTGAAGTTGTACTCGATTTGGGTTCAATCTTGAACACGCTCCCCGATTTGATTGTTGGAACAGCAGGGAGTTCCGGCGGAGAACTTGAGGTTCTCTGCTTGAGCCAAGTGCGGCAAACGTGGAACAACGGAGCTGTACGTAGTCCCAGTGGATTAGGCCAAATCTCGATGGCCATTGGAAGCAGTGATCATCCATGGTTGACGGATTCAGATCACATTTTGCTTTCACAAGATACGGAAATCGAACAAGTCGATGGAAGAGATGGACCGATTGAACCACTTGTCCCTGTTGCGATGAGTCTACGTATATCGAACATCACCCGGGTCTTCCAATCCTATGATCCTGTAACGAGCATCCGCTCCCTGGAATTGGGAGGTCAACAATCCGGAGCGCTTCTTGTCGGGCACATACGTCACTCAGGCACTGACTTCTCAGATGTTACGGCTCAGTCGGCCATGATTTCAAATCGCCCCGGACTGTTGAGCGTTATCCAAGATCCTGCGAAGTTGGTGTATACTGCGAGTGAACCCATTGGAACCATTACCTATGGCGGTGAACAAGGAGCTCAACGCAACGCGATTCGCCTTGAGGGGTTGCCGGCGGAGTTCCAATTGAATCTCGGTGATTCGGTTGGATTCCAAGCTGATACGCCAATCACATCAATCATGGTTCAGATGACCAATGCAACAACCCCCTTAACGATGGATGGGGATCATTTCCGATTTTGGGTTGATGCTGATCAGGCTCAGGCTTCTCTGAGTGCAAAAATTTCCAATGTCCAATCGATTCAGCGTTATTCACCAACCGATCCAAACTCAACCGGCCCTGAAGGGAATGCACGCTATTCGCTTCAACGTCAAGTTTCAGCGCCATTCAGCATCTCAATGGAAGATGTCAGCAATTACGATGACCCGTTCTTGGGATTAAACGGTATGATGCGATTGGAACCACTTCCAGCCAACCTTGACATTGTCTTACCGAGCGATCTCGATTCAAGTGGACTTGAGATTCCCGATTTCAGTCAAGGGGAAGGGGTGGAAGCATTGTCCTTCTTCCTGGGCGATGTTGTCGGAATAGGGGGGCTTGTCAACGATTTGGTGTATGGACTCGTATCCAACGTGGGTGATACGACAGGAGAAACTGCGGACGTTGCCTATGGCCTTGACATGACAACTGGAGAGAGTTTTGACATTGTCGCAGACATGAGAAAAGGTAGCATCGATGTCGATGAACCGAAATGGCAACATGGACTTGATATGCAGGCCGTTGAACGTACCGTACTTGAGTTCAATCTCTCGAAGTTAACGAACTTGACCGAATCAAAGCGACTTGTCATTGAAGAAATTCTCGCTGATTTCATCATCGATGATGATGAACTTGCAGTTCTCGAAGAAACGTTCTCTCAAAGCAATTTGTCGTTCGCTTATCCATTGATGAAATTCCTCAACGATGGCATCATCACCGAACGTGAACTGGTTGGAACCGATGTTGAAATGCTTGACGAATTCGGACTGAGTTTCGAAAATCGTCGTAGTTGGCACCTCCGTACATGGCTGCCTCAGTTACCTTCAGGAAGAATCGAGATCAGTTACATCTTCGCACTCGAAAATGAAATTCCTACGTACAATTTCAAGATGGAACTGGAAGACTGGCTCCCTGCACGAGAGCGATTCTATGTCACCATGAACGGTATTGAACAATCCTCTACTGAATTGCAAATATTTGGATTTGATACAGAGAAATCGAGAGATGTTGAAGTGGAGGCTACCTTCACTAGACAGGATAATCTCACTGTCCCTCGGCTTTCAGTGCAAATGGATTATGACATTGGTCAACGCCTTGATTACGCTTACGCCGTCTTCATTGATTTGGAGAATCTTGTCCGGGCAGAAACCTTCATCGAAGGGATTCCTCAACAAACTCAATTTTCTTCAACGATCGGTGATATTCTCGAACTCACTGTTGACGTTCCTCAGCAATTCCGAGTGGGCGAAACGAGTGTTGATTCGATGATGATTCAACAACATCGTTTTGTTGATGGGTTTTGGTGGCCTGCAACGACTTTCTTCAGAGATGTTCCATCGTTCATGCAACTCACTGCTGCGCCGGATACACGTTACGACATCCGAGAAGAAACCTCCTTCCAAGGCATGATGACCCTTGATTACGCCTCCAACTCGGACAAGATGGACATGTACATCGAAGCAAGCGGAAGAGCGATTGATGCGAAAGGCGATACGCTCATGTCCGCCAAGAATCTTCCGAAGACCTTCAAACTTGAAACGACGGAAGACTGGGGCGTACGCATTGTATCTTCGGATCAAGGCGTTGAAGAATTGTACATGCGCCAATCCAACGTACCGGGTGCTCCGGGTGTGTTCCTCGACCGACTGGAGATTATTGGTGAAGATTTGAAAGGAGCGACGATCACCATCCATCGTCCATTCGGGTATCCCGTCATCATCCTTGATGATATCACAACAGGGCGCCTCGTTTCAAGCGCTGAAGTGTATATCGAGCCAGGCGTTTATGCTCCTCTCTTTGGTGACCTCGAAGTCGATGGTCGAGGTGTGTTGCTCGATGCACAATTTACTGGTATACTTCCGACCTCAACGTCGATGGGTGTCAACGGTGTCGTGACCGACCTCTCTGTGGTCAGCACATTGACTGGAGGTTCTCTCGAAACACGCCACATCATGGTTGTTGAACCGTTTACTTCGGGGATAGCTTCGCTCTTCGCGATGATTTTTGGGTGAGAATATGGATGACGAATTAGTGGTTCATGAGGATGATATCGTCGCTGCAAGGCCGATGGGATTGTTGGAGACAACCCAACGTCGTGAAGCCGCAGACATGGGTCTTGATTTGAACGATCCTGAGCAAGCTGAAGCGTATCGCCAAGCCCAAGAGATGGCGCTGTTTGTCAAAGAACGAATCCGAGACATCAAGCCAGTTCGTGTTGCTATAGCAGGATTGATTCTCATGCTGCTTGTTGGCCTTCTTGCGAGCGGTTGGTATTGGGTGATTCCTCGAGATGATGTTGAAATTCACACGGTCTACATGCAACGTGGTGGTCACTTGGTGATGACCGAATTGCAAAACGATGGAAGTCGAGAGATACGCGATGTTGTGGTCGAAGTTGAGTTCCTCGATTCCCAAGACGTGTTGATTCAGACCATGCGGATTGAGGTTGATTCTGTCAAGGCACATTCCTCCTTAGCCGGGGATGATCTCGAAATGATGATTCTCGGATACACTGTTTGGGATGAATACACATTGAGGATTTCTGTGCGATACACGATGTTTGATAACACGCAGAATTTCTTGGAAGTGAATCATGTTGTTGGAACCTATGCTTCGGAAATCTTTGTTGATCAAGTTGAAACAACAACACGACTGTTCTGATGGCTGTTTGTTCAAACAATTGACCCATAGCGATAAATGCGTCTTCCAAGCGAGGTTGAAACCAATGGAGCGACAAGTCCGTCTTGCCCTTGGGATTCTTCTCCTTTTGTTGATGAGTCCATGGAGTTCGATGGTTGACCCAGAACAAGAACACGAGCAACTTGAGAATGAACGGAACGTAGAGTTCTTTTCGATTCGAACGGATGCGTATTCGGATTTTGTTGGAACCTATGCTTCCTCAGATGTTCAAGAAGAGCGACCAGCTCAAGCAGAATCACGTCTTGGAACGTATTCCATGAACGGTCTTGAACTTCATCGACCATTGTCAAGCGACGTTCTTGAACCTCGGATGGATGTTCAATTGCTGTTGATCGATAATGACCGACATATGCTTGATGTTCGCAACGAACTGTCTGAAATTCCAGGGCTCGAGGTTCGTGAGTTCATTAGTCCCTCTGGCTTGATGATTCAGGGAACATCTTCGGCGTTTGTTGCTGCACGATCGGTTCCAAGTGTCCTTGCACAATGGGATGTTCCTTTGGCCATGTTCCTCGACGATTCGCTCTTGGATGCAATGATGTTCGAACATGGAATCAGTACGCTCCAAGGCGAAGAGGTTCGATTGGAAGGCTGGTGGAGTGAACACCAACTCGACGTCCTCTCGATCGCAGATCACGATGGAAATACCATTCATCAAGACCTTTCTCAGGTCGCGAAACTTGCACTTGATGATGTTGAACACCTCGATCAGGGGCAGTACCGCGGCCATCTTTCGACTGATTCTTTGCTTGATGTTGTTCGACAACCATCCGTTATGTGGCTCCGGTTTGAACCGCAAATGAGTGTCGAGAACGATCAATCAAAAACGCACATGAACATCAACACCATGCGTTCCTACTTCACAACGGATTTGGATGGTTCTGGTCAAATTGTCGCTGTTGCCGATTCGGGTCTCGATGAAGACCATGGCGATTTCGGAACGCGAGTTGTCGGAAATTACGATGTTATTGGAGACGGTTCAACAGCCGACAAACATTCGGGACACGGCACGCACGTGGCGTGCACCGTCTTGGGTGATGGGAGTAAAGGTGGTTATGCTGGAGTGGCGCCCGATGCAGAGTTGTATTTCCAAGCGATGGAAAACGATAACACAGGGAATTTTGTATCTCCATCTCTGAACTACTTACTAAACACGGCCTACAATGCTGGTGCACGTATTCACACCAACTCATGGGGGTCTTCAGCGACCTCAACGCAGGGTGAGTACACGTCGGAGGCTGAGGCTGTTGATGACCGTTCATTCAATTACGATAAGGTCAGCAACGGACAGGAGGGATTGACCATTCTTTTTGCAGCAGGGAACGATGGTCCCAATCCAGGAACGGTCGGCTCACCTTCAACAGCAAAGAATGTCGTGACCGTTGGAAATCATCAAGCCCGATACAGTGGTGCACCTGACAATCTCATGTCAGGCTCGTCTCGTGGTCCCACCGATGATGGGCGAATCAAGCCTGACATCATCGCTCCAGGAGGATATGTTCGTTCCTGCCGAGCACAAGAGGCACAGGATATCGGCGGATCAAGTTGGCAATCGACTTGGTATCTTGAGTACACAGGTACATCGATGGCAACACCAAACGCTGCTGGCGCTGCTACTTTGATTCGTGAATACCTGATTGAAATCGCTCAACGACCATCACCGCAAGGTGCACTTGTCAAAGCACTCCTCGTTTTAGGAGCCCAAGATATCAATTCTCGAGACATTCCTAACAACGATGAAGGATGGGGACGAGTCAATCTCAAGGAAACACTCGCACCGTCTCAAGGTAGAGGTATCTGGGTGGACGATCGTTCGGTTCTCACAAGTTCAGGAACATCAAAATCCTATGTCTTCAATGTGACCTATGCAAATTCACAACTCAAGACAGTCCTCGCTTGGTCTGATTATCGAGGCAGTCGCTTTGCGAGTAAGGCATTGGTCAACGATCTTGATCTGGAAGTCGAAGCTCCAGATGGAACGGTGTACCTCGGGAATGATTTTGCGAACGGGCGTTCAACAACAGGTGGAACGAAGGACGATATCAACAACCTCGAGGTTGTCCTGATCGACATGGCCATGAAAGGTATCTGGACGGTGAGAGTCAAGGATGCGTATCATGCGGGTAGTGGTTCACAACCCTTCGCCATCGCCGTTTCAGGCCAAGGTGTGAACGATCTCCGTCCCGACCCCCAAGTCGTTCTCAATTCGATGCAACTGAACGTTACGATTCCCCAAGTTGGAGACCAAGTGCGACTCACGACGGATGTTTTCAACGCAGGGAACATCAAAGCAGAATCCATTGACCTGGCTTTCAATGTCAACGGGGTTGAACTTGATCGAAAGACGCTCGACATCAATCCGGGTGCAAGCCGACAATCAACGTGGTATTGGACACCCCAACAACCTGGAACAGCCACGTTGGAACTGATTATCGATCCAGATGATACGGTTGATGAAATTCAAGAGAACAACAACGTCTTGACCCGAATTGTCGATGTAACCGCACCTGGAGTGAAAGTCACAGCGGATGTCGAGGAGCGTGAGGTGCAATTTGCAACGCAAACAACAACGACATGGAATCTGACCTTGGAAAATACGGCTCTTCTGGAAACCAATGCCTCCATTGATGCACTCGGTGTCTATCTTGATTCAGACGGTACAAATGTACCTTGGTACCTCGGAATGACGGCCTCTAATTTCACGCTTCAAGGCAAGGGTACAGCCGAGGTTTCACTCACCATCGTGTACCCTGAAACACCAGAACCAGGGTTGTATCGTATTGATGTCGTTGGGATTGATGTCGATAATGGAATCTCTTACCCACTTTCACTCTACCTCGATGTTCTTGACATCCCTGAGTTCCGTATTGAATACGATTACACCATCGTCCCCGTTCATCCTGCAAACCCAACAAATCTCACAATTCGCGTGTTCAACGATGGAAATACAGAGATTGGATACGATCTGTTCCTTGAAGCACCATCAGGTTGGAGTGCAGGATTCTCCGATTTGAGCAACGATCCAGGAGCGACGTCCGGTTCAACGGGACTCATTCCCAAGAACGGCCAAAAGGAAGTGAGTATGCAATTTATTCCTCCTCAAGTTTCAACAGCAGCAGGCGCTCAACGCATCGTTACATTGACTGCAATCTCTCAAACAGAACCGTCGCAGACATGGCAAATCGACATTCCAATTGAAGTCATGGCGGTTCGTGAGGTTGAACTTCTTCTTGAGTCAAACATCGGAACTCCAAGGCCTGACGCATTGGTCAATCTTCTCTTTACAATCGAAAACAAAGGCAATGTCGATATGACGCTTGTACCAAGTCTAACACTTCCAACCGGATGGTCAACGCAAACCTCGTTGCAATCGATTGAGATGGGATGGACGGAACGATCGAAGAATATCCTCATTTCGATTCAAGGAAACGGAAATGCGCTTTCTGGTGACATCCAACTCAACCTCGACGTCGATAATCAGCGATTCACTTGGCTCGGTGAAATCAATGTCCTCAACCTCCCTCAACCTTCACTGACGTTTGCAGAATTGGAGTTTGAGGATGAACAAACGTTCGATCACCCATTTGGACCGGGTTCTCACCCTCCTGGCCAAGAAATGACCTTCACGTGGCTCCTGATCAATGAGGCCGACGTACCATGGAGTCCTCAAATTTCAACCTCACTTTCTCAAGGTGTCTTTGGTGAATGTTTCGATATCGGAACCGTGACGGATGAAAATGTTGTTCCAGTTGTGTGTTCAATCATCCTTCCTTTAACGCTCGAGGTTGGTTCACAACCATCGTTTTCCTTTACATTGTACGATAATGATGTTTCCATTACGGAGGGTACAAGCATGCTCGTGGCCGAACAACGAAGTGTGGATTGGGAAGTCACAGGGCTCTCATCGCTTGATGACACTGGTTCAGGAACGCTCCAAGTACGCATCACCAACACGGGCAATACTGCACTTTCCCACCAATTGGTTCTCGAAACGACAAATGGACTTGATGCTGCTATCGTCGGAAGCGATATCGTTGACGCTGTTGCAGGTGACTCGCAGCAATTGACCGTTCAACTCACTGGGTCAATTACAGGGACGCAGCAATTGTTGTTTAAGCTCTCAGGTGTTCAAGATGTTGCTTCCTCTACAACATCCGTCGATATCGAAATTTCAGCATCGTTCGAACGTTCCGAATCTGGAGAGAATACCATGCTCTTCGTAGGCGCAGGTGTTGCCCTTCTGATCGGTTTGCTTGCCGTTCTCTTTGTCTTGAGAGGAAAGGAACCAAATGCGAAGCAGATCATTCCTCCAAACCTACAAACTCCTCCACTTCAACAACAAGCACCAACGTGTTGGTCATGTCGGACACCTATCCTTGGTTCAATGCGCGGCTGTCCGGGTTGTGGAGCGAGATACCATGCAGATTCTCCAACATGTCAATCGGTTGAATCCTGTTCCAACTGTGGGGCTTCCGCAGAACAGTTCGTATCGGCTTGATTCGTGAACATCAAAGGACATCCTTTTGATAGGTCAACACCTCCCGCTAGATAGGGAGGGTCAGCGATGCAGGTTTTGAAGCAAGAGAAGCGTCTAGCGATATTCTTGATTTCCTTGATGGTTTTCTCCATGGCGCCTCTCGTGGCACCAATTGCCTCTGCGGATGAAGCAAGAGATGCGAACATCCAGGTTACGGTTTCTCCCAGCGCTCAGACCATCAATCCAGGTGAGGCGGGTGAGTACACAGTCCGAGTCTACAATTCAGGTTCCAATCCAGTGACGGTACAGTTGGGCACCGCTGAAGGACAAGATCAAGATTGTAGTGCATACACTTCAACCATCACCCAAATTCCTGGTGTAATCGATTCAGGTTCGTACGAAGAAGCGACCATGAACGTTACACTGGCACAAAATGCTGAAGGCTCATGCGAAACAACGGTGACGGCAAATGCTCAAGATTCTCCTGAACCACCTGAACCTCCTGGCCAGCCAGCAACTGAAACTGCAACGGTTACAACCACCGCCGGCGATGGTTCGGGAAATGCCCTTTTCGGTGTCGATTTGTCCATGGTAACCTCCAGCAAGACATGGGGTGGTGAAGAAACCACCGAATGGACACTTATTGTTGAAAATACGGGTCAACAACAAGCCACTGTCAATCTCGTTCTCGATGAGGATAACTCTGCCTCAGGCTGTTCAAACCCGGATGGTTTGTCCCCAGAACTTTCAGAATCATCCGTCACGCTCGATGCTGAAGAATCAACAGAAGTCACGGTCTCCCTCGACGTTACAAACGAGCAAGAAGCGGACAAGTACTGCTGGGAAATCACTGGTACGGTATCACAAGATCCAACCGGAAACACGAGCGATACCCAGACCTTCGACGTGACGGTTCCCGTCCTCAAGGAATGCAGCCTTTCACTCTCGAAATCGTCGGTCAATGTGCAGCCAGGTGACGAGGATACGTTGACGGCGACCTTCACAAACGACGGCAACTCCGATTGGACAATTCGTGCAGATTCCGCAGGACCTAAGGCAGCATGGGTTTCCTTTGTTGGAGGCTCAAGCGGCTTGCTTCCCTATGGAGGATCGGGTACAAAGGGATTCAATCTCAAGGTCAGCCCTGATGATTCGGTCAATGCTGGTGAAGAACAAACCGTTTACATCCAAGGAAAGGATGGTACGCAGGTCAAGTGCAACGCTGAACTCACGATTACCGTTGGGCAATCGTTCGGAGCAACCATTTCGATGATTTCTTCAAATCTCAACAACATTGAGCCAGGTACTTCAGCGACGACTTCAGTCACCGTGGAAAACACTGGAAATGGCGTCGATACCTTCCGGATTACACCTCAAAACGTTCCAAGTGGATGGACGGTCGATTTGGAACAATCCCTGGTTACACTGGACTCAAAGCACACACCGAATCGAAAAGAAACAATCGACGTGACCGTTACATTACCGAACGATGCTTTGGCAACTCAAACCGAACAAATCGATTTATCCATCAGCCCAAACGGCGGCGGATCGGCTTACGATGAAGTCACACTCTCGGTGTCAGTTGCTGCAGTTCATGGCTTTGAAGCTGATTCCGTCGCAATGACGCAGACAGGGAAAAACGGGAACGAGGTGAAGTTCCCGTTTGCCATTGAAAACACTGGGAATGTCGAAGACAGTTTCCGACTAAGCGTCATCCAACAAACCGCATCGCCTTCGTGGACGTATTTCTTTGAAGATGATGCAGGCAATCGATTCGATGTTACCTCTGTTGATGCTCGTTCGACAAAACAACTCTACTTTGTGGCAACGGTGGCCGATAGCGATGAATACTCAACCTTCACAGTTCGAATCACCAACAAGGGCGACTCAAACAGCATCGATGAAGATGGAGACGGTATTCCAGACAACCAGCGCGAACTCCGATTCACGGCCTTCCTCACGACCAGAGACTATGCCATGGACGTCCGACTAGAAGAGGGTGGACTCGATGGTCGAACCGGTGAATTGATTCTCGCTCCTGGTGATGAAGAAACAGTTGGCATGTGGATTCGTAACATGGGCAATGGAGACGACACCGCCGTCCTTGAATTCACTGGACTAAACGGCATTGCGTCTCGTACCGTCTTTTCCAAAGGCCTCCCCATCGCATCGAACAATGAGATCAGTGTTCCGTTTGGTTTCGGGATTTGGGATGAGAACAACAGTGCCTTCGTGATGGATGCATCAGGTTCTCCATACATTGAAAATACCGAAGATTCGATGCTTGAGGAGATGTTGTTCACACTCAATCTCAGTCAAGGATACAGCGTTCGACCATATGAGATGTATCTTGAGCTGCGCGTTCAAGTCAATGAGGCCACACTGACCGGAGAAGGAGGTAACCTCTACATCGTGGTGACAAGCAAATCAAACGCTGCAAACAGAACAGGTCAAGCAACCGTTTCACTCAGCGTTCAGAAGATCTTTGATTTGAACATCGTTGAACCTGGGACAACGTCCTTCAACCTGATTTACCCGGAAAGCAAATCGTTTACTGTACAAATTCGAAACGATGGAAATGTCGAGACAGAAACGGAGATTTTCGCATCCGACAGCCTACGTGGTTGGAAGATTGAACTCGAAGATCCAACGGATGAGTGTGAGACCATCGGACTCTCAAGCCTTGTGTGTTCCATTGAGAAGGGTGAGGTCATGAACATCACCGTCGAAATCAAGCCACCTTATGGTGCGGAATTGGCAGACACATTCGACTTTACCATCTCCGTCCAACCAGAAGAAATTGGCGTCATTGGGCGTGTCAATCAGCAATTCGAAGTAACGGGTGATCTCGAGGAAGGATTCTTTGGGCTTACAGACGACACAACTGTCGTCGCCTTCGCTGGAGGCTTCCTTCTGCTTGTAGGCCTCGTCTTTATCCTCAGCCGCCGCCAATAATCGGACAACGTAGGCACGAATTGTGACTGCCGAAGCAGTGATTTCGTTCAAGGCCGACTGGGAACGCTTATGGAGGGCATTCAAGTCGGTTTAATCAGAGAGCGGATGCTTTCTTGAGGCGATGACAAATGGTCGATACAGGTTCAGTTCCGAGCGCCTATCTTTCGATTGCATTCTTGGCGATTGTTGGCATCCTCATGCCCCTGACAAATTTCATCATGTCTTGGGCGCTCCGGCCACGCACAGACCCTTCCAGACCCCACATCACACGATCGTATCTTTTGGAAGGCTATGAGCGAGACCACAGCCTTTACCCTCGTCGTCTCTCAACCTTCGAGTGTGGAAGTGAACCGATTGGTGATGCAATGATCCAATTCCACTTCCAGTACTACTGGTACGCTATCGTTTTCCTCGTCTTTGACGTAGCGTTCATGTTCCTTGTCCTTGGTGGCATGGTTACCGCTAATGAAACATCCACAGTCAGTGGGGACATTGCAAACGCAGAAGCAGGCCTTGCAATCATCGGGGTTTTCTTTGCAATCATGTCGCTCGGCGTTTGGTACGTATTCCGCAAGCGAGGTCGAATCTACATCTGAGGTGAATCATATGGCAGAATCAGGAGAAAATTACACCGCATTCAACAGTCGTGCATTGGTCGAAGTCGTTGGCGACGTTACCGACGAAGCACTCAAGGCAACCAAAATCAAGCAATTGCTTTCCGTTCTCGCTGGACGTTTCTTTAACTGGGGTGGTCGAAAATCACTCTTTACCCTCCACTTGGGGATTAAGTGCTGTGCCATCGAGATGGCTGCTGCTGCAACGCCTCGATTCGATGGAGACCGATTCGGCGTTCTCTTCCGTTCATCTCCGCGCCAATCCGATGTTCTTCTTGTCAATGGACCTATCAGCAAGAAATTCGCTGACAAGGTCGTTCGTCTCTGGGAACAAATGCCTGAGCCAAAGTACTGCATCGCCATGGGTGAATGCGCTATTTCAGGAGGCCCATACTTCCAATCATACAACATCCTCGAGGGCGTTGATACCGTCATTCCAGTCGACGTTTACATTCCAGGTTGCCCACCACGTCCAGAAGCACTGATCGATGGATTCGGTCTTCTCCGTGAGAAGATTATCCGAATCGGTGGTGCGCCTAGCACCGGCCGAGATGGTGAAAAGCCAGTTATTGTAGGAGAGGACTGAACATGGGAATGAGTATCTCTGCAGAACAAAACGCAGCAGCTGCAGCAGCCTTTTCTGAGCAAGCTGAGAAGCAATTCGGAGGCAGTGGTATCACTGTCTCAGTCGAACACCACAGCAACGCTGCGAAATTCGCCTTCGTTCGATTGACCTGCCCTCCACAACACTGGGTTGCTCTTGCAAAATGGCTACGCTTTGATGCAGGCGTCAATTACTGTTCAATGATTACAGGAACGCATTACCCAGACAATGCCGAGAGGGGATGGGGAGTGGCTTATCACTTCCTTCGACAACCTGTTCGAGATGTTGAACCGTTCACTGCGGATGTTCTCAAGGCGAGCGAATTGGAAGGTTCTTCCATTCCACTCGAAGTTGAAGTTCTCATTGATTTGCCCGCAGGAGATGCGCCTGTTGTTCCGAGTGTCCAATCCATTTGGGTTGGTGCTGATTGGAACGAGAAGGAAACATGGGATCTTGTTGGTATTCGGTTTGAAGGCCACGAAAACATGCACCGTGTCCTGAATCCGCACGATAGCCCTGAAGGATTCCATCCGTTGCAAAAGCAACATCAAATTCGATATCATGATTTCAATGAAATGTATGATGATGCACAAGGATTTGTGCGAAAACCTGCGGATGAGGGCCGCGTAAAGTGAGGTGAATCTATGGCACAAATGTGGATTACAATGGGCCCTCAGCACCCGATGACGCATGGATTGTGGACACTTCGCGTGAAGGTTGACGGTGAAACCGTCGTCGATACTGAAGCAGAACTCGGATACATCCATCGAGGTGTTGAGAAGATTGCAGAAGCTCGTGATTTCACCCAAGTCACGCCATACTGCGACCGTCTTTGCTACGTGAGCGCAATGACGTGGGCGAACTCCTACATCTACGCTGCAGAGGATTTACTCGAAGTTGAAGTTCCTGAGCGAGCCGAGTTTATTCGCCTCATTGCTGCTGAGTTGCAACGTCTCGCTTCACATCTCATGTGGCTCGGAGCGTTCGGCCCAGATATTGGAAACTTGACGCTCATGACATGGTGTATGCGTGACCGTGAGATGTTCCTCGACCTCTTGCAAGAACTCGGTGGTTCGAGAATGCACTACAACTACCCTCGCATTGGCGGTGTCAAGCGAGACCTGCCAGTTGGATTTGCAGATCGTACTCGTGCCAAGATTAAGTTGTTTGAGAACCGAATCGATGAATACGAGATGATGCTTGATGAATCAACCATCTGGTTGGTTCGATTGCAGGGTGTAGGCTATGCTCGTGCCGAAGACATGGTCAACGCAGGTGTTTCAGGACCAAACGTCCGTGCTGCTGGCGTAAACTACGACGTTCGATGGGCACACCCATACTCCGTCTACGATCAGGTCGATTGGGAGCCTGCTGTCGAAAAGCCAACATCGGTCAAAGGTGCAGATTGTTACGATCGTTATCGAGTCCGAATGGAAGAGATGCGACAATCATGCCGAATGGTTCTTGACGCACTCGAGAAGATTCCTGGTGGAGCCAACACGCATTACAATACAGGCGATGAAATGATCCTCGCCAAAGCACCAACCCGCGCTCCAGAAGGCGCAACAGGATTCAGCAATTACGAGTGCACTCGTGGTGCCTCTCAATTCTACATTCAGGGTGGTGGCGATGGCCGTGGAAAGAATCCATACCGACTCTCCATACGTTCACCGATGTTCATCACGATTCCATACGTTGCAAAAACCATGATTGGTTACAAGGTTGCAGATATTCCTGCCATTATGGGCAGTTTTGACCCTTGCATTGGAGAGACGGATCGTTGAGGTGATACGATGGATGACAAGTACGACCTAAGAAGCCTCTTTCTCGGAGAGGAGAGTTTTGCTCACAAGACCATCACTTCCCTCCTTGAAGGGACGCCACTTGAGGAGAGTTCCTCTGCTCTTGCCTTCGGCGTCGGAACGTTTGCCGTCGTGAATATTGTGTTCCTGCTCCTGTTTTTCTCCCAGTTCGCCATTCTTTGGATCGAGAGAAAAGCTGTTGCTCGAATGAACGACCGACGTGGGGCAACAACGGCTCTTCGTTCTCTTTGGGTCGGTGAAAACGGTGTGACCGCTGGCGCTTGGTGGGACATGCTTCCATTCGGACTTGGCCGCCCTGTGGGTGCGCTTAACAAGTGGTTGAACAACCGCTTTGGAAATCAATCGGAATACGAAACGGTTGACCGTGTAGGCAACCGTTCGTGGATGGGCCTCAGCATCTTCCCAGGTTTCTTCCAAAACGTTGCAGACGGAATGAAGTTCCTTGTCAAGGAACACATGGTTCCTCGTCGAGCGGACAAACTCATTTTCGAAGTCTCTCCTTTCCTTATTGTTTCAACAACGCTTCTCATTCTCGGTATGATTCCTCTTTCGAGTGGCATCTATGCAACAAACCCTGATCTCTCGATTCTTTACATCATTGCCATCTTTGGAATCGCCCCAATTGGTGTCTTCTTTGCAGGATGGTCTTCCAACAACAAGTACACACTCATCGGCGGTATTCGCTCCGCTGCACAATTGACAGCATACGAAATTCCGCTTTTGCTCACACTGCTCGCCGTTGCCTTGCTCACCGGTACGTTCAACATTATCGAAAGCGTTCACTTCCAACACACTGCAGGTGCATGGAACATCTTCTTGATGCCATTAGGTGGGGCTTTGTTCCTCATTACCATGATCGCAGAAGTTGAACGTGTACCGTTCGATATGCCAGAAGCTGAAGCCGAACTGGTCGAAGGGTGGTGGACAGAATACGGTGGTATGCGATTCGGAATGCTGTTCATGGCTGAATACATTCGAACATACGCTGCATGTTTCCTCTTCACGCACTTCTTCCTTGGTGGATGGCATCTTCCATTCCAAGGCCTCATCGGCAGCATTCCATACCTCGGACCTGCCTACCTCCTGATTCCAGGCGCCCTTGTCGTTCTCATCAAGGCATGGCTCGTGTTCCTCATCGTCTTCGTATGGGCTCGTTTCTCTCTTGCTCGTATTCGAACCGATCAAATCCTTGAGTTTGGATGGCGTATGCTCCTTCCACTTGCAGTCTTGCAAGTCGTTCTTGCTGCTGTCTATCGCCTCTACCTCTTTGATGTGGAAGGAATGTCCGATACCGTTTACGGAGGAACAGCATGGGATGCATTTGGCATTCCTTTCCTCGTACCAGCCTTGACAACAATCTTGTGGCTTGCTTTCTTCTTCCTCTTGCTCAACGATACAGGCAAGAATGAACGCACTGCACGTATGTACCACGTGCAAACGGTGCAACCCGCAGGTACACATCTACCTGGACAGGAATGAGGTGAAGAAACATGCCAACACACCCTCAAGCAAAACCAAACTTCCGAAATCTGTTCTGGTATCCGTTCAAGATCACCTTGATTACGGCGCTACGAACCTTCCCGCTCTTGGGTCGTATGTTCCCTAAAAAACTGGGAATGGGATATCACAACACCTCCCACCCAGAGTTTCTTGATGATGCTAGCGAACATCGAGCAAAAGGTCGTGCCAAGTACAACGACATCTCCAAGCAAGAATTCGCCCCTGACAGAGTGACGTCAGATCTCTTCCCAAGTCTGTGGAAGCCACAAACTGTTCAGTATCCATACGAACGTCTTGAAGATATGGAACCATGGCTCTTCGTTCCTGGAAATTATAACGGACGAATCGGTGTCATTTGGGAGACCTGTACAGCATGTAAGATGTGTGTCAACATCTGTCCAAACGATTGTCTGCACATGACGACTGAACTTCGCGTCGACGTTCTCGACAATGCTGAAGGCGAATACGAAGGCTATGGTGCCGAACTCGAAGTCGGTGGTTATGCAGCCAAGTTCCGTGAAGAAGTCACGGAAGAACTCGAATCCTTTGATTTGATTACAGCCCACACCGCACCTCCATCCGAGTGGCGATTTGCTCAAGTTTTGGATCTCTCTGGAAGTACAGCAACCGTACGATGGAACGATTCAGGACAAGAGGAAGTGCTTGCTCAATCCGAACTACGAACAGCAGACGATCAAATCGTCTCTGGCCGAATTGACATCGGACGTTGTATGTTCTGCGGTCTTTGCATGGAAGCCTGTGGATTTACGTCCTTCTTCATGACCAATGAATACGATGGAATGTCAGGATTTACCCGACAAGACCTATGGTTTGATGCAAACCGAACTCGAGTTCTTCCTTCAGTCCACCAAGAAGCGGTCGATGGTGAACTTGCAAAGCGTGCAACAAAGGAGCGCGACAAGCGAGCGAAGAAGGCTGCTAAGGCTGCCAAACCCGAAGTAGAAGTTGCAGAACCAGCCCCAGTCGTTGAAGAAAAGGTCGAAGTCAAGGCTGAGCCAGAAGAGGAGAAGGCTTTGAGCAAAGAGGAGAAGAAGGAAGCTGAACTTCTGCGTATCAAGGAACGTTCAAAGAACATTGATTTCGATATTCTTGGAACGGCGAGCGCTGATAACAAAGACGATCTCAAGACCATCAAAGGGGTTGGTCCGTTCATTGAAGAGAAACTCAACGCCCTTGGCATTTACACGTTCTCACAGATCAGCAAGATGACCAGCGAGTTAGAAGATCAAGTCAATGAAGCCATCGAGTTCTTCCCAGGTCGCGTCAAACGAGACGAATGGGCCAAGCAGGCCAAGGATTTGCTCGATAAGGGGGATGCCTGAAATGGACGTTGCCTCGGCCACTGAGACCATCATTTTCTTTGTCTTTGCAACGATCACCATTCTCGGTGCATTGGGACTCATTTACGCCCAGAGGGTTGCTCACTCGATGCTTTCACTGATTTTCTGTTTCATGGCAGTCTCAGGAATTTTCATTCTTATGGGTGCTGAATTCCTTGCAGCCATTCAGATTCTGGTCTACTTGGCCAGTGTCGGGTTGGTTGTTCTGTTCGGTATTATGCTGACTCGACGGCAAATTCAGGAGGAGGATTTTGAATGAGATTGATGTCTACTTTAACCCGGCTTGGCCTGATTTTCCTTGCAGGTGCTATGATTACTGTGCTTGGAACGGCAGAGATTTGGGATGAAGAGCCGAAAGAAGTCACAACACTCGATCTTGCTGAGACGATGCTCGACGTTTGGGCACTACCACTGCTCATCCTTGGTGTTCTCATGGCGATGGCTATGATTGGTGCTGCTTACCTTGTTCGTGACGAACGTCGGGAAAATCTGGAATGGGAACAACGAGGTGAAGACGCATGATCGATCCAGCATGGGTAAGCGTTCTCTCCGCTATTCTGTTCACCATTGGTCTTTGGGGCGCTTTCACTCGAAAGAACGCCATCGTCGTCCTGATGTGTCTTGAATTGATTCTCAATGCTGCAAACCTCCAATTCGTTGCAGCAGCCATCCAACATGGAGATGCATCCGGTTGGGTCTACGCCATCTTTGCCATTGCTATCGCAGCCTCAGAGGTTGCCATTGGTTTGGCCATTTTCCTTGCCATGTACGGCCAACACGAAACGATTTCACTCGATGATGTGAATCTCTTGAAACACTGAGGTGATAGAATGGGCGGTACATCAGAAACAATCAGTTCAACATTCATCGAGTATGCCATTTTCATCGTACTCTTACCAATGCTTGCATTCCCAATCATTCTCTTCCTTGGACACATCTTCAATGGAAACCAAACCTGGGTTAAGTCGGCCAAAGAAGGCGGCCTCATTGCTCTTCCAATCATGGTTGCGAGCTTCATTCTCTCGATGTTGCTCATTTCGGAATTTATCGGTGCAGGAACCGGTTCTCATCACATTGGGAATTGGCTTTCTTTTGGATGGATCGGTGAAGATGGGATGACCATCAACGAGAAGGTCTTCGGTGTAGGCATTTACATCGATCACGTCACCGTGATGCTCCTCTTTATCGCATCTTTCCTTTGTATGTTGATCAACATCTTCAGCATTGGATACATGAACACAGATCCAATCAACGACAATCGAAATCACCGCTTCTATGCCGAATTCGTGTTGTTCTGTTCGGGTATGCTTGGAATGGTTCTCGCTGATTCCTTCCTGTGGTTGTTTATCTTCTGGGAGTTGATGGGTCTTTGTTCCTACCTTCTCATTGGATTCTACTACGAGAAGCCAAGTGCAGCGTACGCTGCAAAGAAGGCGTTTTTGACGACACGTGTTGGTGACGTCTTCCTCGTCATCGGTTTGGTCATGCTTTGGAATCTCTTCGACTCCCTCGATTACGCCATCGTCTTCAATGAGGACTTGATTGCACAAGTCGATCCTGGACAACTTCAACTTGCGCTTGGAATGATGTTCATCGGAGCCGTTGGTAAGTCGGCTCAGTTCCCACTCCACGTGTGGCTTCCTGATGCAATGGAAGGTCCAACGCCCGTCTCTGCTCTTATTCACGCAGCGACCATGGTCAACGCAGGTCTTTACCTCGTGGCTCGAATGTTCCCATTCTTTGGAGCAGAATCCATGCATGGTGAACTGGTTGATCTTGCCTTCATCATCGCTGCTATCGGTGGTATCACTGCCGTCATGGCCGCTGCCATCGCCTTTGTTCAAGACGATTTGAAGAAGGTTCTTGCATACTCAACCATGAGTCAACTTGCCTACATCTTCACAGGACTCGGTGCGGCCTTATGGCTTGCCAATTCATACGACTGGCATACTGATGACAAAGCCCACGGCATTGTTGTTGTCGCCTTCGGTGCAGCACTCTTCCATCTGTTCAACCACGCCATGGCAAAGGGAATGCTGTTCATGGCCAGTGGTTCAGTCATTCACGAGATGCATCATGCACACCACGATTTGCATCATCATGACGACCATGGTGATGATCACCACGATGACCATCATGACGATCATTTCGACGCCCAATCCATGGAAAACATGGGTGGACTCGCTTCCAAGATGCCGATTACTGCAACTGCAATGCTTGTTGGTTCTGCTTCCATCATGGGATTGCCCCTCATTGGTGGATTCTGGTCGAAAGAAGGCATCATCGCAAACGCATGGCGTGTTGCTCTTGAAGACCCACGTTTCTTCCTACCCGCTGCCTGTGTCCTCATCGGTGCAGCCATGACCGGATTTTACATGTCCCGAATGTGGCTCAAGACGTTCGCAGGAAAGCCAAAGACCGAAGTTGCAGCAAACGTTCACGAGCATACACCATGGATTCCTATTCCATTGGTTACACTCACCTTCGTTTCGCTCTCAAGCGTGATTCTTGCTGGAATGATGTTTACCCACTGGGCTGGTGAACCAAACGGTGGCTACGCCTTCTTCGGAGAGAAGGGCATGCTCAAGGGACTCATTTACGAATTCGAACACGTCTTTGTCAACCCTGATGCCTTCTTCTTTGTCCTGACCTACGTGGCGATTTTCATCGGAGCTATTGTCGGGCCAGGTCTTGCAATGGCGCTCTATGGTGGTTCCCTCAAGGACGGAGAGAAGGCCAAACCGTGGATGCAACCCATTATCAACCTCTCTTCTCGAGTTAACGCAAAGCGTGGATTCGATAACAGCGCATGGGCAAACTCAGGTCTTTCGAATGCGCTCAAAGAGCGTCTCTACTTCGATAAGTGGTACGATGCGGCCATGCTCAAACTTGTTGCGGGCTTCGCGAACATCAGTGCTGCGTTCGATCGAAACGTTGTCGATGGGACCATCAAGACCATTGAATCAACATCACAAAAACTCTCAACACAGGTTCGTCGACTTACAACAGGATCCGCTCGTGATTACATTATGATGGCGGCCTTGGGTGTCCTTGTCATCTATATGCTCTTGGAGGTGATGATTTGAACATTGATTACCTTTCGATGATGGTCATTCTGCCGATTCTTGCAAGCATCTTCTTGTTGATTTTGACATCACGCCTCAATGCTGCTGCACGAGCGAAGTTCGATGCTCCGGTTCGAATGGCTACACTCATTATTTCGCTCGCAATGTTCGTGGTTGCAACCCTGATGTTCCTCGGTGAAATTGGTGGAGTAAACTGGGAAACCATTGCGTTCAACACCTTTGAGTACCAAGAATCCTATGTTTGGATTGAACAACTCGGAATTACATGGACCGTTGGTGTTGACGGCCTTTCTTTCCCAATGGTTTGGCTAACGACGCTGTTGATGCCAATCACCATCATTGCAACATGGAATGAGAAATCTGGTGCAACGTACTTCCCACTCATGTTGATGCTTGGTGGCGCATTGATTGGTGTCTTTGTCGCACTTGACATGTTCATGTTCTACGTCTTCTGGGAATTGACCCTCATTCCGATGTTCTTCCTAATTCTCAAGTGGGGTGGAAAAGATCGAAAGTATGCTGCTCAGAAGTTCTTCATCTACACATTCACCGCATCGGTCATCATGCTGCTTGGATTGTTGACGATGTACTTCCTCATGGATACACAGACCTTCAACATGCAAGAAATGGTTGTTCAAGCAAGCGGTGCGAATGCAAGCGGTGTCTGGCTTGGACTCGAAGTTCAGAAGGTTCTGTTTATTATGCTCATGCTCGGATTCCTTGTGAAGCTTCCAGCTGCACCGTTCCACACATGGCTTCCTGATGCACACGTTCAGGCGCCAACGGGTGGTTCGATGATGTTGGCTGGTGTCATGTTGAAGATGGGTGCTTACGGAATGTTCCGTCTTCCTATCTCCTTGTTCCCACATGCTTTGGAAGAATTCCGATTCATCATCATGATGATTGGTCTGGTTTCATTGGTTTGGGGAGCTATTGTCTGTCTCGGACAAACCAACCTGAAGAAAATGGTTGCATATTCTTCTGTTTCGCACATGGGTGTCATCCTTCTAGGCATTGCCAGTATGCAACCGCTTGGATGGGCTGCAGCGCTCTTTATGATGTTCGCTCACGGTATCATTAGCCCAATGCTCTTCGCTGTTTGTGGTGCCTTCAAGCACCACTATCACAGCATGGAGATTGGAGCCATGCGCGGCATGGCCAAGCATTCACCATGGCTTGCTACAAGCATGATGTTTGGATGGATGGCTTCCCTTGGTCTTCCATTGCTTGCAGGATTCGTTGCTGAATTGATGCTGATGGTTGCCTATTGGTACGCATACGGCTGGTGGATCATCTTCCCAGGTCTTGTTCTTGCTATTACTGCGGCGTACTACCTTTGGTCGATGCAGCGAACCATCTTCGAAGGTGGAGAAGCGACACAACCACCAGAAAGTTTGCACGGTGAACCTGTACCTGATATCGATAATTCCGAGAAGATTGCCATGCTCTTGCTAGCAGCCTTTACCATCCTCTTCGGTGTAATGCCATGGATTTTCCTTGACATGATGGATATGTGGACTCGAAGTGCCATGGCGTTCCTTGGTTTCGGAGGTGCCTGATATGTCATCACACAACGGATTTGATTCTGACATGATTGAAACTCTCGGTCCAGAATTGACGGTCTTTGTTGGGCTGCTCCTCATCATGATCGTTCCAAACTTAGGAAACGGTATGTTCCGAATCCCTGGAACGTCGATTCGGTTGCCATGGCTCTTTGGTGGAACTCGCTTCAAAGCAGTTGCATCACCACGTCTGCCAGGTCTTCTCGCTGTGCTTACCATGGCCTTGGCATTGTTCCAAGTCATTTGGTATCTTCTTGATGCTGCTCCAGCAGACGGACAGGATATCATTGCAGGGGGCACCCTCATCTTCAAGGTGAATATGTTCTCACGAATTTTTGAAGCGATCTTCTTTGCAGCACTACTCTTAGCAGCAATTGCATCATTGGATCGATTGCCAATAGGGCCGCAAAAGAGCGACGATATCGATGTGTTGTTCAACAACCGTCGTCAAGCTGATTTCTACATTCTCATGTTGACTTCAGCACTTGGAATGAGCGTTGTGGCTCTCGCCCAAGATCTGTTTGTCCTCTTTGTTGGATTGGAACTTGCTTCCTTCTCAACCTACGTTCTGGTTGCTTTCCACAAGGAGTCTCGAGCAGGTTCAGAAGGTGGTGCAAAGTACTTCATCGTCGGTTCTGTTGCTTCCGCAGTTGGATTGTACGGTTTGAGTATGCTCTACCTTTGGGCAGGGTCACTCCAGTTCGATGCCCTCGCAACTACCTGGGCTGAGAAAGGAGCCACGTCCCTCAGTATGATGGCGCTCGGATTCGTCCTCGTAGGGTTTGCTTTCAAGATCAGTGCAGCACCGTTCCACTTTGCAGCACCTGATGCCTACTCAGGTGCAAACAGTCCAGTCGCCGGTGTACTCGCAACAGCAAGCAAGGCCATGGGAATGCTTGGTTTGATGCGTGTTCTGTTAATCATCACGGTACCTGATGCAACTGCTGATGGCTCTGCCGTTTGGATTGGACTCCTCGGCGTGCTTGCGGCTGTGACCATGACGTGGGGGAACATTGCAGCTCTCGGTAGTGAGAATCCAAAACGTATGCTTGCCTACTCATCGGTTGCCCACGCAGGATACATGTTGGCAGCATTGACTGCCATCGGTGCTTGGAATTGGGGACTGGTTGACAACGCTGGTGATGCAATGGATGTTGTCGTTGCTGCGCTTCTCTTCCACATGTTCGTTCTTGTCTTCTTCAAGCTTGGAGCCTTCCTTGTGCTTGGTGTTCTTGAAATGGAAGGGGGAGCATCTCGCCTCTCCTCACTTGCTGGACTCGGTAAGCGAGAACCACTCCTTGCCGTTGCGATGTTCTTGTTCATGATCTCTCTTGCAGGTGTTCCGCCAATGGCTGGATTCCTCTCCAAACTACTCGTCATCATGGGAATCGTCGAAGTTGCAACTGGTACCGGTTCTCTTTCCTCGATTGGTGATGCTCATTGGGTTTGGTGGCTTGCTTTGTTAATGGTCATTAACAGCGCTATTTCCATGTTTTACTATCTGCGTATTGGTGTCGTCATGTACTTCCATGAGCCCGAAGAAGGTCGCAGAGGACCTCTCGCCTCTGGAGCATCGATTCGTGTTGCTATCGCCCTCTGTGCGATTGGAACGGTAGCGTTTGGATTGGTTGGTGGCGAGCTCATCGACCTCTGCCGAGATGCTGCAGAATCACTTCGTTGAGAAGGGGCGACTTCAAGAGGGGTCGACCTTTCGATTCACATGGTGAGACCCTATGGGACGACGTCATGAGGAAAAAGTGGACGAGGAAGAACTCGCTCGCTTGGAAAATCCTGAAGGCTCACCAGGAAAAATCCGGGTCAAACTTCCAAATGACGGGAAAAAACGCGGAGAACTCGGATACAAGGGTGAAATGTTTGCTCTTGCTGAGGAGATTCTGGGCGGTCGTCGAGTAACGGTTCTCTGTGCTGATGGAGAAACCCGAATGGCTCGTATTCCTGGAAAGATGCGACGTCGACAATGGGTTCGTGAGGGCGATTTGATCATCGTATGGCCATGGGATTTCCAAGATTCAAAGGCGGATGTGAAGCACCGGTATACCAAGACACAAGCCATGTATCTTTCTCGAAAGCAAGTCCTTCCTGAAGTCGTTGATATGTTCGGAATGAATTCACGTGGCGATGATGATGATATCGGAGATGACTTGTTTGGATCATCAGATGCTCCAGAAGAGGCAGATGATTCTGGTGATGATGTTGACGACATGTTTGGCTCAGATGATGACGATGACGACGTTGACGATATGTTTGGTTCAGATGATGACGACGACGTTGACGATATGTTTGGTTCAGATGATGATGATGCAGAAGAACAACCAGTTCTCGAAGAAATGCCTGAACCTGAGCCTCTCGATGATGACGACGATGATGACGACGATATCGATGCCTTGTTCGCTTGAATTGGCAAAGGATTGAAGTTTATCGAACACCAACCGAGGCATGAGGGGTGTTCGTATGGCTCGTTCTGGTGACGATTGGGATGAACTCACGGAACGCACCCGCCAACGTAAGCAAACCCGTCGTAAGCGGAACAGGCGTCAACGTTCAGCAGAAGAACAGGCTGATTTCGATTACAATGAGGAGCATTCAGCAAAATTCGTATCTGAATTAGCCAAAAAAGACAGTCAATACAACTGGATGAAAGACGAAAAGAACAAACGTATGTTCCAGAAAATCGAGAAGCGCCTACAAGGCGCAATGGGGAGCGGAACCTACGATTGGGTTGATCGTCGAGTTTTCGACCAAGTTTTCGATCGTCTCACGCTTATGTCACTGTACAAACTCATGAACGCTGGAGTCTTGGATACGCTTGATTTTCCAGTTGCGCGAGGAAAAGAAGCTCACGTCTTTCATGGTACGAACCAAGAAGGTGAGAGTGTGGCTGTCAAAATTTTCCACACCTCAAATGCAGTGTTCAAGAATTTGATGCAATACATCGAGGGAGATCCTCGATTTGGAGGACTTCGACGACGACATCGTGACCTTGTTGATATCTGGGTTCGCAAGGAACATCGTAATTTGATGCGGCTTTATCGATGGGGACTTCCCGTCCCGAAACCGATTGCGATTCAGAAAAATGTCCTCGTCATGGACTACTTGGGTACGGAGTCCCAACCTTCTCCAAAGTTACGTGATGTCAAGATCGATCACCCACAAGCAGTGTACGATGAAATGCTCGAATTTCTTGCCGTATCATGGCAAAAAGCAGAGTTGGTCCATGGCGATTTTTCGCCGTTTAACATTCTATGGCACGGCAATGCTCCAATCGTCATTGACGTCGGCCAAGGGGTGATTCAACATCATCCAAAGGCCAAGGAATTCCTGGTACGAGACGTAACTCGTCTCGTTGAATGGGCGAACAAGAATGGAATTGATGTTGAACTTGCTGATGCTATGTACGATGTTCTTGAAATGGATCTATCGCACATCGTTGAGCGAGATGAGGAAGAGTGAATCACTCTTCTTCCCACGTAATCGACTCATCTTCAGCCATATCCATCATGGCTTCGACTGCTTCATCATCTTCAGGATCGATTTGACTAGCTCGAAGACGTCGTCCTCGCCGTTCAGAAAGGTCGGCGAGTCCAGGAACGAGACCATCGAATCCATCGGTTCGACCCTCATCTTGACGCGTTTCAATGTATTCGAGCGAACGGTTGTCAATTTTCATTCGCTTCCGGCTTCGCTCGAGGAAGGAAAGAACACTTCCATGCTCCGATCCTCCAGCAATCATCTCTACGGCCTGTCGAGCAAGGGCAAGGCCATCAGCATCACCAACAAGAACAACTGTCGATTTGTAGATGGTAATTTCAACATCGGTGAGGTTTTCAATCAAGCGTCGAATCTTGCCTTGACTTCCAATAATTCGGGCACGAATACGTCGCTGCTGTTGTGAGCGCTTTCCAACGAAATCTTTCAAATCGACCATTTCGAAGAAATTGTCATCTTCAAGCAAACGAATGGCTGCCTTTGGTGCCATACCACGTCCGATGGCTTTGATGACATCTGGGAATTTCATGGCCTTGATTGGGTCGTAGGAACCAGGTTCTCCCCAAACAACTTCAACATCACCAGATTCAGAATCAATGTGAAATTCTTGCGCCCCTGAGGCTTCTCGAAGTGCCTTGGCGGTGCTTCCCTTTGAGCCAATGAGGACAGCAATCCTATCCTTCGGAATACGTGGCAACCCTTGTCGCATGTACCAATGCCTCCTGCCACTCTTTTTCAATCTCGTTGTTGAAGCAATGCAACAACAAAGCCAGCACAAATCAAAGCAGTAAGTGTTGGTGCGAAGGATGGAACGAGTCCCGGGCTTGAAACATCTGCACCCGTTACGACCATGTAATGGTCGTTGTTGATCTCACTGTTCTCATCGATAACATTGGTCGGGTCGATGCGTAGCCGCAAGTCGTATTGTCCACTGTTTGGAACGGTGTACGACCATTCGATGATTTCAACACTATCACCAAGAGAGCCCGCTGGAAGTGTTTGAACATACATGACAGTCCATTCTGTCGTTGCACTGCGATCGGCAGGTGCTGCTTCTAAACTCACGACGACCGCTCCTGCATAGATTTGGTTTGATCTCAATTCACCTGTGATGGTCACATTCCCAAACGTTTCACCAGGACGTACGACCAAGCGGTCAACATCTGTAGCGGTTGTATTCCACGATAGATCAAGACCTGGCATCACCTGGAATCCACGAGGTTCACTTGTTTCTGTGTTCCCTGCTTCATCGGAAATTGTTGCTCGTAGCATCAAATATTGACGTGATTTTGTTGCCCAATTTGCCATTGCTAACCCACGATCCAATCCAGATCCAGGAAGTTCCAACCATTGACCTGTAAGATCTGGCGTTAATCCTACACCGTTTGAGTCAAACCCATACTGCAGGGAAACAGCGCTGAGGTCAACTCCTGAAAGGAGATCGTACGTGGCATAGGAGATGTTTGCAGTACCGACTAAATTCGTGGTGAGCGGATCCACCGTCCATCCAACGAGTTCAGGCATTGAGGTATCAACTCGAACAGTCTCAGTAATCGTATTGCCAATGTTTCCGACAAGATCAGTAGCTCGTAAGGCAATACTGTGGTTTCCTTCACTCAATTCGATGGTGTGTGTGTTGCTGGTTAACGGTGTCCATGAATCGCCGTCAATTTGCAATTCGACAAAATCCACACCGCTTCCAGATCCATCATTAGCAGCGTCAAGAATGCCACTGAGGCTAACCGAGGTTGTGGATTGCCATGTTCCACCGCTTCCAACGGAAACACTGCTCATCACTGGTCCAGTTCGGTCAATGCCGATGAAAATCGTTGCAGAACTGCTTAATCCAGAATTGTCGAAGACTGTGAGACGAGGATTCCATGTCCCTTCTGAAAACGAACCAGTGCTCCAATCCCAGCCATACGACACGGACGTTGGGCCATCGGTCGCTGGTGTCCCTGGGCCAGGGACATTCTGGAGCGTAGCACGATCAAAATCGTCGTCTGATATGCCGTATCGGAACTCGAGCGTTCCAGTCTGACTCACGTTAAACCATGCTCGGTCTGTGCTTGATGCACCGCTTCCAACATTTGGAGAAAGGGCTGTGAAAGCCGTAATTTCAGGAATGTGATTGTCAATTGTGAATTCTTCACTCGTCGTTGTCGTATTGTCGCTGACATCCGTATCCCATCCTGTGGCACGAAGGGTGTAACTTCCGTTCGTGTACGCTGTTGAATCAAAATTGAACAACCAAGGAGAACCAGTCAAGTTTGTCAGGGTGGAATACGAACTCCCAACTTCAGCAATCTCAACGAGAATGGAATCGATGGTTCCAACTCCCGATAAGGCGAAGGTGATCGTTTTCAAACCAGTCACCGATTCGTCCTCAGCAGGGCCGTTCGAGAAGACGATGTTCACCGATGATGTGTTGAATGATTGAGGCGCTTCCTCAAGTTGAGTGTCCAATGGTGGTGAAACCGAGAGCATCGAAAGGAGAAGGAAGGTGACGAGGCCGACTGCAACAATTCTCCCTCCCATGCTCTGCTTAGGCATGCGACCATCCTTCAAATCTCCCCTTCCACCATGTTAAGATGGAGGGTCTTGGCGGGGTATTGACCAGATGGGTTCAAGTGCTTTGCATGTCGTCGAATTACCATGGCGAGAGGCGCATACGCAGTCTGTTGTGTTCTCCTGATGTTGACATCGATGGCTGTTGTCCCGGCAAGTTCGTACGATAGCAACGGCGTACAGGCCTCTGAGCAGACCCTGAGTATTCTCCCCGCAAGCCCAACTGAAGGCGGGTCAATCACAGGTTCTCTGACGCTCCAAAACACCAATTCGCAACTTGCAGCGAATGTTAATTATGCCTTTTATGCCAATGCCATCTCATCGAGCAGTGAATTGCTAAAGTCGACAGTGAACATTCAAGCCAATGATTTCGCAACTGTTTCTGTAACTTGGAACGGCTTGGTAGAAGGCGAGAATAAGTTGTGGGTGAGATACTCATACAACAATGGGCCAGAGCACGATTTTTACCATTCCTTCATTGTTGAGGGGCTCCCAAATTTGTACATCCTCGAAACCTCAATGAATCCTAATTCAGGAATTCATGCAGGAGATACGATAGAGCTGAACACGAAAATAGGGAACATTGGGAGTGTTGATGCATCAACTTCGCATCTTGGGATCAATTATCCTGGTTCAATGGCTGACATAGAACTGCCAACTGATGCCATTCCTGCAGGATCCGAGGTTTGGGTGAATACCACTTTCGTTGCACCCTCAACTGGTTCCTATGACATCATTCTCACGCCCGATGCACAAGATGAAGTGCTGGAATCTTCTGAACAAGGCAAGGATTCCACCCTTGCTTTGAACGTTGATGCTCGAATGGATTTGTCGCACGAGGGTGACGTTACAATCACGGCTACGCAAGGCTCTCTCATCGGACCATGGACAGTATCTGGAGTCCTCGCACGTGAAGCCGGTGAAGGTACAACAACTGTTCCAATGATCTTGGAATTGCGGGAGGGCAACTCTGTCGTCCGTTCTATGCAAGCATTCGATGTCGTCATTTCTGGAACAGGATACAGTCAACAGGCTTGGACAACAACCATCGAGAGTTCCGATATTGCAGGTCTCCCAACGGGTCAATACACACTTGCTGTCAATATCGACCCCTATGGAATGGGTTCATTCACGCAAGAAAGCACCGATAACGATGTGTTGCTCAGAACCTTTTCTCTTCCAGAATTACCGGACGTTTTTGTCGATCCCTTGGCTCTCGCCAACCGTTCATCCGTTGCTGCAGGCGAGTTTGTTGATTGGTCAATGACAGCAACCAACACAGGCGACGTTACCGTCTCAGGGACGTTCTCCTACACATGGGAGGGGCAGACCTTCGAATCCCCACTCATCGTTCTTACGACGGCACAGACCTACACCTACACCACTTCACACGGAACCGCATTGGGACAACATACAGCAGAAATTAACGTTCAATGGAGAGCAGCATCTGGCTCCTACGACCGAGTTCCAAGCAACAGCATTGCGACCGGCTCTGTGATGGTTGAAGCCAATCTTCAACTTGATTGGGATGGCGACTCCATGATTCTTCTCGATGAGGCAGGTGATGTTGCAACGTTCCCGCTCGAGTCCGGAAAGAAATACACAATGACCTTGGATGTGAAGTCAACTCGAGGAACCGGCGATGTCTCCTTCACGTGCAAAAACAGTCAAAGTACGTGGGACACAACCGAAGTTACCATTGCAAATCCAGGAGACAGAGCCGAGGTTTCCTGCACGTTCACAGCATCTGGAAGGATGTCGATTGTCCAGTTGGTGCCTTCTGATGCTATGATAGTTTCAACCTATGAGCGCTCCTTTTCAACCACTTTTGCTGATGGAGATGGGGCAAATGGAGGAAACACAGATGGCACAGGAACAGCCGTGCTGATGTTTGTTGGCGCCCTTGCCCTGATCGGCGTTCTCGTTGCTGCCATCCTTCTTACTCGTGAACGTGAAGAAGAAGTTGAGCGTGATATTTTCAATTACTGTCCTGCATGCGATGGAGAGCTTGAAGGCGATGAGAATCGTTGTCCACACTGCTCGTTCAATTTACGTAAGGCACGCTCACAATTCCACGATTGTCAAGAATGTGGTGAATCCATTCCAGATCTCATGGAAAATTGTGCGTACTGCGGTGCAGAGCAAGATATGTCTTCGTTCTTTGAACGACGTGAACGACGGATTCGTGAAGTTCCTGAGGAGAAAGAACTCGTATCCCTTCCTGAGGAAGACGAGAACGAAATTGTCAGCGGTTCAGAGGACTTTGCTGATGCAGTCAAAGAATTCGGTTACGATGAATCCAATCTCGAGGACGAATGGGATGAGAACGTCGTGGCAGCTGAACAAGAAGTCACGGCTGCTTACGATTTACGGAATGCTGATGAAATTGCAATGGAAGACATGACCGAAGAGGAAATCGAAGCAATGCAGAGTCAAGTGGTCACCACCCTCAAGACCGTTAAAGAGTCGTTTGAAGGTCATGATTTGGATGCATTCTTACCAACCAAGGAGAAGATGAAGTCGCTCAAGGACGATGGTCAAGATACGGATGGTGCTGCTTGGACAACGCTCTCTGCGAGCGATGCGGAAATCCGTGGCGATCTGTACGAATTGACGGGCGAAGAAGGTGTCATGCCAGGCGAAAAGGTCGTTGTTGGAATGGGATTAACGGACAGTTCCCTTGCCGGTAATGAGATCGCTGAAGCGAGTGCTGATTTTGCCTTCAATGACGATTCTGAACCACCACTCACTGCAGAAGATGGTGAAGCAACGGCAGGTGCAAAGCCCCGCCGCCGACCTCGCCGAACACGAGAGCCAGCGGTTGAAACAGCGGATTGTGGAGCCTGCGGAGCGGTCATCGCAGCCGATGCAAAGGAATGCTCGACATGCGGTGCAAAATTCGAGTGATGGATGCCTGTCAGCACTCATAGGGTTCGTCATCGCTTGCGCTCGGAGTGAACATTGCGTCATTCAGGCAACATATCTGAATCACCCTATTCGTTTGAACGCTTCCCCATGGCGGGGTGATTTTCATATCGTTGAGTCGTTTGGACGAACTATGCAGCGGAGATTGTTGACAATCTTTGTCGCCCTTTCCATGCTGCTTCTTTCCTCTTCTGGCTGTATCGGCCTTCTCCAAGGAAGGGAATACATGGAGCATTTACGCGGGGATGTAAAACAAGCCACAGATATCGAAACAACCGTTGTTGAGCATTATTTCACCAATGCAGAAATCAACGTTGAATGGAATGAAAAATTCACGGTTGATTCAGAGGTTACAAAGATTGGTATCTACTTCAAGACTGAAATGGCCGGTGAAATCATTCGAGAACTCTTCCCAGACTTTTTTGATTTACGTGAAGTCAACGTTGAGATTACAGATCCATCTGGAGCACTCAAGTACAACGCTACGCATGATACGACAAAAACCGCTCCCTACGTTTTGATTGAACCCGAAGCCGATGGTGAATTTATTTCTGGTGAGTGGAACATCAACATTGTAGGAACTGGTGGCGGAATCGTCTCAGAGCAAGATAACTTTCTCTTAAGTGTTGATGTGACGCGAACGTGCACAATCTATCCTCAGGATGATGTGTGCGTCGTCGATTAGACAAGTGATTCGCTGCATGCGTAGCGGCGACTACAATTCCTGCATTTGCCTTCACGTTCGTGGTTTCGCTTGGCACCGCCTTCAATCATCAATCGTTGAATTTGAATGATATTGTCATGAAGGTGCTGTTTTGCATGTTCGTCCCAATACACCTGATGAACGTCATCATCACCGTAACGAAGTACCCCATACGGAGGTATTTTCCCTGTACTCGTTCCGACAAGTGAGATGTATGCCAGAAGCTGCAAGCGGTGCGATTGATGTGGTTTCTTTGGAACTTTTCCAGTCTTTTGCTCAACTGGGATGAATTCGCCATCAATGATGACGATTTGGTCTGGACGTCCACGCAGTCCTGAAACCTCATCGAGGAGAAGATCGCTGTTTTTGTCATCATCTGAATAGACCAATTCAGCCCCCTCTTCGAGCCCGGCCTTTTCTCGACTAGCAATCATTTGACTCTCTGCCTTAAGCGAGCGTTGGAGTTGCCAAGTTGCAAGAAATGTCCAGATAAATGCAATGACGATGAGAACAAATCCAGCTTGACTTCGATCCTCAGCAGCAACGAGTGCAATGGCGTGGATTCCTATGACAATTGTAGCCAAGAGCAATCCTGCTTCGGTTTTACCTGCAGAAAACCATCCACCGAGAAAACCGATTGGACTCCATGTTGGCTCCAGTCCGGTTGAGTCAAATCGGTGCTTTATTTCACGAATCTCCTTCATGCTTTGTTCGATTTTGAACCAGTTTCGCCATGGAAGTGCGATTGAAAGAATCGCAGCGGTCAAACAGGACACAGACCACATCGAGAGAACTTTGGCGAACTCCAATGGTGAATTCATCATATTATCAATGTAAAGAAAAGCGAATGCATCAATGGCAAAGGCGATGATGATTCCAAACCACCACGACCAGATGAGAAGTGATCGACGCATCCGAATCAATGCTTCTTGGAAGTCACTCATCTCACTATGGATTTCCTTGTGCTTCTCGATGCCCTCTTCAACGGCTTCACCAATTCCAGAAGCCCCTTCTTTGGCAAGTTGCCATGATAGCGGACAATACATGAACCGCTCGAGATCGCTTGCACTAACAGGTAAAGCCGCACCAGAATCATCGATATAAAAGCCGTCTGGACCTATTTTTGCATCGGCAAAAGTGGCCCCCATGAATTCATCTCTCACTCGCATAGATTTGATTTCTTCCCCTCCATTCATCAAAAACGTAGTTTGGAGATGATGCGAAGCGGTTAAGAAGAGGGTTCAGGTCGGTTGCTTGCTGAGGCACTACTATGTCTGAAGAAACAGGGCTCCTGATTCCACTTGAACTCTACGAAGAATCCGGTGTGAACATTGGAACAAAGCAAAAGAGTGCTGATATGAGCCGTTTCATTGATACTGTCAATTCCGATGGACTTTACCTTCTCAATCTTAATCAGACCGATAACCGGATCCGCATCATTGCTTCATTCCTGAACCAGTACGATCCATCCCAAATCATGGTTGTCTCCGCTCGTCAATACGGACAGCGACCTGCTCGAATGTTCGCGAAGGCCATTGGAGCCAAATCCGCTGTAGGTCGATTCATTCCAGGTAGTTTGACCAACCCAGCACTCCGTTCGTACAAGGAACCAGATATCTTGTTCGTTACCGACCCTGCTTCGGATCAGCAATCTCTACGTGAAGCAGTCAACACCGGTCTGCCTATTGTTGGACTTGTTGACGCAAACAACAAGTTGCGAAACGTCGATGTTGCTTTGCCTGCGAACAACAAGAGCCGACACTCTCTCGCACTCATCTACTGGCTTCTTTCTCGAGAAGTGCTCAAGTTGCGTGGTCAGACCACCGATGAGGCATGGGCAGAAGCCAACGACCTTGAAGATTGGAAGTCAACTTTCTGAGATTGGCTTTAAGAAATCCGAAATCGCTTGTGCGGACTCATCGACATCTGAAAGTTCGTGCATCAGTGTTCGAACAGATTTTGCTCCAGGTAGCCCCTTTGAAAATGCAATGGCATGGCGCTGCATTGTCTGCTTTGCAAGGCCGGTCGTTTCTCGGCAGAGTTGAACGTATCGATCCCAGCACCATCGTCGTGACGCAAAGGCTTTGGAAGTTTCAGACATCTCTTCCCATTCATCTTCATGTTCCTTCACCCATGGGAGTTCGGCTTCTTCCATCCATCCGAGACCCACCTTAATTTGAGCAAAGACATCTGGGCGTCCAATGGCTGCACGACCGATCATCAACCCTGATGCATTGGTTAATTCCAAGCATCGCTGAGCGCTTTGAGCATCGGTGATGTCTCCATTGGCTACAACAGGAACTTCAACCGAGTCAACAGCCGTTTGTATCGTTTCCCAATCTGCGATACCCGAGTAACGTTGTCTCAAAGTACGCCCATGGATGCACAAACGTTGAGCACCAACTCTCTCAAGTGATTGGCAGATATTGACCGCATTGTTCGGACCTTGTCCAGTACCTAGGCGCATCTTTGCAGTGACTGGGACGTTGACAGCATCAACGATGCTTTCAACCATCGACACCAATTTTTGGGGTTCACCCATAAGGGCAGCTCCAGCGCAGATATTGGTCACTTTCGGAGCAGGGCATCCAAAGTTCAAATCGATGACATCTGCAGAATCTTCCAACATTGTCGCAGCCGTCACCATGTCTTCCATTTCACCTCCAAAGATTTGTGGAATGAATGGTTGTTCTCTTGGGTCGGATTCCATCTTTCGCCATGATGCGGTTGCTTCGCGGCTTAAGGCCGTACTGTTGGTAAATTCCGTGATTGTAATATCAGCACCGCACTCTTTTGCTAATAGGCGATAAGGTAAATCGGAAACGCCTGCCATAGGAGCAAGATAGAGTGGCCGTTGTTCACCCGACCATGCCTCGTACGTTTCGAACCCAAGTGTACTCATTATGCATCGCCTGTGGTCATGATTTCTTCAATCATTGCGCCAACTCGTCGTATTCGTCGCAATAGCCGGTCGAGTCGAGTCATCATATTCTCCTTTGCATCAACAATGGATGTGCCAATCAAACGGTAACCAAGTGGCAACCGACCTCCGAGTAGATTCAATAGAAGCATTTGGTCGGGCGCATTGATGTTTTGCATCATTTCTTGAACAATTTCAATGGTCAAATTTCCTTTACTCAATGGCTGAAGAAGCGAAGCATGACTTTTCTCGGGAATCAATCGCATAAAACCACCTTTCTTGAGCAACCAATCTTCTCCGCGTCGTTGATGCTGTGTGACCATGGCAGACCAGAGTGCTGAAGCGAGTCGATCGGTTCGAGGAATTCGTTCAACCAAACCACAGGCCCGGAATCGTTCAAGGATTCGGCCAAGGCGTGCTTTCTGTCCTCCAAACTGTTCATGAGCATCATCCAACGAGATTGGAACTCCTGATTGGAGGAGGGCTAAGAACAGTTGCTCAGAGACTGAATCCATGAGAATCTCGTTCCCGGGACGGTCACCAAGTAATCCGAAATCGGCCATCCATTGGGTAAGCGCCGAAGCCCCTTCCTGAGGTGAGCGATAATCGATGATACTCATGTTGAGCGGGAGAGGCGAATCTTCAGCAATTTCATTCTCCAGTTGCACACCCTCACGATTCCAATTCTCATCAAGCCGATCCATTTTTTGCCCCAGAATCAATCTGTATTGTGCAAAACATAGTTCCAGTGCTTGCGATATGCCTCCTCCTCTGAGAATGTATGTCCTCCAACCTTTTCCTTCGTTTGTGTAGGATAACAATCCAGATTGGCTGAGTCGAGCGAGATGGTGATTCAATGCAGCGGGTGTCATAGCAAGCTCATCGGATAGCGCTTGAGCATCCCATGAAGTGTCTGGATTCGCAAAGAAGTGGTCTCTTAGCATCCGATGAATTGGTGAAGCGGCTCCGTAGTCCGCCGTTGCATCACCTTTTCTTCGAACAAAACAAAACGACTCAACAAACCATCCAATCAGGCGATCGACCGAACGATCGGTTGTCGGCATCGGAAGTTCTTCCAACTTGACATTGAGCATAGAGAATCACGCATGGCGATGGTCTTTGAAGGCTGTGCAACAATTGCTTTTCAGAAAGCGAAAATTAAGCCTGCGCGCGGCGACCATCATCCCAATGATAGGATAAGCGATCGGAGCGACGGAAAGTATCGATTTCGATGTGTGAAGCGAGATTCAAGACGTCTTGCCGTAAAACGCCACGACGACGTAAAACTTTCACAGCGGAGTGAACACTGGCCCGAGAGCGACCAATACGTCGAGCAAGTTGTGCTTGTGAGCGAGGAATACCTTCGTCTAAGATGTCATCAATGATTTGTCGTTGAACTGCTGAAAGACCAATTGGAAGACTTGATGCCACTCGTTGATGATTGCTGGAAACCGATTGAAGCAGTTCAACTTGTGACGGGCCACCCGCGAAGTAGCAGGTACGGCCATTCACAGGCATTACCGTAATGCGTCCTTGGTTCTGCATCACATCCAGATGATGGCGGAGAGTTCCGTTTGCAGCACTTAGTTCATGTTGCAACTCACGATAACAGAGGCCAGGATGTCGTTCAAGTGTTCGAAGAACACGTGATCGGAATGGATGTTCGCTCGACTGGCGTTTGGTCGAAATACCGCCAAAAGCGAGGGCGGATGCGGTCGAAGCCATGGCTGCTACGCCATGTGCAATTCCGGCAATTCCGCCCGCAGTTCCAGCAATTCCAGCAGCAAGCCAGGGTCGTTGTCGTACCCATTGCGCAAGAAGTGCCATAGGTTAAGGATGACCTCTTGGTATCTTAATTCATCGTATTGATGCATCTATGCCCCAATGATGGAACCTTGATGAATTTTCATGAAGGCTACGAGGGGTGAAAGGAGTCGTCCACATGTCAAACCATGACTCGATAGTCTGTAGGTTACGCGAACGGGTGGTCCATCCATAACGATTCGCTCGACTAACCCTTCGTCAGCAAGATAGCGAAGTTTGTCAGAAAGGGTACGGGATGAAATGCCCTTGAGCAGATGCTTCATCTCATTGAAGCGACGATCACCAGCGATGTACAGTGTTGACAAAATCTCGATGGTCCACCGCGAACCAAAGACATTGAGCGCTTCTACAGCAGCATCAACCTCCCAATTAAGGTCAAAACGACCATGTCCCGAATGGTCTTCAAGCAGCGAACGAACTGAGCCACCAATCCGAATCGTCTCGCTGATTTTGTCACTCACAATCTTGAGTTCTGTAGTAGGAAGGACCATCGGCGGCTCAGGCATGACAAGCCGATTCATTTCGCATACTTGATTTCTTTTCAACACTAATTGGACAAAACGCAAGAGCGTATCATTCATGAACGGTTTCCCAGTCGTTAAGGGCATGAAGGCTGTTGAGAACGTCGCAATCATCGGTGCAGGAAACATGGGTTCAGGTATTGCACAGAAGAGTGCACAAGAAGGATTCAATGTCCAAATGGTTGACCGAGAAGCACAATATGTCGCTCGCGGCCGTTCAATCATCGAGAATTTCTTGCAGGAAGCCATCGATCGTCGAATCTTCTCACAAGACGAAGTGAATGCCACACTTGGACGAATTACAGATGTTGTCGGAACCGAGAACACAGCTGCTGATACGGATCTTGTCATTGAGGCAGTGTTTGAGGATTTTGACATCAAAACGGCCGTTTTCTCAGCATTGGATGAAGCGTGCGATGACGGAACAATTCTCGCATCAAACACTTCCTCGCTCTCAGTTAATGCACTTGCTGAGGCAACAGGTCGCCCTGATCGTTTTGTTGGATTACATTTCTTCTATCATCCCGCAAAGAACCGATTGATTGAGGTTATTCCAGCAGAATCAACTTCGAAGGATACGCTTGAGCGAACCGTTCAGTATTGTCGAACACTTGGCAAGGTTGTCATCGTGTGCAAGGATCGACCTGGATTCGTTGTCAATAGATTCTTTGTCCCATGGCTCAATGAAGCATGTCTACTCTTGGAAGAAGGTGTTGCAACTGCGGCACAAATTGATGCCATCTCTTGCAAGGCATTCCGAATCGGCCTTGGCCCATTTGGTCTAATGAATCTCACAGGACCTCCGATTGCGCTTCATTCGACGGATTATCTCGCTGAGCAACTCAACACACCTCGATACAACGGTGCACAGAACCTTCGTGATCTTGTTGCAAACAATGCCATGTGGCCAATTGAGGATGATTCTGAATACACGCATGAGCAATACACAATTGTATCCGAACGCCTCCTCGGGGTTGTCTTTGGCGTCGCAGCTCAAATTGTTGAGGAAGACATCTGTTCGATGGAAGACGTTGACAGAGGTGCAAAGGTTGGTCTTCGATGGGCACGAGGTCCATTTGAAATGATGAATCGAATTGGTGTTTCAGAAGCTTACCGAATGGCACAATCCTACCAATCCATTGCAGGTGAAGCATGGACGCTTCCTGCTTTCTTCAAGGATCAATCCGACGCTTCAACAAACTGGGATTTCTCTTACGTTGATTCATCAATTGAAGACGGAATCGCAACCATCACCATCAACCGTCCAGAAGCCATGAATGCATTGAACGAAGTCGTTGTCGCTCAACTTACTGAGGCTGTTCAAGCCGCCGATGCAGACAGCACTGTCTCGACCATTGTTTTGGATGGAGCCGGCAAGGCTTTCGTAGCAGGTGCAGATGTCAAGTTCTTTGTCGATAAGATTCGCTCAGATGATATTCCAGACATTGAAACATTCACGGAGAACGGTCACATGCTTCTCGCAGCCCTTGAGGATTCAGCAAAGACAACCATTGCCCTGACAACAGGACTGGCTTTGGGTGGTGGACTCGAACTTGCACTCGCTTGCGACTACCGAATCGGAACGCGCAGAACGCAATTCCGATTCCCTGAAACGAGCATTGGAATTTATCCAGCCCTTGGGGGTACACAGCGTCCAGCTCGAATCGCAGGTCGTGAACTTGGACGATGGGCAGTTCTCGCTGGAAACTTCATGAACGCTGAAACTGCAACCGATCTCGGACTTGTGACACACCTTGTCGACATCAACGACGTTCCAAATTGTATCAAAGACATTCATGCATCAGGCAAACCAGACAACAAGTATCCTGGTAAACCAATGAATGAAAACAGCCCAGTGGTTAAGTTCGCTAAGAAATTCTTCTCCGATGGAAACATGGCTGCTTTGCTATCTGGCAGCTGCCCGGAAGGGTTCGATGCTGAAGATAAGACCGTTGCACGACAACTCAAGTCGCTCAAGTTCACGGCTCCGATTGGATTAGCTATGGCAAGTGAACGAATTGATGCGACAGCATCAATGTCCCTTGATGAGGGCCTACAACTTGAGTTGCAAGGATTGGATCGAATCTTCTCAACCGAGGATGCTCTCGAAGGCCTTAGCGCATTGATTGAAGGTCGAAGAGCGACCTACAAGAACGCCTAAACCCAGCAAGACTGCATCTTCTGAATGGATTCAACAATCTTCTCGAGATCGATGGATTCTTCCTGCTCTTGTGCAAGTAAAATTCGATTTTCAACCGCCTCGACGAGATCGTCAGATGGTTCCTCATCCAACATATCGGTCAGCACTTCCTTCAACGATTTTGATTGACCACGCAAGATGGCGATGTGTGCCTTCAATTCTTCCTCATCATCTCGAGGTGAACGGACGTTGGAAGTCAAGCCATCACCTCAATCGGGATTTCCTGTCTTTTAGCGTACCATCGATCCCATGGAACAACATCTTCCTCAGTCCAATGTTGAAGAGGTCCCTGAAGACCGATTGATGGGCCATTGTCGGGTCCGAGATTTCGACTCTGTTTGATGCCTGGCGCTCCAAGGACAAGGGCTGATGAGAGAATTCCTTGAGCGATTGCGAGACTGTTCTTGTCGGTACCGCTCCAATATGCTTGGAAACCAGGATGGGTATGAACCCACACTCTGAATGGAGCCATCATCCCAACTGGTGGACGAAGAGGGACTCGACCTGGCGAGCCCCAATCAATCTGTATCGCTCCGTTTGCATCGATGAGTACAGAGGTCTCAAGACCAGCAATCAATGAGAGGTTGTACACCAAATCCCACCGTCCATGCTCAGCAGCATTCCTTTGTACGTCAAGGACATCATCGGTCTCAACTGCTTGAGCCTCAGCTTGGATGCATGCTCTCATCCATTGTTCGTAGTTGATACCTATCGACTCAAGTTCCATCACCGGAATCATGCTTTCACCTCAGGGAATTTGAGTTCACCAAACATGATGCTTGACATTCTTTCTCTAAGAGGTGGCTGATTTCTCAACTGTCCCATGAGCCATGTTGCTGCAGCCGCTGCGGCATTGACGTAGCCAAACTGAATGTTTCCTGCTGCGATTGCTCCTGCAATTTGACAACTTGCAGGTTCGTGGTCTGGCGTCATCATAGCGACAAGCGCAGGGTCTGATTCGTTCGTGAAATACACGTGTCCGTCGCCTGTTGATCGCAAGTCAATCCAAGGAACGTTGGTTGCATGAACAAGTCTTCGTGGATGTGGTCTATCGACGCCAATAATAATAAAATCATAGCCATCTAACTGTTCTTTAACCCTTAAATTAACTGGATTCGATTTTACGTTAACAAATTTAAATCTATTAAATCGGTTTGACAAAACATCTGTTTTTCTTTTTCCAACATCTTTGTGGCTAAATCTTTGATGCCCTAAATTTGATTCCTCAACAATATCTCCATCCATAATTTCAATTGAACAGTTTTTTTCTATTTTATTTAATGCAGGAATAACTAATTCAGCAACCATGCCTCCAATTCCACCTGCACCTATAATCAATATCCGTGGCGTACGCTTCGCTGTCATGCCAAGTAAAGAAACTCGACAGTATATCAACTCAATTTTGAACCAATGGGAGCTTTTTGACCGGAGGTGCGATTCCCAAATCTTCTGGGAAGTACAACTCTGCTTCAGGGATTGGGATTGGAACAATTTCCCGTCCAATGAGGGCGACACGACTCGGACGGCTCTCGGAGAGAACTTCTCGGCTGACTTGAGGTGCGAGTTCATTCGAGAACGAGAGGATATCATCATGACTTGGCATGTTCTCCATCGAAAGATTTTCCCGGCTGTGACCGACATAGACGTATCCTTTTGCTTCGATGAAGTCAGGGTCTGCACGGTTATCGAGTTCAGCAAACTCCTTGATGTGCGTTGATGACATGTTCACGCCTTTCATCAGAGTATGTCGACAAACGATGCGTGTGTCAAGGCTTGGAAGCAAATCGATTGTTTTCTCAAACTGATCCCATGCACCACTGTTCCACTTTGGGCGACACACGTCATCGAAGACTTGTTTGTTTGGAGCATCAACAGAAACGTAAAGTTGAGTTGGAAGTGTGTCAAGGTTTTCCAGGACTTTCGGTAATGTCCCGTTGGTGACAAGCATTGTTGTCATACCATGCTTATGGCACAAATCCATATATTCACCGAGACGAGTATAGAGTGTTGGTTCACCGTTCAATGAAATGGCAACGTGTTTTGGGTCCTGGGCTTCGAGAAACTTTTCTCGTGGAACCTTGTCGTTTCCACCAAAACCTGAGAGCAATCGGCGTTGAGCACGTACGCTCTCATAGAGAAGTTCGAGCGGGTCTTGATCGGTTAATTCTAGTGTGTCCATGTGCGGTTCTCGCCAACAATAAGTACATGCGAGGTTGCATTGGTCAACGACGGGTGACATTTGCATGCACGTATGACTCTTGACGCCGTAGAATGTTCCCTTGTAACATGCCCTGTCACGGAGTAGAGATTCTTTGGTCCAGTGACAGGTTTTGACACCGCCGTGTTCTCCGACAATGTGATATCGTTGTTTCTGCAGTTTCGCTTTGAGTGCCGGGTCCATACCCATGTTTATTCCTCCTGTAGCCGGATTCCACTGTCGATGAACGGTTGGGAACGGCTCGGATGGATGCCGCTCAGTTATTTTGTTCTTGAAGGAAACGGTTCTTATGGTGTTAAAGATAACACCTGATTTATTTATTACACCTATGTGTTGGCAAGTTTACCTCGCCTTTGAATAGGTAGAGCACCACAATTAGAGTGAGGATAACCATGGATAAGGAACTCCAGACATACACCGACCAAATTATCGATCAGCAACAGTATCGTTCAGGAATTTTTTCCGATATACTGTCGCCAATAGCTAACGCTATCGCAGGCTTTCGCTTTTCAGCCAACAAACGAGCAGCATACAGTACAAGGAGGGAACAATAAATGGATCGTGAATTAGAGGCGTTTGTTGATCAGGCACTCGAAGGACAAGTGTACCGAAACGGTATTTCCTTCATGCCTGGTTTCGTTCGTCGTATTGCTTCCATGCTTCGTCGCTCTTGATACGAAGGCAACGCCTTTGAATCATGAGTCGCTCGTATGAGCATGTCTAAGTGGGCTCCGCATTTGATCGGATTGCTCACACCTGCATCAGCTGCGATTACGTTACTGATTGGTGGTTGGTGGATGTTGACGCCAATCATCTTGTTGCTTGGTCTGTACCCGTTTCTCGATACACTTGCAGGTTCGTCAACGGTTCACGATATCGAAGAAGAGGGTCGAGGCCACAATGTGATCGTCCATCTCCATGGCATTCTCGTTCCAATCGTCGTTCTTTGTCTGTTGTATCGAGTATGGGATGGACTTGGAACAGTTTCAATCGTTGTTCCTGTCCTCTCCGCTGGTCTTGCTACGGGGGCTGCAGGTGTCGTTGCAGCCCATGAACTTGGACATCGAAGGCCACGTTCTGCGAGTTGGTGGCTTGGTCGTCTCGATTTGTTGTGTGTATTGTACCTTCATTTTACAGTTGAGCACAACCACACACACCACAAACACTGGGCGCGCAAGGTTGATCCAACAAGTTCTCCTTGGGGGCGTAGTGTCTACGGTCACTTGGTTCGAACCGTTCCAAAACAACTCCGAAATGCATACAGAATTCGAAAGAAGGATACGACCATTTCAATCACACTGGAACTCATCGTACTGGCATCCCTTGCTATGTGGGGATTACCTTTCCTTGCAGCGTTCGTAGGACAAGCCTTTGTCGCCATATACCTGCTTGAGTTTGTCAACTTCATCCAGCATCACGGACTTGAACGTGGAGAAGACGAACGTCCGAATGCAGGACACGCTTGGGAAAGTCGAACGCGATGGTCTCGATACACGCTCATGAATCTCCCTCTCCATGCCGCCCACCACCTTCGCTCAAGCACACCGTACGAGCGACTACGTCCCTACGATGAGTCACCACAACTTCCTGGTGGATATTACCAGATGTTTTGGCTTGCACTTATTCCACCGCTGTTCAATCGGCTAATGCAAAAGTCTGCCAATCACTCTGGCGGTGTTGGTGGAGCATAGCCTCCATCAACAGCTTCCTGAACAATGGCCAAGTCGGATTCGACCATCATCTGAATGAGTTGCTCAAAGGTTGTTTTTGTTTCCCAACCGAGTTTCTTCTTTGCATAAGCAGGGTCGCCAATCAGAAGATCAACTTCTGCAGGGCGGAAGAATTTCGGGTTGGTTCGGACGCGAACCACGCCGTTTTGGTCGGCAGCGACGGTATCGACTCCTTCACCAGACCATGCGAGGTCAAGACCGATGTGTGAAAAGGCAAGGTTGATCATGTCACGAACGCTGTGCGTACGTCCAGTTGCGATGACGTAATCATCAGGCTCATCCTGCTGGAGCATCTTCCATTGCATCTCAACGTAGTCTCCCGCAAATCCCCAATCACGCTTGGCATCAACGTTTCCAATGTGGAGACACTCATCGAATCCATGCTTAATGCGTGCTGCCATCATGGTCACTTTTCGTGTCACGAATTCAAGGCCACGTCGAGGGCTTTCGTGATTGAAGAGGATTCCAGTACAGGCGAACATATTGTACGATTCGCGGTAATTTCTGGTAATTTCAAAGGCCATCACTTTCGCACAACCGTACGGTGAGCGAGGGTGGAACGGTGTTTGTTCAGATTGAGGGACTTCCCGGACCTTTCCGTATTGTTCACTTGAACCCGCTTGGTAAAATCGGCAATCTGGTGCATTCTTTCTTACAGCCTCGAGACAACGTAGTGCTCCAAGTCCAGTAATGTCGGCGGTCATCATTGGTGAACGCCATGATTCAGGCACGAAGGACATGGCGCCAAGGTGGTAGAACTCATCAGGCTTAACTTGATGGACAGCGTTATCGATCGAATTTTGGTCAGCCAAATCACCGTTGAGAAGGTGGAAGTTTTCGTTGCTCATCAAGTGGTTGATGAGGTTACGGCCGAGGCTTGGTTGCGAAACACGGCGAACCAATCCATAGACTGTGTAACCCTTTTCGAGGAGCAATTCAGCAAGGTATGAACCATCTTGTCCGGTGATTCCGGTAATGAGTGCCGTCTTTCCGCTCATAGGGATTCCTGCGGCTTGCCTTTTTTCAAAGCGTCGCAACAAAATGTAGAGTCATTCGATACAAACCATTGTAAAGAAATAACGTCGCGACTCTAACTGCATGCAAAATTGCTGGAGTTATTGAGATGCTTGAAGTCCATGGCCTTACCAAAAGTTTCGGATCTTTGGATGTTCTGAAAGGCGTCAACATGGAGGTCGAAAAAGGTGAGATGGTTGCCCTTATGGGTCCATCTGGTTCAGGAAAATCAACCCTACTCAACATCATTGGAGGATTGCTTGCTGGTGATGGTGGAAGCATCACGCTTGATGAGCGAACCTATGGGCAAAAAGGGCCCTCGAGCGTCGTCGATGTTCGTCGCAACAAGGTCGGTTGGATTTTCCAGGATTTTCATCTCCTCGACAATCTCTCTGCTATCGATAATGTCGCCATTGCGCTTGAACTGTCAGGAGTACCCTCTGATGAAGCGGTTGCTGCGGCTGAAGACGCATTGCAAAAAGTCGGTCTTGGTGATCGCCTCAATTTCATTCCAGATCAACTGTCAGGTGGCCAGCAACAACGAGTTGCGATTGCTCGTGCAATCGCAGGAAATCGACCGGTTCTGCTTGCGGATGAACCGACTGGGAATCTCGATATTGCAAGCGGTAAAGAAGTGATGAAACTGTTCAAGGATTTATGTCATGACGAAGAAAATCCGATTTCGATACTGATGGTTACACACGATCCTGATCTGGCATCAAATGCCGATCGCATGCTGCTGCTGAATGATGGGAAAACAGAAGCCTCCGACATTCGCTCCGCTTGGGGTCTTGATGTGGCAGGTGAGGAAGAATGAGCGACGATGCACCAGATTTGAAGGAGAGTGACTTCGGCCAAGGTCGCTCTCGCATTCGGCGCTACCAACATTCCTTGATGGAACTACCAAGCCGACTTCGACTCGCTGGACAGAGTGCTTGGCGCGGTAAAGAGCGCGGTATGGCGGTCATTGCCGGTGTTTTCCTTGCTTCTCTTGTAATCACAACCGTTCTTGCATACGGTGTTGGACTGTCCCAATTGTTCTTTGAAGAATCCTTGGATTCTGAACCGTTTGATGCGAAGATTGAGTTTGCACGAACACCTGTTGAAAATGCATCTGGATGGTCAAACAATACAACGACGATGACCGAAGTTTGTGATGAATTGATGGACGAATTTTCCGAATTTAATGATTGTACACTTGTTCTTGGACGCCAGGGAATCCACAGTGGTGGCTTCTTCAATATTGAGTTCGTTGTCGCTCAACCACTCGAAATGCGAGCGATTTCGGACAACGAAAACCCTCTTTGGGATTCGATGAATTTTGACTATCCAGAAGCTCTTGATAACGGCCCTCCGATTTCAGATAAGCGAGCCATTCGATTCCTCGGACCAGAGGCTTTTGATGGGGAATTGGCCGACAGGCTTGGTGAAAACATCATCGCCGGGCTTGGTGAATGGCCAACGCCTGAAAACATGAGTGCGAATCGAGGCATTATTCTTCCATCCACTATCGCCAGCGAGGCGCAAGCCAAGGTTGGTGATGTCCTTGATGAACTCACATTCGCTTATGTTGTCGATGAATCAACCCTCCTCGAAGCGAGCGTTACAGAAGACAACTGTGCAGGAGAAATCACGCCTGAAAACAATGAAATGATCTATTGTCGAATGTGGATGACCGTTGAAAATTTGACCGTCATGGGAATCTACGAACCATGGGACTTTGGTAATCCAACCCTCCCATTCAACCCGATTTTCACGACATGGGAAGTTCTAGAGGAAGCACAACGAGCGACGCTCATCGATAACGACCACATGTATCTCGGTGTTACCATCGATCGAGGCCAACTGCCGACATCTTCAACCGCTGATGCCGCTGAATGGCTTGAAAATCTGGGTACAGAGGTTCAAGATGGAAATTACACCGATGCAGGTATTGAATTGTACTACACTGATATTGTTTCAGGAACCATTCTTTTCCTCAACATCTTCCTCGGATTGATTCAAATCTTTGACTACATCATTATGATTCCTATCGTCTTTTTGTCCATCGCCGTTCTCATTTACGGGTTGGTTTTATCCCTTGAACAACGACGTCGAGAAGTCAGTATTCATCGCGTCATAGGAGCGGATGGGAAGAGTCTGCAAGGTATGGTGCTACTGGAATTGTTTGTGATGTCTTCCGTGGCTTGGCTTATTGGATACATTTTGGCGCTCATGGCGGTACCTATCGTCCTCTCTGCTGTAGGATTCATGGAATTCCGAACCGGGGACTTCGATGTCAACCCAACACTCGGCATAGGCTCGACACTGTTCACTGCCATTGCTACACTTGGACTTGCTATGATCTTTGGACGAAGCCGAGCTCGAGATTTCATCGAACTTGAAATCGAAGAAGGGGTTCGCAAGACAACAGTGAAAGCTGAACCAAAACGATGGCTTCACTGGTCAGCCTTCCTTTTTGGAATGCTTGCAGTCATTGACACATGGCTCGAGATGAACGGAAGTGAGGACGGCATTGTTTCCAATTTCTTCATTGAAGGATTGATCGGTATCATCGGTCCGTTTGCCTTGTGGATTGGCGGTGCGCTCTTACTTGGAAGAATTGGAGCAAAAGGCCCCCAAATCATGCAACTCTTGTTTGGGCGCTCACCACTCCTCAAAGATGTCAAGCGTGGACTGAAGGGTTCAGGATCTGCTGAATCCGTCAACAGACTTGCTGTCATTATGCTCCTCACACTCTCCATCGTTACCTTAGCAGCAGTTCAAGGCTATACAGGAACGCTCGTCGATGAGAAAACGGCTGATGCAACGGTCGGTTCGGATTTGCAAATCTCAACCGAACTCGCCATCAATTCGACAACACTCATCTCTCTTGTGAATGAATTTACAGATGGTGATGTGCGTCCTGTTGCTACGACCGTACCAGAAATCACGCTGGCTGACGAACAGGGTGGCGACAGTCTGCAAACGTTCGTCCTTTTGGACGGAAATGACGATGTTTTACGTTGGAGTGAGCAATCGATTCCGGGAACGGACATTGGCTCTGCAATGAAGGGTTACGCCAACAACGGCTTCTCGGCTGGGGAAGATTCAGCCTATTCACTCGATTTGCCTGGTTCTGACCGTGGTGGCGATGAAAACCGGCTTGATGATGTCTTACTCAAGCCTAGTGATGAGAAATCTCGTGAGATCACCTTCGTTTGGGAAAAGATCGAATTCAATTTTACCTCTGGTGGCTCTGAAGAGACGGATCCTCTCGCCTTGTTTGAAGCCTACACTCGTCTCATGGAGGGGGATTGGAGCGGGCTCAATCTTTCCGGCCAAGACTTGAACGAGCGAGATTTGGGACGTGTTGACCTATCCAATACAAATCTTGCAGGAGCAGATCTTTCAAGCCTGAACATGAGCGAATCTATTCTTCTTGATGTCAACTTGAGCGATGCTGATTTGACCGGTGCCAACCTTGAGAATGCCATCCTTGTGAACTTCATGGGTGGGTCATTGGAGGATGCTGATTTCACAAATGCGAACCTTGCAGGTGCATTTGGATTCTTTGACCTTTCAGCAGCGATGTTGTCGAACACGACTTGTCCTGACGGAACCAATAGCGATGAGACTGGATGTGCAGGTGGCGCAAGCGAAATTCCTCCGCCGTTAGCAGCAGATCTCTTCTTTGCAGACACGCGTGTTCAACTCGTAGTAACACCGTACACGACCTCAATGTACTACATGGGAACACACGAGTACATTCCCGGCGTTGGAGCGGCTACAATTGAATCTGCGTTGATCATTGGTGAAGATTCATGGCGAGACCTTGTTGGCGATGAGACGGCAGACAACTTCACTTCAAAGACGTGGATTGTACGAGTTGATGGGCTATCTGGAGAAGCTTTGGAATCTCTTGCTTCACAAATCAAAGCAGATGCTCGCGTGTCAGGTGTCCTTGACTGGTCGAGCACACACAAGGAAGTTGAGCGAAATGGAGGTTTGATTTTCGGAACACCTGGATTGCTTTCCTTGCAATTTGTTGTAGCAAGCGTTGCAGCAGTTGCATCAAGTTTCGTTTTCCTATCCCTTGTTCTTAGCCAACGTCAGAAAGAGTTGGCTGTCCTGCAAGCGATAGGAGCATCTCCGAACCAAATTATTCGATTGGTTCTGTTTGAGATTCTCTCGATTGTTGTCGTATCGATGGCACTTGGCATTGTGCTAGGTGCTGGACTTGCATTGTCCTTCAACGGCTTCTTTGACATCTTTGGATTCATCTTCCAGATTTTTGGTGGCTCCTCAACAACGATACAACGTACGCTTGTGTATCCTTGGTCACAGATTATTCTCGTGTCCTTGGCGGTCTTTGCTGCGGTCGTTGTCGCCTTGTTGGTCACGACACGACGAGCGTTAACCGCAGACTTAGCCAGTGTGCTAAAGGGGGAATGAAGATGACCAAAACAATTCTTGAATCGGATGGCTTGTATCACGTGTACGAATCGAAGGCAGAAGATGGTAACGTCGTAGCGTTGCGTGGTCTTCATATCAACATGAAAGCCGGAGAAGCCATAGCAGTTGTAGGCCCTTCTGGATCTGGAAAATCAACCCTCATGAAGTGTCTTGGTGGATTGATGAAACCAAGTGCAGGTTCAGTCAGTCTTGCAGGAAAGAACATGACTCGATTGAAAGGACAGGAATTGGTTGAACTTCGCCAAAAGACGGTCTCATTCATTTTCCAAGAAGGAAATCTCCTTCCAGATTTGAACGCTCGGGACAATGTTGCTCAACCACTACGCCATCAAGGCGTATCTTCGAAGAAGGCACTCGCTCAAGCCGATGCTATGCTGGAACGATTGGGAATGGCGCACCGCACACGCGCACTTCCTGCTATGCTGAGTGGCGGAGAACAGCAACGTGTAGCCATTGCCCGTGCACTCATTACACGCCCCCGATTGATTCTTGCAGATGAGCCAACCGGGGCACTCGATCCAGTCACAAGTCGAGAAGTCCTCGCCTTGTTCAAGGATTTGCACGAGAATGATGGTGTCTCGTTCCTGATTGTGACCCACTCCAAAGAGGTTGCATCGTTCGCAAACCGCTCACTAGAACTTCGAGACGGTCGATTTGTTGCCGAACACGGTGAATCCATCGATGTTGAAGATTTGAGCAAGGATCGTGAACTTATCATCGATGAAACCGGAACGGTGACACTTCCTCCGGATCTCTTGGTTCGCCTCGGAGGAGCAGGACGATACACGGTAGGAAATGTGGCCAGTGGTTATCTCTCACTGCAAGGCGATTCTGTTGAAGCCATGGGCAAGATGGAACTTGCACAGGTCTGTCCTGCCTGCAAGCATGACTATGTTGATAGCGATGAGCAGATGTGTCCATCTTGCGGCTCCAGTCGGCCCATGGTGGAATTCAAGCATGAAGCAACTTGTTTCATTTGTCAGTTATCTTGAGGGCTTCTCGGCTCTCTTCTTGTTCGCAGTGGCTATGCCAGTGAAATACATCGGTGGCAATCCTGAACTGGTTTCCCTCGTCGGTGCCATTCACGGAGGACTTTTTGTCGCATTCATCGCCTTGCTGTTCGTCGGTGTGGGACGTCAATGGAACATGACGGCATTGATTCACGGATTCATCGCAGCAGTCGTCCCAGCAGGGCCGTTTCTTTTCGATGGAATGCTCATTAGTGGTGAGTATGACCTTGAGAAAACAGAACTTTGACAATCAACTATGGTGGAATGATTATATTCTTTGAAATTAAAAGCCACGTTAAGACGTGATAATCTTGGATGCAAAAAAAATCTTTCAACCGAAAATATGGTACATCATTTGTGGCGCTATGGCCTTGATTGCTGGAATTGAAAATATGATCAACGCTGAAACTTGGGCTGAAAGCGCCTGGGGTAAGGACGGCGTAACTGAACAAAGCAAAGCGATGGAGACGCTCTTCGGCCTCTTCATGTGTGGATTTGGAGCGATGGGCCTTGTTTGTGCTTTCGTGCTTGATGGAATACCCCAAGCCAAATTTGCGATGGTTAACGCAGGGGTCATCATGGCCTTCTTCCTTGCTATGTTCATCGTTCTGCCTGGAACAGGCTACGAAATGCCAGGTGTTGCTTGGTTAGTGCCGCCATTCTTGTTCCTCGGTGGTCTTCTTGCTGCCGGTTACATGCACATGAATGGTGATGAAGCCCCTCTTACGGAGGCCTGAACATGGATGTAAAACGTATTTTTCAACCAAAAATATGGCTACTTGTATTCGCTTTGGTCCACACCCTTGGGATGAGTGCCGATCTTCTACCAGTGTTAACGGATGACGAAGCCGCAGGTACACATTTAGGCGATACGGTCAATGATTCGCTTGTCGATGATGGTGATGCAATCGAGGCTTATCAAAGCGGCATATCACTGGTGTATGGCATTGGATTGTCGTGGACCATCATCATGGTTGGTGGCGCCTTCTGGACACGCGGGAAGTCACAGGCCCAACTGAGCGTTTTGTTCGGAGGGGGATTATTTGTGACAGGTTTAACCTTGGGTGTGATGGGTTCGATGGTCGGTGATGGCTTCGATGCGTCTGCCTTCGTCACGACCTCGCTCTTCGCAGCCCCGATCATCGCCAGTGGTATTCTTCATCTTGAAGATGAAGCCGAAGAACCGGCTGCATCGTCCAGTGATGCTTGAAGAAGAATTGGATTTGGAATCAAGCCGCTTTGACGCCTTGAGGCCAGAGTACGAGAATCAACGTCTTACCACGCGTCTTTGGTGTGTGTGTTGATTCTGGGTCCATCCATACAATCGATCCAGTAGGATAGGTTCCATCCTCATCCCAGACTTCTCCTTCAAGGACAACATAGCATTCGCCTCCAGGATGGCTGTGTGGCATGAATGCATCCACTTCGACTTCGGATTGTGCCTCATAGAGAACCAATGATGTCTTCTCTTCACGCTTGAGTTTACCTAAGCGAACCCCTGTGCCGAAATCCTTCCAAGAGATGTTTTCAGCGAGCCAATCCTCGTCAATGTTGAAACTGAGCCAGTCCGCCATATCGTGTGTGAAGACCATGTCATGGCCACCACGACCTGTTTGAATAGGTATTCGGTCGGGCTTACTGTTCTTCGTTGTCTTCGAGTGCGTCGAATTTTGCCTTCATCGTCGGATTGTTTCGTGTCAACTTCTTGACCGACAAATCTTGCGCCTTGTCGTTTGCCAATCGGTAATTGTTCCCCGATTTCAGGAGTTGTTCCTTGGTTTTCTGCAGTTCATCAATCGACTTGTCGATACGCTTGATGGCTTCCATGAATTGTCGGGATGCCAAATCGTAGTTCTTGGCAAAACGCTCTTGGAAGTCGAGAAGGTCGTTCTCGAAATTTTCGATTTCAATGTTCTGCGATTTGATGAGTGCCAGCTCATTTCGAATCTCGATGGACTTAAGCGCTGCATTTCGAAGAAGCGTAATAATTGGGATGAAGAACTGTGGGCGAACGACATACATCTTGTCGTATTTGTGCGACATGTCGACAATTCCGTCGTTGTAAAGGTCGTTATCGGCTTCGAGAAGTGATACGAGAACTGCGTACTCACAGCCCTTCGCCTTGCGATCCTTGTCGAGCTTTTCGAGGAAATCTTCGTTCTTTTTCTTGCTCTTTGTTTCGTCACCCTCATTCTTCATCTCGAACATGATGGAAATGAATTGGACATCGTTGGCGTCGGCCTCCTTGAAGATGAAATCGCCTTTGGTTCCCTTTGAAGCATCATTGTCCTTCTCGAAATAGGCACGAGGGAACGCCGTTGAACGGAGTTTGTTAAATTGCAATTCACAATGTTGTTCCAAGGTTTCACCAAGCATCTTGGTGCTCAATTTCATCTTCATATCCTTGCGAAGTTCGATTTCATCATCCTTCATTTGGATGATTTGGTCTTTCGCTTTGAGTTCAATTTGATGCTTCTCTGTAAGCGTTTTTTCCATGAGAGATTTTTCTGTGTCTGCATTGTTGACACGGTTCTGCAACTCAAGGAGTTGATTTTGAAGTGGATTGGTTGCATCACTTACAGCGATTTTGATCTCCATTTCCTTCTTCTGAAGATCACCTTTCAATCGTTCAATCTGTTTGTCCTTGTTGGCAAATTCACTGTCTTTTTGTTCGATGATTTTTGCTTCCGCCAACTGAATGGCCATAGCATGAGCTTTCTCTGCATCAGCAATACGGCTAGCTATTTCTGCTTCAAATTCAGCGCTTCGGACTTGATTTACAATGGAGGCATAACCTGCAGCGTCCATTTCGAACTTTTGGTGACAATGTGGGCATTCAATATCGCTCATGGCGTTATCTTATCTCGACCGTATATAAAAAGTCATGAAAGGAGACGATGGCCAATCATTGTGCAGTTTCCCAGAGGTCGAGAACCTCTTGAGGCTCTTCAAGCATACCAACTTTCGTTGCCGTAATCTCGCCTTGTGCATTGACGAACATGACTGTTCCAGGGGATGTGACGCCAAGTTCTTGTCCTGCCTCAACGCCTTTCATGAAGGCGTAGGTGGTGAGCGTAACGCCTGTATCACCGGATTCGTCATCATCATCAAAGGCATTAGCAGCCTCATGCCAGTCCTGCAAGGTGATTCCACTCGCGTTCTCAGCAGGATCTGTTGACATCACAAGTACAGGAAGTTCTGGAATCGCCTCCCAAATAGTGAACATCGAGGTGTGGCAAGGATTGTTGCACCATTCTGCTGAGAACATGACTATGAACGGTGAACCTGCCATCTTTGCTTTGTTGTACGTTTTGTCATCGTCTGCTAAACTCGAGAATTGTGGAAAAGATTGCGGTTTGTCGCTGTCTTCCGATGTGCAACCTGCGAAGGCAGTCGAAATCATCAGTAGTACGACCAAAATGGTAAGACTTGACTTCATCATTAGACTGCTTTCATCACTTGCTATTGAAATGTTTTCCTTTCGGGTCTCGCAAAAACCCAAATACGACAGGCCGAATCAAGTCACATGAAACATCGCTTGGTGGTCTCGATCGTCGTTGTTTTGTGCCTTGTTCTACCAGTCGCTCATGCAGACGACTCCTCTCATTCGTGCACAACTGGTGATTCAACCGAAGACCGTGTTGGTTGCCTTGACTCGGATGGAGATGGTTGGTCGGATCCAGATGAGCACTGGAATGAGACGATGGGAGCTGATGCATTCCCAAACGATGCCTCGGAGCATCGAGACTTGGATGGAGACGGCCAAGGTGACAACATCGATCCCGATATGGATGGCGATAACACCAACGATGATGTTGATGTGTGGCCAGAGGATTCAGGTATTTGGTCGGATTCTGATGGAGATGGATATGCAGACCAAGGCTTGCACGCCCTCTCTGACAATTGTCCATTCATCTACGGCAAGAGCAAAATTCGACTGAAAGGGTGTTCAGACATCGATGGCGATTTCATGCCAGACGAATACGATGACGACGCTGATGGGGATGGAATTCGAAACGAAATGGAGCGAGCAGCATCTTCGGGAACCATTCTTTACGATCCATTCAATGCAGATTCAACACCTCTTGATTCGGATATGGATACACTTCCTGACGTACTTGATGACGATAACGACAACGATGGTTGGCCGGACGATGTTGAACTGGATAGGGGCTCAGGTGCCTTTGATCCAGAATCAACGCCATTCAACATGTACATGGGAGTCAATTCAGGTTTCTTCTATCGAGGTGGACTCAATGGAGATTCCTTCACAAGCGAGTACGATCCTGAAAGTTTTGAGATATCACTGTCCGCATTGAGTGAAATTGTTTTCGAGGAATTGGTCATTCCACTCCTCCTCGTTCCGATTTATTTCGCAATTTTCTTTGCTCGTCGAGGTGAGTTTCGAAAATGCTTGAAGCAAATTGAAGAAGTATCAACACCAAGTGAACTTATCGAACTTGAGAAGGTGGTCAACACGATGGTCAAAGATCGTACAATCAAGGTGTATCATGGTCTCGTGCTACGTAACGCATTGGAAGAGAAGGAATCCGAATTTGGTCTCGAACGTCATCATGAGTCCAAGTCTGAGGAAGAATGATTGTTCAAATCCACACATCATTGGATGCTGTCAAATCGCTTTCAGTATTTCCAGTGTTAACAACACCTCGAGGTTCGATAAGCATGATTTTACATTCCTCTTTGGCATAAGGACGGTGTTGAACCCCTCGAGGGACGACGTACAGTTCACCAGCATTCAATTCCATTGTTTCGGATTCAAATTCAATGAACAACGTCCCTTCAATCACCAAAAAGAATTCATCCGTATCCGAGTGATTGTGCCAGACAAAATCGCCTTCGACCTTGGCTATTTTAATCTGATAATCGTTTAATTCGCTGATGATTTTGGGCGTCCAATGTTCGTTGAATAATGCGAATTTTTCTTCCAAATTGATTTTCTTCATGGTCTCACCTTAATCTGCTAATCATTCGATGAAAGTGATGAACGCCTTGTTCATGTTTTGCTGAATAACGTCCTCTATTGTAGGAACTCGAACGAAGTCCCTTCATGCAACTTTCAACGACGAATTGATCCTGAACCTCGACCTTATCCAACGCAGCACCAGCACCTTGTTCCATCAGTTCTGGATGTTTCACATAACTTCGAAACAGCACGGTCGTTGAATCACATCCATTTGGAACAACAACGTTGATTGACACGCCCCATGGATAGACGTTGATCATGAGATTCGGAAAGAACCACCAGTAGTATGCAGCAATTCGTTTTCCAGAATCAACGGATGATTCAGGAAGATCAAAGCATACATCGCCTTCTTTTGCCATACCGATTTGCAAAACACCATGTTCGAAACATTCTGTTGTGTATCCATCCTTGTCAAGTGCTTCATTCAGTTCAGGATGCACATAGGGAATGTGAAATCCTTCCAAATAATTGTCAACATATAGCATCCAATTTGCGTTGATGTTCCAATTTCTGTCCTTTTCAGGATTATAGTTCAAATCAAAAAAGAACCAACCAAGACGTTCTTGTAGAGGTTGAAGTACGTCTTGCAAATCAACTCCAGGTTTCAGCGAGGTAAACTCAAACCCATTCCATATTTGCAAATCAAAGGATGGCAAGTTGTCGTCTTCACTTGGAAAATCAACAACGTCTTCAAATCCAGGCATGTGCTTGAGTGTACCATCTCGATTGAACGTTCGTCCATGGTACGGACATTGAATCGTTTTCGCACTCGAATGTTCGTGACACAGAACCATGCCTCGATGTGTACAAACGTTTGACAACATGTGGGTCGAATCACCATCTTGAATGCGAATTATTGGTTGGTTGTGAAGACGTCCGATGTGATCGATTGGTGTAACATCGGATGTGAATTGGTTGCTTGAACCAACAAACTGCCAACTTGATTTGAAGACCTTGAGGAGTTTACGAAACCGCTTTTCATCGGTATAAAATTTGGATGGAAGCGTCTTCGCAACTCGGATATCCGAATCGATGAGGTCATCCGACATTGGTCGAATGTTGGAACACATCGTCTTGAGTGTTGGGGTGTTTTGAAATCATCAACTGTATTCAGTTAACCATGGCGGAGCCTCTAGCATTCCCAGAGATTCCACCAAGTGGGCCATGGGCTGCTTATGTTTTAGTGATTATTTGGATACCAATGATACTCAGATTGACGTTCTTAGTTATTCCATTCAGAAAAGCAATCAAAAAATTAGCACCGCATTCTGGTTGGGCTTTCAAGCAACTAAGAACACTCCCAGTTAGAGGTTTTGGAATTCTTGCAATAAACGAGATATTAGCATTCTTAATGCCTCCATTACTTGTCCTTATGTTGCGCTTTTTGCTTGATCCAATCGGTTGGCAATCATGGGAAGAAGTGTCCCTCATCGGGCTAATTCTACTCACGATTCTTGTAACCGTATGGATTGTACTTGATTTATTTCGTATCTTCAGAGTTCGACGGATGTTGAATGCAATCGACCGTTACGATGTGAATAAGTTGAGGAAGATTGCTGATGCTGGACTCGGTATGAGGGGTTGGCTGAGAAAGTTTTCAGGAAGGGACAAGAAAGAGCAGGAACTAGAGCCAACATCGACCAGAGTTGCCAAAAAATCTCTGAAAATTTGGGCAAGCCGTGCTCTCGTTGTTCGGAAGTTTACTCCACAAGGGTTGCTTAGTTCTCTTGCAATTGGAGCAGCAATCGAGGCAGCTAAAACAGGAGCAGGAAAGATAAGTGATCGTATCGATCAAAAAATGCAGGAAGAATTTGATAAAATTGCCAAAGTGAATACGAAGACACTTCTGGCAATACTCGTTCGAGATACTGCAATGGGAATCCTTCCCTTACTTGCTTTGGGTATTCTTCCAATGTTGTTTTGAAGGACATGATGAGGCCGGCTACCTAGTCACCTAACCCTTCCTTAAGTGGAGAGCGTTGGCTGCGTGTACCAATGGTCCAACGTAGTGTATCGACGATACCCTTGGCTCGTTGATCCTTCATGAGGGCACGAGATGTTGCCTCTTTTGGATCTGTATTTTTTCGAAGTTGGAATTTCGCTCGCTGAGCATTCATCTCGTTGATTGCAGAGAACAACAGCGTCTCAATTTCGTCCCATGTTCGGTTGTAAATCGGTTCGTCTTCCCGCCACAACTCCTCTCTTGCACGCTGCATTGATTTGGCCTGCATCATTCCCAACCCCAACTTTCTTCGTTATTGTATAGAGACTATAGTCGAGATTTGTTGTCACTGAACAACTGTATTTACGCTCCACTACAATCCAAAAGGCGTGAAGATGTCTACCCTCCATCAATACGTTCTCGAGGGTTACGCCGATTGGATGACATGGAGTGGACCTTCTGGCGTCATCGAATTGAGTGCAATATCCGATATTCAACTCGTGTACTAGAATCAGTTTGACCTTTGCGTCAACAATTCATCAGGTATTCTGTAGATGTAATAGAAGCCATTGCCCAGAAGCGTGATCTCTTCGAGTGATGTGTCAAAAACGACTTCATCAAATTTGGAATTGAGATTATGCAGTGGCATACTCGCAGCCATTGTTCCATCCCTTGAGAGTCCGATCCCAGTAGAAACAAAAGTTTTTGTGGATGAGAATCGAATCATAGCTTCGGTTGATTCCACGTTTCCAAGGTCATGGAACATCCTATGGAATTCTGCACAAATCTCATCCCATTGGTCGATTGAGAATTTCATGTTAACAACGATTGGTCATTGACATAAAGATGTTCTCAACGTGTCGTAGCCTTGATGCACCACCGACCTGTGGGATGACCATGGCCTCACTCATCTTGATGCGACACGGTCAATCGATGTGGAATGCTGCGAACCTGTTTACGGGTTGGGTTGATGTTCCGTTGACGCAGGTCGGTATCGATGAGGCCATTGCTGGTGGACAGAAACTGGCTGATGTTCAGATCGATGAAGTCCATACTTCAACGTTAATTCGTGCACAAATGACGGCGATGCTTGCATTGAGTCAACACAATGGTGGCAAAACGCCCGTTCTACAGTACAATGATTCTGGCGAAGCGATGAGTGGAAATCAGCAAAAAATGGTTGAATGGTCGCAAATGCACGAAGATGCGGATGCTTCGAACATTCTCCCAGTCTTCGTTTCATGGCAGTTGAATGAGCGTATGTATGGTGATCTCCAAGGCATGAACAAACAAGCAACACGTGATAAGTTTGGAGATGAACAGGTCAAGATTTGGCGTCGCTCTTACGACATTCCTCCTCCAAAGGGAGAAAGCCTCGAACTGACGGCTGCTCGAACAATTCCATACTTGGAATCCGTTCTCTTACCGGCCTATGAACAAGGAAAGAATCTCTTTGTCGCAGCGCACGGAAACTCACTTCGAAGTATCATCATGCATCTTGAACGATTGAGTAAGGAAGAAGTCCTTGGATTGGAAGTGCCAACAGGCGCTCCGATGATGTACGAGATGCATAATGGTGAATGGAAACGTACCATGGGATGATATCATGCTTCTCGATTGGCGCTTCGATGGTTTTCCTGGGCGAGTCCTTTGGGTTGACTTGACGAAGGGAACGACGGAAGCGAAGGAGATACCACACGATTGGTTGATTGAATCGATGGGTGGGAAAGGGCTTGCAACTCGTTTGCTGGTTGAATGGGATACCACTGATTACGAGGCAGCGATGCAACTGAAGCATCCGGTTCTCGAACGAGTTGATGTTGCCCGTCATCCAACAAATCCACTCTTGTTCATGACAGGTCCATATCAAGCGAGCACGGTCGGCTCATCTGGTCGAGCTGTCGTTGTAACACGTTCTCCATTGACCGATTTGTACATTGATACCTACATTGGTGGAAACATCGGTCATATCCTTCGTCAAGCGGGTTGGGATGGACTGTTCATCACAGGCGCCTCAGAACATCTCTGTCGACTTGAGATTGTGGACGGCCATGCTGAATTACACGAGGCCACTGAATTGGGCGGTATGACAACGTGGCAAGTTGAGCAAGCACTTGATGGGAAAGGCGAATGCCTCTCCATCGGTCCTGCAGGCGAGAGTGGAGTTCGCATTGCAAGTCCACTCACTGCTGGACGCAGAGCGGCTGGTCGAGGTGGAACGGGTGCAGCTTTTGGATTCAAGAGTCTCAAGGCGGTAACCGTCAAATCCACGACGAAAGAAAACGTTCGATTTACAAGTGAAGCAAGTCTCAAATCTGCAGTGAAGATTCAACGGCAAGAAATGGGATTGCGGCGCCGTTCAGGAGATCCATTCTATGCATTTGGAACAAGCCGTGGCCCACTTTATGCTTCAGAAAATGGACGTATGCCGACTGCAAATTACAGTTCGACCAATGCCATGATTCCTGAATTTTCCGAGTTGAAGGTTCGTGGCGGTCAAGGCGGAGTCGTGTCTTCAGAAGGCAATCAAGTAACCATCACCACCAAACTCGATGCTCATGAATTGTCTGGTGAACATTGGCATGAATCCTTGTCAGATGCAAAGCAATCCGCTTGTTGCGCACCATGTCCAATCGCCTGTGAGGCCGCAGATCGACCAACCATTGATGGCGAGAAAATCCGCAAGCGCCCCGTACACATGAATCGCGTTGACCGTCCAGAATACGAGACGCTCGCCATGCTTGGGTCAAACTTAGGTCTAACCAGTTCACTCGATGTTATGGATGGAAACGATGCATGCAATCGTCTCGGAATCGATACAATCTCGGGTGGTGCTGCCTTATCCATTGTTTGTGAATTGGTTGAGCATGGTTGGCTTCCAGAAGATTGGCCAGACCATTTTCATGCCCCGTTTGATTTTGGTCGATACAAGCAAGGCGATGTTGTTCCGTGGCAATTTGGAATACCTGAGTTGCCCCCTCTTGCGCTTGCAATGCTTGCCAATGCTCAACCTGGAACTGATGATTTGTTTTCCGTTCTCGCATCAGGAGCAGTCGCTTTCTCCGAAGTTGTTGAGCAAAAAACTGGACACCCTGCCACACGATTGACGGCGCACTGCAAAGGGCTCGATCTTCCTGCTTGGGATCCTCGCGGAAAACGAGGTAATGCGATGGCCTACATGACGGCGAATGTTGGCGCATCGCACATGCGCGCTGGTTACAAAGAACCCACAGGATTACCAAATGCATCCGCAGTCGATTTGATGGAAGAGTTGATTGAAAGCCAGAACAGCATTGTAATTCGCGACTCGATGATTCTCTGTGCTTTTGCAAAAGGCGCGACTCCTGATGATGTGATGCTTGATGCCTGGAATGCCATTACTGGTGACAATGCTGGTTGGGACGATTTGATGCATCGGGCGAGTAATCAATGGAATCTGGCTCGGAAATGGAATGTTGAACATTGGAACCGAACTGGCGTGAAACCGATGGATGCGGATCTGCTTTCATGGCGTTTGCGAAAGGAACCTATTCCTGCTGGAGTCGCAGCAGGCATGGTCTCGTTCGTTGATGATGATGATGAGAAAGCATGCATGGAGAAATACTACGCATTAAGAGGATGGCAGAGTGATGGCTCACCATAAACGGGGAATTCCATGCATCCGACGTTGAGCAAGGCTGTGTTGTTGTTCCTGCTTCTTGCATCCCCTTGGCTTCTTGTTCAAGGATGGATTTTTGTCGGCGCTCAAGACGAATCCATATCATCCATGGAAGTCTGCCCGGAAGGGAGTGCGAACTGCGCTCATCTTGGCGGAAATGCAAACTATCGTATGGATGCAAGTTCAACAATCATCGACCGTTCCATGGATGAAATTCGCTCTGAATTAAACGATTATATCGCAGAATACGATTGCGAAATTCTTGTTGAGGATGCCTCAGAATCGGTGTACTATGTCCACTTTGTTGAAAAGACACCGTTTTGGCTCTTCCCAGACGACGTCTTGGTTTCCATTGAGCAAATCGATGAAGATACTGTGGAAATTGAACTTCACTCTCAATCACGTCTCGGCGTTGGTGACATGGGCGTGAACCCTGAACGATTGGAGCGAATCTACGTTCAACTCGTAGGTTGAATCAAGTCATCCCATCCGTATGGATAGCCGCTTTCGTCAATGAGAAGAACATTGACACCCAATCCAGTTTTGTGGAAAGCGATCAACTGGATGTCATGGATGGAATGTCCTGTTGGTGCTACACCAAGGACTGGTAATTCCTTTCGAGAAAACCAAGACCGTTTGGTTTCCACCGCATGTTCAGTTCCAAGGCTTCGACGTGTTCCATCAACATCATCAAACCACGGGAGTGGACCTTCGGGAGAAAAGCGCAAACCGAGAATCATGTCGACACCTGTTGTTTCTTGCGCTGCATCTGTATCTGCTCCACTCGGGATGGCTGGTGCGTTCGGGTGAGTGTGCAGCCAATGCGTGAATCGCCCTGCACGTGATCCCCGCTGACCTGAGAACAGATCGTCCGTCCATTCTTCTGGAAGGTGATGAACGGAATAGGAATCGCCACGATTAACGACATGCGCTTCCTTGATGACATATCCTTGGCCGCCAAAGAGGTTTGAGACGTGCTCTTGACCTTCAAACGCAATCTCGACTTCCTCAATGTGTTTTCGTTCAGCATCAACATCAAGGCCAACTAGAATTTCATCCGGAAGAGACTGCAATGCCCAAACGACGAGCTCACGAAAAATTGGCCCAGGAAGGTGCAATTGTGCTGCATAGGCATGCCTCATCGAGTACGACTCAGCGTTGTAGGAACGCATCGCATCAATCAACCACGTTTCGACCACGGTAGTCCCACTGCATCATCCTTCATCAAGGGACGCTTGTAGGAGAATCCTTGAAAACACTGGAGCGTATGCACACCTCATGGCGAAGAAACGAGGGGGGTTTGGTCGTTTCCTCGGGGCGCTCACGGGAACACCATATGAACGTCTTCTCAAGCAAGTAGAAAAACTCGCCAATGAACACGCTGATGACGAGCGAAAACTCGGAAAAGCACTCAAAAAACTCGTCGATGTTGTTGGAACGGCATACGAAGAAGAAGAGATCGATGAAGATGAGCATGACCTCGTCATTGAGGCCATTGAGGAAGTCGATCCAAAGGGTCGTTCGTTTCCAAAATTCGCAGAAGAGGACGCTTTTTACGCCAACGATGCCCCAGATGCACCAGACTTGAAACTTGGCAAGCGCAAGAACCTGGATGAATTGATGACCGCTTCAGGAAAAGAATTCACTGGAAGTTTTGGCCGTGATGAATTCGATGAATTCAAGGCTCGAATGACTGAAGATTTCTACGCAGATTCAGATGAAGCAATCCAAGCCGGCGACCATCATGCAACGATTCGAACTGAGAATCGAGTATTTGCAGACGAGGAAGATGAACTTCAAAACGTTAAGGCGATGATTTCACAAGAATCTGGACTTGTTGATCCTACCGCAGAAGAAGAGGGAGAGTCGTTTGATGACGACGAGAACTACTCTATCGATGAAGATGGAACGGAATGGTTCCAAGACGATGACGGCTATTGGTGGTATCGTCCTGAAGGTGAACCTGATTGGTTGCCTTGGGAAGAAGATGAAGACTGATCACGACGGAATCGATTGTTGATTCCACCAAGGTGGTGCAAGGAACCATGCTTCATGACCTACAGGTCGTTCGATGAGTGGCAGACCAATTGTTCCCCCATCGATGGAGAGTCCACCCAATGGATTGGTTGCGCATGGGCCAGGAAGATAATCCTCCCCTGTTTCAGTCAATTCGATACGTAGTGTATGTCCAGCAGGAACGATGACATCGAGAGGGTTGAATTCCATGAGCATGGTGTACGATGAGAACGGTGCAACTGGATTTGCATCGTATCCGCCATCTCTGTAACGCAAATCCATTGTTGCATGACCGAGCCGGAGATTGCGTGTATCATCGTACAATGTTGCAAAGAGTTGACCTCCGTTGCATGCTTGCGTTGACACATCGATGTGCAACGTCGGTAATCCAGAGATATGCAAGCCATTTTCATAGACTTGGCTTGTTAATGTGACAGAACTTCCTAAGCCTGAGACAACACCATCGCCACTCCATTCGGTTCCAATCCTTTCCATTTGCCATGTCATGTCTTCAGGAGGCCACGTCTCTTCGACATGCCATTGACCATCATGGGTTTGGATTTGCACCATCGGTTCTGGTTCGTCTCCAATGCCTTTGAGATAGTATTGGAACCATCCATACAATTCAACAGCCCAATCCATTCGGCTCATGTTTGGATACGCTTCTCCTCCATAGCCACTCCCAAGTTCACTGTGTCGATCTGGCTGGTCAGGATAGTTGTGTGCCCATTGGCCTGCGATTGCTCGAGCATTGATACCAGCATCGCGCATCAATTGATAGGTTGGGAAAGCATGGTATGGGTCGACGTTCCAATCCTGTAGTCCCCATACAAGGTACACGCTTCCACGGTAATTTTCGAGAACATCAGGTAAATGTCGACGTTCGTCCCAATAATCGTTCCACTCTGCTCCACCAAATTCAGCAAATGCATATGTCGACCATGGATTCAATGGGCCGATGAGATCATCAGAACAAACTCGCATATCATCTGTCGTCAAATCTGCAGTTGCAGCTTGGTAAGCAGCATCGTACCCCATGGCTCGGGCTTCAGACGAACCATTCCTATAGAACATTTCTTGCACACCGATGGAACCTGAAATTGGAACGATGGTCTTGAGATGTTCACTCGGTTGTTGAGCAGCCTCCCAATTGGTCGTTCCTGCGTAGGATTTGCCCATCAATCCAACGTTTCCATTCGACCAGTTTTGTTGCCCAAGCCAATCGACAACCGCTTGAATACCGACCTGTTCTCCAAGACCTTTGACATCTTGACAGTGCGTTGATTTTCCAGTGCCGAATGTACTTGCTTGTGCAAGGGCGTACCCATGCGGGACGAACGTCTCGTAAACCCACTGACCTACACCTCCATCTGGGATGGTGTTTGGATTCGAATCTGCACCAACGCCTGGCATACCTTCTCCACCAAAGTCGTAGTACGGATGGATGGTCATAATCACGGGAATCTTGGTTCCTTCTTCGACATCAGGTAACCACAATGCGACGTGCATCTTTGCCTCGTCTGGATAGCCGATATCTTGTTCGGATGCTGGCAGATCAACGGTGATGAAGTGTTCCGTGAAGGGTAGAACGTCATAGGTTCCATTTTCTGGCAGTTGAGCCCGCATCGTATCCATTGGAAGATCCATTTCGTAGCGTTCATGCAAAGGAACATCCCACCAATCGTAGGTACGTTCCACTTCATTCTCATCAGAGAGGGCTTCACCAAACGACATTGAAAGAAACAAGAACACAATGCAAACAGCGATTGTTACTGAGAGCGAGATGTTCAACTGTGTTTTGTTACGGTCTGTTGACGAATCGAAGATTTCCGCTTCGAGGATGTCCTCAGCCATGTCACGTCCAAACGCTGGACATAGAAGAGGATGGCGATTCTATGGTAGCCTAAACGTGGTTGGAATTGCTTGATGCCATTCATAATCCGCTTGAGCGTTGAGTCCGAGTTGATCAAAGATTTTCGCCGTACTGTGCACACCATCCACACCTTTCATGACTGCACGTGGTGCGAGTGTTGCCACTCGAATGAGGCCTTTCTCCCATAACGCAAGGGCTGTAATTGCATCCTGACCCGTAGGGACAGTTCGCTTCAATCGCGAACCAAACGGCGGAGGATGCGGATACTCTCCATCCAGAAATGTCCTGCCTTGACGTAGCTTCCGAACCTTCGTGTATCGAGGCTTCATGAAGCGCCTCCGAATAGCTCTCCAATCCTTGTCTCCATACGCAACGCCATCCAAGTAGAGGCGTTCGTATTCATAGAGTGTGTCTTTGATTTCGTCCCATACTTCAACATCAATGCAGTATGTGTAGAAGTGCTCATGCGTTGGAACGACGACGTCGAGGTCGCTTTCAGAGACGGGGCGATCTGGTAAATTCCAAACTTGAACCATACCGATATCGTCGTAATTTCGTGCCCAATCAGCAACTGCAAGCGTGGTTTTAACAAAATTTGGCCCTGGAATTAAGTCATCCTCGATGAGAATCACACGTTCATACCCATGAACGTCGAACAGATCTCTGCGTGCGCCGATGAGGTTTCGCCCTACCCCAAAATTTTCTTCACGTTGAACGATTGATGTGTAAGGAACGCCGGATTTGTCGATGATATTCTTGATCTCCTCCTGCTTCGAACGGGATCCACCGTCGATGTAGTGGTAAATGTCAATCCCATTGAGATCCTCGATGTTCTTGGCAAGTCCATTGAGCAACTCCTCCATTAAATCTGGACGATTGAAACTTGCAGTGAAGATTGCGGTTTTCATTTCATCCTCTCCGTAGCAAGCGCTGTTTGAGATAATACAACCGTTCTTTCATCGAGTTCGGAGGATGCCGAATATTGATTGGAAGCATGACGATATCTTCGTAATTCATGTTCCGAAATACTTCGCAGATAACGGTTGTATCGCAATCAATTTCATTGGTTCGGGGATTGATTCCAGCAAATCGAGCACCTTCATGGAATGCTTTTCCAACATACACGCAAATTCCGTTAAATGTTGACCAGACCTCAATTTTCTCTGACGGAATCCCATGGTTCCACCATGTCTCATCCGACGTTTTTCGTGTCGCCCAAGCATCGTAAAATTGACCCATCGCATTCGTTGTGTATCCAGATACAATGTCTCCATCGTGATGGATGATTTTCAAAGCATCATTCGGTCTGTACAAGACATCGGTTTCGATGAAAACGACCTTATCGAACGCTTCGATTGATGAGGCTTGTTCGAGACAGGCATTCCGGGCGTTCGCGATGTTTTTGACACGCGCTCCTTCTTGGCCTACCAAGTGTTCTGTTCCCAAGTCCGTGGAGGTAAACGTTGTCATGCATCGTGTTGAGAGCCGATCCGTGTACTGTTTGAGCAGTTTTTTGGTACCATCCGTTGAATCGTTCTCATAGACTGAAATCTCAACTTCATGCTCCTTCATCAGCAAATTGAGCAAACCGTCGAGTTGATTGTACCATGACTTCAATCGTTTTGCGTTGTTACGAGAAATGGTACAGAGAAGAAGTTTCAACGCGCTTCACCGACCATAGAGAACCCAACAAAGTGGATAAAATTCCCTATGGACATTCCTATTTAAGGCCGAGGTTGTGGCGTGACATATGGCCACTGTTCTCGTTACTGGGGCTTCTGGGATGTTGGGGCAACATCTCGTTCCAATGCTCGAGGAGAAGGGTCATCGTGTCCTTGCTCCATCTCGTGAGGATGTTGATTTGACCGATGCGGATGCCACTCAAGCATACATACAATCCACGACGATCGATGCAGTTGTTCATTGTGCAGCCTATGTTGCTGGAATTGCCTCCAGCAGAGCCTCGAAACACCACTCCTTTGATGCAAACGTTTCGATGGGTATGAATCTCATTCGCTCCTGTTTGGAAAGTGGTATCACAACATTGCTCAATGTCGGTAGTGCAACGGTCTACCCAAGCGAAGCGCCTCAACCTCTTTCCGAGTCTTCACTCGGACAAGGTGCATTCGAAGGTCCAATCGAAGGCTATGCGCTTTCGAAGTACGTCGTTTATCGAGCATGTGCGATGGCAAATGAACAACACAATGTTTCCTACAAGACCGTTCTTCCTTGCAATTTGTTTGGCCCCTACGATAACTTTTCACTCGAAACGGGTCATATGTTGCCTGCAATCTTGCATCGAATGCATCAAGCCAAAGAACAGAACAATTCGCCAATCGTCATCTGGGGGGATGGCTCAGCGAAACGTGAATTCCTTTATGCTCCTGATTTGGCGGACTTCATTTGTTTTGCACTGGACAACTTTGAATCCTTACCAGAAGTAATGAACGTTGGTTCCGGAGTTGAAGTCAGCATCAATGAAATGCATGAGCATATGGCGAAGATTACCGGTTATACAGGTGAACTCAAGCATGATTTCGACAAACCAGTCGGTCGATTACGCCGCTATCTCGATCTCCAGTATCAGCAACAATTGGGTTGGTCACCAAAAACGCCATTTAAAGAAGCATTAGCCATCACCTATGATTATCTGAGGGGGGCATTGGATTGAGTTTACCACTTGCAACGAGTACCTGGGACGAGGATGAATATGCTGCGATTCAGCGCGTGATTGACAGCGATCGCTTCAGCATGGGTCCTGAAGTTGAGGCCTTTGAGAAGCAGTTCGCTGAATTCTTTGGTGCAAAATACGCCCTAATGTCGAACTCTGGATCATCTGCGAATCTGCTTGCAGTTGCAGGAATGATTTACGCCAAAGGGATTGATCTCAACCCCGGGGACGAGGTTCTCGTCCCAGCTGTTTCATGGTCGACCACGTATTTTCCGGTCCATCAATACGGATTGTCGATGCGCTTTGTTGACATTGATGAAGAAACACTGAACATCGATATCGATGCGATTGAAGATGCCATCACAGAGAAAACAAAGATGATATTCTGCGTTAACCTTCTCGGCAACTCAGTTGATTATCCGCGATTGTTGGCACTTGCCGAAAAGCACAACCTCTACGTCATCGAGGACAACTGCGAATCGCTTGGAGCAACCATTGATGGAAAACAAGCAGGAACGTTTGGACTTGCAGGCACATTCAGTTCCTTCTTCAGCCATCACATTTCCACAATGGAAGGTGGAGTTACGGTTACCGACAATGAAGAATTGTACCACGTCATGTTGTCACTACGTGCCCACGGTTGGACACGTAATTTGCCAAAGGAGAATCATGTCGTCGAAAAATCCGATGACCCATTTATGGAATCCTTCCGTTTCGTTCTCCCTGGCTACAATCTTCGGCCATTGGAAATGTCGGGCGCTATTGGGCAAGCCCAACTTCGAAAGGTCAACGCAATCATCGAAGGCCGACGTGCCAACGCAGCCATTTTCCAAGAGGTCATGAGTGAACTTCCAGAAATTCTGATTCAGAAGGAAGTTGGCGAATCGTCTTGGTTCGGTTTTTCAATCGTATTACCAGATTGGTGCGACCGAGGGCCGGTTCTTGATGCACTGCGGGAGGCTGGTGTTGAAACGCGTCCAATTGTTGCTGGAAACTTTACACTGAATCCGGTGATTCAACACATTGACCACTCCATTCATGGAGACCTACCAGCAGCGAATCGTATTCACAATCAGGGCTTCTTTGTTGGCAACCATCATCACGACGTGAAAGATCAACTGAATCAATTCAAATCGATTCTCCAAACGTGTCTCGATGACCAACGCCCCTCGTCAAATGATTGATGAACAGGCATACCATCGTTCGCTCATGGGCAAGGCATCTAGACAACGGATTTTCTTGTCTTGTCTGGTCATCTTCTTGCTCCTCCCATTCTCGGTATCGGGTGAAGAAGAACCTACTTGGGAAAGCAATGGAATTGACCCCTCAACATGGACGGATGGTCCCGTTGTTGAAGACACACCGATGCAATATTCCTACTTTGGTGACCCTGTTTTCGCTATCGATGTCACGTATTCACCAGGGCATTTCCAAGATCGAGTTTCTGGAACAATCGTGATCGAGATGTTTCCGCAGTGGGCTCCAATTACAGTAGAGAACATGATTGAACACATCGAAGACGATCTTTATGATGGAATCTTCTTCCATCGAGTGATCAATGACTTTGTCACACAATCTGGTGATCCTGAGTGCAAGTCCTCGTTTCCTGGTTATCCATCAACAAGTTTGCAATGTGGTAGCGGGGGTACTGGAGAGACCATTCCACTTGAGCACAATGAGAACTTGAGTCACGTCGATGGTGCTCTTGGCATGGCTCGAGGAACCGAAGAGGACTCAGCAGACTCACAATGGTACATTGCTGAAACGGAAGCGCATGGACTCGACCCTGAAAATCGTGATGATGGAGGATATGCAACGTTCGGAATTGTCCGTGATGGGATGAGCCATGTCCGTGCAATTGCCGAAGTTCCAACATCGGATGATCCGACAGGTACAGATTTGGATAATCCATTCTCATCAGCAGGACGACCCGTCTATGAAGTCAAAATCAACAGCATTACAATGATTGGCGTTGCAGATCCTGAAGGCAAACTCTCTGGTATGAGTTCTGGTGAAGAAACCGAATTTTGGATGGGAACAACCATCGTTTTCGCTGGTCTCTTTGTGGTTTTAGCACTCGGCATTGCCTATGTCGTAGTACAAAACAACGCTAAACAGGATGCTCCTGTTTACGATGCAGAACTCATTGAAGAAAATGAGACGTCCAAGACCACGTGACGAATTCGAGGTGCGTACCACTTGACTTTCTCAAGGTGATGAGATACAACCTCCCAGTTTCGTCCTGCATCTTTTGCATATTGCACACATTTCTGCATTGTTTCTTCACACCACGATTCGATTCGTTCTTCCTCGACATTCATGTGGATGTGGAGTGTACCTCCTGTTGCTTTCAGGGCTCGAGTTGCAGGTTCCCAGGCCGCTTCAGAACTTGGTAAATAACCAAGAAGAACACGATCAACAGTCCCTTCAAATTCCTTTAATGTGATTTGATTGTCTTGAGGATGTATCGTTAATCGTGATTGAACCTGGTTGTGTTTCGCCGTCCATTCAAGTGCATGAATGCTGTTTGGATTAATTTCACAAGCGTGAACATGCTTCACCTTCGCATGAACAAGGAGTTGCATTGTGTAATAGCCAATTCCTGCGTAAGCGTCGATGACGACTTCACCTTCTGCAGGCGTTGAAGCCATGCGGTGGCGCTCTGTCACATTACCAGACGAATACATTACCTTGGTAGCATCAAAACCGTAGACGAGTCCATTGTCCTTGACTTCGACCCAACCGCTCTTGCCATACAGCAACTCAACTTGAGCGGTACGCATTTGATCAGCAGCAATCGGTTGCTGTCGACCGATTCGATTAGCATTGAGGGCTTTCGCAACATTGTGGAAGAAATCTTCTTGTTCTTCTACAACCGATGTCCATTCGTCACCAAGAAATGCATCCTTTTGGAATAAAATGAGATCATCAAGTCGCTCCCATTTTTTGGGAATGGTTTGAATCAATCTTTCATTTGAATCCAACATCGGAAGAAGTGCATTTTGCAATCGGCTATGGGGGTCAATGGAGGGTGGTGCTTGCTCGACCTCGAATCGCTCAAACCGATGTTCAAATTCGATGTCGTCAATCTCGACGCTTTCCACAAGAGGCAGTGCCAATTCGTTCTCGATGCGTTTTGGAATGTAAGCGCGGTCAAGAACATCTTGTTCGATCAAGACTCGCCGAACATCTTCTCCAACATTGAGCGGAACAAGCAGACAGAGTTTCATTGCCATGAGGACGCCAACAGCCTACCTAGGGGGAAGTCCTTTGAAGGTCTTCGGTCTGAATGAGCACCATGGAAGAACGTGCAGTATGGAAAAATCGATTTCTGACACTATGTTTCACATTGTTTTTTGCAACACCAATCCTTGCACCGCTTGCTTCCGCAGACGGAATGTCAACATGTGATGGCGTTCCTGGATTCAGTGATTGTGATGATTATGATTCGAGTGATGACGGGACTCCGTTCCAACAAGATTGGATTCGAGGAACGTATGATTTTGATTTGCAAGATACATCGACCATTCACATGACACTAAGTTGGGCGGTTCGTGAATTCGACCGTAGTAAGGTTGGGCTTGATGATTCTACGACCCAATCTGCACTTGCTGCTGATGGATTGGATGCAGATGACGGCATTCCTGCAGACATGATTCGCACGTACTTCGCATATGACGATGGTTCAGGAAGCGTTGGCGACAAGATGCTGGTTGAGGTCGAGAATACGATCGATGAACTCCTCTCTAGTGGTTTTGGAACCGTTACTGCCATCAACACGCAATACGATGGAATTTACACTGAAGGAACTTCCACCGAAGTTTGTACAACGGATGCAACTCAAGATTCCGTGTATGATTCAGGTTCAGGTGTTACGGAGAACAACGTGTTTGATCCTCCGATTTGTTTCTCCACCATCGCTGAGATTGAATTGTCCACAAGCACATTCAATCTCCTCGAAAATTCTAATCTTGATCTTGAACGAGCCTATCAAGGTCTCCTGATCATGGGTTCGGAATTGACTACACAATTCAATGTCTTCGCAGAACCTGGCCATGCCTCAACCTTCTCCATCAACCCTCCTGATTACGCTGCAGTGGTTGGTGTTGACAGCAACGGCTCGATTCAACCGACCAACTGCTTGCCTGCAGCATGTGTAGGACAATGGACTGTCGACAATCTGAATGCAGGCGTTGGCGCAGCTCGTGCCGACCAAACCGTGAGTTTGACGATGGGCTATCGAAACACTTCAACAACGTCCATTGTTGAATTGGATCCGAACGAAGAGGCTGTATCACTCCATTTGAAGGTAGACCTGTTTGATGAACAAGCTGTCCAAATTGACTTCATTGCGGGAATCAATTATCTCGATACAACAACCATGGACAATTGGGGCATCTCTTTGGTCGAATTGTCAAATCTCGCAACGATTCCACAAATTACCTCAGATGGAATTCGCTTGGCTTATGAAAACGGGATTGCACCACTTGATGACTTTACGGATCAATTCCCAGTTGAATCGATTGGTGATGCTTTTTCGGATTCGATTCCAGGAGGCCCCGATATTCAAATGGGTCAATTGAGTTGGGTAAGTGATTCCGTTGCGGATGGGATCGACGGGCCTGCTGGAGGATTGAACTATAGCCATTCTGTTGGATGTTCAGAGGCCGTAACGCCACCAAATACGATTTCGTATTGTATTGAAGGTTCGAGTGCGATGGGTTATAATCATCCAATCTATTTGCGCTCGACGAGCAATTCCTTCGAACTTGGACTCCTCGATCTTATTCAGGAAAATCTTCCTGATTCGGAATTTGAATTAGACGACGAAACATACTCTATCAGCGATTATTTTGATGAGATAACGAATGAAGATCTTCGACGATTGATGGATGCTGGTCTCTCACTTGAAACCGTCTTGGACACCGCTTTCCTTGAGAGCATGATTCCATCAGATCTCCCACAATCAAAGATAACACTAGAATTGATTCTACCAAGTTGGATTGAGACCATTGGTGGTGACGATCATATCATCCTTGAACACTCTGAATTTGGCGAAAACAGAAACGAAATCTCCATTGCAGGACCTTCTCCTTGGGCCTACAATCATCCCATCCTCAATGAAGACGGTCAAGCCATTTGTTTGCAAACACAAAAGACGTGTGTATCCACATCGCTCTCTATTGACTTCGACACCTTTGATATCAACGAATGGACAAAATCTGTTTCGGTTGAGTTTGGCCTCGAAGCCAGTGCTGTAGTTCACCGAATCGCTGTCCCACAGGGATATTACGATTTGAGCGATGATACCACGGTTCGAATGGAAGTGATTCCAAGTGACTTGATTCGACTTGTTGGAGACATTATGAGTCGTACTAATAATCCAATCGAAATCAAACGGTGTCTTGAACCGGACACCGAGTTTGCGGATTGTCCAGAATCACGCCAACTTGTTTTCAATCTTACATCGGATGGTTTGATGGAGTTTGGTACAGACGTTGGAGAAATTCTCACCAACGAAATCCATCTTGCATCGGAGGAATTGGAAAATCTTGATCAAAATCCTCAGTTTTCCGCTGTCGATATTAGCAATTTCCAAATCGAGACAAGTTTGGCAGGCCTAGGTACGCCAGGTCCAGTTGTCTCCGATGAGGTTGGCTTGAGCGTGAGCCTCAAGATTCCAAAGGTTCGATTCACATTAGCAGTCTCAAGTCCTTGGGGTGATTTGTTGAGTGGAAATCCAGACCTGATTACGCTCTCACTCCTGACTGAAGACATCAATGGTGCCTTCCGATCACCATTGCTTCAACCGATGGTCATGATGGTTGATGAGATCTCTTCCATGATGACCGCAAGTATTGTTTCATCGGAAGGTATTACCTTCCCTCCACTCGAACAAGAAGCTCTCACCTTCCAAACAGGTTCATGGGATACAACCATCCATGCCGATACCGAATTCGATCTCACAGGTCCGGTGAGTTTCACGCTTCCAAAGGGCATCATCGTCAAAGAAGGAACTTCGGCGCAAGGCAACATGATCATCACTGAGGATGATGATGGTCGTCAAGTGATTACCTACACGATTCCTCCAGATGGTCTTGATGACGAAGTGACTCTACGTTTGCAAATCACATGGATGTACCTTCTCGGACAGTTCTGGGCATATCCTGCCGTCGTTATCATTCTCCTCATTCTCTTGATACGACGTCGTCGAAAGAAGAAGAAGAAAAAGAGAGCAGCAAAGGAAGCCAAGAATTCAATGTACAAGGCTCAAAAGATGGGGTTGTCTGAGTCTGACTTTGCTCAAATGGCAGGGTTAGTCGATCGCCAAGTCGGTGGATATGAGGAAGGCATCGATCCGTTTGAGGCGATGCAGAACCCCCCTCATGAACCTTAGCGATGCAAGGATTCGTGGATGCGCTCTGCGAGAGATGGGCCAATGCCAGGGACGGTTTTCAAATCCTCAATGCTTGCATTGTTGATGCCTTGACGTCCGCCGAAATGGCGCAAGAGGGATTGCAATTTCTTTGCACCTAGTCCAAGAACATTCTCGAGAGGGTCGCCGAGGCGACTCTTCTTGCGTCGTTTTCGGTGAAACGTATTGACGAATCGGTGTGCCTCATCACGAGCATGAACAAAGACTCGTCCTCGTCGGTCGAGAACAATAGGGTCTTTTCCTTCCTGATGCAGTGTTTCCTCTCGTTTGGCGAGAGCTGCCAGTAAGAATCGATCTCGAACACCATGCTCATCCAACATTGAACGTATGGTATTGAGATGAGTTTCACCTCCATCGAGAAGGAGTACGTCTGGCCATTCCTCTTGTCGTTTCAACCAACGTTCGACGACTTCCCGCATCATGCGCAAATCGTCCATTGCCTCACCTTTGACGATGTAGGTTCTGTACTCGTTCTTTGCAGGACGCCCGTGTCGAAGGACAACACTGGCTCCGACGCGTTCATCCCCTTGCAGTTGAGCCATATCGAAACAGACGACGTGATTCATCTGTTCGACGTTCAGCAATCGTGCTGCTTCGTCAGCTGCCCGTTGTTCGAGCGATCCACTAGATTTGTTTGCAAGTCGGGTGACTTGAATCTCTGCGTTTTGATCAGCAAGTGTACGTAGCGTGACCATATCGCCCCGCAATGGCGTTCGGACCTCGACCGCAGAACCTCGTCGCTCGTCCAACCATTGTTGCAATCCGTCAAGCAATGGCGTAGGTGTGAGCAACAAACGCGGCGGTCTGCGGTGGACATAATGTTCGCTGATGAAACGACTTACCGTTTCACCAATGTCACCTCGATGAACGAACGGCCACACTTCCTGGCCTTTGACAACACCTTCGTCAGCGTGAAGAACAACCAATGCCGCTAAGTCGCCTTGTTCAGCAAATCCAATCGCATCACAATCACGATACAATTTACTCGAAACAACATGCTGACCTATTGTTGTTCGAATGGATCGAATAAGATCACGATAATATCCTGCTCGTTCGAATTGCATGTCTTGTGAGCACCGATCCATCTTTTCACCAAGTTCTTCCAAGAGTTCAGTTGCTTCACCATCGAGAATTTTTTTGACAGCACGAACTTGTTCAGCATACCCCTCTCCATCGATACATGGTCCCGTGCACAATCCAATATGCATGGCTAGACAACCTTGAGGAAGCAATTCTTTGCAATCACGAATTCCAAAGTGACGCCTCAACAATTGCATCACTTGTTTTGCTGCACCAGCGTTTGGAAAAGGACCCCAGCGATGCGCCTTCTTGGGTGGATGTCGTGTGTACATGATCCGAGGGAATGCTTCATTGGTCAAAACGAGATAAGGATAGGATTTGTCATCCTTCAACATAGAATTGAAACGAGGTTTGTGTTCACGAATGAGTTGACGTTCGAGAATCAACGCCTCTTGAGGTGTCGTGGTCACTATGCATTCGACATCATCTGCGCGCTTGACCAATTCCGGTATCATTTGACGGTCGGGATTTGTTGCAAAGTACGAGCGAATTCGTTCATTCAATCGTGTCGCTTTACCGACATAGAGCACCCTTCCTTCAACTGTTTTGAAGAGGTAGACGCCAGGTGAAGCAGGCAAATCGATGGATGCTGCATCGACCGCCATGCAGAATCCTTGCGTCCATAGGTCAAAAAAACCTGCATCACTTCCGTTAATCAACCAGAGGACAACATCAAATGCAATGTTGTCAAGGTTGGGTTGGAGTTCCGATGTTATCACCCGCCATGTTACGTATTTTGCGTTGGTTGGATGATTATCCATCCGCGCTTGAGACAGCATGGGACGTGCCACGTAGCCTCTCTCTCGAAGGAATTGCAGACGGCATAGGTGTCGTTCGCTCTGCGTTGTTTCAGCCCATGTCAGCAATGGAAGAACAAGGCCTAATTCATACTAGACAAGCCCACGTCATCGGTGGTGGACGCAGGAAACGCAAAGTCGTTCATATCACAGAATTGGGGCGAAACAATCTCCGTTCAAGCATTGATGACCTTCCTGAACCACGTTCGCCAACATCGATAAAATTGAAAGGTCAACTTCCTGAGTTGACGCATCTTCATGGACGATTGTCTGAACTTCAATTGATTGAAGAAGCCCTCGAACGAAATGTGCCAATTCATCTGCGAGGAATGCCCGGAATTGGCAAATCAACACTCGCTCGTAGCGTTCTTCAACATCTGGTCGAAACGGACATTGAGGTTCACTGGGTTCAATTGGACGCATATTGCGATGTTCAAGAAGCGATGAATCGGATGGAAGTCGACGTACCGAATATCCTCGATGTTGAAGGGTATGCAACGTATCTTGAACAACGGAAGGTCGTGTTGGTGTTTGATGACATCCATTCCATTTCACAAAGACATCAATCGTCATTTTCAAATCTCTTTCGAGCCCTTGAAGGACACAAGATTCCCTTCATGTTGATCGGTAGAGATCGAGATGCATTCTCCATCGATGGAGTCGAGATCGACCTTGGTCCACTTGACCCATCCGATGCCATCCAATTGCTCGACCCAGAACTTGGTGATGAGCGAACATCGATTGTCGAGGCTTTAGGTGGCCACCCTCTCGCTATCCTCCTGTATGACGCATCAACACCGCTCCCAGAGGCTAATCTCGATGTACGTGCATACGTTGAGCAGGTTGTTCTTGGTGAGGCTTCTCCAGAGGTTCTTGATGCCATGTCACCGTTTTTGGTTCTACCCTTCCCAGTTCCTGCAGAACGTATGCCAGATCCAAACCACGTGCCTTTGCTTGACGAACATACACTGTTGCGTTGGGGTGCACAGCATTCGACAATGGAAATGCAACACTTGATTCGTAACGTATGCAAATCCTCTCTCGATGATTCTGAACTCGATACGCTTCACTTGACATCCATCGAACATTGGATGAACGGAGATGATGCTCTTGCATCGCTTCTTGAATTGCATCATCGTATTCAACGAGGAGAAACCGAGATTTCGAATCATCTTTCATCAAGAGCAAACGAACTTATGAACGTCTACTCAGGTGCATTCGCAACGTTACTGGATGAGGCGTTGGTCAACAATCCTGAGGAGATCGATCTCATCGAACTTGCAGCACAACACGCCTTGAATCGTGCAGAAGTTGAGATTGCGAAGGAATACATTCACAATTTCGATGATGAACAACTTCGAAACATTCGATTACAAATTGCCCAATTTGAAGGGAAAAAGGGGGCGATTGAAGACATCGAATCACTGCTTGAAAAGACGCAAGATGGCGATCAAAAGTTACGCATGCAACTCTCCGTTCTCTCCCGGTGCATCGACGACATTACGCCGTTCACTGGAGTTGAGGAGTACGATCGTATTGACCATCTCATCAACAAGATTGAACTACCCGAGAATGAAAACGACCGGCAAATAATCTTGACAACCATTGTCATCATGCGCCATGCATTGGCGATTGAGCGAGAAGATTTCTCTGCTGCCAACTTTTTGTTGGAGCAACTCAAGGGTATTGCTTCAACATCGGATCCGTTGCTTCAATATCTTACAACAAAAACAGAATTGAAATCGGTTCAAGCGCAGCAAACGAAAGCCGCAATCGCACTGAAAAACGCAGAACACATAGCCTCACAATTGCAACAACCATTGTACAAGGCCTCCCTTCTACTCGTTCTTTGTGAACAATTGATTGCAACTCAACCTCCAAGGGCGAAGACCATTCATGCCCAAATTGACATACAATCCATCGAAGCCATTGAGGCTCCATCCGCTAGGAGGGTTGTTGCGAAGTGGTGGGAGGTCAAATCGAGGTTTGATGATCATGAACGAATTTTGGCGTTGAAAGAGGCTATCTTGCGCTACCGTTCCGTAGGTTGCCCTAACCGAGCACGAATGTTATCGAAGCGTTTACACAACATCTGATTTACAGTTCAGCTCCAATCATCGTCTTTGTATCTTGAATCCCTTCGAGTGGACGAATCTCTTCAACAATGCAACGGGTGAGAATAAATTCATCATCAGCTTGCACCCGAGCGAGAATATCGAATTCTCCGAAGAGCATCCATCGATCCGTAACGTGTTCAATACCATCAAGTGCGGTTCGAACACGCTCTTCTTGGCCAGGCATGGTCGTAATCAAAACAAATCCTATCGCCATTTTATCACCTTAATATTCGACTGCAATCAATGTCTGTGTGTCTCGAATTCCTTCGATGGTTCTGAAGTCTTGCATAAGGAGGGATGTCAGACTCTTGGCTGAGTCGCTGCTAACGTGAGCGAGCAAATCAAATTCTCCATAGAGAGCATGAACTTCTTTGACAGCATTGTGCGAAGTGAGAGCAAGATAGACATCTCGTTCATGAGATGGTTCGGTCTTGATGAGGACGAATGCTTCTGGCACGGGGTATGCTTGAGCAGACGGGTTTTATCGCTTCGGGTCTCGATTGTTGCTTGCACAGGCGACGGGTGGCTTCAAATGCTATCGCTTAGGATGGGATTCCATGGAGAGAAAGCAACCATTCCTTGCGGTCGGTTTGCTCATGCTCCTCATCATGATGTCCCTTTCACCAATGGTTCAACCATTGGCAGGTGGAAGCAATGCATCCGAAACGTCTGGAAGGGCGACGACGACTTGGTCAGGGACGGTCACCTTGAGCAGTGATTATGTTGTGAATGTCCAAGATGAGTTGCTCATCACGTCATGCACAAGTGTGGTCATGTCCCCTGGAATCCGAATCTATGTTGATGGGCGTCTTACCATTCAAGGAACATCAACATGTCCTGTCGTTCTTTCAAGTTCTTCTACAACAAGCGACCACGAAGGCATTCAATTCAACACCTCATCCTATGGTCGTGGAAGCACAGTCAATCATTTGCACATCGAGGATGCCATTTATGGAATGACCTTGTACGGCTCGAATCCTATTCTGAACAATGTAACCATCTTCAATCCGGATCGGGTTGGAATCGATATGTTTGGAAACTCTGCACCAGTGATACGCGATTTACATGTTGAACAAGCAGGTCGCAATGTTCCGTTCCAAAACGACTGGCGCTATGGAATTGGCCTCTCGGTTGGCGATGGCTCAATCCCAATCGTCCAAGGTGCCTACTTTACCGATCATCTTCTCCGTGGACTGAATCTTTGGGGTTCATCGGGTGGAATCTATCGGGACATCGTCATGGATAACGTCTCTGGATCCATTCTAGGAGAAGCAGCCGGTGTTTGGGTTGAGGACAGCGTTCCGCTGTTTGAAGATCTAAGCATCGACAAGAGCGACACCGGAATCATCGTTCGTCACATCGATGATTCGGGTTACACACGGGCAGTATTTCGCGATGTAGACGTGAGCAACAGCATGTATCGTGGCGTCTATTTGGACAAGAACAACCACACCAATTACACGAATTACGAGACGGCTGATTTCACCAATTTGACCGTTCGGGGGACAGGGTCGTCAGGAGCGACTTCACCAGGTATCGCCTTTGCGGCAATCGAAATCAATGCAACGGGTGCTTGGTTGGAGAACGTGCTTGTTGATGATGCATCCTCGGTTGGTGTTCGATTGTTCTTTGTCGATTCGAGCACAACCTTGCGAAACATGACGATACGAAATGCGGGTGAAGCCGGTCAAGGTGCACATTCTGCTGGTTTGAGCATTCAAACGTCGTACTTTGCTGCGCATCTCGAAGGTCTCGAAATCAGCGGTTCCCCCGGTCCAGGAATCCATTCATCAAGCGGTGGTTCCCTTCAAGGTCATGATTGGCATCTCCACAACAATTCCGAACAAGGCTTGCACATCGATTCTGCAACGGTCGTTGTCGATGGATTAAGCACAGCAAACAATGGCTATTCAGGTGCTCATGTCTTCGATGCGAGGTACGTTACACTCTCAAATTTCACATCCAACAACGATGGGTCGCTCGGATCGACTGCGATGGAACAAGCAGGCTTGTCGTATCAAAAATCGAATGATTTAGAGACAACATCTGGAGATGTTGCTTGTACGAATTGTCACGTCGAAGCATCGCAGGGTCACGGAGTATACGTCATCGATTCCGTTGATCTGTGGCTTGAGAATCTCTCAATCACAGACATTGAAGCAACACTTCCAGCATTGTTTGTTGACAACGGTGGCTTGACCTTGGGAACGCAAGGTGGGCGATTCAATCTGATGAATTCAACCATCGACCATGAATCAGCGACAGAATTCGCCTTGTACATTGAACAAGCGGCTGGAAACATCGATGGATTGTCCCTTCAAGGGAATCACAGTGGAATTTACTGGGATGCAAATCACAATGGAAATTTCCCTTCAACGTTGAGCAACACTGAATTTGTTGGAACGGAGTGCCTCAAAGTGGTCAATCACCCCGATTTAGGTGGTTATGGTAATACGATTGGAACGGATTGTACGGGGCGAATTTGGATTGAAAATTCAGACGTTAACTTCTCGAATCTCGCAGACTCAAGTGGCTCCCACGTGCTTGATTTGGATGCTTCATCTTCATTGCATTTGCATCAACCAAGCAATGTGGACTTGACAATGGCCAACATTCCATCGGGCGCTGTTGTTGATGTCGCTTGGGATGTCACAGTATGGGTCGTCAACAACCGCTCCAATGGGATACCAAATGCCTACGCAAATGTGAGTTTCACGCAGTTCGAGCCATCTGTATCCGAGTTTACAAGCGACCTTGGGGTAGTCCAATTAACCGATTTTATTGGCCAACGGTGGACGAATGCCGGGGCTTCAGCCATCAACGATGTCACGGTGGATTGCGGATACGATAGTGAGAGCAATACCACGACGATAAGTTTCGATGGTGACAAAGTGATGTATTGCGTCCTTGAATTGGACAATCAACCTCCGTTCCTGAATTGGACCTCTCCATTGAATGGAGAAGTGTTCCCCTCTCAAGGACAAGTGTTGTTTGATGCTCAAGAGTCTTGGGATTTGGACGATGATCCATTGACGCTGACGTGGACATCTTCATTGGATGGCGTCATCTCATCGGCACAAAGCAAGGCTCCATTTTCGGTCAACGATGGGCTCTCTGGCTTCACGCTCAGCGATGGTATTCATGACCTTACGCTGGAAGTTTGTGATAATGCTGGACATTGCATTTCGGAAACACGAACCATCGAGTTAACCAATCTCGCTCCAGAACTCAACGTATCGTTTGACCCGGGTTTAACACAATGGAACGAACTCATCATGCCTCAAACGGGCACAGTCTCCATCAACACGACAGGAACCTTTGATCCAGAAGGCGATGACTTCGCTTGCCTGATTACGTTTGGTGGTTACAATCGACAAGGTCCTGGATGGAGCAATCAATGGGACTGTCCAGAAGTATTAACCTACACGTTCGACCATTATACCGACGACCCACCAGCATCGTTCTTCTTGAATGTCCTTGCATGGGATGACGTTGGAAACAACGCAACCTACACCGTTGAAGTGAAACTGTACAACGAAATGCCAACTGCAGCCTTCACACTTGAACGCAATGGAACAGCAAGCGAGGATGTGATCTTCTTCAATGGAAGCAGTTCGACAGACCCAGAAAACAACCCCGTTTCGTTCGAATGGTGGTCGAATGTAGATGGTACGCTCATGGTCGGTCAAGGCATAGAGAACATCTCTTGGAGTGGGTATCTTTCACGAGGAGTTCACCAAATTGAGTTGCGAATCACCGATGATCGAATGGATCATGGTGGCCAAATGTCGATCGTTTCTCAATTGATTACAGTCGACAATTCTGAACCACGAGCAGTCATCGAAGAATTGGCCTTGTTCGATGACCTCGACTCCTCCATTCTGATTCCGTTCAGTGCGAATGGGAGCGGTGACTTTGATTCAGCGTGTTTCACATTCCCAACCGATGGAACGTGGCATTGTGCAGAAAACGAACCTGCAGCCGGTTCGGAATTCTTGCAAATCGATTGGTCGAGCAGCCTTGACGGGCGACTGACGCCAGAAGACCAAGATTGGCTCACGTTTGAGACTCGACTCTCTGCGGGCGTTCACGACATTACACTCACGTTGAACGATGGCATCAATCCAAATGTAACGGCAACAAGAACACTCACAGTTGCCGAATCCGCACCAATTCTTGCCCTCGATTCACCAGTGAACGGTAGTCAATTTGCATCAAGTGACTCGATTGTCATCGATGCACGAAACAGCGTTGATTACGATGAGGATGAATTTACGCTGACCTTGCGAAGTTACGATGATGCATCATCAACGTACATCCCTATCCTGACCGATGTTTCAACAAGCACAGTTCATGAAATTCAATTGGATGCTGGCCTCAGAGACTTGCAGATCGAATTGGTTGATGCAACTGGAAAATCACGTGTTGAATCGTTGGAATTAATCATTGTTCCAAGCGATCCCGAAGCTGTGATTGTTTCGCCTACGAACCTCGAATCGTTTGACCCAGGAGCAGCCATCGTCTTTGAAGGTGCATCTTCTGATGCAGATGATGACCTCGTAACAAGAGAATGGCGCCTCCACGTACCGGGTCTACAAACGAGCGTATTGAGCACACAATCGACATTCACGCAAATCTTCGCCCCTGGTTCACATCACGTTTCGTTGTACGTACAAGACGCTCGTGGCGCTTCCTCGGAACAACACATCAATTTCACAGTCCGTTCAAGCCTTCCTGAACTGGTTCAAACCAGTTTGGAACTGTCTCAAACTGAGTTCGTTTCTGATGAGCGAGTCACGCTTGATGTGTCTGTGCAGATGATCGATGCTGATGGTACGACCGACGATGTTCGCGTCGATATCGTTCACAACATTCAGACATGGACGTTCAATCTCAGCGATGATGATGGCGATGGCATTTGGACTGGATCGCTTGACTTCCAGCCTTCGGGTGTTGGACAACCAAGTTTCAAGGTCATTGCGACCGATGGTGAAGGCGATTCAGCAAGTGTCGATATCCTCTACATGCCACTCAAGGTTGTCGAAGCAGAAGGGGGAGGCTTCATGTCGACTGGTGTCCTTATCGGTGCAGTTTCCATCGCAGTCATCGTAGCACTAGTCATGACACTTCAACGGCGCAGAGCAACCGCTGAAGAAATGAAACTCATTGATTCGTGGGGCGTCTTTGGGGATGGATTGTCTGAGGAACAAGATGCTGATGAAAACTCATCTGAAGATGAAAAATTAGACTGGGATGCCGTTTAACCAATAGCGCCTTGTTCGGCCATAGGATAATATATGAATTAATGAGCATGGCAAACCATGAGAAAGGCACTTGCGCTCGTCCTCACCAGCCTGTTGATTGCAACAACCCTTCCTACAAGCGTTGCTGCAGATGAACCAGAACCGATTGCTTGGGGCATAGAATACAATTATTCCAACCTAAACACAGACATTGCGTCGATGATTGGAATCGACTTGCAGGAAGTCTTCTCAGAGGTCATGGCTGCTGGAGATGATTCAGGATTGGATCTTCTCATCGGAAGCGTTACCAGTGGTTCAACCACCATCGTCTTCGAACAATATGATGGCCCATTGGCCACGTTGGATGTCGACGGAACACCAACTGATTTCTCAACCAAGGTGACGGAACTTACAGTACGACACGGTCTTTTGGATGATTTCGCTATTCACTCCGAGTGGAGTGATTCCTATGGCGGAATTGACCTCACGATTGGATACGATTCTGAGCAACTGTTCAATGCCGATGTCATTTACACAGAGTACTTCGATTCCGACATGGGTCTTCATGGAATGGACATGCAAATGGACATTGAAGCAATGATCGAGTACAGCGTAGGAATGAGTGGAGAGATTTCTGGTGATGGAGAATCACTACCTTTCGATATCGATTTGACGCTGGGCACCTCGTTTGATATCAACAACGGATTGCTTGAAGTGCGTATGGGTGAAGCTTCACCTCTGTACAATGAAATGAACGACCTACAACCTGGTCAAGAATTGCAGTGGGAATGCGGTTCAGATGGAGCGTATGTTGATTCATGGTCAGACGGAGTCGAAATTGAAGATGATTGCTCCGAACACAACATCCACTACGAAACAGAGACCTCAGTCTTGTTTGAATTGACAGGTATCCCAACCGAAGAACTCGGTCTTCCTGCAGGTGATTTCGACTTCACGATTTCTGACACTGTAACCGACATGTACGATGGTGAAGTTGAACTCTTCTTCATGGCCGGTGCAATGGAATTGCTTGATGAGCCAACACAAATGATCACCATTGATGATGGAAGCACCATTGAGGTTCACCAAGCATATGCTTCTCCGACGCCAATCGCCTTCCCTGCTATGTGGGCAATGATGTGGGCAAACGCTGTTGTTGGAAGTGGCGATTATCCAGGAATTGTAGATGTCCTTCTCAACGATGAAAACTTCGAAGAAATCTTTGGAGACTGGGCAGATGAACTTGGAGAAGACGAAGACGAGGATTACTTTGTTTGTGCGAACCTCAACGAAATTCCTTACGAATATGTCGAAGATGGTTACGATGACTGTGGCGACAATTCTGATGAAGAGTTCGTCTGTGACGATGGTCAAATCATTCCCCCGTACTATGTGAACGATGGATGGGAGGACTGTGCCAACGGTGAAGATGAAACCTATGAGCAACAAGAATCCGTTGACATCTATGTGTACATGAACGATGCAAGCGAATCAGAGATGAACTTTGACTACGAAGTTTATGGTATGGATTACGATGAGAATTACGAAATTTCGTGGACTGTAACCGATGATGAAGGAACCACTTCCGACGCTGGTTCAACAGCCATTACTGACGGATCATACAGTGCCTACGAAAGTGCAAATGCCGAGATTAACGGCTTTGGCGAATACTGTGTTGATGTTGAAGTCACTCGAATCAGCGACAGTGAAGTTGTTGGTACCCAACAGGAGTGCGATTCGGTTTCTCAAGAGATTGAGCCAAGTGACCGACTTATCACCATCGCTGAAGCACTCGCTGAATCAACGATTGACAACACGATGGAATCCTTTGGGCAAAACCTCGAAAACCGATTGTCCAACTTTGAAGACGATTACGATGTTGCATACGAAGACGGTATGGCATACGCCTTGTACGATGATGCAACCAACCGCTTCGTTGGTGTCCAATTGGTTGCCTCTCCAGGCGGTACACAATGGTACACACTCATTGGCCCTGAGAGTAGTGCATACGGAACTCCGCAGCGAGGTCTATCCGTGACCTACTTCACAGGTATTGACGCAGTCCAAGAAGCTGAAGACATCGAGGATCAAACCGATTTGAGCGACCTTGTTGATGTTACACAACACAACACAGATGAGGTTGATGCGGTCAACGATGGTGTCGATCCTGCAACATTGCCTGATGAGCCAAACAACGAAGGAACTGATGAAACAGAAGAGGAGATTACCGAAGATGATGTATCCAGCCTTCTACCATTCCTCTCTCCTGTAACGACTCTAGCAATGATTGCACTCGCAGGAATGTTTGTATCAATCCGTTCGAAGGTCGAAGAATGAGCGAAGGGACGGGTCACGAACCCATTGCCCATTGGCGAATCATCGCCAGCTTAACGCTCGTCCTTCAAATCGTGATTTTGTTCTCGTTGAAGGCTGCTCTTGAGGAGGATTCTTGGTTCGTAGGGACTCTCTCAGCAACTGTTGAGGAAGGCCCTCTTTCGCTCGAAGGTGTTTCGGCAAACATCACCATTGACATGCAAAAGGACAAGGACGATCTGAGCATTGAATTGTTTGGACCGCTTCGATTGAGCCATTGGCAGGATGAACGAGATGATCGAGCCACCTTATCTGAACAGCAAGTCGAAGAATACGATGAAAACATGGACGATGCGTTTTCGTCACCTTCTCCTGATACTATCAAATCGCTGACTTTCACACTGATTCACATCAGTATCGGTCTTGCATTTCTTCTCATCGCCTTGATTTGCTTGGATTTGAGGCAACAATCGAACGAAACCAAACGAACAGTGTTTCGACGTTTCCTATCGCTCGGCTCCTTCACAAGCGTTCTCACCGTTCTCGTTCTGATTCTTCTCGTTCTGCCTGCATCTTGGTTCGCTACAGTTACGGATAACCCTCGAAAGTTTACAGATAGTGAACAAAACGATGCTTTCCTTGCTCATGCTGACTTCTCGGCATCATCCGAGTTCGGTTTGGATGGCTTCACACTGAAGTTTGAGGCGAGCGGGTACGATATTGGCATGGTTCGTCCTGCGAATCGTTCCGCTGTTGAGGCAGAACCGCCCCAACCTTCGACTCCTGATGCTGACTCGTTCATTTCGATCAATGGTGAAATGCGTACAGAAACGCCCCCTTACGTTGCAGAAATGGTTTACTTCTGGTTTGCTCTATGGTTTCTCTTGCCTTTAGCGCTGCTCATTCAACAGCGTGTTGCCATCGATCCTCGCCTTGCTTCAATGAAGTTGCAAGTATGATTATTGCTCAGGTAATGTGCCGTTCAAACTGTCAGGATTGTCCTCGAGTGGACCCCATTCTGTTCTGGTTCGATGAAGACCGAATCGCTTTGCGTAGAGGAATCGGAGATTCTTCCAACCGTCGCCCCAGGTATGGATTTCAGCTTCTCCAACGCGCTCTCGATATGGGACGGAGATTTCGATAGCCTTCTTTTTTCCAAGATGTTTACGAGCAAGAATCTTGATTTCTTCTGAAAGTGGCATTCCATCATTGGTTGGACGCATCTTTGGATTTTCAAAAATAGACTTACGGAAGACCCACATTCCTGATTGTGAATCTTTGACTCCATAACCGAAGAGGAGTCGAGCGTTGAATGAAAGAACCCAGTTCCCAAACCCATGAAGGCCGGACATAGAACCATCCTCAGCCATGCTAAGTCGATCACAGGTAATGAAGTCGAGGTCATCATCGAGAAGTCGCTTCACCAATTCCGGAATCAATTCTGCTGGGTACGTGCAGTCTGCATCCATGGTGACAATGATGTCATTTGAAGCGACGACAAATCCAGTACGATAGGCTCGACCGTAGCCTTTTCGAGGTTCAAGATGGACGCGAACGTCTTTCTCAAGAGCAATTTCTCTGGTTCTGTCTGTCGATGAGCCATCAACAATCATGATTTCAAGCGATTCACACCAACCTCTTGGGATTGCATCAACGGTTGCACCAAGTGCTTCCTCTTCATTTCGTGTAGGAAGAAGAACAGTGACTGAGACTGGTAAGACCTCGTCCATGATAGGTCGAGCGGTCATCAGGGTTTGAATGCATTGCCTTAACGGTCAAACGATTACGACCATCGGGCTCGAAGACGTCGAATTGAGAGTTTGGCAGCAAGACGAATTTTTCTCCACTTGGATAAACTTGGACGCTTACTGAACACATCACCAGAGCATCGCACGATTTCATGGAAGATTGCATCGTATGCTTCACACATAAGTTGCGGTTGCAATTGGGATTTTGGATCAAGATATTCAAAGAGATGCTGCGCTGATTCCTGGTGTCTTCGAACAATTTCGATGTATTCCTGTACAAAGGACTTCCATCGGTGGTTGGTTCCAAATTCCGTATTTCCAAGTTCGGAAATTTCGATATTGTAATCACCCAATACATTGATTGGGAGATAGATTCGACCGCTTCGATAATCTTCTGATACATCTCGTAGAATGTTGATCATTTGCAACTGAATTCCCATATCGATGGCGTGAATGCGGGCACCAGCATCGTCACAACCGTAGATTTCGATGAGAACAAGACCAACGGCTGATGCGACTTTGTAACAGTAAGCACGCATTTCATCCCAAGTCTTGTGACGAACTTCAAACAAGTCGTCTTCCATTCCTTCAATGATCGTTTCAAAGTCAGTGAGCCGAACCGGGAATTGCTTGAATACCTCACTTATGGCGATGAAAATAGCTTCACCTTGAGTTGCGGTTTCATCACCCTCAAACAAACGTGTAAGGCGCTCTTTTGCATCAACAAGAGCCATCAAACGGTATCGATGTTCTTCAGGTGTGTTGTTCATCTTCGTTTGATGAATGCTCTGAAGAAGCGTATCACGCTCTTGAACGAGTTTGTCCAAGGCCTCCGACTCTTGAACAAATGGTCGTGCATCACCATCCGCAATGTCGTCAAGATAACGGCACAAGGCATACACTGCGTGGACAGCGCGCTTCTTTTGATAGGGTAGAGCAGAGAAACTTGCAAAGAACGTTGACGATGCACGACGGCAAATTTCTTCGCATTCTAGGAACGCTTGTTCAATCGTTTCTGCCTTGTTCATATCCCTTCCCCAGTTTTTACAGTTATGAATGCGTGTTGTGTTCCTTGTTCATTTGCATGTTAATGAAGTGGATAGCGAGTCCAACTGGCATGAGCATGACGCCAAACAGGATAGCGACTTGTGCAGCCGTTTTGTTGATTTCTGTCTCAACACTACGCTTCCATATCCACCGAGTGACGATAATGTCCCCGATCACGAAGTGCGTCCATGCAAGAACAGCACCATCGTGTGTACCAAGAACATCAGCTAGTCCTGATACAATACCAGTTAGTGTGCCGTCTCCAATCATATCACTGAGAGCACCCAAATTCATTGCAAGAACAATGAGATAGGCGGCCAACGGTCCAAGGACAAACCACGGCCCCTCCATCCATTTCTTTGTTCGGTCAGCATGTGGCTGAAGAAGCATAAGCATCCAGAAGGGTCCAACCCATATTGATGATGTGAAAAAGGCGATGAGAAGCATTGTTTCAACCATCAAATCACCTTGTTGTAAGCGGCTTCAATTTCACGTATTGAATTCTCATTCGGATAATAGGTGTCGCTTTCCCATTGGATGACACCATTTTGGTCGATAAGGAACAATGCTGGTGTGCCTGGAAGACCATAGAATTCGAAAATGGATTGACTTAGATTGGCCTGATCGTCGATTCGTTGAATCGAGTCATCATCCGTTGGGAGAACAATCGGCCAAGGAGTGTAGTGATTGCTATCGACAAAACCAAATTCTTCGGCAACATCTTCTTTGGTTTCGAAATTGAGGTATCGTTCTACTGAGACGATCTGAAGTGGTGGATCTTGAGCCATCCATTCAGTGTGATGTTCTCGTAAGTCGTCAGTCCATTCCTTGCATCCGATGCACCCAACACCGATGAAGAGAACCAAAACAGGACCCTCAGTAAGGTTGTTTTTCATTGAGTATATTGCTCCAGCATCTTCTGGTCTGTCGAGTGTCTCTACGGTGAATACCCGCCCATCCTCGGCAGTTGATTCGAGACAACCAGACAGAAGCAGAAGGAGCGTAAGGGCAACGAATCGCACGTTGTTCCCTCAGGCGTTTGTTGGTGTTCCAGTTTCCTTTGTGGTGGTCATTCGTCGCTGAGCCTTGCGTCCGTTCGGTGAACGTCGAACATTTTCGAACCATGTTTCAACGCCATTCCAATCTGGCTTGATGCCCAAGTCATCGAGGACGAGCTTGCTGCTAATTCGAGCACTCTCAAAAATTACTGGCAGTCCGGAACCAGGGTGGGTTCCTCCACCAACCAGGTACATGTTCTTGACATCTTCAAATCGGTTACGAGGTCGTCGCCATAGCATTTGGTCGAGTCCGTGTGCGAGGTTGAACACAGCGCCACGGTAGCAGTGGTCGCCCCAGTCGTCAGGTGTCATCATCATCTCAGTAACGATGTGGTCACGGATGTTCTCGTAGCCGAGCTTTGTCTCGATCTGGTCGAGGATGCGCTCTCGGAACTTGCTGGATTCTTTCGACCAGTCGATGTTTTCCGTTTGATGTGAAACAGGAACGAGAACATAGACGGTTGCACAACCTTCCGGAGCGAGTCCAGGGTCGGTGACACAGGCATTTTGAACGTACACAGAAGGATCGTCCCAGGAAAGCCTGTGATGCTTTTCGATGTCCTCTAGATTTTCGACGTAGTTCTTGGATGCGTAGATTTGGTGGTGAGGAAGGTCGTAGGTTCGGTCAACACCGAGGTACAACATAAAGGTGGAACAGGAGTACTTCTTCGATTCGAGTTTCTTGTCCGTCCATCGCTTTCTGGATTTGTTTGGTACGATACTTGTCATCGCATTGGCAAAATCTGCGTTGACAATCACTCGGTCAGCCATCAATACGCCCTTCTCAGTACGAACTCCGACTGCAGTCTTGCCTTCCATGATGACTTCTTCAACAGCCTCTCCGAGCCGGAATTGAACACCCATTTCTTCTGCAATCTCTGCCATTCGAACGGGTACTGAACCAAGTCCACCGGTAGGGTGGAAAATTCCATACTCGTATTCAAGGAACGCAAGAATCGTGAACAAACTCGGGCAATTGAATGGAGACATGCCGAGATACTTGGTTTGGAACGACATCGCAAGCATCAAACGGTCATCATCAAACAAGCGCATCAAATCATTGGCGACCGAGCGGGTAGGTCGTAGTACTGTTGCTGCTCGCATGACACGCTTCGAGAAAATATCTCGTGGTCCATTCCACGGCTCTTGAAGACATGCCTTGGCACGGTGAAGTTTCTTTCTGTTGTCCTCGACGTATCGGACGAATGCGTCAGCATCCTTGTCGCCGGATAGAACGGCGATTCGGTCTCGCATGACATCCAAATCACTGGTGCAATCGAGTTCGCCCCCTTGTCCGAAAATCAAGCGATAATTCAGGTCGAGTTGGTTGAGTTTCAGCTCTTTGTGAGCATCTTTCCCAATTGCCTGGAAGATTTCTTCGATCACTTCGGTGTAATGAAAGAATGTTGGGCCGAGATCGAATTTAAATCCATCACGCTCGATGACCTTTGTTCGACCACCTACCTTACTGGAGCGCTCGACGACGGTTACGTTAACACCTGCTTTTGCAAGGAGGAGAGATGCTGCGAGACCACCAGGGCCTGCTCCGACGATGACGATATGTTGAGAATTGGGCGTAGGCATAGGTAGAAATCACCGTTGTTCCACATATAAAGCGGCGTTTTACACCAGTCAATCAGAGGGGTTCGGATTGCCTTCCCAAAACGTGGTTTTAGACGTGATTGAAGGATTCGCAGTATCCGTTCTGTATGGCAATTCAACGATTGAGGCGAACTCATCAAGGTAAGGTCCCATGGACGAGATGAGATCAACGTCCGGATGTCCTCGAAGAACCATGCCGTCCATATACATCAGAGAACGAATGATTGGGAAGGCTTCTTCACCAAATCGACATCCTGCAAGAACCGCAATTCTCACCGTCTTCATCATTTGCTGTGTAAGGCTCACCTCGCTGACGGATTTTCCAACAAAATCAGCGTATGTTTCGTGCATCTCACGCATGTAGCGAGCCTTTGCCTCACCCGTTGGAGGCGTGTCGGCCATGGTGAGCATGGCTTCAAACGCCTCTTCCAGTTCACCCTTAGCGAGATAGTAAAAAAATCCAAACAAGGCGGAGCGAACACTTTCTGGTGCGTGTGAAATAGCACCAGTATCGATGAATGTGAACATTCCATTTTCGTCGACCATTGCATTCCCGGGGTGGAGGTCACCATGGAAGGTTCCTATGCCGAACATGAATGCTCCGTGAATCCGGAAGAGTTGCAGAAGATCGTCCCAGGAAAGGTCTTGGCTAGACAGGCGGGATTCCAATGTAGGAGCCTTGATGTGTTCCATGACGAGTATATGTCGATTCGATAATTCAGGCCAAACCTTTGGGAATTTCAGGAGAGGCATTGGGAATTGATGTTCAACTTCCTTCGCTTTTTGTTCAAGGAGTTCCGCACCTTGAATTTCATTGCGCAGGTCGAGTTCTCGAAGAGTATAGTCTTCAACGTGCTGAAGCAACCCAATTGGATTGCCGACCTTTCGCAATCGAGGATTAAGGAACAATCCCATGCGCAACCATCGTCGCATTCGAGAAACATCCTTGCGGAATGATTTCTCAAAATCTGCTTTGATAATCTTCACGACGACTTCGCTCCCATCTTTGAGGACGCCACGATGCACTTGGCCAATACTGGCTGCTGCAAATGGCTCCTCTTCAAACGATTCGAAAGCGTCAAGGAATCCAGAGGGTGCACGATTTTGAATGAGTGTCATCGAATCTTCTTTTGGAATTGAATTGGCTCTTTGATACAAGGATTGCAGTTGCCGGCACTTTTCTTCCGACAACAAATCGGGTCGCAGTGCGAAGATTTGAGTGAGCTTTACAGCGAGCAATCCCATGTTCTGAATCTTGTCGAGATCAGCAGGTCCTTTCTTCGTAATCATTCGAATGAATCGGACGAACGTGAGGAGGCGCATAGTTAGAAAACTTCCTTTTCATTTATCAATCGGCGTTTTTCTTCAAGAGGGCGGTGAGGGGGTTTGCGAACATTGCTGGCGTGGTAGAAACCCATTCCTTGTATCCTTCTCGCTCTTGTAAATCGACCTCTGACATTTTGACTCCACTGACGTATCGTAGGAGCAATGTCAAGATCAAAGGACCTATGAGTGCTGGAAGAGCACTGCTGCCACCAACTACAAGTGCAAAGCCACCGATTGACCACCACAGAAGCGCTTCACCAAGGTGGTTAGGATGCCGAGTGATTGAGAACATCCCATCTGTTTTCAGAAGCCCAGCGCCATTCATTTCTCGAAACCGCTTGAGTTCCATATCTGCTTTATGCTCGAGCAACAAACCGATGATGAATCCAATCAAGCACATTGTGGAGAGAACAACTTTTCCAACAGCCCATTCCACAGCCTCGGAGGGTCCTGGAATGAGGAAGAAAATGGGAAGCGCAATGACGAGGAGAAGGACTCCTTGAAGCAAGAAGACCTGAAGGAAACTAATCCACCACCAGTTTCGCCCAGCGGTTTCCCGCATCCGCACGTATCGAGGATCTTCGCCTCGATTCTTCGTCCGTTTGTGAAGAACATATCCAAGCCTTAAGCCCCAAAAGTTGACACACACGAGGCACGCAATGGCTGCAATGTTGAATGCGTCATACAAGAAAAATCGAGTCCACGCGATGAGAACAAAACCCATTCCCCACAAGACATCCATAACGGTAACATTGCCTGATGAAACGGTCTTGAGCCACGCTATTGTAACGTAAGCAAAAACGACCAAGATGGTCGTCTCGTTCGGGCTCATGATGACGATGGTTCAACTGCCTGTTCTTCATTGTTCATGATGATATGGTAGCGCCAAAGGTCATCTGGTTCGCCAGTGCCGTCGTAGCGGCGAACGTTCACGTTCCCGTCCTTCGGGAATCGCGTCATCAATGCACCTTCGATGATTCCGTCGTCAAGTTCCCACATAGGGAGGACGTCAGGATCTTCACTTGGAGGGTGATCAAGTCCAACTTGAACATGGAACACCGGATCGATGCCATATTCGAGGCGGCCAAGTCCTGCAAATTCCCACCAATCCATCATTTCGTCAAGGAATTCAACATGGTTCTCAATCGAACGGAGTGAAAAGGCAAGTTCGTGACCGACACGATTGCCGACTTGTCGAAGCATACGAGACAGATCGATTCCGAGAATCTTGAGATTCGAGAGGCGTCCTTTGGTGAGTTCCTGGCGCGCTTGATTAACTTCCGTTCCCGCTGCAAGGAATGCTTCAGGGTCGAACGGTGTGTCATGCTCTGGCAGGTCATCAACGCCGAGTGCGCCAACAAGGGAATCGAGGAACGATCCTTCGCCGATGGTGAGTCGCAACGGGTCATGAATTCGTCCCTTGGAGAAACGAGCTTCAGCCACTTCGAACTGAACAGCATCCTCCCATATGGTATCAATGAGGTTTTCTTGAGCCTTAGCAAAAGGTTCACTTTCAATGACAAGAGCAGCGTCTTCTTTGCCACGTCCAACAGGATTTTCTTCGATGTTGAGGAACTGAACAACGTGCGTACAATCTTGAAGGAATCCTTGAGAGTCGAGATCGTCTGAGTGTTTGATTTCAATGGATTCATGCAACTTCTGGAAGAAGCGAGTTGTTCTTCGGTCGAGTTGTGCAATGACTTGAACAACAACACCTTTCTCAGCCACTGAATTCACCGTTTCAAGTGCTTCACTACGACAAAGGTGGAGAATTCCATAGCGACCCAACAAGAGGACAAGCCGTTCTTCTGCTTCCTCGGCCATACGCTCGAGCCGTCGATAGATGTGGCTTCGTTCTTTGAGGACGGCGAAGCGAGGTTCATCCCTTTGACGTCGATTTGCTTCGTAGGAGGCATTGCCTTCGGTTATTCCCTTGGATAGTTCGTTGAAACCTTCCTCGAGGTTGTCGAGTTGTCGTCGGCGCATCTCGATAATGTGCTGGAGGGCTTCGTCGACACGGAGGCTCGAGAAAAGCATGGGGCGATCCGCAGTGGCTGTTACGATACCCATTTCCTGCAATCGAGAAAGGCTGTTGTAGGCGTCCAAACGTGTTGTTTGAAGTTCTTTAGCAAGTTCGCTTGCTCGCATGTTCGGATTGTTTCCGAGAACCATGATTGAACGGACTTCGCGCTCAGTGAGTCCCGCTTCATTGAGAAGGCTGTCCCACATCAATCCGATCCCCCGGTGACGGATGAGAGGCTCTTCAAAATCCTAGCAACGTGACGACGTGGGCGGAAGAGCCAATCGTAGACGTGGTGAATGCGGTTGTCTGGTCCTATGAGGAAACTGGACTTGGCAGGGAACATGCCGAGATGAACAGGAACGAGGAATTTGTTCGCAACTGCTCGGTCTGGGTCAGCCAGCAACGGGAACGGTAGGCCACCGAGTTCTTTCTTGAATTTGGCGTGAGATTCGCTCGTTCCTTCACCAATTCCGACAACATTACATCCAGCAGAGACGAACAAATCGTGTTGTTCTTTGAAGGTTAGGCAACCGCGCTTGCACGTTGGAGAGCCGTTCTTTGCATAGAAGAATAAAATTCTCCACGATCCATCGAGGCTAGAGCTATCAAAAACGTTGCCTGCGTCATCCATGAGGCTGAATTCCGGGGCGATTTCTCCAATTAAATCACTGCTCACTCGCTTCGCCTCTGCTTGTGTGAGACGGTCTGCTGTCAAAATGACTTCTCCCATATGTATCATCCTCAAATTGGTAAAATGTGGCGCATTCGAAGCGCCTTTGTTCGCAAATAATCTCTGTTTTCGGAGCACAATCCTGCTTTGTGCTCGACCCGATCGACGACGTTAATCCCGTGACGTTGTAGTTGTTCGACCTTGTCGGGGTTGTTCGTCATGAGGCGGACGCTGTCAACACCTATGTCGGTCAGCATGTGTGCTGCGATGGTGTAATCGCGGCCATCTGCAGGCAGGTTGAGTGCGAGGTTTGCATCAAGTGTGTCAAGTCCACGGTCTTGAAGGTTGTATGCTTGCATCTTTGCAAACAAACCGATACCTCGACCTTCTTGGCGGAGGTACAACACGATGCCTCGACCTTCCGTTTGGATCGTTTTCAAAGCCCGCTGGAGTTGTGGGCCACAATCGCATCGCAAGCTACCCAAAGCATCGCCGGTGAGGCATTCAGAGTGGATGCGTACGAGCGGTGGAGTTTGGTCGTTCATGTCGCCATAGTAAACCGCTGCGTGTTCTGCACCATCTCGTGGGTCAACATACGAGCGAATACGAAATTCGCCGTACTTCGTCGGGAGTTTTGCATCTGCAGGAACAGCAGTAAATTCTCTGTCCGGATGTACCTTCATAATCCATGATAACGACGTTCTATGTATAAAGGACTGTTTCTCAACTAAGGGTTTTGTGGCGATTTTCTAAACGGTTCTTCAAATACTCGGTGCGTTCAATTTTTAACGTGGCTGGAGGTTTTGATATTGGCGTGGCTGCTGCTGTAGTCACTGAATCAGGGGTACTCCTCGTTCAAGAAGCCAAAGGACCGTATGCGGGTCGTTGGGGTCTTCCAAAAGGACATGTTGAACTCAATGAATCCATCGAAAACGCTGTACTGAGAGAACTCCGTGAAGAAACAAACACCGAGGGGGAAGTATCAGGATTCCTTGGTCTGAGGACAACTCAGACATCCCACGGAGTTGGACTTTTTCTGTGCTACAAGGTCACAGCATCGGCATTTGACATTCGACCCCAGGAAGATGAAATCGCAAACATCCAATTCTTCAAACCTGAAACGTTCGATGAAATTGAATGGGTCTCTGCTGCCATGCGTGGCTTTGCTGAAGTTGCGCTTAAGGATTCCTCACTTCCCCTCATTGACCTGAGCACTGAATCCAAGCGACCCTATCAATTGGTCTTCAGCGATGGAAGGATGACGCTGTCGGAAGAGGTGGTTCAATGATTGATGTCCGCCGTATCGACGCCAACAACAAGCCAGTGAATCTCGATGGAACGCACATTGTCTACTGGATGACGAGCGCTCGGCGCACACGATGGAATCATGCACTTGAACATGCCATTGGGTTAGCAAATGAACACAACGTCCCTCTCATCGTCGTCGAATGCCTTGCCCTCGGACACCGATGGGCAAACGATCGAATTCACACCTTCGTTTTGCAAGGGATGATCGACAACAGAAAATTGTTCGAATCAAGCCCAGTGACTTACATTCCATATGTCGAGACGAAAAAATCTCAGGCAGGAGGCCTCTTGCAATCGTTTGCAAAGGATGCTGTTGCGGTTGTCATCGACGACTATCCAACATACATGCCACGAGATGTTGCACAGAGAGCGAAGAAGCTTGCAACTTGCTCGGTTCAATCTGTCGACAGCAACGGTATTGTTCCAATGCGTGCTCCTGAACGATCGTTTTCAACGGCTCATTCTTTCCGACGCTACATCCATCAAAATATTCTCAATTTTATTGCAACGCCCCCGTTATCAAATCCACTCGAACAACTGCAAGACGTGGGAGATGGTGCTGAAATTGCCAATCAATGCTTCATCGATGCGAACGTTCCAATGACTCCATTGGAGTTTATATGGAGAGTATCAGAAGCATCCAGAGAAGGAAGAGAGGCGCTTTCTGCACTCGATATCGACCACGATGTTCCACCTGTCGACGACCAAAGAGGCGGCTCGGTGACAGCGCGAATTGAATTGAAAAAATTCATTGAACAACGCCTCGGCTCCTACCACCTCGATCGGAATCATCCTGAACGAAATGGAGGAAGCGGCCTCTCGCCATGGCTTCATTTCGGTCATCTTTCTTCATTTGAAATCGTCAATGAAGTGTTGAATTCAGAAGGCTGGAATCCGATGAAAATCACGCCTCCGCACAATGGTCGTCGATCTGGTTGGTGGGGAATGAGTGAAGGTGCTGAGGCGTTCCTCGACCAAGTCATTACCTGGCGTGAACTTGGCTTCATTTACTGCTATGAACATCCCGATCATACATCCTACCAGACGCTCCCAGAATGGGCAAAAAACACCCTTGAAGAGCATACAAATGATGAGCGGCCTTATGTTTACACCTTCGAGCAACTCGAAAACGGTGAAACGCATGATCCACTGTGGAATGCGGCACAATGGCAACTTCGTAAGGAAGGCATCATTCACAACTATCTGCGTATGCTTTGGGGCAAGAAGGTCCTGGAATGGTGCCCGGATCCAGAGACTGCATGCGATTGGCTGATTCGTCTCAACGATCGTTGGGCTCTTGACGGCCGAGATCCAAATTCATACACAGGAATCTTCTGGATTTTCGGCCGCTTCGATCGAGGTTGGTTTGAGCGAGAAGTCTTTGGAAAGGTCCGTTACATGACCTCCGCATCAACGCAACGTAAGTTCAAAACTGAGGATTATATACGAAAATACGCTGATTCCTAACACTAGGTGACGCGTATGCCGATTTTTGAACATTCAGCAACCTTTCCATTCTCTCGAGAAGCCGTTTGGAACTGGCATGCTCGACCGGGTGCAGTACGCCGAATTATGCCTGATTGGGAAGGCATTCGCCCTGTTGAAGTAGGTGGTATCACCGACGGTGCAATAACGGAATTCAGGATGAAAATAGGGATTGTTCCTCAACGCTGGGTTGCCAAACACCACAGTTACATTGAAGGCGAACAATTCTGTGATGATTCAGTGAAAGGGCCATTTGCTCGTTGGAATCATGTTCACAAATTTGTTGATGGTGGCGATCAAGAAATGACCATTGAAGATAAGGTCGATTGGAAACTCCCCTTCCACTTTTTCTCGAGAATCGGTGCGCCGATTATGGTTATGCCTCGTGTTCGAACGATGTTTAAACATCGAACCCGAAGAATTCTGGCTGATCTCACCCGACAAGAGATGTTCAAAGATCAACCTCGTCGTCGGATTCTCATCAGTGGTTCAACGGGTTTGATTGGAACTCAACTGGGCGCTTTCCTCGAAACAGATGGACATGACGTCCATCGACTCTTGCGTCCTTCAACGACCCTTCATGCTGATCAGAACCCAGACAAGATCGTTCGCTGGAACGACAAAACAGGAGAAATTCTCAAGGGTTCTCTGGAAGGATTTGATGTTGTCATCCATCTTGCTGGAGCAGGAATTGGAGACAAGCGATGGAGCAAGAAACGGAAGCATCTGATTGCACAAAGTCGCGCTGTTCCTACTGAGAACTTATCCAAGGCTCTTGCCGCACTTGATGCCCCACCAAGCCTCTTCATGTGTGCTTCAGCAGTCGGCTTTTATGACAACAGAGGAGACGAAGAATTGGATGAATCAAGTAGCATTGGAGATGGATTCTTAGCAACGATTTGCAAGCAGTGGGAAGATTCAACCACGGCTGCATCCGAAGCAGGAATCCGTACCATCCTTATGCGAACTGGAATCGTAACGACTGCTGCAGGGGGAATGCTCAAGCAAATTTTACCCATCGCTAAAATGGGTGCTCTCGGGCCCATTGGTGGTGGTCGACAATGGCAGTCTTGGATTTCCCTTGACGACCAAATCTATGCGATTCATTTTTTGATGAATCAAGAGGCTGCCCATGGAATTTACAACTTGACCGCTCCACAACCAGTGACGCAAAAGCAATTTGCGAGGACACTTGGAAAAGTCCTACGCCGACCTGCATTCGCTCCTGCACCTGGGTTCGTCATGAAAATCTTGTTCGGTGAAATGGGGAAATCGCTCATCCTCGATGGGCAAAAGGTTCATCCAAAGCGTTTGTTAGATTCGGGTTACAAATTTGAGCACGAATCCCTTGAACCAGCCCTTCGGGATGCTCTTGGTCGGTTCAACTAATCGTCGCTTTCTTCTTAACCGGCATGTATTATGGGCAAACATGCTCGGGCGCAGCATTGCAGTTGGCATGTTTGCCCTGATGCTGCTTTCTATGGTGCCATCGGTTCATGCTGACGACACGCAAGCGGCTTCAAATTTGCTTACAGATGGCGTTTCATCCAATGGGTATGTTTGCGATCCGGACGGATGTTCTCCAAACGATGGCACGGATTGGTGGCGAATATATGCATACAAAGGCGACATTGTCAGCATCACATTTTCTGGATCGATGAGTAATGCAGCATGGTGGTGTCCCGGCGATGGTTGGGAAGGCGACTATTCAATGCATGATGAGTCAGGTTCTCAAGTAGCTACGATGGGTCGAAGCGATGACAATCCTTCAGGAACGCTCTCGAAAACCATGGCTCAGGCAGGCTATGTGTATGTCAAAATTAAAGGAAAGGATTCGTGGTGTAATGATGGATTCGATTACACGCTTCTCGCATCGATTGACAAAACGGATCGAGACACCGATGAGGATGGCTTTGTCGACTCGGACGATGATTGCGATTTGATTGTTGGAACATCAACAAATGACCGTCAGGGATGTATCGATTCTGATTCAGATGGTTGGTCTGATACCGATTCGGGTTGGGATGTCCAGAACGGAGCTGATGCTTTTGAAAACGACGCAACTCAATGGCGGGATCGTGATTTTGATGGGTATGGTGACAACATTCTCGGCAATCAACCCGACCATTGTCCAGACAGCCGAGGGTACTCAACTTCTGACCGCTATGGCTGTATTGATTCCGATGGCGATTCGTATTCCGATGCTGATCCAGGAGGTCTCAACGGGCTTGAACCATGGTACGCGCATCCAAATGGGCTTGCTGATGCGTTCCCACTTGAGGTGACGCAGTGGCAAGACACGGATGGTGACGGTTACGGAGACAACTGGGATGACCCAATGTGGAATGAAACACATACAGAATGGGGTATCGGACAATGGCTGGAACTTGCTTACCAACCAGATGCATGCCCATTCATCCTCGGTCTATCCTTTGCTGACCGTTACGGTTGTCCAGATGCAGACGGGGATGCATGGTCAGATCCGGGCGAAAATTGGACGGCCGTTGATGGTGCTGATGCGTTCCCATTCGAACCAACACAATGGCGAGATCGAGACTATGATGGCTATGGGGATAACCAAACAGAAGGGGCAAAACTCATCGATGATTTCCCAGACAATCCAACACAATTCCGAGATACAGATGAAGATGGCTGGGGTGATAACCAGACCTATGGAGCCACTCAGATTGACGATTTCCCAATGATACCGAGCCAATATCGAGATACAGACGGTGATGGCTATGGTGATAATCTCAACGGATTTGAGGGCGATGTCTGTATGAATTCCAATGCTGAGGAGGTTGAGAGTGGATGGATTTCACGATTTGATCGTCTTGGTTGCCGTGATGTTGACAAGGATGGATATTCCGATCCAACAGATGATTGGATTGCCCATCCGCAAGGATTTGCGGATGCGTTCCCGAGCGATTCGTCGCAGTGGTACGATACCGATAACGATGGTTTTGGTGACAACATGGAATACTTCGATGGCCAAGCTTGGCGTCTTGCCTATCGTGGCGATGGTTGCAAAACGACCTACGGATTGTCCACCTTCGACCGTTGGGGCTGTCCCGATTCCGATGAAGATGGTTGGTCGGATCCAACACCTTACTGGCTTGCAAGCCCAGGTGGAACAGGCGATGCTTGGCCTGAAGATCCAACACAATGGCATGATCGTGATGGTGACGGGCGAGGTGACAACCCCTCTGGAACAACGGCTGACGTTTGCCCATCACAACCTGGAACCTCGGTTGGGCCAAGTTCTGGCGGTGACCGCTGGGGTTGTCCAGATACAGATGGTGATGGTTGGTCGAACCTTGGTGATGCATTCATTCACGAGCCAACGCAGTGGAGAGACTCCGATGGCGATGGTTATGGTGACGAAGTCGATGGAAACGAGGCTGATGCCTGCCCAACAATTCGAGGAACTTCAATTCTTGATCGACTGGGTTGCCGTGATACCGATGGTGATGGTTGGTCGGATCCTACTGACGGGTGGGATGCACATCCGTATGGCTCAGCCGATGCTTTCCCGACAGAAGCCTTGCAGTGGAAAGACTCTGATGGTGACGGTTTTGGGGATGTGCCGTTGGGTGCACTTCGAGATGATTGTCCTGAGCAATTTGGAACCTCAATTCGTGACCTGCAGGGTTGTGAAGACAACAATGGTGATGGTTGGTCGAACGAATACGGCGAATGGAATGCAGCTCTTGCGATTATGGGTGAAGACCCAGCAGCATCTTGGCTGACATACCTCATCGTTGGAATCTCATTCATCCTTGGTGCTTCTGCGGCATTGATTGTTCGAACCATGCGTTCTGAAGACGATAAATCGCTGACAGAAGATTTGTTGATTGGTGATGATTCATCAATGAATTCTGCTGTTGTACCTCATGCAAACGAGGTCGCCCTTCCCGACTTGGCTATTCCATTGCCACCGCCTCCTGGAGGTGAAAACGATGCGTAAGGTCGCGATTCTTCTCACCTTCTTGTTCCTGATGCCGTTGCTAAGTATTAGTCAAGTCAGTGCTGAGGCAGATATCGGACTTGAAGAAGCAGGAATTACCATGGTTGCATTGCGCAATGACACGCTTGATCTCAATCAGGATGGAGACATTGACGCTGTGCGGGTTGTTGTGATATTGAATTCAACAGCGGAATCGACGTTTGTTGACGTTCGTCTGATAGCAACGCACAACGATCGTGAAGTCATTGAATCAACAACGATTGAAATCGTTGGCCAGACAAATGCGAGCCTGACCTACGATGCATGGTCACGCGGTTCCCATGACCTCGCTCTAGGGTTCTATGACATGAACGGCGTTGAAATTTCTACGATTTCTTTGCCGAGTTATGAGATGGTTCCTGCGTTGCAAACTCCAATGATATCGCTCCAGTTCACTGGCCAGAACAATCTGCAAACGGGCTCAAATTGTGAAATCAATCGCTTGTTTATGGATGAAACCGGGCCACGATATGGAGCTCTTGGAACGCTTACCTTTACCGGTGCTCCGTTCATTGTGCTTGACAATGCTACGAGCATTGATTGTTCAACGTGGCCAGCAGGGCAGTATTCCCTAAGAGAAACGTACCGCAATGAACTTGGGCAAACCGCTGAAGCAACGCTGAACTTTACGATTGAGAACCGGCCAGCGCCATCTTTTGAATTGCTTGTTACTGGTGATGGCTTGACCACTGAACGCTCATGTTTGGTTGCGATTCAACCGACAAATTCCAATGAGGATTTTTCTCTGTACACGAAAGAATGGGATGTCTCAACAACATCAACAATCTCTGATGGAGCGGTGTACGATTGCTCATCGCTTCCAGCGGGCGTTCATCTTGTCGTCCTCAAGGTGACGAACATGGAGAACATTGCTAGTACCCAAGCGGTCAACATTGTTCGACTCCCGGCTGCCGAACTTACTCCTGAAGAGCAAGAAGCGCTGCCAACGCAATCCTTTGGTGATGAAACTTCAACTGAAGATGTGGGTTGGTACACGATCGGGGTTCTCGGCCTTATCGTTGCTATCATCGTTTTCGTTCTGCTTGTCCGCATGCGAGAGGATGATGAACTGCTGACCTTACCTGAACTTGGTCCAGCACCTCAAATTTTGAACGATGGATCGCCGGATCCACAAGGATTACCAACCGTTCTCGATGATGAGGGTCAATTATGGAGAAAGCACCCAGATGGTTCTCTCGATTGGTGGGATTCAGCCTACAACATTTGGCAACGTTGGTGAATCTATGGCAGACTGGATGGTGTACCTTCTCCTTGGGCTGGGAGGGGTTATTGCACTCCTTCTGCTCAACGGTGTTCGAATATGGTGGACGAGGGTTCGCCCACGTCAACCAAAATTACATGCAGATTGGGCGGCAGATTGTGAGCACATTACAAGCGCAGTGTTCAATGACTCAATAATCACATTTCGAAACGTTCGAGATTTTCATTGGCGAACCACACGAGACCGTGATGAGAAGTGGGCGGATGAAGTCAAGGTGGATTCAACCAAAGTCAAGCATATTTGGTTCGTCGTCGACCAATTTCACTCCTTCAGAGGAATGTCGCACACCTACCTTACCTTCGAATTCTTTGATGGAACATGTCTTTCATTTTCCTTTGAGACACGACGCCAACGTGGCAAGAAATATCATCCTTGGACAGGCTTGTGGCGTTCGTATGAGTTGTATCTCCTCGTCGGTTTTGAACGGGACGTGACACAACTTCGAACCCACGGCCGCAGCAATATTGTATCGATGTATCGTGTTGTAACACCTCCAGACAAGGAACGACAAATGATTGTCCAAATGGCTCATCGATTGAATCAACTCGCATCTCGTCCTGAATTCTATCATACGTTGTTCAAAACATGCAATACTTCCATTGTAAAGGCTGTCAATACTGTAACGCCAGGCCGAATACCGTTCTTATGGCGCAACTTCCTTCCGGGATATACGCCAAAAGCCGCATTAAAACTCAACTTGATTGAAGATTGGGGAGGGGTGGATGTGACCATGGAGCGGGCACGTATTGATCAACACGCAAAAACATGGGATGAGGAGAGCGATTACAGTGCATACATTCGAAAGGCATTGCCGCCTTCACCGTTCGATGAGCAATAGAAGGTGGCCTGTTTCGACTGAAGCAGTGATTGTTGATTCAGTTGCTTTGTTGGAAATTCCTCTTGTTCCGGTTGTCAATGTTTCAGATTGAAGAGCGTATTGACATCCTTTGAGGTGTACGCCTGTTACCGTTCCAAACGGTATCAGGCTCACGCTCTTATCGGGATTTGTGCGGATGTTCCTCGGTGTTGATGATACCCGAAAAGCCTCCCACCCATCGAGAATGATTGTTGCTAAACTATCGCATTCAAACAATGCTGAATAAGCAGCGAGATGATGATCGTATCTTCCGATTTCAACGCCAACAATGTATACACTTGAGTCAGGATAGGTTGTATGCACCCATTCCAATCCTTTGGAAATATCACTTCGTTCTTGATTGGGAGTTGCAACGATGTTGACCTGAGCGGCCTTGCATTGATTGAGAACCTCTTCATCGATGCTGTCGAAATCACCTAAAACGACATCAGGAAACCAACCGGATTGCGCAAGACGATTTGTAGCACCATCAAGAGCAACAACAGCTGCGTACTTCTCGATTTCATGTTCAAGATCAAATCCCTCAGGCCATGCTCCGTTTGCAACGACGAGAACCCTCTCCATGAGGTTGCCACCTCTTGGGCGTTCTTGACCTCATGGGTTCGTTTGAATGAGGTGAAAATGAATCGATTGCTGACAATGGTTTAGAACGTTGAGTGTTCTAACGAGTTCATGCGCGAGGAGCGGAGGCTTTGCAAATCGGTTCTATCGGCCGGGCTTGTTCTCCTCCTCCTCGTTCAACTGATGGCTCCATTGGGCTTGCAAGCGATGACTGAAGAACAGGTTCTTGCAGAACAAACGCTTCCAGATTTCACACTTCCAAGCAACATGGAACATGGACACGACTTAGCAGGGCAAACAATCGATTTGGAAGGCATGACTGAGTTATTGGTTCGTTCCGATTCATCCATTGATATGTGGATGAGTGATATTCTTGTTTCCGGCTCATCAAGCAATTTGAGCAATCCAAGTGTATACCTTGCAGAAAATGGCTCGAGTTATCTTTGTTGGATGAACGACTTGGGCGAAGTGCGAATGGGCGTGTATGCATCCGATGGTTCATTCTCAGATTCACTTATCGACACCGTCAACACCAGCAGTGGACTCATTGGATGTTCAGTCGTAGTTGATGAGTCCTATCGGCCACTTGCTCTCTTCGGTGATGGAGCCAATGTGAAAATGGCTCGTTTGGCTTTTGAAGGCCAAGTCTACACAACGGAGACGTGGTTGAAGCGTACAATCATCGAGAATCTCAATCCTGAAACCATCACACTTCGTTTGACGAACGATGGGAATGAGTTTGCAGTTGTTCGTACATCCACCGGTGAATTGTGGCAAGTGAACAACAGCGGATTGCGTTGGTATCACAGTCTCCTCGACATTGGCCCAGTAGGTAATGAAGTTGAGTTGAACATGGATGCGAATGGTGTTGCCAACATTGCGTACACTCGCTCTGGTGAAGCAGTTCGATTGCAGATTGATGGAGATCAACGAACGGAACAGATTCTCGCCCGAGATACAAACGTCCATTCAGCGATTGGACTTGATTTGGATTTGAACGGACTTGCTCAAGTCGCAACGACTTCATTTGATTCGAGCGAGACTGAACTTTCGATTTTCAAGAGTTTGGAAGATCAATCAACGGGCCGACTTTCGAGCGAAGCCTTGACCGTGTTTGAGCTCTATCCCGATGTTGAAGAGGGTCATGCTGCGTATGGGGACTTGAACGGAGATGGATTTGACGATGTTGTGTTTACGCAACCCAGCGCATCGGACAGCGGTTTGAACAACAATGGTCGCGTCAGTGTCTTGTTTGGTGGAAACGAGAGTTTCGACTCATCACCACCTGTAGTCCTCAGCGGTACACAAACATCGGGATTGTTTGGAAGCGGAATTGCCCTTGGAGAGTTCCTCGGAAACGGAATGACCCAAATGCTGCTCTCTTCACCTGGCTATGATAACACGAGTCGAGCGGACGAATTCAACCACGGGCGTCTTGCGTTGTACGAATGGAACCAAACGCAATTCGACCTTGTTTGGAGTACAATGGGGAACGACGAAGAAATGCTTGGTATGGACATCGCTCTCCTCGATGACATGAATGGTGATGGTACGCATGACATCGTTGCACTCCAAGGTAATTGGACCGATGGAAATTCGATTGGACGATTATCTGTCTTTGAAGGTGCATCGGAAGGGTTAGCATTCTCGCACAACATCACGGCGAGCACGAATGGGCCGTTCTTTGGACAATCGATGTCGAGCGGAGGCGATCTCAATGGCGACGGTTATGGCGACTTGGTCGTCTCAAATTCCGGAAATGAGGAATCACCAATTGGATTTTCTGCTATCGAAGTTTTCTACGGCTCTGCTGATGGAATTCCAGCAAGCTCAAACAAGAGCATCCAACGTTTGGCATCAGGACAATTGTTTGGAACCGTAGTGGAACTTATTGATGACATCAACAACGATGGAATGGATGAATTATTGGTTCAGGAATTCTCTCCTACTGGGGCACCAATGTTCAGCGGTACGGTTCACCTGTTCATGGGTAATACCACTGAAAATTTCTCTGAAAGCCCTGATTGGACAAGCCAAGGAGAGGGCAATGAACGTCTTGGCTGGATGTTTGCGCCAGCAGGTGACGTAAACGATGATGGATATGCTGACACCTTTATCGGTTCGGGATCGAGCTTCACACCTTCAGGTCAAATCAATCTCTATCTTGGTTCTGCTGACGGTTTTTCAGCAGTAGTGGAAACGATTCGAACAGGCAACCCATCCGATCATCTCGGGTTCATTACCTTGGGCGGCTTTGACTCAAATGCAGATGGTGCCATTGAATTTGTGTACTCGACCCGAAATTCCACTCGTGGAACCTCTTTTGGTATTGATATGGTTACTGTGAGTAAGCAAGATTTCGACACAAGTCAATTTACGTTCCAAGGTGAAATGTCTGGATTGAAATTGACAACATCAAATCGTGGGGAAACGGCAATGATGTTCTCTTTGAATACATCTTCGTCCCATTCGCTTGTTCATCTTGAACACGTTGACGACGGTTCACCGGGAGGCTCCTGGGTCACAGAAACACTCGCAACAGGCTCACAACCGTTCAAATTCCAATTCCATGTCTCTCCTTCGGGTCAGCCAACTTTGATTGTCCTCGACGATGCGATCGGATATACGCATCACTCCACAACATCATGGGCATCTCTTCACCAAGAGATACGCACCTTCAACGATTTTGGAACCTATCCTGCGTCTACAATCGATGCAAACGGTGACTTGCACATGGTCTATTCACACCCAACAATCGAAAAGATGTATTATTCCCATGAGACCGAATCAGGATGGGACTCAAGTGAGATTCTATCCAACTCAAATTTGACAGCAGCTCCGTCGTTATGGTTCGATGGAGCAGATATGCACATTCTCTATCGGGATTCAAATCTTGATCGTCTTGAACGAGTAATCAAAACCGGAAGCGGTTGGACAACCTCTACTGAACTTGGCTCGGGTCTCGCAGTTGGCCTTGAACACGTTGCACTACAACTCTCGACTGGAACCCGTATTGTTGCAACGACCGTCAACAATTCAAGCGTCCATCAACTGCAAATTCTTGATATCGAGAATGATGTTTCAACCACGCTCACCAACGTTACCGATGGCTCATCACAATTGGCCATGTGCATGGATTCAAGCAACACCGTAGTTCTCCTCAGCCTCGATTCAAGCGGTGTTCTCGTCACACACGAGCGAAATGCAACGACTGAGGTTTGGAGCAATGTTTCGATGCAACAACTCGGGGTCTCGAGTAGCAACGATCTCTCTTGTACGCAACACGGTTCCTCTCTCATCTTCGCCGTTCAATCCGCTACCGACGCTCTGTACGAACGTAGCAATTCAGGCAACTGGTCGAACTACGGGGGTCAAGTGCTAACTGAAACCGGCGGAACATGGAGCATTGTCTCAAACGGCCCCGGCGTTTTGTTGATGACAACCACGCCGACAACAAACACGTTACGGATCAACACACTCCACCTCGATGGGCGCAGCGAAGACCGTTCAAGTTGGTCATCGCATGAAATGAAGAATATCTTCACCAATGCAAATTTCTCCTCATCTGTTGATTCGAACGGTACAATCGTCGCTGGTTATTATGATTCACTTGACCTTGATGTTGAGATGTTGCGTTTCTATGCGGATACAGATCGAGACCTCATCTTTGACCGCATCGATGAGATGCCGAACATCGGTGAACAATGGGAAGATGCTGATATGGATGGATTTGGTGATAACCCAACAGGTCCACTTTCCGATGATTGTCCAGCAACTTCAGGAATTTCCTACTTCTTTGTCCAAGGTTGTGATGATTACGAACACGATGGATTTGCAGATAGTATCGATTCGTGTGACACCAGCAAAGGACGTTCTGTGTTCGACAGATACGGATGTCCAGATTACGATGAGGATGGATGGTCGAACAACGATGGTACTTGGGCGAAAGGAGACCGTTTCCAACAGAATTGGAAGCAAGCCAAGGATACGGATGGGGATGGTGTTGGGGACAATTACGGTATTGATTGTTGTGATGCCATCTTTGGATTGTCAGGAACAGTAGAATCCAGTCCTGGTGATAAGTTTCCATACAATCCACGTCAATACAAGGACTTCGATGGTGATGGATTTGGAGATAATGAGTCCGATACACTGACCGGAGATTTCTGCCCGTGGGACTATGGAACCTCGTATCGAGACCGCAACGGTTGCCCTGATTCTGACGGCGATGGTGCAAGCGATGCGAACAGCATTGGAGGGCTTAACTGGGGTATTGCCCAAGGTGCAGACAAGTGGCCAGATGACCCAACGCAGTGGGCAGATACCGACGGTGACGGGTACGGTGACAATGGCACCATCGGGGCGACCAACCCTGATTTCTTCCCATTCAATTATGCTGCCGCAGAGGATAATGACAGTGATGGTTACCCAGATCGATGGACTGCTCTGTGGAATGAGGCGAACATTACAGGGGATGATGATGGGGACGACGTCATAAATTCCGAGGATTACTGCGGCGACTCGAATTTATCTGGTTCAATCAATCAGTTTGGATGCAACACAAACGTTACTCTGCGCAATCAATCGAGCGATAATCCCGTAGCCTACAATGGTGGCTTGGAATTGGATGGTTGCCCCGGGGTGTACGGTACATCGGTCAACCCAACTCCTGGCTGTCCTGACAGCGATGACGATGGTTGGGCCAATACGGATGATGATTTCCCACTTGACCCAACCCAATTCCTTGACTTCGATGGAGATGGATTTGGTGACAATGCTACAGGAAACAACGCGGATCAGTGTCCATTCCAGTTCGGAGTTGCTGACGGTACGGATGGTGTTGGTTGTCCTTTGGTCAACACCGATGATGGCGACGGTGATGGCGTCTATGATGACGTCGACTCGTGTCCAGGAACATCCGTGTTTGAAACGGTCGATGCCAACGGTTGCGCTGACTCACAGCTTGATGATGATTCGGATGGTGTCTCAAACGCCAACGATGTCTGTCCAGAAACAAGCACAGGCTCAACGGTAGACTCGGACGGTTGCAGTGATGAGCAACTCGTGCAAGACAGCGACAACGATGGTATCTATGACACCGATGACCTTTGCCCTGATTCAACCTTGATTGTAGATTCCAACGGGTGCGACGAAAACCAACGTGATTCGGATGGCGATGGTGTCGTGGATGGTGCCCCGGATTTGTGTCCTGATACTCAGCCTGGATTCCCAGTCGATTCAACAGGGTGCGTCGATGAAGATGCTCTCGATCAAGATCTTGATGGTGACGGCTATCTTGGTGATTACACGTTTGACATCGACGAGGATACTGGACTGCGAATCAACGAAGTTGGTGATGCTTTCCCCCTTGATGGAACGCAGTGGGCTGACCAAGATGGTGATGGGTTTGGTGATAATCCACTCGGAAATAATGCCGATTTCTGTCCAACAGAGAACGGTACTTCCTATCTCGATACGCTCGAAATCGGCTGTGAAGATGATGGCGACGGTTGGGCAGATAATTGGGGTCGAGACAAGTTCCCTGGCGATCCTACACAGTGGGATGATTCGGATGGTGATGGGTATGGTGACAATTGGGGTAATCCTGCATGGAATGCTTCAAGAGAATCGGACTGGCCAGGTGTGTTTGTCGAAGATGCAACATCGCCGGACAAGTGTCCTGAATCTCCAACAACAAATGTAGATGATGAAGGCTGTTCGAAGAGCGAAAGAGATACCGATCAGGACGGTGTCAACGATTTGCTTGACAATTGTCCTGAAGAGCCCAAAGGCCCTGATGGATATGACGATGGTTGTCCGCTTCCAAAGTCAGAAACCGATGATGAAGGAACGATGATTCTCGGCATGACCATGCCGGTCTTCGGCGGTGTCCTTGCAGGTGCAATTGTTGTTCTTCTTCTCCTTACCGTTCTGATTGGTCGAATTCGAAATCGTGGTTATGACTTTGATGATGACGACGATGAAGATGACTTCTTCGATGACGATGACGACGATGAAGATGACTTCTTCTCTTCGTACCAGAGCAAACCAATGCCAAGTCGGTCAACGCCTGCTGCCCGTAGTCCACCATCTTCGGGAGGTCCTTCTGGAGGGCCACCGCCTTCAAGAGGTCCATCCGGGCCAAAACGAGGTCCACCGGGTGGCTCAACAACTCCATCGGGTCCTTCAGGACGTGGGCCACCCGGAGGTGCGAAACCTTCGTCTTCACCTGCGCGTCGAACGCCAGTCACTCAATCACATGTAACCGACCAAGTGGAAGATGCGGCACCACAGAAGAAGGTTCGAAAGGCACGTATTGAGGTTGACATGTCCCTTTTCGAAGATTGGCAAGCCGACGATCGTGATGCAGCCGTTGAATGGGTTGTTGGGGAACTTGGTGAAGGTGAACAAGAACGTACGCTTCTGATGCAATTGCAAGGAACAGGTTGGTCTGCCGAACAATCCAGAGCGATTTACGATATGGCTCGAAACCAACAATAGAAGATGATAACAGCAACCTCAAAAACAACACTCGATTGGCAGAGATAGGAGGAAGAGGGATGTCTGACGGAGTACCTGATGGAGCCTCACTTCCAGAAGGAATCGAAGTTGATGATGCTGCGGCATACTTCGGTGTGACCGATTCATCAGATGTTCTTCAACAAATGATGTCAATGGACTCAAAACAGGCGCTTTCAAAGGCACTTGAGCACTTGTCAGATATCATTCTTCGACCAGGTGAATTCGACTTTGAGGCTGCAAGTGAACGTTTGCAGTGTGAAGGTGGTGAAATTTACTTCCTGATATTTGGTCATCTCAACCTTATGGCACTACCTGATCCGTTGCTTCAATTTGCTGGACAGGCAGACTCTACAGGATCCGTACATACAGCACATCCGCTTGCAACTACCGATGTTGTTCAAGCGCTAACTCCATTGTTTGACCCGATGCAGTTCCTCAAGATTCTCGCTATTGCATATGCAACTGGAGGAACAAGTGAGGTCGAACGCTACCTTCAATCAATTGAATCCATTATGGCAAGCCCGTCAGACAATGTTGAGAAAATGCAAACCATGGCTGAGGAACTCAACAATTCACTCGATCTTGCAGGGCATGCTCTCCCTATGCCATTGTTTGCTAGCGACCAAGCTCAACCCGCCGAAATCGAAATCGGTGCAGTCATTGAACGAAAAGAACCTGAACCGGCACCAGTGATTGAAACACCAGAACCTACACCAACACCAGTTGTTGAAGCACCAGAACCAGTGGAAACCTCAGTTCCTCTGACAACCGATTCTGTACCCCTCCCATCCAATTCAGTCCCTCTTCCATCCACTGGTTCCGTCCCGCTACCAACCCAAGAAGAACCCGTCGAAGAGACTGGATTCAAGAATGAGGTCGAGGTGGATTATGCTGCTCAAGATGCCTTTGCCGGTGCTTTTGGCTCACAACTCGTTCCAGAACCGGAGGTGGTTCCTGAACCAGTTGAAGGAGTTCCATCAGAACCTGAACCTGTTGAAGCACCACTCGAGGAGGTCGTTTCTGAACCCGAACCCGTTGTTGAACAGGAACCTGAAGAAGAATGGGTCAGTGACGCAGAGCGATTCATCGCCGCAGATGTTGATGATTCAGGTAGCCTTTCTGTCGAAGAACTCGCTGTCGCAGCGAACGTGACAATCCAGGAAGCAGAGGAATTGCACAGTGCAGCCGATACGGATGGCGACGGAGAAGTCTCTCTCTCAGAATTTGTTTCGTCTGAAGCGGCACAAAAGATGTCTTCCTTGCCTCGTCCAGTTGCTCCAGTTCGCAAGCCGATTCAGTCCCAACAACAACCTCAACAGCAGCCCCAACAACAACCTCAACAGCAGCCCCAACAATCAGTACGGCAACAACCAACCTCTCCTGGCGTTGCGGCTCCTCAGATGGGTTGGCAACAGCCTCTACCACAGCAACCGATGCAACAACCCATGCAGCAACCAATGATGCCGCAACAACCAACAATGAATATCCAACCAACAATACGTTCTGGTATTCACTGTCGTGGATGCGGGATTGGATTGGATCCCAATTGGCGATTCTGTCCGGTTTGTGGAAACATGAACATGAGTGCTCATCGCTAATTTTCATCGGCCATGAATTCACCTGCCTCAGTAAGGCAAGAGTCATCAAGCCATACGCTTGGTTCTGCCAGAACACCTGAAACGTGAATGCCTGCATTTGAACTCCCACCAAGCCGTGAATTGTCCCCAATAGAGAAGTAACAACTTCCCATTCGTTTCTCATCTTCGAGAACGTTACCGACAAGTCGAGCACTTGGATTCATACCAAAACCGAATTCTGCAACTGTCCAGACACTCTCACGATCTTTCGCCTTGAGTTTCTTGGCGACCTCGCCATAGGATTGACGAATCGTCGCTGCAAGACTTCCACCTTTGACATCAACAACGGTTCCATCTTCGACAATCAATTCAACAGGCTCCTCAATGAGAGTGGAATCCCATGAACCATCAATGACGATGGTTCCATTCATCGTCCCCTCTTTTGGAAGAATAAACACCTTGCCTGCAGGAAGATTTGTCAACATTCTCGGCCGATTGCAAATACCGTTATCATCAAGTTTCCAATCGCGCCAATTCACTTCAAACGTCACATCAGTACCAGATTCGGATTTCACGTTGATGATTCGTCGCCGACGAAGGAAATTCGCAATGTTTGAGATTCGACGTTTGACATCTTGGAAGTCTGCTGTCATTCCTCCTTCGGTATACAATTCGAATGTCATGCCTGGCATTGTTGCTATTCGGGCTCCATCTTTCAGGGCTTGACGTGCAGCTCTTGTGTGAGTTAGCGAATACTTTGTAGCAGCAATAACGACTTGTTGTTGACGCATCAACGCCGCAACGGGTGAAGGAGGCTCCTCTCCATGGTGACGAGATTTTGGCATGACGATGAGCAAAACACGATCTGAACGTTTCTGTGTTGCTATGTGCAATGATTGTCCAATTTCAGCAGTGGTTGGATCGCAGACGATGAGAACGTTCTCTCCACGCCGGATGTCCATACAGATTTGGACAACCATATCTGAAATCGCATGAAGGCGTTCCTCATCGTTTGTCGGTTCAGTGAGGCGTTCCATTGTTTGAGAATTTTCGAAGGGTTCCGAATCGAGGAGTGCATTGATGTCTTCGTCCACCTCGCTGACATTGACCTCACCATCCTTGTCTTTTCGACGGAATGGATGGACCATGTTTACCCATACACTCATGGATATTGAATGTGTGGATAAATTCAAGCAAAAAGTACCATACGAGTCTTGATGAAGAACCAATGTCGAGGCTAAGGCATGAGCGACAAGGCAGTGTTCCTCAACAGAGTACAAGACATTCACCGAATAGGCAGCATCCAGGGGCATTTGGGGTGGGATCAGGAAACCTTGATGCCTGAAAAGGGTGCAAAGTCAAGAGGTGAAATCATGGCTTGGCTTGCAGCTTTAGCTCATGAAAAAGTCACAGATTCGGAAATGGGAGCATTGCTTGACCGACTCGAAGGAAGGAACGACCTCGACGAGAGCGAGCAAGCCAATGTAAGGGAATTCAGGAAGCGCTACGACAAAGCAACAAAACTCTCAGCTGAGTTTGTTTCGACCTTTGCACAAGCTCGAAGTAAAGCACTTGTCGCATGGCAAAAAGCTCGAAAGGATGCTGATTTTACTGCGTTTTTACCACATTTGCAGACACTTGTTGATCTAACTCGCCAGAAGATCGATGCTTATGGCTATGAGAGCACCCCTTATGATGCACTCCTCGATGAATACGAATCGGGTATGACTGTAGAAGATTACGATCCATTGTTTGAAGGCCTACGTGATCGTCTTGTCCCACTGCTCAAGCGTATCCTAGAGGCCAAGAAAACCAATCCAGATCCAACCTTGCCTGAAGGTTTGACCTTCCCTGTTGACAAGCAAGAAACCTTCTGTACAAAAGTAAGTCAGCGCATGGGTTTCGATTTTGCCGCAGGTCGAATGGATGCATCAACACATCCATTCTCAGCGGGTATATGGCCGGGCGATACTCGCTTTACGACCCGTTATGATGAACTCGATCCCTTTTCTTGTCTGTACGCTGTAATGCATGAAACAGGTCATGCGCTCTATGAACAAGGTTTAGACGAGAACCACCGTTTCACTCCTCGAGGTGATGCAGTATCTCTTGGAGTGCATGAGTCGCAATCGAGACTCTGGGAGAATCAAATTGGTCGAACGCCAGAATTCTGGAATGTCGTTATGGCTGATTTCAAGGAATCGTTCCCAGACGCTCCGTCATGGGATTCGACAACGCTGAACCGAATCGCAAACGCCGTTGAACCTGGCTTTATTCGGGTTGAGGCAGACGAAGTGACGTACAACCTTCACGTTATGCTGCGTTACGAGATCGAAAAGAAAATCTTCAATGAAGATTATCCGCTGGAACAACTCCCAACATTGTGGAATTCAATGATTTCTGATTGGTTTGGGTTAACTGTTCCATCCGATGACTTGGGTTGCCTGCAGGATATTCATTGGTCAATGGCAGCGTTTGGCTACTTCCCAACCTATACACTAGGAAACCTGTATGCGGCGCAATTATTGGAAGCAATGGGTGAAGATTTAGGTTCAATTCAAGAATCAATCTCTTCAGGCGATTGGTCTTCGATGCTCAACTGGCTGCGTGAACGAGTGCACAAGCGAGGAAGTGCATTGTTGCCAGCAGATCTTATTGAAGAAGCAACAGGTTCCCCACCTTCAAGTGAACCTTTCCTTCGATACGTCGAAGAAAAGTACGGAGCAATTTACTCACTCTGATTCTTCGGAAGAATCATCGCCACTTGACGAACCAACAAGTCGGTTAATGCGCTCTGTTAATTCCATGATTGCGTCACTCAGGTCGTTGCTTCGATCGTCTTCATGATCGGTTCCAAAGGTCGTTCCAAGCAATGTAATCATTGCTCCAGAAAGCATCATAACGGCTGGCCAGTAGATGTCCTCTGCCACCATTCCATCGGTTGCAATCATGCCACCCCAGATCGCACCCGAGATGAAAATGATTAATCCAATCATCATTTGTTGGTATCCTTTTCCTAATTGTTCTTCCATACTGCTCATGTTTCCCAGTGGGAAATTCTTCTTCGAGTATATAAGTGAGGTCGTCAATTTATCTTAGATGAACTAATTCCAAGGGGTCATGAGCAGTGGCGAACCGGTTTCACCTTCTGCTACCAAAATGGTTCCTTTTGGTCCAGTTGATTCATTTCGTTCGAACACTGGAACACCACCTACAACAGTCAGTGTTGGCCAACCTACGAGTTTCTTTCCATGGAAAGGGCTCCAGCCAACGGTCGTCCATGTGTTTGCATCATCGACTGTGCGTTCCGTGGTCATGTCGACAAGGGTAATATCTCCATCGTATCCTTCTTCAAGACGTCCTTTTCCAATCATACCATAACATTCTGCAACATTGGAAGACATCCATTTGACAACCTGCTCAATGGTACACGCTCCTTTGGAGGCATGCGTTAACATCACAGGAAGTGAGGTTTCAACACCCGGCATTCCACTCGGTGCTGCTGGGAATCCCTTTTCCTTCGAATCAAGCGTATGAGGGGCATGATCTGTTGCAATGCAAGTGATGGTATCATCGTGAAGACGATTCCAGAGCGTCTGCTTGTCCTTTTGATAACGAATTGGAGGATTCATCTTTAATCGAGTTCCGAGTCGTTCAACATCTCGTTCATCGTACGTCAAGTGTTGAGGCAATGCTTCCGTCGTGATGTGTGCCTCGTTTTCTCGGCCGTGCAGGGAAGTAATTCCGTTTAACCAATCGGCCTCAATTCCTGATGTGAGGTGAAGGATATGCAGACGATGTCCAGTAGTTTGCGCATAAGCGACTGCTCGTTTTGTTGCAATCAAGGCTGTTTCATCATCACGCCATTCAGCATGTGCAGCCATATCGGTTCGACCATCAATCATCTTCTTTCGCTCAATCATTCGAGTTTCATCTTCTGCATGAACGGCGATAAGGCCAGCAGTATTGGTAAAGATCTCGTGCAAAGCATCGGAATCGTTGACAAGCAAATCGCCTGTTGACGAACCCATGAAGATCTTGATACCACAAATGCCTGGAATAGCGATTGGTGATTCAGGTGTACCTACAGCTTTCACCAACTCCTCGACATTACTTTCAGTTGCACCAATGAAGAACCCAAAGTTTGTCACACAACGTCGAATTCCTGTTGCTATTTTCTCATACATCGATTGAAGCGTTGTTTGGCTTGGAACATTGTTCGGCATGTCGAGGAAGGACGTAACACCACCACTTGCCGCAGCGCATGAGCCAGAGTAGAGATCTTCTTTCTCAGGTTGCCCTGGGTCACGAAAGTGAACTTGAGGGTCAATGATTCCCGGGAGAAGATGGAGCCCTGTTGCGTCGATTGTTTTCACACCTTCGACCTGAAGGCCTCCACCTGGGAGAACGGTTGCTATCAATCCATTTTCAATGAGCAAATCACCAACAACAGTCGTGTCAGGGAGAACCATGGTAGCATTTTGAATCAGCAGGTTTGACATCTTCAATCAGACATTGCTGGGAAAACAAGTCAATGAATGCTCTTATCGACGGCTTGCTTTTTTTGGACGAAACGCATTGCAGATTTCATCGTTACAATCAATGTATGGCCCACCGATTAAATCCACACAGTATGGAACTGCTTTCCAAATTTCATCAATGGTTTCTCGAATTGATTTTGGTCGCCCTGGAAGATTGAAAATGAGACAAGAGCCTCGAATCCCAGCGGTTTGTCGAGACAAAATGGCTGTCGGGGTGTATTGCAGTGAAATGGCTCTCATATGTTCTCCAAAGCCAGGCATGATTCGTTCGACAACCCGTTCCGTTGCTTCAGGTGTAACATCGCGTACTGCAGGGCCAGTTCCGCCCGTGGTAACGATGACATGACATCCCACATCATCTGCCAACTCAATCATCGCCGATTCAATCAAAGCCTTGGTGTCAGGTATGCATCGATAATGCACTTCCAGAGGAGATTTCGTAGCTTCGCTGAGAAATTGGAGAATCGCTGGACCCCCTTCATCGAGATATTCATTCGATGAAGCACGATCGGATGCAACCAAAATACCGATTTTTGCTTCCTCTCCAACCGAATCATCATGTCCTTCGATAAAGGTTAGAGCGTCCATAAAAAGACCTCATGAGCCATACTTTTCTTTGATATCGTTGTGGAAGTTGTCCAGAAGCGTGTCTTCGAACAATTCCGTTTGGCGACGAATCTTGGTCGAACGAATGTGAAGGATTGCGCCGAGGATGAAGACAATGATCATGATTGGAATGACTGCTTCAAGTTTGTACTTGTGCATGATCTTGATAATGCCTTCAGCGGTATATGCCCAAGTGATCGAAGCAATGAATCCTCCAATCATCGTAGCGAGAAGAACACGCATGAATTTCATTCGGGACAGGAGCCCAAGCATGGCACCCACCAAAACACCAGAAGCCATGAACGGAATCCACACGAAGACGATGAGACCCCAGAATCCCCATTTGTTGATCATTTCACGTTTCTCATTTGCAGTATACTCGACTGTTGAGAGAATGTCCCCGAGTAATTTTGTTTGCAACATTCGGCCTCCAAAACCGTCCTGTCGTGCAACAGCCGCAATTCGCTCGTCTTTGTCGTCCTTGCGTTCAACGCGTCCAGCACCGGAGCGGTCAGCAAGGGTCGAGACCTGGTTGCGTGCCTTGACAATCAATTCCTGAGATGTAAGAATGTCTTGGTTTCGCTCAGAGATGTACTTTCTCAATTCATCTTCAACTTCGGAAGCTTGTCGCTTAAATCGGAAGAAGGCAAGACGTGTCGTTGGTTTGAAGATAATGGATACAAACACAATACGATCATCGCTTGTGATGACAGCATTTTGCAACTCAAGTGTCTTGTCACGAACGAAGTAAAGATCGAGTGAATCCCGAACTTCGTCTTCTATTCGTGAAAGCGAATGGAGTTCCTCGAAGAACGATGTGTAGTTTTCAGGAGGGAGTTCATCGTCTCGGTCACCAACGCCAACACCAACGCCAGAATCGAAATCGATTGCCTGTCCTGAGCCAATGGTTCGAACGGTGAGTTGGACGGGTTTGAAGACACGGAACAATGCAAATTCGTCGAGGACATCTTTCAGAATTTCGTCACGTATACTCTTGCTATCTGTCAGTGTATTCTCCGTGTTCTTGTATGGAACCATGATGTCAATGGAGAGTTCTCTCGGTTCCACCTTCGCAAGATCGTGGTCGACTTCAATACCGAGACGACGTTCGCATCGAGTGATGATATCGTCCACCAATCGAATAATGTGGTTCCGTGAGAGGATGTCGTCTGCCTCCTGATGATAGACTTTGTACATCAGCGGATAAGCAATCAGCAATGAAAAGACGGAAAGAGAAAGGGAGTTGAAGGCCATCCACCAAGCAGGGATTCCTGCAGCCCCACCAGCAAGCATGGCGGTTTCTCTTCCACCTCCAAGTTCAGCAACGAGGAGAATGTATCCCCAGTTCCCCAGTTCTTGAATGGACCAGCACGAGCGAGCACCCGAATCTGTAATTCGGACTTCACGATGTTCTTCGCCTCCAATGAAGGGGATAATGCCGCCTTTTGTTCCAATCTCGAGTTCAAATTCGAGTGTCTTCGTCAACGCTTCTGTAATATTTGTGTTGTTCGATGCATCGTCTGTATTGTTGTAAAGTGAAACGGACAACGTAACTTCATAATCGCCTTCGCTTAATGTACTGTAGTCTGCCATTGCATGAACTCGATTGACTTCATCATTGAGTCGACGCTCAACTTCGGTTGAAGGGGAATTTTCGGTTGCATCTTTGCTTTGGATATTGTATTCAAGGACTGCAACACCAGCAGGAAGATTGTAAGCATTCAACGAAAATTGCTCAGCATCTTCATTTGGGAAGATGAGAATCCAAGGTTCATCATCGATTTCGATGCATTCATCTCCAATGTCAAGAAATGTCGTTGAGGCCGAATGATCGAGTGAAGTGGATTGACCGAGGAGTCCTGAAGACATTGAAAGGATAAGTGCACCATAGATCATTCCGTAAGCAATCCCCATCAGCAAGACCGGATTTTCCTTCTTTACGAACATGCTCCGATGGTCGCCATCGGTTCGCCGTCTTCGGATTTCATTCAATTCTTTGAGCAAAGGGTCGCTCTTCGAATCGGTTTCGACCTGCTCCTTTGGCAGTTCATCCCCACTCACAGCCTCCCCCATGTGGCCTCTACATGCACGGTAGCAAATGAACCCATTGCTATGCATGTGGTGGGTTAGGCCGGACTTGAACCGGCGACCTCGGCATCTTCAGTGCCGCGCTCTCCCAACTAAGCTACCAACCCTTGCGTCCCTGCGACAACACGCAAGATTTCAAGCCTTCGTTGATTATGCTTGACCGTGGAGAATGGATTTTTGCATCTCAAAGAGGGATGCAAACCCAATCTCAGCCATGTCGAGAAGTGCATCCAGTTCTTCGCGCTGGTATGTCGATTCTTCACCAGTGCCCTGTACTTCGACAAAAGCACCGCTGCTTACCTTGACAACGTTCATGTCAACATCTGCATTTGAATCGAGAATGTAATCGAGATCAAGATAGGACTGACCGTCAATCAATCCAACGGAAATTGCAGCCACATCGTGGGGCATGACTCGCATTTCGTGAGCCAGTTGTTCTTGGTCAGAGAGAACCGGAGCACTCCAACCCGATCGTCGTTGTTCCTCTGTCGGCCTCATGTTCTTAGGTAAACAGACTCCCGCAGCGATGAGTCGTCGGACACCAAGCCGAAGGGCAAGATTCGCAGCGGTGATGGACGCACAGCGCGTCCCACCATCGGCGTTGAGAATATCGCAGTCAACATTCAGTGCGATTGGGCCGAGCTCCTCAAGATCAACAGCAGCGCGAAGAGAGCGAGCAACGAGGCGCTCAATTTCTTGAGTACGACCCTTCGCACCTCGACGTTCTCTACGGAATCGGGAATCTGTAGAACCAGGGAGAAGTGAATATTCAGCATGAACCCAGCCCTTTGTCGAATCACGGGGGAACCATCCAGGGAGTCGTGCCTCTTTTGTGCAACATGCCAGAACCACGGTTTCACCTTGTCGATAAAGAATGGAAGCGAGTGCATTGCTGGTAAAATCGATTTCAACCTCAACGGCTCGCATTTCATCAGCATTTCGAGATGTTGTCAGTTCTGTCTTGAATTTGGCCATGATGTTCGCAAGAGGTCGAGTTCATCAACTCTTTTGTTTGGTTGAAATCACGCCATGCGTATGTTCAAGAGGCTGTTGGCAATGCGGACAATATGGCAAATCACAAGGCAGTCATCTGCGGTGTTGCGCGAACACCCATTGGTCGATTTATGGGCTCCCTTTCATCGCTAACAGCCGTTGACCTCGGGATTCTGGCTGTGAAAGAATTGTGCCAGCGGGTCGGCCTTGAACCATCATCTGGAATGGTTGATGAGGTTCTGATGGGTCAAGTCTTGCAGGCCGGTGTAGGGCAAGCTCCTGCTCGTCAAGTTGCTCTTGGTGCAGGATTGCCGGTGACAACATCGTGTGTAACCATCAACATGGTTTGTGGATCTTCACTCCGAGCGGTGATGCAAGCCGCCACGAGTATACGCCTCGGTGAGCACAACGTCGTCATCGCAGGCGGTATGGAAAGTATGTCCAATGCTCCACAATTGTTGATGGGGCAACGAAACGGCAAGAAGATGGGCGATTCGAAACTCATCGATTCAATGATTCACGACGGACTTTGGGATGTTTACAACAACATGCACATGGGCAACACGGGCGAAGTCGTTGCAAAGGAATGTTCAATCGGTCGTCAACAAGCAGATGAATTCGCAGCGCAAAGTCATCATAAGGCTGCGAAAGCATGGGCTGAAGGTTGGTTCGATTGGGAAACGTTCCCTCTTTCAATTCCTCAAAGGCGAGGCGATCCACTTGTCTTCGATCGAGATGAAGGAGTGCGTTCAGAAACCACTGCAGAAAGCCTCTCCAACCTTCGCACAGTCTTCGATCAAGACGGAATTGTGACAGCTGGAAACGCTAGTACGCTCAACGATGGTGCAAGCGCCGTTCTCGTTACAAGTGAGGCTTTTGCCAACGAACAGGGCTGGGAGATTCTTGCTACCATCGAAGATTATTGCACGGCAGGAGTCGAACCAGAGCGAGTAATGAGCGCCCCAATTCCAGCGGTCAAGCATCTCCTTGAGCGAAACAACCTCGACGTGTTAGATGTTGATATCTACGAACACAATGAGGCTTTTGCATCCGCTTCATGTGCTGTGGCACAGGAGGTTGGAATTCCTCATGACCGCTTCAATCTTCATGGAGGTGCAGTCAGCCTTGGCCACCCGCTTGGTTCGAGCGGTTCCAGATGTTTGATCACCATGCTTGGCGTTATGCGGCGCCTCAATGCGAAATCTGGAATTGTTACACTGTGCCTTGGTGGCGGTAACGCCGTTGCAATGTACATCCGCCGATGAAGAGAGATTACTCTTCTTCTGTCGACTGAAACGGAGTGAAGATTCCTGTATCCTCTATGATATCGGATGCGCCAGGTAATACTGAGAGAACATCATCGGTTCGTAGACCGGTTGCTTTGTAGATTCGATTCGCAAGTTGTTCCTTTTTGGTCGGACCAGGTGATAAAATCGCATAGCGTTCACATCGCTGTTTGATCGATGATACCGTTCCGCTCATGAGCAAAGGAACACCATTGATGGCGACCAAACCAATCCCCAATTGTACATCCAAATCCTTGAACCATTGGCGCTGACCTCGAACAATGAATGCACCTTTTCCGACGTACTCGCCTGTCTGAGCGGACTTTGAGACTTGAGCCGGTTTAACCGCAAACACGGTTCCATGTGCTCCTCCACCGTTCCAAGCACGACTCCAACAGAGGGCGAGTGTTGCCGCTTCCTCCAATTTTTCATCCGTGATGCGCTCATCACCAAGCTTGTCGACGAGTTTGTACGACGGCACACCAGGGGGAAGTTGTCCATAGGGTTCTTCAACGATGGCAAAACCTTGGGAAGCTCGAAGACTACAACTTGGAGCGCCATGAATATCAGCGTGGAGGTACATATCGCCTCCTGATAGATGCTTCTTGACAATTGAGTCATTTCCTTTTGCATCCCGTCCACCCACAAGGAGATGACCTCCAGAGATCATACTCCATCGATGTTGTTCAAACCACAGTCGTTTCGAGCGACGAACGGTTTGCATGCGCCCACTGGCTTTTTGTCTCGCCTCTTTTTTCTGAGCACGCTTGAAGGCAGTTTTCGTATCTTCAAGTGCAGTGGTTGCTCCAACAGTCTTGTCTTTCTGTTTCCGTGCAATTTCAAAGTAGCGCTGTGCGTTTTGGTGGACAGAATCATCAAGATGCAAGGTGAAGGCTTGGCCTGGTTGACCTTCATCATTCGGAAGTCGAACCATCATCGTACGGTCGGCAGCATTCCCTGAGTCAACCCACGGATTTTCTTTCAATCCTTTCAAAACTGGCTTCCATCCTTGTTTTTCAACAGCCTCACGTGCTTGTTTCAGAATGGTATCAACATGCGTCCAATGCTCTTGAATGGCGTGACCAATGGCTTGCTGCTTCTCGATTTTCTTAGAAAACCTTTCGAGTGCTTGTTCCTGCTGTTTCATGCGTCGTTCCAATTTCTCGACTTCTGTAGAATGGCCACGACCAGGGGCTGCGGCATCCAATTTCTCTTGTTCCCGACGCGCAAGTGCATTGGCATCATGATGCCCCTTCCAAGCATCGATTGCAGTGCAGAGGCTTGAACATGAATAGGTCATTTTCCCGCTATGAGATGGAAGGAGAAGAGGTGTTGCTTCCGTTGCAGTCTCTCGAATAGCCGTACTAGCAGCAGCATCGAGTGTTTCCATCGCAGCAATGGCTTGCAGTGAGTTTTCATCATGTTCAGGACTCGGTTTGAGAATGAGATGTCCAATTTGACTTGAATGAAGTTGACCTAGGAAATGATTGAGTGAGTTGAGAACGACCGAAGGATCAGCATCCGTTGTAGGGCTGTTTGGTTCAAGATTCGCATGCTCACAAACAGCATTTGCATAGATTCCACCAAGGTTGATTTTTCCACCCAAGGTTGAGACAAGATCTCGATCGGACTCCTCAAAGGCCTCCCTTAGTGAATCAAGGGTCAATTCATGAGGATCAATCGCAGCCGGTGGAGGGATGTACATTTCTCCCTTCTTGATGGTTCGACCAGAATAGCTCGCATGCGTGAGGGGTTGAATGATGACATCGTTTTCATCCATCAAAATGACGTTTCCGTTACGAAACAATTCAACGCTCAAGGAGCGTTGACCATTTTTTGTATCGAAACGGAACAAGAGCACACGGTCGAAGCCAAGTTGTTCAACCTTGGTCAATCGAGCATTTTTGAGATGCTTTCGTAAGACCATTGCGAACGAAGGTGGAGTCATTGGCATCGGACGATCCCGTTTCGACGTGTAGACGCGTTGTCCTCGAACGATGACCAAATCGAACTGCTCTGCTTCCTTCGGATTGATTCGAAGAACAATCTGCTCATAATGTGGCATGTAGGCTTTCTTCACGTATGCTCCAGACCATGCATCAAGTTCAAGCGATATCGCTCGAACATCGAAACCAGTCATGGAGTCCTTCATGCCACCCTCTCCTACTCTACAAATTTCAACAGTACTTTACCAATGTTCTTTCCATCATGGATATGTTGGTGTGCATTTGCAACATCTTTTGCATCGTAAATAGAGTCAATAATTGGAGTCAAGGCACCCTCTTTGATTCCCTGAAGGATGTTTTGCATCTGTTCCTGCATCACAGCCTCATCGTTCCATGTACCCATGTGTACGCCAAAGACGCCTTGATTTCTGGACATCATGAGCATCGGGTCGAACCTTGGCCGACTTCGTAAGGATCTGAGTGCCTTCCAAAGAGACCGCTTTGATGATGGAGCAGCGGATGACATTCCATAGGTGTACAACTTACCGCCCTGAGCAAGAACAGAAAGGCTGCGTTTGAGGTGACCCCCACCAATCGGATCGAGGATATGGTCAACGCCTCGTCCATTTGTTTGCGAGCGAACAATCTCAACAAAATCCTCGTTGTGTCGATCGATGGCTGTTGCACCGTAGGAGCGAATAATCTCCGCTTTTCCTGAAGAAGCAGTTGACCAAACGTTGGCAACACCCGCCCATTGACACAGTTGGAGTGCTGCAGTACCAACCCCTCCTCCGCCTCCATGAATGAGGACAGCATCGGTCGGTTTGAGATTCCCAAGATGGTGGAGCATGTGATGCGCAGTGATGTAGGTCACAGGCATTGAGGCAGCAGATTCGAGTGAAATCTCGTCAGGAATCGGTAAGGTTCTGGAAGCATCTGTGATGACGTGGCTGGCCTGCCCTCCAGTACGCATCAATCCAACAACGCGTTGTCCTATTTCGAACCCTTCAACATCGTTGCCGATGGCATGAACAACGCCACTCACCTCGTAACCCGGCGTAAACGGAAACGGTGGACGTGGCTGATAGAAACCAAGCCTCATGAGGGTGTCTGCGAAATTTATTCCGGCATAGTGAACGGCAATACAAATCTCGTTTTGACCAGGTTCAGGAACGGGTATTTCTTGGATATCAAGGACGTTTGGTCCTCCTGCTTTCGTGATTACAATTCGATATGCCATTCAATCATCTCCTCGAATCCATCCTTGATTTGTTTGCTTAACTCGTCCAGCACGTTCGTGTGAAAGAAGGTGAGCGAGCGTCTGATCCTGAGCAAGGCCAGGGTGTGCATCAGGTGTATTGGCGTAGGCTTGAATAGAGATTTCTGAAACGGTTGAAAGCCCCGATTCGACTGCATCGAGGACACGTTGATGTCGCTCCATTCGATGCTTGATGTAGTAGGTGAGTGTTTTGTCTGGAAGCGGAATGACAGGGCCGTGACTCGGGAACATCAAGTGAGGCTTGAGTTGTTGCAACCGTTGAAGTTGCTCAATGTAAACGTCCATATCACCCGTTCCAGGAGGGATGAGAATTGTACCAATACCTGCAACCATGTCTCCAGCAACAAGCCCAGCTTCGGAATGAAGGCAAATGTGTCCAGGGTGGTGACCGGGCGTAATCAGAACAGTCCATTCTTGATATCCCAGTTGAAGAACCTCTCCATCCTCAAGAATCCGGTCACAATGAACGGTTCTCGAAGTATATTCACTTCCCCAGACAGGAACATCAAACGCTTCACGGAGCAAATCCATGTCACCGATATGGTCGCCATGAGAATGGGTGAAGAGTATAGCAATCAATTCACCAAGATGTCGATCAACGGCTTCAGCAAGTTGTTCCATACCTTCTCGCATACGACAAGCAGGATCAACAAGAATGAATTCGCCTTCCGGGTCACCAACAAGATAGGCATTGGTGTGGTCGGCAGGAGGAAGTGTTGCTGTTTTGACTGGAACAACTTCGACTCCGTGAGCAAACAAAATTGAGCGACGTCCGGGTTGTCGTTCCTGCAAATCCTGAGCAGTTTGAATCATATTTCCATCAAAATGGTTCAGCGTTCGTTCAACTTCCATCAAGAGTGTGACAACAGGTGGTGCAACACGGATCTCGTGTCGTTTCCAGCGTTGGATCATCTCTGATGGTTTCATCCATTCAAGGGCAGTAAATTCTGTTTGCAACTCTGTTGTAGGATTGAATTCTTGGTTTCCAATGTGCAAGTGAAAGAACGTGTTCTCGAATTGCATCGGTCCAAATGGAGGCGTTGTTCGGCTGGAGATGTGTCTCAAATCTGAAGTGTTGAGGACAATGTCCCCGTCTTTCAATGCACTGATGAAGGCCAACTTATCCTCAAGGATGTTCGTTCGCAAGTCAACATCGATTGGAGCCACAGAGGAACCATTTGGAACGGCACCCAACTCTTCACTCATCTCTCGAACCACAGCAACGACAGATGAAGTTGAGCCACTTGACGTATTCTGAACAAAGGACTCGCCTTCGTGATCCGTTCTCGATACGCCGCCACCTGGAAAGGCCCAGTATCCTGGAAACGCTCGCATGGACTCCGCACGTCGCCCCAAGAGGACTTCAACACCATCTATACCATCACGAGTAAGGGTCAACGTCACCGTAGGACGTGGAGGCTTCCTCGCAAACGCGGGAAGGTTCACACCCTCAGGGACTTCGCTCATGTTCCACCCTATGGGTGGACCGCTTCAAGCCTTTGTGGCTTCACTCGTTTCGTCGAATGAATGCAGCTCCGAGGAGTGCAAGCATTCCAACAAGTCCAGTGAATCCAGGAGCATCATGCATTGGGTTCTCGTCGCTGTATGCGTCAGCAGAGACCGAGTACAATCGAACGGTGTCCCACTCTTCTGCGGTCTCACCGATGTGGATCATGTCGCCAACGGAAACTGTTCCTGAACTGTCTGCATCATGGAACATGATGTCTGAATCCATTCCAGCGTCGTTGATTGCAACAGACATTACTGTTGTGCAGGTCATCGTTTCTTCACCAGTTTCCATATCGTAGTCTTCTTCACAGGTTGCAAGTTCAATCTTGTAATCTGACATGTCGCCTTCGAAGTGGAAGTCCATGTCCGATGTAACGTACCATACGTTTTCATCGTCTCCTTCTCCGGCCTCTCCACCATCGTCGAACTCATCTTCACCGTTGCTACAGTCGTCCTCGCCGTCGTTCACCCAATCGTATGGGATGGTTTCCCCGTCTTCACAAACGAAATCATCCATGTATTCGTCCATATCATCGTATTCGAGCATCATAATGACACCAAATCCAGTGGAAGCATCGTATTGGTACATGAACCAAAATTCATCTTCCATAAGAGGCATCTCATCATCGCCTCCTGGACAGTCCTCTTCGTCATCGAGAACGTAATCGAGAGGAATGACGGTACCATCTGAGCATGTGAATCCATTCATGTCATCGCCGTTGGCATCGTAGTCAGATTCGTCAGAACCGTCTGTACAATCTTCCATGCCATCGTTGATGTAGTCAAGTGGGATGATGTCAGATCCATCTGCACACTCAAACTCGTATCCATAGGAAGCCGACAACAGCACCATGTCATCATCAGCTTCGACGATGTCCATCTCTTCGATGCATTGTCCATTCGATTCGAAGTAACTGCCCATGCAATCGTTTTCATCGACAGAGTAGTCCATGTTGGTTATAGCAATGTACGTTCCAAGCATTTCAACCCAGTCCGTTTCACAAGTCTCCGTGCCATCTTCTGCTTCCCAGCAATCCTGGACGATGAAGTCTGATGGGAGTCCAACCGTACTCATGTCTGAATCTTCGTATGCAGCATCTGCTTCCATACCACAGTTGGATGTATCGAATCCGGTCTCGTCGTAAGTTGTGAAGTTGTCCGTCTCATACACGTCTTGACTGACGATTGGTAGACAGTACCAATACATCCCATCTGAATCATCGTCATCGTTACCGAGACATTCCCAAGAACCATCAGTGAGTTGCTCACATTCCCATGACCAATAACCATCGCTCATTTCGTAGTCACCGTCTCCATCGGTGTCCCATTCTTGATCCCAACACTCGAGGTAGTCTTGACCTTCATCTGTGCAATAATCATAGTAGTTGTAATTGCTTTCGTACGAATCTTCATCGTAGTCATGCTCATCATAATACTCGTCATCCCAGTAGTCATACATGCTGTCAGAGACAGAGAACGGTAGAGCTACGGTCTCACCTGCATCGAGTCCGGTGAAGAGTGCGTTGACACGCTCTTCGGTGAGGATGTACATCATCATGACCGTAGGTTCGTCTCCCATCTCATCCATTTCCATGGAGAAGTACTCGATGTCACCCGTGGAAGTGAAAGCGACCTGCATTGCAGGCATTTCGCCCATTTCCATGTCATCATCCATGTCAGTTTCGTAGAACGTAGAAACAGAATCGATGAACCCTTGAAGCTCATCCATGGTGATTTCACCGCTATCATCGGCGTCCGCCTGGTTGAACATTGCCTCAAGATCAGCCATGTCTTCGCTGTAGGTATCATCACAACCCTCTGCGATGAACTCATCCCACGAGATGCCATCGCTCGCATCGACATCGCACATGTCAAGTGCTTCCTCAGGGGTTGGAATTTCTTCTTCTAAGGCCATAACTGCCTCGATGAATGCAGGAAGTTCATCAGCGGTCAATTCACCGCTCATATCGGTGTCTGCGTCGTTGAAGAGCGTCTCAAACTCTGAATCGTCTTCACCATCACAGTCATCGGACGTGAATTCACTCCATGAGAGTGCGCCATTGTCGTCAGCATCACACCATTCCAATACATCCTCAGCCGAAACATCTTCCATCATTGCAGCCGGGTCAATGGCAACGTCGAACATTTGCAATCCGTCAACAGAGTCTGCAGGCGTGAATGTTCCATATTCTTCAATCATCTCGATCATTTCGAGGAAGACCATAGGATCCATGTCATCACTGTTGTCATTTGATTCTTCAGCCATTGCTGCGATAACCTCAGTGTGCGTTGTTGTTGTTACCATCGAGAAGTGCTCGACTTCAGGCAACGTGGCAACCATCATATCGAACTCTGCGGTTTCTTCTTCGGTTGCATCAGCACCCAATTCACCCTCGATTTCGTATCCAATCGAGACGTACATTGTGGTGCCAACATGGGTCATGGAAGTCATCATTGAAATGGTGACATCACCATCGTCCATGCCCATGACAGAGGAAGAGTGGTAACCATCAGGAGACCATGCTTCCGTCATTTCTATGAGCATCATCGAACCCTCATCGACCTCGAGCATGCCACTGTCATCGCCCATTTCGCTCATGTCGATTTCATACATGATCGTAATTCCAAACGATTCGCTCTCATCAACAGTCAAGAAATCCTCAACCTTTTCGAGTGCGATGTCTTCATCGACATCGATTTTCAGAATTTCTTCACCCGCTTCATCGACAGCGTCAGTTAATTCAGTACATCCTGCAAGCAGGAGGGAGGCTACAAGAAGAAGCGCAATTGTCTTATTCATCGTTTGAATGCAAGTTAAGTCGTTTTATTAACCTATCACCGACGATATAGCTGACAAAAAGACGCAGATTGATGAACTGGACGGTCGTCGAGTAGCCATGAAGGCCAATTCTGTCGAGGAAGAACTCGAGCATCTTGCGAAGCACGTCGCCGAAGCTGAAGCCCTCGGAATCGATCCTTGGCCAGAAAAGAAACCACCCCGTCCGTGGGCGAAATTCGCTCTCGCCTCCTTTATGATCCTCATGATGCTTTCATGGGTTTCACGATGGATGTATCGCTTCGTTGAAGTTTGAGATTACTGCCACCGTCGATTTCAAGAAGTGAATCAAATTGGCAGGGGCATAGTCCCTTAGTGTAGCGGTCCATCATGGAGGATTCTGGTTCCTCCGACCCCGGTTCGAATCCGGGAGGGACTACTTGCCGCTCACTCTTCTTCATCAGGCTTGATGAGAACGAACGATGTAATCATCGACATTGGATCTCCATGCGTGAGCTCACCAGAGTATTCCTTGGCTTGGCCATAGGTGACGACGCGTAGCCTGAATTGGCACGTCTGCTTTGTTCGTCGTTTGCGATGATGGCGATAGAAATGAACGCCAATCTTGTACTCGCCATCAGGTGCTGCATCCGTCCAAACAACGTTCTCAATCGGTGTCTTTGACTTTGGTCGAACGTTCATGTCAACATCGAGTTCACCACCACACTCGCTCTTTCGATTGTTGAAATAAATTCGTTCACCGGAGGGACAGAACACGTGCATGTCGAGGTCGTTGTAATCATCCCATGCAAGGCTGATTTGTACAACACCTGATTTTCCACCTTCACGAGCAAGACGTTCCATCAATTCACGGTCTTCTTCCTCCGTGATTCGGACAGAGATGCCTGTTCCAACTTCTTCTTCGGCAACAAGATCTGCGTGCGCATTGAGATTATCCTCATTCTCAGCAATCCATGTTGAGCGATCATCGAGAGACTCATCTTCCTCATCCTCGGTCTCGACAGCATCTCGGTCAGGAATAAACAATTCATCCATGACGAGTTGCAAATCTGAGTATTGCGAGACGCGACGTTGCTGACGCTGTTGGTATGCGTCACGAGCAGAATCGTTGAGTTGGTCGAGTTGTAAGCCCCGTGATACAACGTGGCGACGAGTGCTTCTTCGGTCATTACGCTGAGAACGCATACTCGACAGTGGAGCACGACTCGCATTCCTGAGTTTGAGTTGCTGCTTCAATTCACGACGCTTTCGAAACCGATTGATCAAGAACAAAATAAGGAAGAAGAGGAGTGAACCGCCACCGATAACGACGCCGAGGAGGATTTTTTCGTCCACAATCCTCACTTCTTCCTGCTCCCTTTTAGGAGATTTGTTGCATCATTGGTTCAAGAATTCCTTGTTGATGGTATCAAGCATGTCCTTCGATGGTCGAAGTTCATCATCGCTCACATCGAGGAGAGGCGTTTCAACCAGACCGAGATCTTCTGCCAGGGATGGCTTGCTGGCATCAAAGTAGAGCAGTCCTGTGACGTGTTTCTTCTCAACTTCTGCTTCATGGAGAGCCGTCAATGCGGCCATTGAATTGCCTGGGTCATGATTGGCGGAAATCGTTTCGAGACGGATGGTCGAACCATCATGCAACGTGATGTCGGTATAGTGTCCTTCTGGAACCTCAACTTCGGCCATGGGCTCGAAGTGTGGAATGTAGTCAGCCATGTGAAGCGTGATTTCGTTGTCCTTGACGTATTGGTAGGATCGCATCGATTCGTCGTTGTTGTTGAACGTAACACAGGGTGAGATGACGTCAATCAGTGCGAATCCTTTGTGAGACATTGCTGCCTTCAACAGCGAAGTAAGTTGCTTCTTCGAACCCGAGAATGAACGAGCGACGAATGTACAACCGAGATTGATAGCGAGTGCACACAAATCAATGGGTTGCGTTTCGTTGACCTTTCCTTTCTTCTTCTTGGAACCAATATCTGCTGTAGCGGAGTATTGCCCCTTGGTCAGTCCATAGACACCGTTGTTCTCAACGATGTAGACCATGTCCATGTTGCGACGAATGGCGTGAATCAACTGGCCAATACCAATCGATGCAGAATCACCATCGCCGGAGACACCGAGGTAGAGGAGATCTTTGTTGATGGCATAAGCACCAGTGGTTACCGATGGCATTCGTCCGTGGACGGTGTTGAATCCATGCGATTGACCCAGATAGTATGCTGGCGTTTTGGATGAACAGCCGATTCCGGACATCTTTGCAATTCGATGAGGCTTGATACCGTTCTCCCAAGCAGCGTTGATAATGACGTTTGAAATCTGGTCGTGACCACAACCAGGACACAAGGAGGAAGGGCCACCTGTATAGCTGTCCTTTGGCTCATTGATAACATTCAATTTAATCGCTCGTGCAGGTTTGTCGCTCATTGGCTCACCTCCTTGATGGTTTCAAGAATTTTCTCGGCGTAAATCCGAGCACGAGGTGGCATACCATCGGAATAGGCAACTGAATGAACATTGCCAACGATGTCGTTTGGAAGTTCTCGACGAAGGATTCCCCAGAGTTGACCATCACGGTTGATTTCAAGGACGATGGTCATGCGATGGCGTCGAATGAAAGCTTCTACTTCGCTGTGAAGTGGGAGCGAACGAACACGGCATTGACTAACCTTGAGTCCTGTTTCTTCAAGGATGTCGTCGATTTCTTGAATGGTGTTTTCCATGCTTCCGTAGTAAATGACACCAACATCGCCTTCAATTTCTTCACGAAGCAGCGGTTCAGGAAGGTCGTCGCGTGCACCGTTAATCTTGTCTTTCAAACGCTTCATGAGTGCGAAATAATCGTCTGGCTTTTCAGAGTAAACACCGTCTGGGTTGTGACCAGTTCCTCGATAGAGGATAGGAGCCATACCACTTCCTGGAAGTGTTCGGTATGGAATGCCATCACCGTCAACGTCACGATATCGTCCGAAGTTTTCCATTGCTTCGAAGACGTCTTGCTCTCGAATGGTCTTACCTCGATCCATTGGAGTATCAGGATACGTGAATCCTTCGCACGCCCATCGATTCATTCCCAGGTCAAGGTCGGAAAGACCGAACACTGGTGTTTGATAGCGCTCGGAGATGTCGAAGGCTTTCCATCCAAATTCGAAACATTCCTCAACGGTTCCTGGAATGATGACGATGTGTTGTGTGTCACCATGGCTTCCTTCGTAAAGCATTGCGAGATCTGATTGTTGGGTACGGGTTGGAAGACCTGTTGAAGGGCCAACTCGGTTGACATCCCAGAAGACGGATGGAATTTCGGCAAAGTAGGCAAGACCGATGAATTCCTGCATAAGGGAGATACCGGGTCCAGAAGTTGCAGTCATTCCTCGACCTCCTGCCCATCCAGCTCCGAGAACCATACCTGCAGCAGCAAGTTCGTCCTCTGCTTGAATGACGGCACATGTGGATTCGCCCTCGTCGTTGGTACGAAGTCTTGGCAACCATCCAATGATGCCTTCAGCGAGGCTCGATGATGGTGTAATTGGATACCATGCAAGCAATTGAACCCCACCAAAGATGCAACCGAGTGCAACGGCTTCGTTGCCTTCCATGAAGAATCGCTGTTGCTTAATCGCTCGTGATTCAACTACGTATGGATCGGTCTTGGTGAAATGTTCTTTCGCATAGTTGCGCCCTAATTCGAGGGCAGTTGTGTTGAGTTCAATCGCAGAAGCCTTTCCTTTGAATTGACCTGCAACAGCCTTTTGCAAAGCCTCATCGGTGATACCAAGCAGTTCAGCCAAAACGCCGACATAAACGATGTTGGTGACAAGTTTGGCAAGTTTTGGGCTGAGGGTTCGAGCAAGTTTTGTCATCGGAACTGGGTAGGAAACAACGTCTTCTCGATCCATTGGCATCTTTGAGTCCATGTTCCAAACAACGACCGAACCAGGTTCAAGGGCAGCAAGATCTTCTGCCCACGTTGCTTTGTTGACGAGGACTTGAATGTGGGTTCGATCACCCGGTGCTTGATATCCCTCGTCAGAAAGTCGAACGATGTACCACGTTGGAAGGCCAGAGATGTTCGATGGGAACAAGTTCTTTCCAGATACTGGTACGCCCATGTCGAACAGGGATTGAAGGAGAATCAGGTTGGCCGATTGAGACCCGGTTCCGTTAGCGGTTGCGATGTTGATGGTGAAGTCGTTGACGATGGTGTCCATCTGTTGTATCTCCTCAGGCCGTAGTGACGGATGTCGTGGCCTCTTGTTTAACGCCCATCGCTTTCATCACTTCAATATGTTGCCGTGAAAACCTCATCATTCCCATCCGTGAAGGTCAAAAATAGAAGTCTGCTCTGGGCAACCATGGCGGACGATGCATTGAACGAGGCTTGGGAAAAAGCAGCGATGGACATCACGAAAGGAAAGAACGAGGGTGCGCTCCAAGCATTGCGTGCTGCAGACCCTCAAGCCGTCGAGCCAATGACAGCACGATTGGTCGGTGAAGCAACTTGGAACATCGCAAAAGCCAACGATTCAAAATCCGACTACAGAAAGGCTGCTATGTTCTTGCGAGAAGCGAGCAAAAAGAATCCAAAGGACAAGAAAACCAGTTCCCTCTACAACAAGTTGCTCAATGAAATGCAAGACAAGCGAATTAGTGAAACCGTCATTCCACGAATGTTCAACAATGGAGGGCCAACTCCTGCCGGAATATTTGCAATATTCGGAGGTTTTCTCCTCGTTCTGGGATTGATTACGATCGCAAATTCAGAATCAACAACCACAGATTATGTTGATCTCAACATTTCATGGACTGAGAACGGAGCAACAAAAACTGGCACGGTTTCACTCGAGCTCCATGCAAATGATGCTCCTGCGCACGCCGAGAACTTCAAACAACTTGTTCTGCAAGGAAAATACGATGGGACAAAATTCCACCGAGTGATCGATGATTTCATGATTCAAGGTGGCGACTTCACCAACGGTGACGGAACTGGTGGTCATGCAGTCATTTGGGATGGATATTGTAACGGAGATGCAAAATCAACATCTACAGATTGCCCCCAAACCCAGTGGACTTTGGGTGACGAGGCAGACAATGGATATCTGCATGAAGTTTGTACTATCTCCATGGCAAAGACAAGTGCACCACACACCGGAGGCAGCCAATTCTTCCTTATTCCTGAAGACAGTACGCCATCTCATCTTGACGGAGTACATACAGTATTTGGAAAGATTACCTCGGGTTGCGAGCATGTCACCGCCATTAGTCAAGTCGCAGTCGGTGGTTCTCAAGGTTCAACGCCTGTAGATGATGTAAGAATTGAATCAGCGAACTTTGTCGGTTCCGAAGAAGTTGACCCATGGTACAAATTCTGGTGAAGTCTCACAGGAAATTGAACAGTTCGGTTGATTAACGGGGTACGATTCCCTTTGAATCATGAGCGAATTAGACCCATTCTTGGCAAAGCGAGAACTTGAGGTTGGAGGCACATATTACGCCCTTTCGGCCCTTGATGATGCTGGAATTTCAACCAAGCATCTTCCGTATTCGATGCGTGTTTTGTTGGAAGGTGCGCTTCGTAACTGTGATGGCTTTTTGATTCGAGAAGAGGATGTCAAAGCTATCGCAGGCTGGCAAGCGAAGGGTGATCGTGGAGAGATTCCATTCCGTCCATCTCGGGTGATTCTTCAAGATTTCACTGGTGTTCCTGCAGTTGTCGACCTTGCTGCCCTTCGGGACGCTATGGTTCAAATGGGAGGTGACCCCGAGAAGGTGAACCCACAAGTTCCAGTCGATTTGGTCATCGATCACTCGGTTCAAGTCGACGTCTCGGGAGCAAATCCTGATGCTCTTCAGATGAATCTTGACATTGAGTACCACAGAAACATGGAGCGCTACACCTTCTTGAAGTGGGGTCAACAATCCTTGGCAAACTTCCAAGCCGTTCCTCCATCACGTGGAATTGTTCACCAAGTCAATCTTGAATTCCTTGCCAGTGTTGCTCGTGCAGAAAACAACATTTGGCTTGCTGACACGCTTGTAGGAACCGATTCTCACACGACCATGGTCAACGGACTTGGTGTCCTCGGTTGGGGTGTTGGAGGCATTGAGGCCGAAGCAGTGATGCTCGGACAACCGATCTACATGCTTTCGCCAGATGTCGTTGGTGTACGCTTAACAGGGGCACTGAACGATGGCGTAACTGCAACCGACATGACGCTTCGAATCGTTGAGATGCTTCGTGAGCATGGGGTTGTTGGAAAATTCGTCGAATTCTTTGGCGAAGGAATGGCCGCACTCTCACTGGCAGATCGAGCCACTATTGCTAACATGGCTCCTGAGTATGGTGCAACCTGTGGCTTCTTCCCTGTTGACGAACGTACCATCGAATACCTTCGATTGACTGGACGGGATGAGGAAGCTCTTGCTGGTGTTGAAGCCTTCTGCAAGGCTCAAGGCCTTTGGTACAATTCAAGCGATGCTGAGAAATCCTACACCGATGTTTTGGAACTTGATTTGGGAACGATTCTACCTGCCCTTGCAGGCCCGAAGCGTCCTCAAGATCGTGTTGACTTGAAGGATATGAAATCCCATTTCATCCAGTCCCTAACCAACGAACTCGGATTCGAAGGCCATGGATTGGATGCAGCTGAATTGAACAATGGAGCCATCGTCGAGCGTGATGGAGAAATCTACGATCTGAACCATGGTGATGTTGTCATCGCTGCCATCACCTCGTGTACGAACACATCCAATCCAGATGTTATGCTTGCTGCAGGACTCGTTGCACGAAAAGCACGTTCATTTGGTTTGAACGTGAAGCCATGGGTTCGAACATCGCTCGCTCCGGGCAGTCGAGTTGTAACAGAATATTACGAAGCGACAGGTCTGCAAGAGGACCTCAATGCGCTCGGATTCAACGTCGTCGGCTATGGTTGCACAACATGCATCGGAAATTCAGGACCTCTTCCAGAGGAAGTGGATGCAGCGATTGACGAAGCCAATCTCATCGTTGGTAGCGTTCTCTCAGGAAACCGAAATTTTGAGGGTCGAGTGCATGGCAAAGTCAAGGCATCCTATCTCGCCTCACCACCGCTCGTCGTTGCATATGCTCTAGCAGGTACGCTTGAGATTGACCTGACGAAAGAACCCATTGGAACTTCTCCAGATGGAACACCTGTCATGCTCTCAGATCTTTGGCCTTCGTCTGATGAAATTGCAGAAGCACGCTCTGCCATTACGCCAGAGATGTTCAAGCAACGTTATGCTGACGCAATGAACGAGCCTCGCTGGGATTCGATCCCATCAGAACCGAGCCCACTCTACCCTTGGGATGACGATTCAACCTACATCCGTTTACCGACCTTCTTCCAGAATCTCTCTGCACAGGCCGATCCAATTGAACCAATCCATGATGCGAAGGTCTTGCTCAAACTCGGAGACTCCATCACAACCGATCACATTTCGCCTGCAGGTTCGTTCCCTGCGAGCGGCCCCGCCGGTACTTGGTTGGTCGAACGTGGTGTTGAAAAAGGCGATTTCAACTCGTTTGGTAGCCGACGAGGAAACCATGAGATCATGATGCGTGGAACCTTTGCCAACGTCCGAATTCGAAATCAACTAGCACCGGGTACAGAGGGCGGCTATGCACTCAATCATGCCACGGGTGAGGTCACTTCGGTCTATGATGCGGCCATGAGCAATGACGGACCAATGGTCGTTCTTGCTGGTTCGCAATATGGAACAGGTTCCTCACGAGATTGGGCGGCAAAGGGAACGTATCTTCTCGGAGTGAAGGCCGTTCTTGCAACGTCGTTTGAGAGAATTCATCGATCCAATTTGGTCGGAATGGGTGTTCTACCACTGACCTTCAAGGAGGGCGAATCTCACGAATCCCTCGGCCTGGATGGAACGGAATCGTTCACCATTCCTGTCACGGATGATGTCCAACCCTTGCAAGACCTTACAGTCACAGCAACGCACGCCGATGGTTCAAGTAAAGAATTCACAGTTTCCGTTCGCCTCGATACACCAGTTGAAGTTGAATACTACCGCAACGGAGGAATCCTTCATACGGTTCTTCGTCAACTTGCTTCAGTTCCAGAATCGACATCTTGAAATGGAACCAAACGGAGTTGGTCATATGGCATCGGGTGACGTTAGGTTCACATTTCGCTCTGATGAAACCGATGTCAATGTCACCATCGAGGGCAAGCGAGCATGGGTTGAAGGTCTCGTTGAAGAACTCGGTCTCTCCGAAGTCGGTACCATGTTGCCGATTGGAATCCCCTCGCCGAGTTCCAAGCAACCCTCTGTTTTGGAAGATGATGGTGAAGGAAACGCCCATCTTCCTCCAAGCGACATGGGTCCTGAGCCCGATCCAAGTCGAATACCTGTAGTGCGACGACCAATCGGAGCACTGAACGTTGAAATTGAGATTGAAAAAATTGGACTTAAACCTCCAAGTCAAAACGATGTCTTCGAACTCATGGACGCGTTTGCTGAACTCGAAGAGCCACGTCCAATTCAAGGCGAGATGAGTGTGGATCCAATGGCAGAGGCATGGTTGAAGGAACTTATGCGTCTGATTGTACGAGAAGGTGGTCGTACTGCGTTAGCGACAGAGACCATTGAAGAGGTCGCAAGTGCAAAGTTGGGCGGTCGGACTGGCGTCGAACTTAGCGTCTGGCTCGAGTCATTGTTTGCAGCTGGAAAACTTGTCAAAATCCATGGGGGAGACGCCACGGGCTGGGGTCCTTCGCCAAGATGGCTTGGATGAGTTAGAATTCAGGCGCAATATCGCACATTTACCCCACGGCAGGCGAAACGTTACATCAAAGGGGTTATAGTGGAAGTATGGTTGGCTTAGATGAGTGATATTGATGCAAACAGAGACAAACAAAATCGGGGCAAAACTTCGAAGCATATTTCTTGTACTCATAATGGTTCTATCGACAACTGCAGCATTTGCAACGAATGTGAGTGCTTCTGCTGCACGAAATTATACCACAAACCGTGACCCTATTGACATCGGAATTGCCGATTTCAATTGTGATGGTCACAACGACATGGCTGTTGCAACCGATGGTACGCACACCATCACCATTCTTCTGAACGATGGTACGGGTGACTTCACAGAGCGCTATGACGTTTGGGTCTCCAAGAACACCTCTCGAAACGCTGAGTGGGATGAGTTCTCCAACGTACAATTCCTCGAGGTCGGAGAGTTCAACGGCGACACTGCACCTGACATCGCCATTTTCCAGCGTAACAACCCATTCAAGACGGATGACAATGGCGCACCTGCAGGTGAACCAGGAAACTTGACCATCCTTGAAAACGATGGATGCAACAGCGATTCATTTACCATTGGCCAGCGATTCACTCACTTCTGGGCATGGGATCTTGCTGTCGGTGACATCAACCAAGATGGTGACGATGACGTCGTCATTCTCGACCTTCTCAACGACCTTTCCAACCAACGTGTTGTGACCTACATGGGTCCAATTGGTACAAGCACCGCTCCAATGATTACTGCACTCGGTACAGCGAACGCCAATTCCTATCGCAGCCTCGAAATCGGAGACTGGGGTGAAGCGCAACAAGGCCTTACCGGACAGTGTTACGATGAAGACATTTGGCTCCTGCGAAGCGAAGGTGTCGATTACGCTACTGGTCAGACCACAAACCCAGGAAACGATGACAACGTCACCATCATTGAATTCAACTGTCAAACAAACCTCTTCCCAGCAACCTACACCTTCTCGACGTCCACTCAAGCGGGCTCCAACGTTGTCAACATGGCGAATACGTTCGGTGCGTTTGACATCGGTGACATGGATGCTGATGGCACCGTTGATACCATCGCTATGACCCAAGGCAATCTCGAAAACATCACGTTTTCCACCTCTTCCGCTGTTGGAACATGGTCAACTCCAGCACTCGCTTATTTCGGCCCATACATTTCCTATGACGTTACTGTAGCGGACATTAACGGTGATGGTGAACCTGATTTCGTCAACCCAACTGTTGCCTACCAACAAAACACCTCTGACTCCGCTGGTGGTTCGACTTCTTCATTCTGGTTGAACTTCCCGACTACGGTGCAAGTGACACTTTCTGATGGATCCGGTGGACACGTTACCCCTCTCTCCTACGAGGCTGGACGTCGACCCAACATTGCGGTCGTCGGACAACTTGCTGGTGCATCAACATCCGCTCCTGACGTCGTTGTCGGACACGCGTCCTACAACTTTGGAAACTGGGTCGACAACCTTGGCTGGGACGCCCAATACGACTACCTCACCGTTGTCGAGATGGACAGCAAAGACATCGCTGTAACAGGCATTGAAATCGATCCTGTTGATCGCTTCTTTGGCATTGTTGGAGAAGGAAGTCGAGACATCAACGTGACCATTACCAACACGGGAATGGACACGCTGACCCAAAACGCAAACCTCGATGTTGTGTTGCAGGTTGTTGATGAGGCCAACTCCTCAAACACCACTGTATTCAGTCACGACTTCGATACGCCAGCTGACGCCACTGGATGTGGCGGCGGTTGTACGTGGGCGTTCAATGAATACATCGACCAATCCTCGAGTTGGATTCTCGAAACCAACCACTCTGTTGGTGGAAGCGATGGAAACAACGCACCAAACGTCTCTGCGAACTACCAAAACCCAACCGATTTCATGTGGGCTGGTGAATACAAAACCAACAGCAGTGGTGACGAGTGGTCTGGATATGGTCGTCACTGGGACGATGCTCTCACACTCAAAGACGTTGATTTGACAGGCTCTGACAGAGCGTTCCTCAGCGTTGAATTGTTCCGTCACCTTGGATACGGTGCCCTTGGTTCCGTTGATGCAACGACAGGCCAGTGGTTGATTGGCGACCTTTGGGATGATGTTGCCATGATCGAGGTCGGATCAGCCGAGACCGGATGGTCGACCATCGCTTGTCCTACCTCAGCACAGGTTGCTGGTGAATGTCTCTCCGGCTCATCGATTTGGGGTGGTTATGACAACGACCGTGCCTTCAAGATTAACGGATACGGTGGGGTTGCAGAAGGACGATACTACTACGGTGTCTTCAGTTCAGGAACCTACTATGGATGGAGCAACTTTACGCAGGAAGGCGTTGGTGAATTCGACCTTTCCCCATGGGCTGGCGAAACCGTTGACGTTCGCTTCCGACTCCGCTCTGGATTCGAGGGTTCCATCGCTGATGACAATGAATCCCTATGGTCTGGACGAGACGGATATGCGATTGACAACGTCACCATCTACAAGCAAAATACTGCTTATTTCCCGAACCCACAAACGCTCCAGCAACCACTCACATTGACCAACCTCGGTCCAGGTGAAGAAGAGACAGCAGCGATCACAGCAAACCTTCTCAACGACACCATCTACCGAATTTCAGCAACCCTAAGCAACCATGCATGGGACGAACAAAGCGTCAATGACGAGATCGTTGGTTACATCCAACCGTTCAATCTCTACGACCCTGCCGTTGAAGGAATCGATTACTTCAACCCTGGCGGTCTCTATGCAGAAGGCATGTTTGACATTGATGTCGTCACAAACAACTGGGGTAACACCATGGTTGACTTTGACATCAAGGCAACAGTGTTCTCTGCAACGCCATCCGACGTTCTTTGCAGTGCACCTGCAGTTATCTGTAAGGAATCCTTCGAAGGTGGCGCCAACGGATACGTCTACAGCGATGATGGTAACCCTCAGGGTGCGATCTACAACGAGGCGACTTGCAGCAACCTCATCTTCAACAACAACGCCTACTGGTTCGGCCACCCATGTGATACCGCTACCCAAGGGTACGGTGACTTGTGGGAGAACGAAACCTTGACCATTCCTGGTGTCGACTTGACAAGCATGTCTGGTGATTTCGTTTCGCTGAACTTCGAGTATTACGCAGACACCTTCTACGGCATTGATGTCGATGGAACGTCCATCGTTGACGTTAACGACTATGCTTCGATCAACGTTGACTTCACCAAAGGTAGCGACTCATATTCTGCAGTTCTTCTCGGACAATGGAACGATTACGACGAGGATGGAACGTGCCAGAACGACGACAATGACGATGGCTTTGTCAATGCCAGTGAGTCGATTAACCAAGCTGAAATCTCCTTCATTGGTGATTCGGCCAGTACCGATGGTTCCAGTGGTAACTACAATGTTTTCTTCAACACAGACGATCTTGTGTTGAGCCGAAGCATCGATTTGACGCACCTTTACGTTCTCAACAACACGGCTGCGGACAGTTTGCAGTGGTTCCGGGAATGTATCTCTCTTGCAGGTTCGACCGTTGACATCAACTTTGAGTTCCAGAGTGACGGTGACGGCCGAAACGGAATCAACGACGGTTTCAAGGGTGTTGCCTTCAACAACATCACGCTTCAAGAATTCACATTCTTCGAAGATGCATCGTACACCGTTTCGCGAACCAACGTCGACGCAGAGGATGTTGCAACAACCACAGTCGCCAACCACGAGTTCTTCTCCGGCGTCTACATGATTCGTGCTGAAACCATCTTTGACAACACCACAACCGGTGTTCCATGGTCAGGGGACAACGAGTTGAGCAACTCCAACAACATCGAACAAGTTATCTTCAACGTTGAATCCGTTGACATCACACTTGGAAAGCCAAGCACGCTTGCATGTTTGGAAGATGGCGTCTATGCTTGTGTTCTGCCAATCGATGGTAGTTTGACCCACAACTGGGATCTCAAGGCGACCAACGGTGTCCTCGCAGGCGATTACATGTTCTACATGACCGTCTTCGACGAGACAGATGGAACTCAGGTTCACCAAGCATCTTCTGCTCCAACGACAACCACACTCGCTTCCAACGAGCGAATTGATTTGACGTTCCCGGCTTACAACGGCTGGACAGATGGACACACCTACAACATCAGTTTCCATGCTGAACTTGCGAACGGAAACCCAAGCGGTAACGTTCGTTACTTCCATGCAACCTTTGCTGACCAAATCGACGTCGCTATTCTCAGCGATTCGACGGCTCGAACATCAACCATCAAGCAAGATCTCCAGTTGTTGGGCATGAGTTACACTCAATTCGGCATCAACGATTGGACGACTTACCTTGACTCCGGTTGGATGACGCACTACGATAAGATTCTCTTGCCTTGGCAAGAAGACATCGCTGCGAAGGACGTTGAAAGCGGTGGCCGTGGTTACTACCAGAAGCTTGGTTCAACTGCCAACCGCCAAACACTCGAATCGTTCATGTCTGCTGGAGGAACCGTACAGGCTCACCTTGGTCCACAAGGCAGCCAAATTTACGGTCTCGACGTCGGATTGAACGGTCGTCTACCGTTCGGAATGGATGTTCAAAGCCGAAACACCCCAGAGACCAAGATTCTCTACACAGGTCTCGACATTGCCGACCCATTCCACCCAATCATGAACGATGTCTCGACAACTGCCTTCCAAGGCTTTGAGGGAGATGGAACGGTTGCAACAGCCGTTCTCAACACGAACTCGGTTAGCACGCAAAATGTTCCTGGCGTCTGTAATGGATACATGGAGGATGGAGGATACTTCCAGAGTTTGCTGCGAACCAGCGCAAACAGCAAGGACGTTATCATGGGAACATGCAGTTACTACCAAGGTGGAATGATCCTATCAACCATTGACGTAGCGACCTATTCCTCCCGTGCTGACAGTACGACCTTCCCGCTGCTCGGAAACATGTTGGCTTACGAGGTTACACCATATCCAGAAGGATTCGGTGCAATGGGTCAAGATCTTGGCTTAACCATCGATGGAGAAATGCCAGGTATCGATCCATCGACCGGTGGATATGCTACCCATTACATGAAGAGCGATGCAACGGTCAACTTCGGTTACACAACATCAACCATTGCTACGCTCACAGCCGACTGGATTCTTGATGGTCCAACCGACTGGATGGGTCAAACCATGGCCAGCGGAACAGATCACATCTCCGAAGCATCACCTTCGGCCACGTTCTGTAAGACCGACTTGTCTTCGGCTACGGGCTGTCTCCAAGGTGCTACATGGACTGTAACACTGCTTCTCCACGATGATGCTGGACACGCCCGTATCATTTCCCTCGAGGTCGAAACCAACGACGTTCTTGCTGATGCATTTGCACCTGAAGCGAACATGAGTATCGACATGCGTGAGGAATACACGGACAACATCGAGTTCATTCGAACAAAGACGGTATCCAACACAGAATGGGATGTCAACCGTGTGATCCTCTCTGAGTCTGGCGAACTTGTTCTTCACTTCGATGCGAGCGCATCCAGTGACGCTGATGCTATCGATGGAAGCAATGGAATTGTGACCTACGAATGGAAGGTCTTCTTCGACGCACCTTACGGTGACACTTCGTTCAACCTAGAGGGGCACACCTTCGAGGAATCCGCTGCAAGCAACGGCCTCTTCTCCTACAAGTTCCAAAACGTCACCGTCGATGATTCGGGTACTGCAGAATCCGAAATCCGAGTGGAACTGCGTGTCTACGACGCATCAGGTAAATTCTCAGACAAGTTCCGAATGTACTTCGTCGTCGTACCAGAAGGGTATGGTGACGAAATTCCAGTTGTTCAATACAACGACTTTGAGAACACATCGGTCGGTGTAAGCGAATCGACATACACCATCACTGGAACAATCATCTCTGGTTCAGAAACTGGTGAAGTCTATGTCGAAGCAGCCTTCTCACGAGATGACTTCTCCGCTTCAGCCATCGAAAAGTACAACCTGATCACGGACAGCAAGTTCGATCGTTCGGAGGCACTTGCAGATTCTGACACGTTTGAATTGACGTTGAACATCGATGAGTTCTACAGCAACACGAGCGAAGTGGTTGAGATTTGGGTTCGAGTGTACGAAGGAGAGGATGAGCGATGGTCTGATGATTTGACCAAGATGGTTCTCATCAACCTCAAGCAATGCCGTGGAATTCTTGCAAACGAAAGTGCACTTGCCGCAGGTGGAGAGTTCGCTTGGAACGCAACCACGTCCGAGTGTGATTGGATTGGCGAATGGGAGTACGATCCTGATACCGGAACATGGTCAGAGCCGAGTACCGATAACCAAGGTAGCGGGGATGCTGAAGAGAGCAACTTGATGCTGATCATTGGAATCATCGCTACTGTTCTCGTGCTCTTGCTCGTTTCTGCTTTCTTCCTCCGTGGTGGAAGTGGTGACAAGGTCGACAACCTCAGTGCCGCTGCTGCTGGTTATAGCCAAGAAATGGACATGACCGAACAATATGTCCAGCAATTGATTGCTCAAGGCTATCCAGAAGAAACGGCCAGAGCCTATGCGGCTCAGTATGTCGGGCAAGCCGCCGCTGCAGCACCTGCTGCAGCAGCCCCTGCAGCTGCAAGCAATGATTTGTACACACAATACTACAACCAGTATTACCAGCAATTCGTTGCCCAAGGCTACGATGAGGCAACTGCTTCACAGTACGCTCAGCAATATGCTGCGCAAGCCCAACAACAGCAACAATAGTTGTCAAAGCCTCCGTGGTCATGAAGATGGGTTGAAAAACCCAGACCACCCGGCAGAAGCATGGAAGGTTTGGACATTGGCGAAGGCTACGCTGTTCGAGACATTGGACTTGCTGAAGAAGGATCACTGCGAGTCGATTGGGCTCGTTCACGAATGCCTGTTCTGGCTGCACTAAGAGAAGAGGCGGAACGCACAAAACCGCTTGCAGGAATGCGTGTTGCTGGTTGTCTCCACGTGACCAAGGAAACTGCCGTTTTGGTCGAAACCATTGCCGCTGCAGGTGCAGAACTCTCCTGGTCCGGTTGCAATCCACTGTCCACGCAAGACGATGTTGCGGCTTGGCTCGCTCGAGAGGGGTACTCTGTCTACGCATGGCATGGTCAAAGCGTAGACGACTTCTATTGGTGCATCGATAAAACGTTGGAATTCAAACCCACCCTCACACTCGATGATGGTGCTGATTTGATCGTTCGTGTCCATGGGGATCGTTCAGAGTATGCAGAAGGTGTTCTTGGAGGAACGGAAGAGACCACAACTGGTGTCCATCGACTTCGAGCTATGGCTGCTGCTGGTGATCTTAAGTATCCGGTTATCGCCGTTAATGATGCTGTTACGAAATGGGATTTTGACAACGTCTATGGGACGGGACAATCCACGCTTGATGGCATCTTGAGAGCAACCTCCGTCCTTATTGCTGGCAAAACCATGGTTGTTGCAGGTTATGGTCACTGTGGAAAAGGTGTCGCAATGCGTGCTCGAGGTCTCGGTGCGAACGTCATCGTGACCGAAGTCGATCCTCTTGCAGCACTTCGAGCAGTTATGGACGGATATCAAGTCATGACCATGGATGAAGCAGCTCCGTGGGGCGACATCTTCTGTACTGCGACAGGAATGAAGGACATCATCGTAGAACGTCACTTCGCATCCATGAAGGATGGAGCGATTGTCTCCAACACTGGTCACTACGATTGTGAAATCGACGTGGTTGCTCTGGAACAAATTTCGACTTCCATGCGAACAATTCGCAAAGACAACGAAGAGTTCACGCTTGGAAATGGAAACCGAATCCATCTTCTTGCACGAGGCCGTCTTGTCAATCTCGCAGCAGCAGAAGGGCATCCATCCGAAGTCATGGACATGTCCTTTGCCAATCAGTTCCTTTCGTTGTGTCGTCTTGCAGCAGAAGCAAAACGGATGGACAATTTGGTGTACGATATTACAACTGAGCAAGATCAAGACTTAGCCACGACCAAACTGGAAACGCTTGGTATTGCTATCGACGAATTGACCGAAGATCAAATCGAGTACAAGGACGATTATACTGCTGGAACTTGATCAACTCATTCTTCTTCGAATGAGGTAAGTTCGTCATCTTGTTCTTCATCCCAGAAAGGTACATTATCTGAGATGTGTGAAGAAAAGTCAGGTAACTTTGGTTTCCAATCTCCCTTGAATGTCTCTTTCGAATCAACGATTTTGAGCATTCTATCCTGGAATGCAGGGGGCCTTCGACTGAGGATGAACATGAACAATTTGGAAAGACGAATCTCTTCCGGGATGACAACGTAACCCGTTGCGGTCTCAAAATCCATCGCTCGCAAGAGGTTGAATGCAGGCCTGTTGAGTCTCTGGAACCAACGCCTTGAAATTCGCATTCCAAAGATGACCGTTGTGAGAATGAGTAAGGAGGTTAAACAGAATCCTCCAAATCCTGAACCAAAGATTTGTGGTGCCATGATGACTTCCAACATGAGAATTGGTGTCGTAATCAAGAGGAAAATTTTCGACTCACTGATTGGAGGTTTGCTCATTCGCATTTTGATGGCTTCCCAACCATCGTGGTGCTTTTCCCATGGTTTGAAATGTTCAGATGATGGTTGTTCACTCGCTAATTGACACATTTGATGGAGTCGAGCAACACGGGCATATTGGGTTGTAGCAAGATCCATGTTTTCATCAAAAATTGACTGCAGACGTTCACTTGCTTCTCCATAGAGACCCATATCAGCGAGGATGGCTGCTTGTTCGACGATTGGTGTAACTTCATCAGGTGCATGGTGCCTCGCATCCTGCCACCATTGCAATGCGTCCATGTACAATCCAAGTTCATCAGAAAGCAAACGACCTCCTCGTACCCACATTGCCAAGTCATCAGGCTGCAATGCTACGACCTTTTTTGCTGCTGAGAGCGAGGAAGCCGCCTGCTTCAATGTCGGTTGAAGTCGAAGCCCTGGTAGGCTCGCATCGGAAATAACTCTCCATGCGTCTGCATGTTCTGGATCCAATTTGACAGCCTTACGTGCATGTTCGAGAGCCTTCTCACGATCGTCAGCTTCGAGTGCCTCCAAAGCATCCAAGTAATGTGCTTCTGCTGTCACCTCACCTCACCTCAATCGTCTCGATCGTTGTCCTGATATCTGCGTGGACGGATGGGTTGAGGTCCTCGATTGTGAGCATGACCGGGGCGTTTTCCACGGGCTTTTCGATAGCGTTCGTTCGGGCGGTCACCGTCACGGTTTGGACGTCCTCGACCTGAATCACGTCGATCATCCCGGCCACCACGGTTTCCACCAAAGTTTCGCCCACCGTCTCTGCTACCGCCACGGCGATCTGAATCTCGGCCACCACGGCTGTCTCCGGAACTTCGTCGTCCATCACGGCTGCCACCACGGCGATCTGAGTTGCGACCACCTCGTTGTCCTCGATCTGAGAAACCTCCACGAGAACGTCCTTGACCTCCGCCGCCTGCTTTTGGCTTACCACATTGGTTGCATTCCGTTCGGAATGAGAAGTTGTTGTTGCCACATGATGGGCATTCCCAATCGTTGCGTCCATGGTTTTCTTGACGTGGGCGCTCTCTTCGGTTGTTGGAACGGTTGTTGTCTCTAAAGGATGACTTGTAGGCTTTGACGTTACCATCCTTGCCTTTTCCACAACTGTTGCATTCGGTTCTCCATGCGAAATTATCGTTGTCGCATGCAGCACAGATCCAGTCGCTTTTCTGAGAATTGTTGTCTCTTCGATTGTCTCGACGGTCAAATGAACGGTCATTGCGACGCTGAGGTCGTTCATCACGTGGTTCTCGACGAGGTCGTTCTTCTCGCTCTTTTTTGGCTCGAATGGTAACGACTGCACCGAGGAATGCATCATTGTCTTGTTTCCTGTCAAGGTGTGCAACATGAGCTAGAGGAGCTTCTGTCGAGCCGATGACAGCATCAACCTTCCCGATGTAGTGACCATCATCTTCTCGAACGATAATCGAACCGAGTGCTGGCGAAGATCCACTGAATGTGATTAGTAGGCCACCTTCATGGCTTGGACGGTCGACAGTGCCTCGAAACATGCTCCTCAACCCTTCGTGCCTACCAACTGCGTTTGAGTCTGTTGGTCAATCTTGACGTGAGGAGACCCATCCTGCTGCGATCAAACCAACAACAAGCGTTGCAATGAGTCCTGGTGCTGGAAGAATGCTTCCACTCGCTTCTTCACTATCAGAACTGCTAGTACCGCCCGTGGTGTCACTTCCTCCAGCATTTATATCGATGACATCGATGCTGAGGCTGGTCGTTGCACCCGAAGCATCGGTGGCAACAATAACAACATTGTACGGAGATTCAACGTTGTTTTGAATACAGTTCGCAATCGATACCTGGATTTCCCAAGCAAGATTGTCGCGGTTGAAATTTGAGGTCTGGCCATTGCAGATGCTCAAGGTCATGGTGACTTCCTGCCCGTCAGGATCGATGACATTTCCGTTGAGCGTGAACTTCAATCCATCAGTTTCCCATTCTGCTTCTTGGCCTTGGAGGTTTGTATCGATGGTGATTGTTGGCGGCTTGTTCATTTTCTCAATCCCCAAATCGAGCATGTAGTTGTAATCAAGCATACCATTGGCAGTCGCAGTTCCCATAATCATCACATCACCAGGAGCAAGTCCAGACATGGATAAGGTCAAAATCGTAAATGCTCCTTGAGCAACTGCGGTTGTTTCGGAACCCATGGCCGACATTTGATGGGCATGAGCCGTCACGGTTAGACTTTGAACGAGGTCGGTTGGCGCTACGGTAAAGTCGATGTTGTCTCCGTCGGATGTGACTGTTGCAGATGCATCCATGACCATACCGAATGTGTAATTCCGATGTTCAGCAGTTTCTGCACCAAACGCATCAACACCAGCACACTGGCCGACGGCTGATGCGCCGTTTGCGGTCACATAGAGCCCCGCATTTTCGTCCATCCGAAGATCCCAACCAGCATCAGCGAAATCACATTGCAAATTCCATCCACTCTCGTCGATGACCCACATGCTGGCGTCTTCAGTTGCAAGCATCTCGCCATTGGTTGTTCCAACTGGGATGATGGTTCCATCAGCAGGTGCTGTAGTACTCCAAATCGGGTCATCGTTGGTAAACGGAGCCATGGTTGTGAAATCCACGAACAAATTGCGAATCATTGGATAGGAGCCGAGTGGATAATCAACATCTGCAACGATTCGCAACCGTCCATCGGGAAGGAACTCACTGACTGGAGGAGCAAGATTTTCATTCAGTACCCCATCATCATAGAAGCCCATATCTGCAACACGCAAGCCCTGTTCTACAGGAAAGGTCATGACCAGTCGTGCATCCGTAATGTTGGTGACGTTCATCGCTAACGTGAAGTTTGAACTTCCTTGGTTTGGAAGTTGGTCGAAGCGAACGTTGTTGTTTTCATTTTCTGCGATGAGAAGGTGAATCTCAAGGTCGTCTGTGACCGTTACAGGTACCTCCTTACATCCAGCATCGGAGAGTGGGCTGCTGCACGAGCGCTCTTGCTCGTGGCCAGTCGGGACAAGGTTGACCTCATCGAGCGCAATACCATCTTCAACGAATTCAAGATCGTTCCAATCAACATTTCCGCGATGCGCTAGTCCTTCTCGAATACCGAGTCGAGTTTCCATATCAGCAATGCATTTTGGACCAATGGAGCGTACTGCTTCACGCTCGTCGGTTGATATCCAATCATCGTTTCCGCCAGGAACTCCGTCGAACAATCCATCCAAGTTGTCTCGAACGACAGCTGACTTGCTTCCATTGACCCACGCTCGTGCATCCATAACACCGGTTGCCCAGTCATCGTTGACATCCAGAGTAAAGAGTGCAAAATCGTATTCGAAGAGGTCTTCGAACGTATACCCGCTGCAATCCACATCAAGGCTACCTTGACGGCCTGATGTGGTGTGAACTTCTTCGCTTTCTTCCAAAGCGGACATTTCAATCGATGGACTCACAAGGGCCAAAAGCATCATGATGAGGACGGGTATCATGGTTCGACGACACCGACAACGTTCATCAATGCTTGGTTAAGAACTATCAGGGAACGAGCCGATTGAGGCGACGTTGGAAGGCGTAAAACGGAACAACGGTCCAAAGGATTGCAGCTGCATACGCCCAAAAAGCAGACACGCCACGATCCACACCATCGAGGCGTGTTTCGAGAAGGTGGTGGTACACTCCATTGGGAGAGAGCAGGTCAAGTCGTCCTTCGAAAATAAGGTATCCCTGATCTTGCGTATCGCCTACTGCAACGCCATTGAGTGCTGCAAGCAGGGTTGTAAACAGCACCCAAAGCAGTGTAAAAAGGAACCATAATCCGATCGAAAAGGCAATTGCTGAACCTTGCTCTTTCGCAATGCTCGAAGCGAGCAAGGCAAAGACGGTGTACCACAGGAGAATTAACATTGAAGCGACGATGTAAACCAGTGCATCAATCATCGGAATCCACATGTCGCTTCGATAACCGACGAGCCACATCGAAAGAATCAGGAGAAGTGCGACAGGAATGGCGATACTTCCCCAGTGACCGAGAATCAGCACCAATCCTTGTCGTTGACGGGACATCGGTTGAGACAAGCGAACTTCCAACACCCCACTCACACGATCTCTGCTTATTCCATCATGGGCAATGAGAACCGCAGCCATGGTTCCTGCGAACACGATTCCGATGCTTGCAAGGAACATGACTTCGGTTCCATTGGATGGGACTTGCTCAGCAGGAAGTTGGATGTTGGCATCAGAGAACCCCCATGCCATTCCAGGGATAAAGAGTAGAAGAATTGGAAGCATAATCAGCATGCGTGTCGAAAACAGACGTCGTCGACCAAGAGCGAAGGCGAGGTGCCACATCCGCTTCGATGGCGTCATTCTTCTTCACCACCTATGGTTCTCAATGGTATCATGTTGCTCTGTTCAACTTCCATTCCAATCGATGCTCTGTCCATGCCTGTTGCCGCACAAAGCAATTCGATCAACGTTGGAGCGATCACTCTCCAGGTTGTTATGCGATGATTATTGGCGATCAGTGTTTCAAGGAGTGCTGATTGTCCCGATTCAATCACGTATCGGTGCTGATGATCGGTTTGAACATGTTCGAGAACGTTCATTGTTTCAAGCAGCGATTGTTCGATTTCCTTGTCAGAAAGAATCTCTGTCATCTGCTCAAAGCCGAGGCTCGCCTGAAGTGCATCTGTCGTTCCATGAGCGAGCAATTGACCTCTGTGAAGAAGAGCAATGGTGTCGATAAGGTGGTCGAGTTCTGCAAGATGATGGCTCGAAATAATGATCGAAATGCCTTTGTTTGCCAACGAACGTAAGAGGCGCTTGAACGCATCGATTGCGACAGGATCCATCCCATTAAACGGTTCATCAAGCACGAGCACACTCGGCGTACCAAGCAAAGCGATTCCCAAAGAAAGTCGTTGCCTCATCCCTTGACTCAATGCATCAAGGGTTGAATCCATACGATTTTTCAGCCCGACAACGTTGAGACTGTCGAGTGCTGATTGAACCGAACATCCTCGCAAATGAGCAAATTCTGTCATTGTTTGTTGAATGGTCTGTTGGCTCGACCAGCGCACCTGCTCTGGCATAAAGCCGACCAAGGAGCGCAATTCGTCAATGTCCAACGTTGTGCCATTGGATGTGACTTCTCCGTGTTCGAGTGGTAAAATGCCGCTGATCATTCTCAAAAGCGTGGTTTTCCCAGCACCGTTTGTTCCGACTAATCCAATGATTTCTCCTTTCGAAATGGCCAAATCAACGTGAGAAACTCCCGCCCCTTTCCTCTTCTTCAAGGGATTGTACCAGGTAGGATTTGAAATGTGGTGACGGTAACCGATGGATGAAAACTTCATCGCCACATCTTCCCCCATGCTACGGCTATGGGGAGCCATGTCTCAAATGCTTTGTTTTTGGAGAACAATTCCCAAACGCATATGGGAGTCGATGATTCTTAGTTCAACATGGGAATGGTGTTCGATGCGATTGGCATTGTCCTCATTCTCACGTCCTTGCCACTCGCATATGGACTCTTGAGAATTGTGCGAAACGACGAGTCGATGCAATTTGCGACGTTTCTTGGAGAAAGGACAACCATGTTTGCATTCATTGGCCTCATTGTCATGCTTGTTGTCCCGTACGGGGCTTTTACCATCCTTCCCCTTTTCGTCGTCCTATCGTTCGCGAGTCCTGCTGGACGATTGGATTGGGCAGAATATCGCAACCCACGATTGTTGGCAATTGCCCTCGTTCTGTTGATTCTTGGAACCTCCGGTTTTATCCCTACAGAAACTCCTCGATCCCCCGAAGCATGGGGCGATCCGTTCGCAACAGAGAATCCCTACGCCCCTGCTTGGCCAGCGAGTGAACAGTACACGTGGGTGTTTGTCGAGCCTTTGAATCCAACAAACTTCGAGGTTGTTCAGAGTCTTGTTTTGCGAACGCCGCATCAACACAATCCGTTCCTTCAGGTAGAATCATCGCTTTGGATTTCCTCACTGCTTGGCCTTCAGGAATCAAGAATGCGACAAGCCATTGATTTGGTTGATGAACGAATTCCCATACGTATCGATAGTGAGGCGTTCAGGCTTGATCAAAAAGGCGATGCTCAACAGCATACATTCCGTCCGAATTCAGGCAATATCGACCTTAATGTGTGGGTTTTCGATTGTTTTACAACCTCTGGAACCGATATAGATGGGACAAGGGTTGGCGAAGTTGTTGTTGTAGGACAATCAAGTTGGGGTGGAACGGTTGAGTTGCTCGTCGTTGTTCGGCCTTTCTTCCATGATGGGCTGACAACCGACCCTTTTGCAGAATCCATCGTTCATGCTTGGCTAGATGTGTAGTTTTAGGTTAACCTAAAATTAAATACTTCTTGTTTTTAGGGCAGCCGAAAACGAGGTTGTGCTGTTGTTGTCTGTGTTGCAAAAATCGTTGCTCATCTCCACCATCATCCTCCTTGGAAGCATGGCAGGATGCCTTGGAGGAGCAGATGATGCATCCAGTTCGGATTCCATTAGAATCGCATTTGAAGTAAAGGATGATTACACTGATGCAGATGCTAACCCACAATTGTTTGCTGAATACATGCGCAAAGAAACAGGCCTCGATGTTGAAATTTATCCAGTATCATCGGAAGGTTCCATCATTGAAGCATTACGCTTTGGTCATGCAGATATCGCATTTATGGATGCTGGAGCCGCATGGATGGGTTGGCAGCAATATGGTTTGGAGGTGCTCGCTGCAGATACCAAAACTGATGGCCGCTCCTACTACAATGCACATGCAGTCGTGTTGAACGGTTCGGAAGCCGCACAGGCCTATCTCGATGACAATGCTTCAACCGATCCGTTTGCGGTGTTACAAGGAAAAACCTCGTGTCATACAGGGTGGCTCAAATCAGCTGGAATGTTGTTGCCGATGGGCTTCCTTATCTCGGAGGGATATGCACCTGTTGTTGGCCCATCAGATGATATCGAATCGCTTCGATCAACCATTTATTCGTACTTCAGTGAAGATGCAAGCATCCCTGATTCTGGAACACCATATTCATCCTATGGCGGTGCTCTTCACTGTCTGTCAGACGGAACTGGCGATGTTGCATTCGTCAAGGATTCGTCAGTTGCAACCTATTGCGGATTTGATGACCCTGCTTTGAATGAAGACTGGTGTCTTGCTTTGGATGATTACATCCTGTTGCCATCCTATGGGCAGGCTCCATCCCACCCAGTGATGTACAATCCTGACCACTTGAATGCAGAAAAGCAGTCGCTCATTCTCGAAGCGCTCCTATCGCTCAATGATGAAGTCTATCTTCAAGACGGTCTCATGGGTGATGACGTTGTCACAGGATGCGTCAACCAGGTCGAGAACACGGTCAATGAGGCAATCGTTCCATCTGAATGCGGGGATAGCATCCTTTCAAACATCCTCAACAGTGGGGGTCTCATTGAAACAGATACAGAAACACATCTTGGAATCTACGGCTCGTTGATTGAGGCCATTCCTGGTATCTCTACATACTTCGATACCAAATACGAGATTTCTTCCTAAGGATCTGATTACATGTCTGAACTTCTGTTGAAACTATCCAATCTGAACGTTGGATTCAGCGAAGATTTAGTTCAAGATGTGTCTCTTGAAGTCCGTTCTGGAGAAATTATCGCCGTGCTTGGACAATCAGGGATTGGAAAAACAACGTTGATTCGAACCATTGCAGGATTGGTTCAGCCGCGTCAAGGTTCTGTTGAACTGAACTTACCGGAACATGGAGGCCTCGGATACATACCACAACGACTCGGATTGGTGCGACATGCCAGTGTCTATCACAACGTCAATCTCGGTGCGAGAGCAAGCCTACCATGGTTCAAAGGGAGCCGAGAGGAACGCGCACGTCGAGTGACCTCAGCGATTGCAGCCATGGGGCTTGAAGAAAAGACTCGGGAGCCTATACGACGGTTATCAGGGGGGCAACTTCGTCGAGTGGCAACAGCACGTGCATTGGCACAACAACCCACACTGCTGTTGGCTGATGAATTCTTGAGTGAGTTAGACCATACGACTGTTGACGTTGTTGTCGATGCCGTCAAGACGTTGACGGATGAGGGTCATTCATTGGTTATGGTTGAACACCATGAAGAAAACGTTGAGATGATTGCAACACGTATTTGGTTGATTGAAAATCAACAACTCATCGATATGACCATCGATGAGTGGCGTAAGAAGATGGAGGAAGAAGAATGAGGAGAGGTTTCCTTTTCGCTATTGGAGTGCTGCTGCTCACTGCGTTCATCATTCTCAACGATTTGGTAGACGATTGGGGTCGCCTTAGTGGAGGTATGGAAAATCTATCTGTTTTCATTCAAGAAAGCATGTGGCCTCCGAATTGGTCGGTGTTGGAAGCGCAGTCTTACCCTGTGTGTGAAAACAAAATCGAATTCTTTTGTTCCGTTGGTTACATTGGGATGATGGAGACGATCAAAATCGCCTTTGTAGCCACCATTCTCGGATTTATCGGTGCACTTTGTCTTTCGTCCTTTGCAGCCAAGAATCTCATGCCAATGCGTATTGCCTTCCCATTCCGTACACTTCTTTCTGCAACACGAAGTCTACCGTCTCTAATTTGGGCGATCATCTTCGTTATCGTGATTGGCTTTGGACCTCTCGCAGGAGTCCTTGCCATGACCTTCTACACCATCGGTTATCTTGGAAAATTGCAGTATGAGACCTATGAGGGTATGCCGAGTGATTCCTTGGAAGTGAGCAAAGCAATGGGTCTTTCTCACCCTGCAATCTTTACTTCCGTTGTCATTCCAGAGACTGGAAATCATTTGCTCAGTCAATTGATGTTCATGTTTGAATACAATGTTCGCCATGGAACCGTAATTGGCATCGTCGGAGCAGGTGGCATAGGTTACTACATCAACACCTATCTCAAACTCTTGCAATACGACAAAGTCCTTGCCTTGTTGATTCTGATCTTCGTCGTTGTGATTCTCATCGATTTGTTGTCGTTGATGCTACGTTCGTTTGTTACCGATGAAGGCGATGTACGTCGACCAAAGTGGTTGTCCTTCCTCATGAAATTGAGAAAGGGAGATGAATCAACTAAGTGAGATTCAATCTGCTGCGATGTGCAGGGTGCCGTTTTTGTAGAACACTTGAATGCGTTGTGGAACTTTCCGAGTCAATGCTGCAACGGCTTCGTAGATGGCGTCCTCTTCAACATAGAATTGCTTAGCAGCCTTCTCTGTTGACCAAGGTTCGACATGGAAGTTGTTTGCACATAGCCACTCGAGGAGACCCGCTTCAAAATCGGTCAAATCAGAGGAGTTGTCATCTGACATGATTGGAGGATACCTTCCCTCCATATGAGGAAATCGGCGTTAACCTAAGAGAACCATACGGCGACAGCACTCTTCCGCCTCAATATCACCGTCGAGAAGCGTATTGAGTGCTTTCGTGAACGGAATTTCAATGCCTTGGTCAATAGCGCGATCACGGAACATGCGTGCTGCACGTACTCCTTCAGCAACCATTGTCATTTCTTCCAATGCTTCTTCCAGTGTCTTTCCAGTTCCAAGTTTTTCTCCCATGGATCTGTTTCGCCCGAATGGAGAAGTTGAGGTGACGTAAAGGTCGCCCAGTCCTGCTGGTCCAAAGGCGACTTCTGCTCGAGCTCCAAGCAGAGGCAAGAGAATGCATCCTTCTTTGAAACCCGCACTAAAGATTGCTGCTTTCAAATTGTCACCGCCCAGTGTTCCAATGGTCTTCAATCCATCAACAAGACCACACGCAAGGGCAACAACATTCTTGAACGCACCCCAAAGTTCTGCACCTTCTGGATCAGAAGCAGCATGCAACAAGAGTGTAGGTGTTGAGAGTGTATCTGCAAGTCGTTCAGCAACGGACAGGTCTTCTGATGCTACCAACGCCGTTGTCATGACCCCTCCTGCAGCTTCAGGAGCGATGGTCGGTCCTGTGAGTACAGCAAGTGGGTTCGAACAATTTGCATTTTTCAAAGCCTCATGGATGGCTTGGGAAATCAACCTCTTTCCTGGAGCAAGCCCCTTTGCTAAATCAAGCAAAACATGACCTGGGCGAAGGAAAGGTATGATGTCATCAACAACGTTGAGAATGACCGAGGATGGAATCGCAAGGACAACGATTTCAACACCATCGAGTGCTTCTTCGAGGTGCATTGTCGCTTCCAATCCTTCAACAGACTGCTGAGGTAAATACTTCCGATTGACCCCATCCATCGTAATCGATTCATACACTTCTTGTTCAATGGTCCATCCTTTCACATGATGGCCTTCGAGCAACCAAAGACGGGCAATCGCCGTCCCCCAATTTCCCAATCCTAACACCGCAATGTGTGCCATGACAAGGGACTTCGAACTCTTTGCCCTTATGTGCATTCCCTTCGCGAGCGACAGAAAGCCACAATTTCTTATGGAAAAGCGTTCACCGAATCAGAACAAGTCATCATCGTCTTCTTCATCGAAGGAGAACACGTCTTCTTCGTCTTTCTTCTTGGAAACAGGTGCTTTCTTGACGGTCTTTTCTTCCTTCACTGGTTCAGGTTCAGGCTTCGCTTCCTCAACAGGTGCTTCTTTGGAGCCTTGTGTACGAAGTTTTGCCATTTCTTCTTCACGTCGTTGGAGATCTTCAACGGATGTTCCTGTTTGCGCAGCAAGGGCTCGTCGACGGTCTTCTCGAGCCTTTCGTTCAAGTTGCTTGTGTTTCGCTTTGTCGATGTTCTGCAACATGTACATGGCATCATGCTCCAACAATGGTGAGTCGGAGATGAGAGTGATATCCAACCATCCTCCATCTTCAACGATGAATTCAGCCAACGGTTCGAAGTTCAAATCAGACTTCTTGATTTGTGTGTAGTGCATGGCATTCCCAGTTCGGTGTTCAACACCCGAGAAGTGGCAGTAAAATTCCTTCGTACCAATTGATTCCCGAACAAAGTCGAATAACTCTCCGTAGTCTTCAGAGGTCTTCATTCGTCCATGGCCTCGTGCGTGAATGTGAGCGATGTTGAGAACCGGAATTGTTCCTTCAACATGGTTGACCACTTCGATGACTTCCTCAAGGCTTCCCCACAATTCTTGTCGACCGGACGTTTCAACACCAATCTTCGAGGGAGTACCGTCTTTGATCCAAGGGAAAACAGGGAATTCATCCTCATCATCATGCCAGATGTCGTGGACTCGCTGGACAATGTCGGAGAAGATGTTGGCTACTTGTTCGTTGGCTGCGGTACCTCGTCCAAAGTCACCGTAATGTCCTGTATGAAGTGTGATGTGGCGTGCATTGATGGTTCGAGCTGCTTGCAATGTCGCCTCAATTTTTGCTAGCGATCGTCCACGTTCGACACGATTACCAAGCAATTCAGAATAGTAAGGGCCGTGAATGTTCATTTCAAAGTCAGCCTTGTTTGCGAGTACACCCGCTTGCCAATACTGTTCAAAGTGCTGAGGTTGAATCAATCGAACAGTTTGGGCTTCCATGGTCTCGAGCCCAAGAGCAATAATATCGTCCATTCCTTCGACGATTGTTCGCCCCTTACAGGACAAAGGTACGCCAGCAGGACCTAGTTTCACACCCATCATTCCACCCCCGCGAATACAAGCCAAGCCGTTCCCTACATTAACCCCTTTCCGTCACGCGTTTGCCGGAAATCTGTACACAATGTGCAATACGACGGTTCATGAAGGTGAAACGAAACGACATCATATGTCGGAAATAGTTGAAGCAGCCGTTGCTGCTTTCCGTCAAGGGAATCCTGTTTGCCTGTTTGATTCTGATAAGCGCGAAGGTGAAACAGACCTTCTCTTTCCAGCCTCATTTGCGCAACCTGCTACGATGCGACAACTCCGCCAAGACTGTGGCGGCCTCCTCTTTTTGGCGATTGGCCATGATGTTGGCGAAGCGTTTGGCTTGCCATTTTTACAGGACTTGCACACGCATGATGCGCTAACTGCAGAGTATCCAATCTTAGCCGAATTAAAGACAAACGATCTTCGATACGATTCAAGATCTGCCTTTACGCTGTCGCTCAACCATCGTCAAACGTACACTGGAATTACGGATCAAGACCGAGCACTCACAACCCGTAAATTTGCGGAACTAACCTCAACAGTGTTTGATGAGAACCTCAGTGGAGCAGAAGCGCAACGTAGAATGGGCGCAGAATTCCGTACGCCAGGGCACATTCCTGTGTGTCGAGAATCGCAAGGAGGTCTCTTGACCCGTCAAGGTCACACAGAACTTGCGGTAGGAATCGCACGACTTGCTGGACTGACGCCGGTTGTCATTGGTGCTGAAATGTTACAGCCCGATGGAGATGGAGCGCTCTCAGTCGTCGATGCTCGAATCTGGGCAGGTGAACGAGGAATTCCATTCCTCGAAGGTGCAGAAGTCATTGCAGCGTTGCATGGTTAATCTCAAGAACATGATTCCTCTGCTGGATTTTGGTGAACACGATGCGTAAGGTCATGGCCGTGGGAGTTTTCGACCTTCTCCATGCAGGCCATCTTCACTACCTTGAACAGGCAAAAGCACTCGGTGATCATTTGACTGTCGTTGTTGCCCACGATGATACAGTCCGAAAGCGCAAGCACGAACCAGTGACCAATCAAGATCTTCGCCGTCGAATGGTTGAAGGTTTGAAACCTGTTGATGTCGCATGCATAGGCAATCCTCCAGATGTTCCAATCTTTGATATTCTTCCAGAAATTCAACCCTCCGTGATTGCCTTGGGGTATGACCAAGAGCACGCGGAGGATCGGATTCGAACAGAACTGGAAGAGCGTGGTTTTTCATCGATTCAGGTCGTTCGTGTTGAAGGTTTGAGCGATGATTTGGACGGTACTCGAAAGATCATTGCTCGAATCGTCGAACGAGCAAAAGGAGGTGAATTTTGATGTTCACTGGAATCGTGCAAGGCAAGGGAGAGATTGTTTCTATAGAAATTGGAAACGAAATTACAACCTTTAGAATCAGGGTTCCATCGACAGAAGGATTGCAAATCGGTGCCAGTATTTCCATCGATGGCGTTTGCTTGACTGCAACAGAATTTGCCGATCAAATTGTTTCGTTCGATGTCATTCCTGAAACACTTGAAAAGACAACCTTAGGCCAACTTGAACAAGGCCATCAGGTCAACGTTGAACGTTCATTACGATACGGTGATGAGGTTGGCGGCCATCTTCTTTCAGGCCACATCATTGGTCGAGGGCTCATCAGCAAAGCAGATCACGTCGGCGACGGTGCTCAATATTCAATCATAACACCCCCAGGCATTCGCAAATACATCGTCAGCAAGGGATATGTCGGTATTGACGGCATTTCTCTCACCATTGGTGATGTTTCTGAAGATCGCTTTAACTTGCACTTGATCCCCGAAACGCTTCGATTGACCACCATTGGAGAAAAGCAAGTAGGTGATGCAGTAAATCTTGAAATTGATTCCACAACAATGATGATCGTTGAAACCGTTGAACGAATGATGAAGGAGAAATAAGTATGACAAATATCGTAGCAGTATGCGCAATGTACCACTTGGATGAAATGGAACGGATGTTGACTATTGCAACATCTCAAGCAGAAGATTTGGGATACAACATCGTTGATGTCATTCGAGTTCCAGGATGCATGGAGATTCCATTGGCTCTCGACAGAATCCTCTCAAACGAAGACGTTGATGGAGCATTTTGCCTCGGCATTATCGAAAAAGGAGAGACCGATCACGGTCTTGTCATGGGTCAAGGTGTTGTCAAAACCATTCTGGAATTGCAATTGGTGCACAACAAGCCAATCGGTTTGGGCATTATTGGCCCAGGTGCACTACCTGAGCATGTTGGACCTCGAATTGGGCCTCATGCGACAGCTGCAGTTGATGCACTACGCCCCTTCCTCGATGAGTGATTGGCTTCTTCTTTTGTAGAATACATACGACCAGATTGCGATGATGATGGCTAAATTGGTGAACCAAACCCAAGGGGTACTCCAGCGATATCCATCGACTTGAACATCACTAAATGGGGCTAAAAATGGCGTTGGAAAGAACTTGGCCGTATGTGTCGGAATATCATTGAAAATATGAATAAACCAAGGAAGCCAGAGCCAAATTGCAGCATTCCTCGCTGAAAGCGTATTGTCGGTAAACAATCTTTCAGTAACACCTCGCTTTTCAAAAAGTATCCATGTGAACAAGAAACCAATGGTGGCCCAAATCAGACTGTGTGTGACTTGGTACGCCTCCCATGCGTACCACCCAAAATCGGCTGTGACGGTATCTGCATTGACCTCTGGGCGTTCATCCAAAAAGAATGAATTTGGAATGAAAACGAGCAAGTCTGGTAGAACACCCATCAGTCCAGCTACCCAGAATTTTGTGCGTCCACTTGTCGCACCCGATCCCATCAACCAATGTGAGGCGACATCCATGTCACAAGCGATGGTTCGTAAACAATAAATTCTGGCATCAAATCTTTGTGGCGAAGTAGTATCTAGAGAAGAAGCCGAGAAAACAGAGGGATAATGTTCAAGTCCATCGGGGTATTGGTCGTAGAGTGAGTCAAATGTCGGATGTTCACAATGTCATCATTATCGGTTCTGGTCCTGCAGGATACACTGCTGGTTTGTACGCAGCTCGAGCTATGCTCGAGCCGCTTATGTTCGCTGGTTACATGTCCGGTGGCCAGTTGATGCTCACAAGTGATATCGAAAATTTCCCAGGCTATCCGGAAGGTATCGGTGGCCCAGAGATGATGATGCAACTTCGTGAGCAAGCAGAACGATTCGGTTTGAGCGTTCAAGACAAGAATGTCGAGTCGGTAGACACCTCTTCTCGACCGTTCAAGGTCACCGTTGAAGGTGAAGATTTCTTCGCTCATTCGTTGATTGTCTCCACAGGCGCGGAATCCATTTGGCTCGACGCACCTGGTGAAGCAGAACAAAAGGGACGAGGCATTTCCACATGCGCAACATGTGATGGAGCCTTTTTCCGAGATGAGGAAGTCATTGTGATTGGTGGTGGAGATTCTGCTTGTGAAGAAGCAACCTTCCTCACACGTTTTGCTTCGAAGGTTACGCTGATTCACCGTCGAGATGTCTTCCGGGCTTCGACCATCATGTACGAGCGAGCTGCAAACCATCCAAAGATCGAGATCAAGACCTTCCGTCAAATCAAGGAATGGCTGAGCGATGAGAAGGGACTGACGGGGGCTGTTCTCGAAGATCCAAGGGATGGGTCAACGGAAGAGATTGCTGCAACTGGGGCGTTCATTGCCATTGGTCACAAACCGATCACCAGTTTCCTTGGTGGACAAGTTGAAACCGATGAAAACGGCTACATCATTCACAAGAACCACACCATGACTTCGGTTGATGGTGTCTTTGCAGCAGGTGACGTCGTCGATACACGTTACAAGCAAGCCATTACCGCAGCTGGAATGGGTTGCCAAGCCGCTATGGATGCAGAAAAGTGGCTTGAAGAAAACGTTCATTGAGCAACGATGTCTATTTGATGAAGCAACAATACGCATCAACATGGTCGATATGGAGCGACACGCACGTCATCTTGTCCTTCCACAAGTTGGAATCGAAGGGCAGGAGAAATTGGCCAAGGCGAAGGTGTTCGTCGTTGGAGCTGGAGGGCTTGGTAGTCCCGTTCTCCTCTATCTCGCTGCAGCAGGTATTGGTACCATTGGAATCATTGATGACGATCGTGTCGATATTTCAAATCTGCAACGACAGGTGCTTCATCGAACCGAGGATGTTGGTCGGCTGAAGGTTGAATCTGCGAAAGAACAACTTCTTGCCCTTGATCCAAATCTAACTATCGTTGAGCACAAGGAACGACTCAATCCTGAGAATGCACTTGAATTGTTTTCCGGCTGGGACATAGTCGTTGATGGAACAGATAACATCCCTACTCGATACCTCATCGATGATGCTTGCCATCTTCTCTCAATTCCATGGGTCTATGGCTCAATCCATCGATTTGAGGGTCAAGTGTCGTTCTTTTGGACAAAAGAAGACCGTCGCTATCGAGATTTGTTTCCAGAAGCACCGCCTGCTGGAGCGTTGCAAAATTGTGCAGAAGCAGGTGTGTTTGGTGTTCTTCCAGGCGTTGTAGGCAGTCTTCAGGCTACGGAGGTCATCAAGCACATCGTTGGTATGGGATCGAGCCTCATTGGCCGTTTGCTCCTATACGATGCAGAATCGATGACGATGCAATCGTTGCAATTTGGCGCTCTTGATTCCAAGCCAGATTTGACAGATTTGTCCCACGCTCAAGCGTTGTTTGACGAACCTGCATACTGCACGCCGCACCCTCAGCAAGTTCAAAAAGACGAAATTGCACGAGAATCCATGATGCAATCGATCACCGTGCCTGAGTTAAAATCCAAACAACAAGGAGGATGGAATCCTTTCATCATCGATGTCCGTAGCGATCAGGAGCTGGAGCAAGTCCGCCTCTCTGCGTTTGATTTACATGTTGTTCACGATGCAGCCGATTCTGCAATGAATGACATACCTGAAGATCGTGATATTGTGGTCATGTGCCGAAGTGGTATGCGTTCTCAAATGGCCCTCATGTTGCTTAACCAATCCGGAATTGATTCGAGTCGTTTGTACAATCTTACTGGTGGCATCATGGCATGGGGACAAATCGCTCCAGAAGACATTCATCACGGCTAATTTGAGGGTGAGGTTCAAAGAGCCGGAGGTCTCGTTTCCTTCTGGTCATCATGGGAAAGGTCATCGTTGCTGACGAGAATCAGGGTCGTCGTACCCTTCTCGCATCAACGCTTGAACGTGAAGGATTCGATGTAACCCGAGCAGGAACCTTACGTCAAGCAGAAGGGACAGCCCTTGCTGTCATGCCAGAAGTTGTTTTGCTCGATGGAGAATGGAAATCTGGTGACGCTATTGATGCTGCTCAACGATTGATGGGCGACCCTGAATTTGCATTCAAGAGCCGCATTGTTCTTTTGTCCCGCTCAACAACACCTGATTTCATGTTGATCGCTGCAAAAGCGGGCATTCACGAAGTGATTGGAAAACCAGTGGACATGAAAGTTCTCATCGATCAATTGTGGAAGCACAGTCGTAAACAATTCGTCCCTCCTCCAGCAGATGTTACGCTCGATACTGGAGGTGGATCGTTTGATGTCGCAGTTATGGCTGGTGGAGGTGGATGGGCGCTTCCCATGCTCAAAGGGCTGGTTGGGCCAGACCGAATCAATGAGTCCTTCATCAACGAGATTCTCTCTCAAATGGGTGAGGAAGGAATGGATGTTGATTTGGATCTCGAAGCAACGGATCTTTCGAACCTTTTACGGGTCGCACTCAATCGTTTGGTACAGGAGGGTGATGCCTCAGTTGAGGCAGCAGGCCCATCGTTTGAAGACCTGAAAAAGAAGAAGTCACTTGGGAGTCTAAACGAACAACCTGCACCTGTATCCACAGGTGGAATGGAATCCATTTTGGAACAACAAGCAGCGAACATCGCCGATGAAATTGAATCAAAAATGGATGAGATATTGGATGAGGTTCCAGAACAAATCGCACTTCTACCTGATGACGATATGGACAGAATCGACCCTCAGGTCTTGCGAATGACTCGGTTAACAACAGAAATGGTGCACGAATTGATGTGGGATTTGGGGCGTCCAGGAGCCGTTGCCGACATCACACTCATGACCAGAATTGAGGATGCAACCGAAATGCTTGGGGATGTTCTTTCTTCATTACCGGAATCGGAAGAGGAGTGAACCCAGTGAAGAAAATTCCTCGGCCTTCGGTGTCCCAACTTCCCAAGCCGTCTGAACTTCGTCTCATCGATGGTAAGCAAAATCTTCAGCAAATGAAACAACAAAAGGTGCGACTCTACCAGTGGAGAGCCTTATTCGGGGTTGCAGCTTTGCTCTTGTGTGCATTCGCAGGTTATTTCTTGTTCCAAGATGCTGTGAACATCATTGAATGGATCAAAGGCTTCGGAATTTGGTCACCAGTGTTGTTCACGATTGCGCTCTCTCTTGCGATTGTTCTTCTCCTGCCCACTCCATTTGTCAAAGTTGGCGCAGGAGCTATTTTTCCGTTCTGGATTGCCGTAGTTGTGAATTTTATCGCATCAATGGTCGGGGGTTTTATCGCCTTTGTCTTAGGAAGGTGGTTGTTCCGTGATTCGATTCAAGAAGCGATTCAAAACGATCAACGCATGCTCAACATTGAAGCAGCATTGGGCGAAGATGCGATGCGAATCTCGGTTTTGGTTCGTCTTTCCCCCATTCTTCCCGATGAATGGCTCAATTACATTATGTCAGCAACGCCTGTTTCGCTTCGAGTGTTCTTACTCTCAAACGTTTCAAGTCTGATTTACTGCCTGATTTATGCCTATTATGGACATGCTCTCGGTTCAATTGCTTTGAGTCAATCAGGTATGAATGGATTGACACAAACGAGCGGTGGCCTCTTCCTTTTACTCCTCGGAGTCGTTGCAACAGTCCTTGCAACTGTGGTCGTCACACGAACTTCAATCCGAGTTCTCAAAGAAGCAATCGGTGAAGAAGAGTGAGTCGTTTCACCAAATCCATGAATCCATAGCCTTGAAACAAGGTGTCCCTTCGCAAACACGGGGCGGGGTCATGACACAGGGTGAACAACCAGTCATTCACGGTGCTGATTGGACGCCGAGTGAAGCATTGACCTTCACACAACCGCTTCTCATTGATGCAGCACGAGCCGAAGTAATGCGGTTTTTTTCAGAGCGACACGAAGGACATGTTTTCCTTGCTGCAAACATTTGGGATCACCTGAACGTTGACGGTCAACATTCCTTTGATGGTGATTCATGGCATGCCTTCAGTGAACGATTTGTTGATGCCTTCAGGCGCGGCTTTGAGGCGCAAAACACGCACAAAATTTCACCCATTCTCGACAAAGAGGTCATGCCGCGAAGAACCATTGAGGAACATCTTCAACGTCGAATGCAGCACCTCATTATCGACTTGCGTTTGTGCTTGAGGCGTCTTGCTCACTACATGTCGACGTCGATGGAACATCGCCTGGAATGGCAACGCATGATGACTCGTACACGAGCTATGGATGCCCATCTCAAGGAAGTCTTCTTCTCTGGAATGGAAACACCGGATGGGTCAAGATTTGGAGGCAAAGGATTCCGTTCAACTTGGCAGGAGGGTGTCGTTGCTGTTGCAACAGCATTGAACCGAACGGATCAACCAGACAAATCCCATACTCCCGGAAATGGATACGATGGAGATTTGGTCGCCCCAATGATTCGTGACGTAGGACTTGCCCTTGCTATGGGCGATACGGTTGTCGACGTTATGGCTGCTCAGATGGGCAAGGCTGGTTCGAACCAAAACGGTGGTCACGAGGGAGCAGGAGGACGAGATCTCCACATCGGTGCTTGGCACGTGGGGGTGCTTCCACCAACTGCACCGCTTCCAATCGCAAGTGCGACCATGACGGGTCTTGCTTTTGCCGGATGGAAACAATCGCTTGATCGATTCCATGTGGCTTGTATTGGAGAAGGAGCATCATCCTCAGGAGAATATTGGGAAGCCATCAATCTTGCAGGAGCACGAGGGTTACCAATCTGCTACATTCTCCAAAACAATCAGATTGCCCTCGATACGCCTCCTGCTCATCAGTCTGGAGTTGAACTTTGGGCTGACAAAGCCGTTGCCATGGGATTCCCCGCTTGGACGATCGATGGCTCAGACCCAGCAGCATGGCACGCAAGTGTGGCAACTGCTCGTGAATTTAGTCTTGAAGGGGGAGGTCCAACAATGGTTCATGTTGAAACCATGCGAGGGTGCGGTCACGCCCATCATCATGATGACCTCTACCTTGGTTCAGAGACGGGAACGCCCCCGGGATACGTTGACCGCGATTTGCTTGAATATTGGGCGAACAAGGATCCAATTCCTTCCCACCGGGAATTGTTGTTGACCCTCGGCATCAGTGAACAAGATCTTCTTGACATGGAATCTGAAGAACAACAGCGTGTTGATGAAGCACGAGAAGTCGTCGAAGCAATGGCATGGCCTGAACCAAGAACGGTCACAAAGGGTGTAACAAACCTTCATGATGCACGAACGCATCAAGATCACCTTGATGCAATTGGGAATATTTCCGATGTTCAATCCTTGGCATCACATCAACCACTCGACTATGTCGAATCAGGGGGTTGGACGTATGCCCGAGCAATTCAGCAGGCCATGGTTGATATCGCGAATACATATGGCGAAGATTGCGTCTTCATTGGTGAAGATATGGAAGTTGCAGGTGCCTTTGGAATGAATATGGCTCTGAAGAACGCCGGTCATCAGGAAAAATTGGTGGATATGCCGTTGTGTGAAGCCATCATCGTTCATGCTGGAGTCGGCACTGCGTTATCTGGAATGCGCCCGATGGTTGAAATCCAATTCGGAGGTTTTGCAGCGTTGGGATTCAATGCTCTTGTGAACAATGCAGCAATGTTACGATGGCGCTGGGGTGCTGATTGCCCAATGACGATTCGAATTCCTCTCGGTGCTCGAACGCGTTCAGGTCCTTTCCACGCAAATATGATCGAATCCTGGTTTGCGAACGATCCGGGTTTGGTTGTCCTCGCCCCTGGAACGCCACAAGATGCTTACGATTTATTGGTTGAGGCTGCACATCTCAATGACCCTGTCTTGTTCCTTGAACACATTGGACTCTATGGCTTGCGTGGAGGAAAGACCGGTTGGGGTCAGAACATCAATCAGAAGGTTGACACTGAATCTGTTCATACGTCGATTGAACAAGGAAAACGTCACGCTATTGGCAAGGCATCGATTGTGCGAGAAGGTGATGACCTGACCATTGTCACATGGGGCGCCATGGTTCACATTGCTGCCGAAGCGTCTGAGAATCTCTCGGAGAAAGGGATTGATGTCGAAATCATCGATCTACGCACCCTCTTGCCATTTGATGCAGAATCCTGTATCGCATCCGTTCAGAAAACAGGTCGACTAGTGGTCTTGCAAGAAGGACAATGGCATGGTGGTTTAGGCCATACGATCCAATCACGGATTCTTGAGTCAACCTTCTACCAACTCGAAACGCAACCCATCGTGATTGGTGCTATCGATACACCTGTGCCGTTTTCACCACCATTGGAAAACCACACCATTCCTTCTGTTGATCACGTGACCCGTGTTATTCAGAAGTTGATGGAATAAATCGTTCAGCAAGCACAGCCAACCAAGCCCCAAGAATCGTGCAGATGAAGTAAACTGGAATGATCAAAACATCACCTGAAACGAGATTGGGGCCGAAGGTACGAGCTGGATTCATACTTGCCCCTGTATATTGCCCAAAAACAAAAGCAAGGATGGCAACAGTTGCTCCGACAACGACAGCAATTGGAATCCATTGCTCGGTTTGTCGGATGATCCAAAGAATTGAGGCCATAAGCAAGAACGTGATGAGGATTTCAATCCCAATCAGGTTGATCCAAGAAGTATTTCGTACAGTTGGCCCAGCACCATTCAAGAGGAAACCTGCACACAATGCGCCTGCTAGTTGACCAACAACATGGGCAATTGTATCCTCGCTGGAGAGGTTGCCTCTGAACCAGAAGGCAATCGAAACTGCAGGATTGATGTGAGCACCACTCCAGCGACCAATGGCGATGATTACCAAGGCTACAATTGCTCCAAAAGCAATCGAAATTTCAAGCGATGAACGTTCTAAGGCAACGCTTCCACATCCGACAAAAACCATGCTGAAGGTGCCGCATGCTTCGATGCTTCCACGCTTCCACATCGTTCCAACGAAATCAATGCAGAACATCATCTTACCCCATCCTCTTGACAGAAGCATCAAAACCCATAACCCATGGGGAGTTTATGGAGCAGAAGGATGAGTTGATGGGGATACCCCAACTCATCCACTTCAATGCCATGCTCATTACTGGAGCATTGTTTCTTGCAATCGTCTTGATGAAATACATTGGGCAATCCAATTCAATGCTCGTTGTCAGTATCATTCTTCTCCTTTCGCTCGGCTTACTCATCACCAGTGCGGACTTTTTCATCGAGGGTGCAAAGGGTCTTGCACGTAGGGCTGGAATCGCAGAAATCGTCATTGGATTAACCATCGTTTCAATCGGAACATCCCTTCCCGAAATTCTCGTTTCAGGAAGCGCTGCTTATGAAGCGAGCCAAGGAAAGGCTGGCGCAGCAGATTTTGCTATTGGCAGTATTCTTGGCTCAGTCTTGGTTCAAATCACGCTAATCTTGGGAATCGTTGTTATGACACGATCTGTCAAAGTCCGTCCATCGTGGTTGAATCGTGATGGTGTCATCATGCTTCTGGCAGTGGTTCTTCTTCTATTCTTTGTCTGGACAAACAACACGCTTGAGCGATGGGAAGGAGCGATTTTGGCCTCTCTCTACATTGCCTACATTGTCTGGTTGTTGATGAAACGTGAAGCCATTCGCCAAGAAGAGGTAGAGGATGCGGGAGAGTACGAGATTCGTGGTTCGAATTGGAGTTCCGCTGCTTACATGCTGATGATCTTCGTTGGCCTTGCCTTTGCGGTCTATGCTGCCAATATCTTGGTTGAGCAAGCCTATGATTTAGCCCTAAAATTGAATGTGCCTCACTCAGTCATTGGAACAACTGTATCGGGAATTGGCACTTCGCTACCTGAACTTACCATTGCACTAATGGCTGCAAAGCGAAGCAAAGGTGTTGCGATTGGAACGTTGATTGGTTCAAACATCACAGATCCGCTCCTCTCTGTAGGAATCGCTTCGATGATTCATCCATTGTCCATTTCATCCGCTGACAACGGTTTGACGATGGATATCATCGCTCCTGCAACCGTTCTCGGTGTCCTTCTTGCACTCTTTTTCATGCGTCGAACGTATCGTTTTGAGCGATGGGAAGGAGCGTGTTTGGTCTTGTTTTACATTGTTTTCTTGGTCGTTTTGCAATTGAATCGCTGAGTTGACTCAAAATCAAGACTTATGTCCGACCTTCAACTGGGCAGTTCATGGTCGACTTCCAATTGGACGAAATGCAAGAGATGTTGCGCGAACTTGCACAGGAGTTTGCTCGTGACGAAATACGTCCACATGCCGAGCATTGGGACGAAGAATCCATCTATCCCAAAGAGACCATTCAACTCGCACATGAAATGGGTCTTCTCAATCTTCATATTCCTGAGGAATTTGGTGGCCCAGGACTTGGTTGCATGGAAGAAGTCCTCGTCAATGAAGAACTCGCTTGGGGCGATCCAGGGTTTGCTACGGCTGCGTATGCAACGGCATTGGCCTGCGCTCCAATCATCACAGGAGCAACTGAGGCACAAAAGAACATCTGGTTGCGTAAAGTTGCAGAAGAAGGCGCTCTCGCATCCTATGCCGTTACTGAGCCTGGTGCAGGATCGGATGTCGCAGCGATCCAAACAACGGCAGTTCGTGACGGGGATGAGTATGTTATCAATGGCTCAAAGATGTGGATCACTGGCGCAGGGTACGCAGATTTCTTCTTCGTTCTTGCCAAAACTGATCCTGATGCTGGATATCGAGGTATGTCAGGATTCATTGTTGAATCAAACGCAGATGGACTTTCTCTCGGAAAGAAGGAAACCAACATGGGTCAACGATGCAGTGATACACGTAGCATTACGTTCAACAATGTACGAGTTCCTGCCAACCAATTGGTCGGTGAAAGCGAATCAGGTGGATGGATGAATGCAATGAGCGCATTTGATTTGAGCCGACCGAACATTGCAGCCCATGCAACTGGACTTGCACGAGCAGCTTACGAGCATGCACTCCAATACAGCAATGAGCGCCAAACCTTCGGCAAACCATTGCATAAGCACCAAGCGATTCAATTCATGCTGGCTGATATGAAGACCAACATCGAGGCAAGTCGAATGCTCACATGGAAGTCTGCGGCTGATGCGGATGCTGGGATCAAAAACACAGAATCAGCGGCACATGCGAAGCGATTCGCAGCTGATACTGCAATGCAAGTTTCAACCGACGCAGTCCAAGTGTACGGCGGATATGGATATTCAGAAGAGTATCCAGTTGCTCGGCTTATGCGTGGTGCAAAAGTGATGCAAATTTACGAAGGAAGCAGTCAAGTCCAACGCATGATTATCGGACGAGAAATCACGAAGAATCTTTGAGTTGAATAGATTCAATCGAACCGCTGCATAATATCATCAGATATGTCCTGAAACCAGTTGGTTTGAATCGAATCCAAATCAAATGGTTCGTCATCACCATCAAAATGCCAAAAGTCTGGAAGGAAATCGATAAATTCAACCTCACGGTCTTCTTCCATGTAGTCCAGTACATGTTGCGGATTGCCTTCGTGGGCTGATTCATCGATCATATCCTGTGTGACCACCAGTTCTTCTTGGAAGGTGAAGACTTGATACAATTCTTCACGTGGGCAGACAATGAATTGTGCAACGAGTGGAATCTCCATGGCCAGCTTAATGTCGTTATGTAGGCTTAGTGCTAGGGATGCAAGACGATCACCAACGGGCAGATGCTCTTTATTTTCATGAATATTGAGGCATAATTTGGCTGTATACCCTCGTGAGTTTTCAGAATCAAAATCCCGCTTCCAAGCAGCTCCTGTGACTTCAGTCGTCCAAGGCGTCTGAAGAAACAACCCGATTGGACGGGAAGCTTCAACCTCATAGTGCCTTCCAGAACGGCCACGAACTCGCACAAGAATCTTGTAAATTGAATTTGAATCAAGCAATTCAATACCATCGATGTTGCAAACCTCACGAAGAAATTGCATGGATTTCTCATGCGGATTCAGGTCAGATTCCATCGACATGGTTCATTCTCTTTTCCACCGTTTATGAACCGAAATTCTCAATTTCATTCCATTCATCGCCGTTGTATGGGGGCAGTTGACGTAATCATCTTGGCAGCAGGACGATCCTCTCGCCTCGGTCAACCCAAAGCACTCGTCGATGTGAATGGGAAGACACTGATTGAACACCTAGTCAAGAGACTGCATCAACAAGGTAATGTTGAGGTGACCATCGTTACCAACACCGACCTTCTCGCCGACGTGATGCTGCTATGCCCTTCTGGCCACGTTGTGCTCAACTCAGACCCGGAGAAAGGTCGTACGGGTTCAGTTCAATGTGGGCTTGCAAGCATTCTCGAACGCAACGGCAGGTTACCAAAGAAGGTGCTTGTGGTACCTGTTGACCGGCCAGGTTGGAGCATTGAAATTGTCAACGAACTTCTTCAATTGGAAACGAGTTCTTGCCCTACTTGGAACAACCGTGGCGGTCATCCATTACTGATTGTTGGTGATGATATCAATGCAGTGTACCTCTCGGTAGCCGATGCTCCTCTTTCTTCTTTGATTCATCGACAGTCCATGCCGGTTGATTTTGAATGGCTCCATCTGAACATCGATACGAAAGAAGACTTGGCCGATCTCCTCGCCGCTTCGAACGGGGATTGGTTCTAGGGCAAATCGTATGTGTATGTTCTCCGAGGCGTTGTCATGACGGCAAGGGTTCTGGCATGGGTGTTGGAACAATTGCAACACAATTCACCAGTCGTCCTTGCTTCAGTTGTCGGAACTAAGGGAAGTGTACCCGGGAAAACCGGTGCGAGATTGGCCATGAATCGACATCAGGAGTGGGTAGGTACAGTCGGTGGAGCTGGTCTCGAGCACCGAATTCTCAAGCGTTGCAAAACCTTGCTCCTCCAGTCAAAAGCCACATCAGAAGTCCATACGTTTGGGCTCAACAAAGGGGCGAAGGGCTATGAAGTGCAACCACTGGACTCACTCTGTGGTGGACAAGTCACCATTTCTCTGGAGTTGATGTTGCCAATGCCACACATTTTGTTGATGGGAGGAGGACATTGTTCGGAAGCCATATCCGTGCTGTTACCCAAAAAAGGATGGAACTATTCCGTACAAGACACTCGTGAGGCGTTTACAACAAGTGAACTCTATCCCGAAGCAATTGAACGCTCCCACTCAACCGTTGAAGGGTTCTTCTCTGGTGAAACGTCTGAATCACTCACACGATTTTCGGATATCCTTTTGCTCGGACATGATTATTCTGAAGATCTTGAACGTCTTCAATGGTTGTTGCACCTTGCTGAAGGTGCGGATGTTTCGCCCGATGGCAAGGCCTTTCCTCGAATTGGAGCCATCGGTAGTCGTTCGAAATGGAAATCGTTCACCGATTCGTGCATCGAAGCCGGGATTCAATCTTCAACCCTTGACCACGTTCGATGCCCTATCGGCTTGAACATCGGTGCTGAATCGCCTGAAGAGATTGCAATCGCCGTCATCGCAGAGATTCTATCGATGCACAAAGATGCTGATGTTCATGCCCCAAATTGGCGAGATCAGTGAGGCCATCCCTATGCCATCGATGGATGAGTCTTGGGAAATGCGAAACGGTTTGGTCATTCCGAATCGTTGTGTTCTTGCAGCAATGACCAATAAACAGAGTCATGCAGACGGAACGCTTTCAGATGAAGAGATGCGATTTTTGATACGTCGTGCTGAGGGTGGATTTGGGCTAATCACAACTGCAGCGTCACATGTGCAAGAATCTGGCCAAGGATGGGAAGGTGAGTTCGGAGTATGGGGCGATCACCATCTTGCAGGATTGACTTCACTTGCAACACAGTTGAAACAACATGGTTCGAAATCGTTTGCTCAGATTTTCCATGGAGGCATGCGCGCACCTTCTTCGATTACAGGTCAGCAAGCCTCTTCAGCAAGCGTGAATTTCATTTCCGAAAGTGAAGGTTCTTCGAGAAGTCTTTCCACAAGCGAGGTTGAAGAGACCATTTCATGCTTCATAAAAGCCGCACAACGCTGTGAAGCAGCAGGTTTTGATGGGGTTGAACTCCACGGTGCGCATGGTTACCTTATTGCTCAGTTTCTTGGTTCCAACACCAATCGACGCAGTGATGTGTTTGGAGGTGATGTCGAACAACGCAGTACCTTCCTTCTGCGTATCATTCGTGGTATTCGAGAGGTCGTACAAAGCGAATTTGCCATTATGGTACGTCTTTCTCCAGTATCCGAGGAAATTGGGATCACACTTGAAGAGACGAAGCAAGTCATTGAATTGCTGATTGAAGAGGAAATTGATGCCCTACACATCTCATGTTGGGATGTTTTTGAAAAGCAAAAGAATGGTCGAACAATCACCGAAGAGATCTGTTCGGTCTATTCTGATTCCATTCCAATCGTATCGACCGGTTCGGTTTGGAATGCAGAAGACGCTCAGTTTGTTCTTGACCAGGCTGCACAAGCGGTCGGCGTGGCTCGAGTCGCACTGCCACATCCGGATTGGGCTCGACGTGTCAACGATATGGCATACAATCCCAAACGTCCTCCGTTCTCTCCAGATGAGTTACTCTCAGTAGACCTAAGCCCAACGTTTGTCGACTACATGCGACGATGGAAAGGGTTCGTTACTGACGGTCGGTGAAGATTAATTCTCGGAAGTGAACCAATTCAAACACAGATTCGCGGATGTCATCGAGCGCAAGATGTGTAGCCTTCTTTTCGAATTTTGGCAATTCGGGGTACCATCGCCGAGCTAATTCCTTGATCGTTGAAACATCGACCATTCTGTAATGCAGGTATTCCGTGACACTTGGCATCTCTTTGACGAGGAATTGACGATCGTTCCATACCGAGTTGCCGCAGAGTGGTGCAGTATTTTTTGGAACGTGTTCTTTGATGAAGTCAAGTGTCTGACGCTCGGCTTCTTCAAGACTGACGGAGTTGTTTCGAACCCGGTCGATCAATCCACTACCGAAGTGATGCCTTGTGTTCCAATCATCCATGCCTTCAATCAAATCTTCAGAGACAGAAATAGCAAGATTCGGCCCCTCTGCAATGATGTTGAGTTCAGAATCAGTGATGATTGTCGCAATTTCAATAATGCTTTCACGTTCCAAATCCAAACCCGTCATTTCGAGGTCAATCCACACCATGCGTTTGTTGAGGTCGTCCATAATGAACCGAGGAGAATTGGGTTCTTGAAGTCGGCGTAGCATTCTTGACGGAGAAGTATTCCGGAGAAGCATGGTTGATGCCTCTGACGTCGCTTTTGAGGCTTTCATTTGGTTTAGTCCAACAAAAATCTGGTCGACTCTTGTGATCATCATGGTTGTTCTTGCAGGAGGTTGGTTGTTTTTTCAGGTCACCTGGGATGATGAAAATGGATCGCAAAATAGTGCAGGAGAAGCGAATCTCGACACGGATTGGAGGCATTACTCCGTCGTAGCACCTGTTGATACGGGCATCAATGTCTATCACGACCATTTCCGAACGGATGAAGTCTATCCAAACTGGTTGCTTGAATCGCTTGGCGTGACCAAAACATGCGACATAACGTTTGATGGTTCATGGCAAGACCGCTATGAGGCTGACAAAGAATCCTGCTGGGACAACATCACGACATCCGATATTGTGTATTTCTATGGGACGAAAATCATCGGGACATCACCTGACGGAGGCACGGATATTCACATTCTTGACGACCCTTCAGATGGACACGGTACGGCAGTTACGGGTGCAGTCTTAGATGCTAATCCAGATGCAGTCATTTTCTTCGTTGAAGGTTTCTCGACGGAAGCCGTTCTTGCTGCTTCAAATCAGCCACTCGTTGACATCATTTCCACATCATTTGGAGCAATCGGCTCTCTTCCAGTGCCTGGTATTGAGACGGGAACCTATGAAGCAGTTGTCGTCAACAACAAGATTCACACAGGTGCTGCTGACAATACACCTTCTCCAGCCGTTCAAGATGCAACTGCTGGCCCACCCTGGTCGATTGGTATTGCTGGATACGCTGAGGAGGGGGACGACCAAAAGGAGACCATGAGTGGTTCTTATCCAGACATAGCAGCCGATTGGACGCAGGTATTGCCGAATCACGATGATACGGATGGCTATCATGAGACGTCAGGAACGTCCTTTGCAACACCCCGCACGGCTGGAATTCTGTCCTTCATTCTTCAAGAGCTCCGAGAAGAATTCAATGATGTAGGCTCCGGTGCTTCGACAGAACGTAGTGGATATCTCGTTGATGGTACGACCAGTGAAGGTGAATCCTTTACCATTCGTAATTCGGAGGTTCGTAACGCACTAAACTTGTCTGCATGGTATCCATCGTTTACGACTTGGGATCCATTTTCAGGTACAACACCTGTTTCACCGGTTGCACCCTGTACACAGGTTGGTTGGGGTGTTGTGAACATGTCGAACATCGAACCTATGCTGATGCATTTGAATGGAACTCAAACCATGGATAACCGCCCTGGAGACGTTGTTCTATGCATGAACATCAATCAGGAGGCACGTGAGGCTTACTGGGGGGTCTACCCTACAGCATCCAATGAAGCCCTTGTCTCCGATCGAGGCGCCATCTTCAGAGAAGAATGATCACAGTGGCTCAAAGTCGAGAACGATTTGTCCAAGCATGTTGACTCGTACGACAGGCTTGAAGCCTTCATGCGGTGTCATAGCAATGGTTCGTGTGATCTGTTCAATCGATTCCTTTGGTAGACGGACATCAAATCCTTCCATCGTTTTGATGTAACCGACGTTGTTGGTCATGGCTTTACCAATTGGCTTGATGATTTCATCCAACTCTTCTTCGATTGCTTCACCCAAACCGAGGAGTTCTATTTCATCAGCATTGGTGCTGCCCATATCATCAACGGACGATGCTTCAGTCTTGATTTCATGTTCTTGAATATCGTCGTTTTCTCCTTCAAAATCGTCTTCCTCAACGACATCAATTTCAGGAATTGGTTGTTGAGGAACCACCGTATTTCCAAAGACTTGAGGGATAACAACATCTTGTACGTCGAACAACGATCGGCGTTGCATGTACATGAAGCCGTAACCAAGAGCAAGCAATCCGGTGATAACAAGTGTCAGGCTTCTGAAGAGAACATCATTTGACCCATCCAGGTAAATGTAAAGCGTAATCATCGTCAAAATGGAACCAAATACGCCGAGTCCACGTCGCCAACGAACTTGCGCCTGCCTTTCATCAAAGCCAGTAACTGCGAGTGCTGTCAAAATCGCTGCAGTCAAGAAGAAAGCAATCTCTGTCTGGTCTTGCCCGAAGGCGTAAATGACACCAGTAAGAGCGGATACAACACCAGAGAAGCCCATGTACTCGATGAAGTTGAAGAATTCATCATCATCCTTCCATGTGAAAATCTTGGAATCGTAGATTCGATCCGTCTTTGAGGAGAGGTAAATCATGACAGCACCTTCGACAAAGAATATGCCTCCGATGAGGAATTGTCTTAGGGAATCCGATCCAACGTCAAACTGGTGGATGAGATTGGCTGCGGTCAATCCATCGATGAGTGGAAGGAACAGAATCGACACCTTGTCGCCTTTCTGTACGGCTTCATAGGTGGCCCATCCACTACCGGCAAGCATGCCAAGACCATTGACAACATCAAAGGAAAGGAGAAGCGTTGAAATCGCCAAAAATCGTAGTTGTGTATCCAGAGAGTATGGCATAAGTTCTGCTAATCGTTCTTTATCTGTGACGTTCATGCCCATGATGCCATACGCTTCTGCTAACCAAAGAACATAGATGATGGCGCCAGAGAACAGCATTGAGTATCCGAAGATATCGCCCGCGAAGTAGCCTCCATCAGCGAAACCAATCATGAACGAGAAGATGATTCCAACTGAGAGAAGTGGGATGAGGTTGACGTCTCCACGTACCCATGCATTGGCGATTCCGAAGATACAAGCGACCAGTGGCAACCAAGATGCTGATGGAAGAACAGCCCAAATGGCGAACAGGAACCAAATCATGGGCAAGAACCATGGGAACGGATTGCCCACATATTCCTTGCTTTGGACATCTCGAACACTCCATGCAAGAGGCATCAGCATATGCGCTGCGACTAGCATCCCTGTTACTCTTGTGAACCAAAGGATTCGGATTTCCGTGATGTCGCCCGAATTGTCAAAGAACGAATCGAGGAAGGCATGAGCAAGGCCATGGTCGTAGGTCCAGTACATCGAGATGGTTGCGAGAGGAGCCAACAGCGTCACACCGTGGTGTCGATACTGAATGGCTGTAATCGTGACTAGTCCGTACATGCTGAGGAAGAGCAAACCACCTGATTGGTCAAGCATTCCAATAACTAAGAGCACACAGAGCATGACTTGGTCAGCAGGCCTACTCAAGTGATCTCTGTCAAGACCACGCTTATTGATGAGGGCAAACGCACCAATCGGTGCAGAGAGGAAGATGAGATCGTACATGATGCCTGCCTTGAACAACCCATCCGTGTGTTCAACATTGAACATGAGCGGGATGGAGGAGGCTGCAACGATAAGAAGCATGAATGCACCAATCATTCTGCTTTGTGAAGAGATAACATCCATGGATTTGATTTCCCACATAACGATACCAATTGGAATGGCATACAAACAAACCAGATAGAATGCATCTCCAGTCAACACCTCAGGGTTGAGCATGCTAATGCCTATGGTGATTGCAAGAAGCGAAAAGGCCATTGAAATTCGGCCAATCGACCCAATGGAACTGTCAGCCATAACATCCGCATCATCAACTTCCTTGATGTACCATGCATTCGTTTCGGAATCGTAGGTGTAAACACCAGCTGCTTTCAATTCGAGTAACGACATCAATTGTCCAATGTCAACTTCAACATCTCGTACAGTGTTGAACAAGCCGTAAACAATCAGGCCCAGGAGGACAAACTCAAGTGAAACTCCATTCAATGCCGAAATTTGGTATGCATCTGGGATGTCAAGCTTACCGGTCAACAGCAATCCTGTACTGACGGCCAAGGATGTGATGAGCGCAAGCGTCGAATTTCGACGTTCAATGTCGTCTTTTCCTCGTGCTCGAAGCATCGATTCGTAGACCATGCCGAGCAGATAAATCACGAAGATCCAAGTGACAAACCAGTATTTGGAATCCAAAATGGTCGAACTAAGTGCAACAAATGTGACGGTTTGTACACTGTTCCAGATGGAAATCTTGTCCAATCTTCGCGCCGTTTCAGCGATGACAACAATACCAATTGCAATCGCAATGTCGATTTCGACCTGGTCTACACCATACCCAATTTGGTCGCTGAAAAGATAGGAGAACGAAAGAGCCGAGATGGTGAAATTTGCCACCCACTTTCGTGTGGCTTTAGCTGCAAAGAGCATATAAGAAATCATGATCAATGCGGTGACCCAAGGGATGATGGCTTCATCACCATCGAGGGTCCACAATGAGAAAGCAAGTCCAATCGGCATTGCCGGGACTCGATTTCTATGTGTTGCGGGGAAGTATGCACAAAGGACAGTGATCCAGAGCGCTACCGGCAACGTCAACAGTGTTGCAGCATTTTGATTTCCTAATTCAGCAGGTTTGAGTGGACCTAAAATGAGGTTGAAGTCTTCCAAACTCGCAAGAAGCATAGCAACAACAACAACACCAATCAAGAAGAACGACATTTTTTCCGCCAAGGTTTGCTTTAGTCGCTCATTCCCTGCCAGATAGCCTTGGATGATGATAATAAAAATCAACAGAGAAAGTGCGCCACCTCTTCCTTCGGATGGTGCTTCTGTGTTGAGAAGTTCGTAAACGATTGGAATGATGCAAGAAACAACGCTCACTACGGCGAAATTGATTGATTTATTGGACATGAGTGCGCTGTACATTGCAAGTCCACACAATCCAACGATTGCTGTTCCTAGAGGGTAGGATACTTCGTATTCTGCCCATTCAATCCATGTCCCAACACCAACAAGCAACAACCCAAGTGGAATGTAACTTGCAACAGCCCAGCCAAAGGAAGTGTCCCCTTTGTATCGTTCGAGGATCTTACGGTGAGCGAGCCACATGGCGAAGGCGCCGAGGGTCTGGGCATAGATCAAATTCGCACTTGCTGTGAAGTTACCCGTCTCTTCATCAACTGAACCCAAGAATGTGAATTTACTACCATCGAACTCAAATTCAGACAGGGTAAAGTATCCAGCAAGATATCGAATACCCCACAGCGTTCCAACAGCCATGAAAAAGAAAGCCATGCCAAGAAGATAGTTCTGTGAAATCATCAGTTGGAAATTGTTCTTCTTGGCTTGCAACTCGACCATGAAGAGGGCAATCCCTGCCGAAAGTAGTCCTCCTCCGAAGAGGTACGCGAATTTCTCTTCTCCTGTATTTTCAGCAAAGGCGATTCCGAGCAGTCCCGTCCAAATTGCAATCATAGCGACGCCGAACATCGTAATTTCGGTGAAACGTTCGAGTGAATCTCCATTTGTGTGGCCAGGAGCGCGGACAATCACGGGCTTGAATGGGATTTCTTCCTCATCCATTGCGTAAATCGCATCGTTTGCTATCGAGACCATTTGTTTTGGTTTCCTCTGTGGTGCAGGCATTTGAATCAATACTCGTTTGCATCTTTACAAATATAAATTAACACCCATCATTCTTGATTTTCGTAGCGATTCAAGTGAATTTTATAACACTCGAATTGAAAGAGTTCAAACAATAGTGTTTCTTGGACGAAACATGGCCCGTGTGAACTCAACAAGATTGACGCTAACAATCCTTTGTCTTACCATGTTTGTCTTACCCACCGTTCTCGCAACAGTGCCTGTCGAATCCAATGAAGATTCTGAGGGAGAAGGTTGGTGGGTCGAAACAACGGTTGACCGAGACGGAAACGGTATCGGAGACATGATCGAAGTGCACCAAAAGAACCCACTTTTCCTTGACCAAGACAAGACCCTCCCGCTGATTATTGACTTCTCATTCACGCCTGGTGCTGCTGAAATAAAGATGCTTGAGGAAGCTGTAGAGTACCGTCATCAGTGGACGTTGGAGGGCATTGATGCTCTTGCTGGTCGTGTACCGGTGGGATACATTATCGAAGCCTCTCAACTTCCTGGTGTCGTTATGCTTGAATTGGATGGTATCCTCTCCGTAGCCAACGGGGATGCCGCAGTTCTTCACGGCGTGGATACGGCATGGGCAGAGACAGGTTACGATGGTTCAGGTACAACCGTTGCCATCATCGACACTGGAATCGATGGAAACCACTCGAGCCTGGACGATCAAGACGATGACCCAACTACGTATGATCCGAAAATCATTGCATTCTACGACCCCGTCAACAATCCAAGTCTGACCAACGGAACAGAAGTCTATCCATACGACGACCAAGGACACGGTTCTCACTGTGCCGGAACAACCGCAGGAACGGGTGCTCCAAACTACGATCATCCTGGTATGGCCCCGCAAGCCTCTCTGGTCGGAGTGAAAGTTCTCGATTCAGGCGGTAGCGGATCCTTTGCAACTGTCATGGCAGGAATGGAATGGACCGTTGAGAAGCGATACGAATTCAATATTCGTGCTGCATCAATGAGCCTCGGCGGACCAGGTGCAATCGAATGGACGTCTTCGGAAGAAGACAGTGTGAATCGCTACGCAAATGAGATGGTTCGTGCGGGCATTGCCTTGTTTATTGCAGCAGGAAACAGCGCTTTTTCGGCACAAATTGGAACGCCAGGTAGTGCGGAAGATGCGATTACCGTTGGCGCATTGGACAAGGATTCAAGCATTGCGATTTACAGCAGTCAAGGTCCAACTGAAGAGGGTCGAATTAAGCCTAACATTGCTTACGTCGGTTCCGATGTCATGTCCGTTGCTCACAATACAGGCGACGGTTATGTCGCATTCAGTGGCACAAGTATGGCAACTCCGGGTGCGGCGGGTGTCGCAGCATTGATGCTGCAAGCGAATCCAGATCTCTCTCCATTCGACATTCGAAACATCATGCAAGAAACCGCCACATATCGACAATGCCACTACATGGGTGCCAATGAGCCATGCGCCGAGGACTTGATTCCGAAGAATAGGCAAAACAACGTCTACGGACACGGTGAAGTCCGTGCTCTCGATGCGTTGCTTGAGGCAGCCGAGCGGGATTATGTGTTCGACACCAACCTGAGTGTCACCATTTCAACCCCAGCGACACTCGATAACCGAATTCACCTTGAACGTGGTGACAGCATTGCCTTCGACGTGAGTGAAAACATGGAGACAGTTCAGTGGAGAAGCAATCACCTTCGTGACGATTGGTCAAACATTCACACCTTTGAATCGGGTGATTCTTCAGGTAAACTATCGATTATCGATATCATTCATCAAATCGAGCACCTTCCTGGAATTGAAATTATGGGGAACCACACGATTTCCTTGCGAGGTATCCAGTATGAAGATGGTACGACCTCTGCTTCCCCGCTTGTGACCGCAGAAATTATGGTGATGGACGACAACACAGAACCTGTTCTTTCAGGTGGCAAAGATGGGTTTTCCACGGGCACCATTGTCGGAATTTCCATTGGTGGAATCGTGATCTTCCTCATTGCACTCCTCTTAATTTCAGCTATCTCAAACCGAGAAGAAGGTACACTTGCCGGTAAGGATCTCCAAACCTATCTCGATGCTCAAATACTCGACGCAGTTGATACGGATCTTTCCGAGAATCCATACTGGGAAGAAAAGGCGTGAGACCTTACATTCATAGACGGAGGTCCCAAGGTGAGAAACATGGTCGGAAAAGAACACGTAATGATGATTCCATCTGCACCAAAGACGATCTGGTCAGCGACCGTCAACGGACAAGATGTGCAAGCCATTGCTCCATCGAATGCCATTTTGCTCGACGTTCTTCGCGATGAAGTTGGCATGCTCGGTGTGAAGCGAGGCTGCGACTTGGGAACCTGTGGTTGCTGTGCAGTCCTGATTGACGGTGAACCTCGACTCTCTTGTCTGTGCTTGGCAGGCCAAGTTGAAGGTCAAGCAATCACAACGGTTGAAGGACTTGCAGACGGGGCGCATCTCGCCCCAATTCAGACCTGTTTTGCTACGCACGGGGGTTCTCAATGTGGGTTTTGCACACCAGGATTCCTCATGAGTGCAGAAGCACTCCTCAACGAAAATCAAAACCCAACTCGAGATGAAATCGCTTGTGCAATCGAAGGAAATCTTTGCCGATGTACTGGGTATCAACAAATTGTTGATTCTATAGAAGCAGCCGCAGAAATCAAGCGAGGTGATGTACCTGCTCCATCTCCTGCCAGTGACCCTCATCCAAATCCACATCCAGGCGGGCCTGATGAACCCTCAATGCCGCCTGGTCATGCGAGGTGATTCCATGGCAGGAGGATACCGTCAACAACCAGGGGCATCTTCGGGTGAAATCCGTAAGGACGGAAAGCGTGTGGCTGGTAAACAGAAGTTTCCACCACCTGGTTCGGGAGGCTCTCGGCCAACGATGGCACCTCGTGATCTTGACGCAATCCCTGAGTCTGTCGGTGGTAAGGAGCCTCAACCAGCAGGATCACACATTCATGACCGGTACCGAACGGGCACTGAGGTTGGCAAGCCTAGAGCCTTGGTCGATTCCCACGCAAAAGTGACTGGGCAAGCATGGTATGGTGACGATGTCCGGCTTCCGAACGAAATCATAGGCAAAATACTTCGTTCACCACATCACTATGCCAAAATCAAATCCATTGACACTTCAAAAGTTGAAGCACTCCCGGGCGTTCTTGCAGTAGCTACTGGAGCAGATGCACCAAACACATTCGGTGTATTGCCTGTAACGAAAGATGAGCACGCCATGGCCGTTGAGAAAGTACGGCACGTTGGCGATCTCGTTGCGTGTGTCGCTGCTGTTGATGAAGCAACAGCCATGGAAGCGTTGAACTTGTTTGAAATCGAATGGGAAGTCCTTGAACCCGTTTTTGACCCAAGAAAAGGGTTGGAAGACCAGGATGAACCGATTCACTGGCGTGGAAAATATCACGTTGGAACAACCAACGTTCAGAAGCGTGTGTTCCAAGAATTTGGAGATCGTAGCCTCGTCGAAGATCCAACGGCCTCTTCTCACGGGAAGTGGCGAATGGAGGGTGTTCACCATGGATTCACAGAGCCACATGCTGTCGTTGCTCATTGGGATCCAAACGGGCGTCTTCAATTGTACACGCCACAACAAGTACCACACTACGCCCATCGAGCCCTCTCGACCGTTCTTGAGGTTCCAATGCACCAAATCAACGTGATTCGAACGTTTGTTGGAGGTGGTTTTGGTGGTAAATCTGATCCATTCCCTCACGAGATGTGCGCAGCCATTCTCGCTCGAAAAGCAGGACGTCCGGTTCGAATCAATTTCACTCGAGAAGAAGTGTACTGGATCAATCGTGGTCGGCACCCAAGTTACATCGAAGTGAAGATGACCGCTGACGATGAGGCTCGAATTTCTGGCTTTGATATCGACGCTCTCATCGATGGTGGTGGATTTGCTTCCTTTGGTCACGTTACTTCCTATTACAACGGTGTTCTCGCAACCGCACCTTACGAACTTGGTTCCTTCCACTACACAGGGGCTCGTGTTTGGACAAACAAACCGGCAAGTGGCGCAATGCGTGGGCACGGGGCGGTCAATACTCGTTGTGCTGTTGAAGTCGGTCTGGATGAAATGGCTGAACAAATGCAGGTCGACCCTATCGATCTTCGTTTGGCTAATCTTCTTCCTCCACACAGTCGCACAATTTCAGGTTTCAGAATCACTTCAAATGGAATGCGTGAAGCACTTGAGCGTGTTCGGGAAGGTTCCGAATGGGATTCAAAGTTCCGTCAAATGCCACTTGGCAAGGGAATCGGAATCGGGTGTGGCTTCTTCATCTCAGGGTCAGGTCTCCCCATTCACTGGGATCCAAACCGTTTCCCACATGCAACGGTGCACATGCAAATCGATATGGATGGGGGTGTCACAGTCCATACTGGTGCTGCTGACATTGGCCAGGGTTCGACAACAGCCGTCGCTCAAGTCGTTTCAGAAGTCCTCGCACTACCTATCGAAATGATCCATGTTCGTTCACATGAGAGTGACACGAGTCCGGTCGATCTCGGATCGTATTCAAGTCGCGTCACCTTCATGAACGCTAATGCTGCGATTCGTGCAGCACTTGACATTCGAGAGAAACTTCTCAACGCTGCATGGGAAATGCTGGGTTATCACCCTGATGTTCTTGTTCTCAACGATCGACGCATCTACTACAAACACGACCCTGCAGTCGGTGTTTCGTACCTCGAGGCACTTCACAAGGCACAGGAGGACAAAGGTTCACTGATCTCAAGCGGAGCTTATCGATCACCGCCCATGGGAGGTGTACACAAGGGTGCTGCAGCAGGACTCGCTCCTGCCTATTCATTCTCAGCCTACGTTGCAGAAGTCGATGTCGATGTCGAAACAGGACTCGTTTCCTGCACCGATGTTTGGGCTGCTCATGATTGTGGAAAGGCACTCAACCCGCTGGCTGTTGAAGGGCAAATTATCGGTTCTTGTCACATGGGTCTCGGCCAGGTACTGTCGGAAAAGATGGTTTATGGACGAACAGGACATTTGCAGAACCCGAATCTGCTTGAATACAAAATCCCCTCCGTTCATGAAATGCCTCATGTAACTCCAATTATCGTTGAATCCTCTGACCCAGAAGGGCCATTCGGTGCAAAAGAAGCAGGAGAAGGCCCGCTTCTTCCCATCTTGCCTGCTGTCGTTAATGCTGTCTATGATGCCATAGGTGTCCGTATCCGTGAGTTACCTCTCACTCCAGATGTGGTCTGGAAGGCCATTTCGGCGAAGACAAAGGCGCTGGGAGGAATCGATGAAACGGAATTACCCTCACCTTGTCTCGAGCACAGCCCGTTGCAAGAAACATTGGTTGCTCGTGCAGTTGAGCATAAAGAGCGAGACCGACGCCGCCAGCGCAGTGAAGACACCAGTGCATACGTCAACGGTGTACTGTTCGGATTTGATCCAGACCAACCTCTGGAAGACCAAGTCGAAGGTTGGAGATCTGCTGTTGAACCTGTTCCCGAGCAATTGGCTGAACTTGGTCTTGCAGGAAAGGCTTGGTTGAAGAAAGAACAACGACAAATGGGAGGTGAGAAATGATGTTGATGCCACCATTCAATCTCCATCATCCCAAAACGGTTGAAGAAGCCTGTGAATTAGCATCAACCTTCCTTGCCAACAATGAGTCTTTTGACTGGGTTGCAGGTGGAACCGATCTTTTGCCAAATTACAAATGGCACATCAATGTCAAAACGCACGTCATTTCCCTGGCAAACATCCCTGGTCTTGATACAATTTCAATGCACGAAATTGGTGCTATGGCACGATTAGGAGCGTTGACAACGAGCAGAGACGTCCATCCTCTCATCGCATCCGCTGCGAGTAAAATCGCATCGTCCCTAATCCGTAACAATGCAACCGTTGGAGGTAACATTTGTCTTGATACCCGTTGTTTCTGGTTCAACCAAAGTGAAGATTGGCGCCGTTCAATCGACTGGTGTCACAAGGAAGATTGTGGAACAGGTTCAGACTGCCGTGTGATACCCAACCAAAATACCCTTTGTGTTGCGACCTATCAAGGAGATCTCGCACCATCGCTCATGGTTCTTGAAGGCACCATTCACATCATCGGTCCGAACGGTCAGCGAAACATCCCTGTCGAAGAGTTCTTCCAACTCGATGGGATTACACGAAACGTGCTCCAAGAGGGCGAATTTATCCTTAAGGTGACCTTCCCCGAGGGCGTTGAAAATAGGACAGGTTCGTACAAGAAACTCCGCGTTCGAGAATCCTGGGATTTCCCAGAAGCAGGGGTCGCATCGTCTTGGATTGCAGGTGATGCATCGACGCTTCGAGTCGCTTCGACTGCTTTGGAATCCATTCCACGCTCGCATCAGAACGAAATTGATGGGCTTGAAAGCGTCTTCTCAAGCGAATCCATCCCTCAACTCTCGGAAGCCATCATGAAATCAATCAAACCTGTCAACAACACGGCCTTGCCTCCAAGGTACCGAAAATCGATGGTCAGGGTACTGGCGAAGCGAAGTCTTCGAGAAATTCTTGGTGATCAATCATGAACCGAACCTCTTGGTTGTTGTTGACGGCTCTGCTTTTTGCACTGCTTCCAATCAGCCAAGCACAATTTCCTGCCAACAATGAATGGGAATTTGGATGGGATACGGAAGTTGAGCCAAGTTATGACCTTGCATTGGATGGCGGAAAGTGGAAAATCGAAGATACACTTGTATTCTTTGTTGATAATCCAAGAATCAATGATCTGAGTCTTACCATCACGGTGGAGTTTGACAACGAAGTTGATTTCATTGATACAACCTATGAAGAATCCATCACTGTGGGTTCTCAGTCCAACGAAACGTTCACGATTGAATTGAGCACTTCCGATGCAGATGAAGTGCGCAGTCACTCGCCAAGTGAAAGAATCACCATGGTCGTAACTGCTGAAGAAAGTACTGCGGGCACACCTGGGAGTTCAAAGGAAATCGATGCGAATCTGAACGTACCTCGACATCACAATCTCGTGCCAGAGGTGTCTTTGGTGGCGAGCTCCGTTGATGCCGGAACGTGGATCGAAGAAACGCTCCTGCTCAACAACATGGGCAACAGCGTCGATGCTGCGAGTAAAATCGAAGCTGACGTACGAAATTGCCCGCTTCTTGAAATCGAGGGTCTTGAAGAAGGCGAGAATGTGCAAATACAACCGACAGGTGTTGATGGTAATCAACCGACTGAGGTTCAATTCCGTATCGCTCCTTCAACAGCCCATCCAACAAAGACCTGTGAGGTTGTCTTGATTGTAACATCCGAAGGTAATGGTTTGGAGCGAAGTGTCTCATGGACAATCGAAGTTGATGAATCAGGTGGAAGTCAAGATTCAAACACCGGAGATACCGGCTCAAGTTCATCAAATTCAGGCTCGAATTCTGACAGTTCCTCGGCACTCCCAACATTGGGCGGACAAACGCTCATTATTTTGCTTGGATTCGTTGCACTCTTCCATCGAAAACGTCTCGATGTCCACTGATTTAGGTTGTTTAAAATTGACCTGATGTCATAAAAACCTCTCTAAACGTCAAGGGAGAATCATTATGTGTGTATCGTGGTTCCGAAGGAGAGAACATACTGCGCTTGTCGCAAAATGAGGTGTAAATATGGCAGAAACAGAGAAAACGAAACTCTCTGTTGAAAAGAAACTCATGGTCGGCCTCGTGGTTTCGATTCTCCTCTCGACCGTTCTAATCGTTCTTGCATCTTCTTCGAAAGAAACGGTCTTCTCTCCTTACGTTCGTGACGCAGATGGAGATTACCAATACCAACAACTCTCCAAGATGCGTGACACCCTTGGAGAGAGTGATGATGGCAAATCGGGTGAAAAGTATTCGATTTACAACACCATGTCCACGCCCATGCTTGTTAACGACTGGCAAGACCCACACCGAACAATGCTGGTCATCGCTGCACCCGAGAAGCCATTCGATGCAGCAGAAGCACAGGCCATTCACGATTTTGTCACCGAAAAGGGTGGCAAGGTCATCCTCGCAGCAAACTCAACCAACGCAAAGCGAGTTGCAGAAGAATTCGGCGTTCTATACTTCGATGCACCTGTCTCGGATGCGAAGTGGTACTACGAGGTCACCGATGCAACCGGCGGACGATTGGCTCCACAGGAAACTCGGCTCTGGTCTGTTGCTTCTGTGAGTGAAGACTTGGATCTTATGGACGAGGCTTCGCTTCGAACACCTTGTACAGAAGTCGAGGTTTCATCCGGTGCCACAGACAATTGCCGAATGCCTGTTCTTTTCCACTCGCCTACTGCGATTCAAGTTCTCGATGTTGAAGATGACAGCCGAGAGGTGAGTGTCCTCGCATCAGCAAGTGACCAAGCTTTCGTCGCTCGTTCAGGGTTCGACATCAACAACGTCGCAAATCCAAAGACAGGGAAAACAGACCTGATTGTACGAATCGATTATCCAAACATCGATGCTTACGATACGAAGTCCGATGGAGACAACGGCGAAGTCTCTGTTACGGGCAGCATCGTCTTCGTTTCCGACCATTCTGTCTTCGCCAATCACCTCTGGGATGCTGGCGACGCAGACCTCACTGGAAAGCAACAATGTGGTTCAGACCTCTACCAAGAGAACGGGCACACGTGCTGGGATACCGATCCTGACGGACTCGTCGCTGCACAGGGAGACACCGCATGGCTTGGAAACCAACTCTACTTCCGAGCGTTGATTCGGGACATGATGGAATTTGACAACGATGAACTCTCGCTTCAAATCACTCGAAATACCGACGAATTCAACATTGTTTTTGATGAAAGCCGTCACGTTTCAAGTGTTGCAACACAACCATTTACCGAAGCGATTGGAGCAGTCGTTCTTCTCACGAGTGATGCGTATCTCAAGTGGCTGATCATTCTCAATCTGTTTGCCCTCCTCGCTATCGCCATTATGGTTGTTCCAGAAAAGGAGAATTGGCGCCATGTCTTCGATTTGACACGATTCCGCGAACGTCCAAACAAAGTTGACAGTTCACTGTACCAAGTCCGAACCAGGGAGGCCTTCCTCTCGAAGGTTCGGCAATTCAATGACCTTACGCGAGACGAATTTGCTCGCAAAACCCCTGCAGAAATTATGCAGATGGTTCGTGACCCACGCCTTGTTGAACTCGTGAGTTCAGCAAGATCTTATTCCAACGAAGAACTACGGGACATTATCCCACTGATTCGTCGTTGGGGAAACTGAAGAAAAAAGGAGGAAAATGACATGCAACCCCCCGCACCACCAGCAGCCCCGCCCGCGCCAGCGCCAGCAGCGCCAGCGGCACCAGCGCCACCTGCACCTGCAGCACCAATGCCTGCGGCACCAGCCGCACCAGCACCTGCAGCACCAGTAGCGCCTGCCGCTCCTGCAGCACCGGCCGCTCCGGCACAGCCGAAGCACCAAAGCACCCCAGAAGTCCGTGAGCGACTTTCCGCCGTTGGCGCCATCGCACAAGCGATCAGCGCTGAGGTTCAGAAAGTCATTATCGGTAAGAGCCACGTCATCGACAACGTTCTCATCAATATTCTCTCCAACGGTAACCTTCTCTTCGAAGATTATCCTGGATTGGCAAAGACATTGATGACCAACACGTTTGCTGACGCTCTCGGTTGTGACTTCAAGCGTGTTCAATTCACGCCTGACTTGCTCCCAGCTGACATTACCGGTACCAACATTTACGACGCAAAGAAGGGTGAATTTACGTTCAAGCCAGGACCTTTGTTCTGTAACCTACTTCTTGCTGACGAGATTAACCGTGCTCCACCAAAGACCCAAGCTGCATTGCTTGAGGCTATGCAAGAGAAGCAAGTGACCATCGGTACCGTTACACACAAACTCCCTGCTCCGTTCATTGTTATGGCAACACAGAACCCTGTCGAGCAAGAAGGTACCTATCCACTTCCTGAAGCTCAACTTGACCGTTTCATGTTCAAGATGAGTGTCGGTTACCCAGACCGTGCTGACGAAGATGAGATTCTCTCTCGACGTATCAGCCGTGGTAAGGACGCTGTCGATGTTGATGTTATCACCGACCCACAGCGTGTTATCGCTATGCAACAGGCTTGTGAAGACATCTACGTCGACCCAGCCATCCGTATGTACATGGTCGAAGTCGTCGCTCGAACCCGTGAGGATCCTCGTGTTCTTGTCGGTTCCTCGCCTCGTGGTTCCCAAGCATTGCTCAAGACCGCTCGTGCAGCAGCAGCTATGCGTGGTCGTGACTTTGTAACGCCTGATGACGTCAAATCGATTGCAGAACTTGCAATTGCGCACAGAATCATCCTCAAGCCTGAGCACCAAATCAAGGGTCTCGAGGCTGGCGAAGTTATGCAAAGCATCCTACGAGAAGTGCCTGTACCGACCGTTTGATACCGTTGAATCATACTTGAATAGAGGTGTTCTCGGATGTGGAGTCGCAAATCAGCAATGCTAGGAAGCATGGCCGTTGCCATGTATCTTCTTGGCCTGACGCTCAGGAATTCTCAATTGGTCACAATTGCTGTTGTGATCTTTGTTTTCCTGACATGGGCTGCCTTGTTTGGTGGTCATGCTGACGTTGCTTCCAGCGGCCGACGAGCCGAAGAGTGGACGGGTGAGGAAGGTGTTGCCTTAGGTAGTGTCCTTGCCATGCGAAAACTCTCTGGTTCACGCATCTTTGAGGATGGTGAATTGACTGTAACGTTACGTATGCAGAATAATTCTGGGCTCGCGAAGATTCTCGAAGTTCGAGATCGAGTACCCGAAGTTATGCGTATCAAGGAAGGTTCCAACTACATTTTGATGGAACTCGGCCCACGACGAGAGACGTACATTGAGTACACACTTGAGTGCCCACTACGTGGATTCTACAGCATCGGCCCTGTTGCCGTTCGAGTCCAAGATCCGTTTGGTCTGTTTCACAAGGAAAAAGAAATGCATGTCTACAACGATTTCCTTGTGTTCCCGAAAATGGAAGACCTCAAAGAGACCTTCGTCAAGTCCCGTGTTCCAAAGATTTTCACTGGAGCCGTCAACATCCGTCAACCTGGACCAGGTTCTGAGTTTTACTCGCTCCGTGAGTATTTCGAAGGTGATTCGTTCCGTGCCATCAACTGGAGTGCTTACGCACGTTCCGGTAAACTGATGGTCAACGAGCGTGAGCGTGACGCAGTTTCCGATGTGATTATCATCATCGATTCCCGAGCAGTGAGTGAAACCGGTCCCGTTAGTCGTAACGCCTTGGTCTACTCGACTCGTGCAGCAGCATCGCTTGCCAAGTACTTCCTTGGCCGACGTGATTCTGTTGGTGTTGTCGTGTACGGCGATGAAGTTGTGAGTGTTGACCGTGATACTGGAAAGAAGCAATTGTACGTCATTCTTACGAAACTTGCTGGAGCTGTCGCTCGTGGTAACATTCCGTTGCAAGTCGTCGTCAACCGTATCCTACCGCACATCAACAAAGGTAGCCCAATCATCTTCCTCTCCAATCTTGAAGATGATCCAACCATTGTGAATGCGTTGAGAGATTTCCGTGCACGTGACTTTGACGTGACCGTTCTCTCACCTTCATCGCTTGAGTTTGAATTTGATGCAAAGCGTCTCGATCGAACCGGTTACGAGGTCATGAAGACAGAACGAGACGTTCTGATTGGTGAACTCCGTGGACTTGGTGTCAATATCATGGATTGGGAGCCAGATATGCTTCTATCAACCGCACTTGCAGGTGCACGAGGATTCTGAGGTGAGACGATGACAATGCGAAAACCATCTTCAGACACGGCTCACTTGTACGACGGAAAAGTCGTTCGATCTTCCGCTCCAAGCCGAAAAAAGGCTGCAGGACAGGCTGGAATTGGCTCTGAAATTCCAAAGGATGCGATTCCAGAATTGGAAATGCCTTCGTTCATTGAAAGTCTGATTGGGGGGCCTATCGTTCCAAAGATGAAATTCCTTCCGCCTGATAAATTCGTCCAGAACATGCAACTTGGTGTTTATGTCATTCTTGTCGGCCTTGCTCTGCTGACCTACATTATTTCCCCTCCCGAAGGAACCATTTGGTTCATGCTCCTAGGAAGTGCAGACCTTGCCTTGTTGTTCCAGATTGGCATCATTATTGGTGCGACAGGGCTTGGATTCTGGGGTGCATATCAGCGAGATGCACGCTACATGCTCGGCTCCTATGTGCTGTTCATTCTTGCCATCATGCGTTTTGCTTCCTCAAAGACAAGCGTCAATGACTTGTTTGGACTCGCAGATAGCCCAACGATTCTTGCCTCCTTGGTCGTTATCTACTCGGTTCTTCTCATCATGTATTTCGAACTCTCAAACGGTGTTCTCCGTTATTCCATGCTCGATACGAGCATTCGTACCAACGAGGTCTACGTCATGAACCCAAAGAAAATCGTTGGAAAGTACCACCGTTCGTTGATTGTCAACCCAATTGTTGCGACCATCCTCGCAACACTGGTTCTCTCAGCAAACACGATTCTTCCATGGATTGTCGGCATTCTCTCAGAGGATACGGCAACACGTCTCAGTGAATCGGTCGAACTCGGATCGGTATACGGTGTTGCTCTTGGGACACTTTTCGTCTTCCTCGTCGTAGGTGGATTGTTTGCTCTCGATCTGCCAACCTACATTCAGAAGCGTCGTGAAGGCAACGATGAATGAAGTCAAGATTGCTTCACTGCGGTGCGATGCTTATCTTGAATCAGCTTGTACAACAGTTGCAATGCTTGACTCAAATCTTCACCATCGATGGCCACTCTGGCTGCAGAAGTTGTCTGATGGAGCCACGTCAACTCAAATTCAGTCGATTCAAACAGCGTATTGATCGCATCAACATCGCTTTCTGTACAACCAATCAATGAGAGAAGACCGAGATGTTGGTGGTGATTTGCATCAATATTGAATCGTTCGAAAATTGATGAAGCACGATGCATATCGTGTTGGGAAACAATGAGACGAGAATCTCCTAATCGAGACTCGAGACCCCACCAGTGAACCTCATTTTGTGCCAATTCTCCAAGAATGTTCACCAATTCACGTTGATGTGAATCGACATGGTGATGTGAGAACCCCAGGCTGATGACATTTGGAAGGCAGCCAACTGCTTTGAGTTGTTTTGTTTGCAATTCAGGGCCAATGACCGTTTTATCTTCATCGTTGGAGTGGTAAAGGTGGCGTACCTCCAACCGAATGTTCGGTTCGATGAGAGGCTCAATCGTTGATGGATGAAGAACCGGTGTGTCCATGAGCGACAATTCAATGGCTTCCTGATAGTTGAGGTAAGGGATCGTTTCAGTACGAATTCCCCATCGAGGATTGAGTGTGTAGATGCCGGGAACATCCTTCCATAGGATGACTCGTTCTGCTTCGATGAGATTAGCAATCGCAGTTGCTGAATGATCTGAACCTCCTCGGCTAAGAATTGCGATTTCTTTGTTTTGACCTTCTCCAAACCATCCTGTGATGACCGGTGTGCCGCGGAGTGTTTGGCGATCGAGCTTGATACTAGATGCTTGCAAATCGACATGATTGGCTTGATAATTACCATCGAGTGTAATTCCTATATCTTCAGCACCTAAAGGATAGGCATCATAGCCATATTCTTGCAAACGGTGAGCGACAACAAGTGCACTGAGTCGTTCTCCAGATGCGAGGAGGTTGTTCAAAGCGGACTGATCATCAGGATGTTGCGCTAACGACCTGAGGGCATCTTTCAGATTATGGAGAACCATTGAGAACAAGTGTGCATTCTTGGAGGAATCAAGACCGGGTGCGAACCGTAGGTGTTGTTTTGACAAATCCTGAACCAATCGGCTTGCGTATCGAGGATCCTTAGCGGCGCGATACAATCGGTCGGTCGTCCCCCATAGCGCAGAAACGACCAAGATAACCTGCTCATCACCACGAATGACCTCAGCGATTTTCTCAATATCGTCAGGTTCACGAAGACATGAACCTCCAAATTTGTGAATAATTGGGCCATTCACAAAGCATCACGTTTCCTAAGAAGAAGGTCGCACAAAACCAAGGTCGTCATCGCTCGAGCGACACTGACTGCTCTTGGACCCAAAACAGGGTCATGTCGTCCTTTAACGACAAGTGGTTTCATTTCTCCATCCTCAAGATCGAGTGTGGTTTGCTCATGGGCAATGCTCGACGGAGGTTTGAATGCGATTTGGGCAAACAAATCAGAACCCGATGTTAATCCTGCAATGCTTCCATCTGGTTGTTCACCTTCCTGGATTGGATGCTCTTTCGAACCTCCCCATGGACTGTTGTGTTCCAATCCTGTCATGCGTACGGCTTGAAATCCTTGTCCAAATGCAACACCTCGTGCGGCAGGAATGGAAAGATATGCACGGCCAAGAGCAGGTTCAAGTCCATCAAACCAAGGCTCGCCAAGGCCGATTGGTAGGTGCTTCACGAGAACATCAACACGGCTTCCAATCGAATTTCTTCCTTTCCTGACCGTGTCGATTTCTATTTTCATCGCCTCGACAACATGTGGATCGCGGCATCGTAGTTGCTCGCACAATTCGTTCGCCCATTCATCAGGACATTGGTCAATGCGTGCTGATTCAATGGATCCAATGGCTCCAACATGGGCTTCTATCTCTATATCTCCAAGAAGAGGTTCTACGATTGCTGCAGCCGCAACAATGCCCGCGGTTAAGCGTGCAGATGAGGAACCTCCCCCTCTCAAATCAGCGAAACCTCCACTACGCAAGTGCATGAGAAGATCCTGATGTCCTGGTCTTGGGTGATTCGGAATGAAACTGTAATCACTCTCTCGGGCATCTTTATTGCGAATTTGAATTAAAATCGGTTGTCCAGTTGTGAACCCTTTGTGCACCCCAGAAAGCAATTCAACGCTATCATCTTCATTGCGCTTGCTTGCAAAATGACCTCCAGGCCTGCGCACCAACATACGTTCCTTGATGCGTTCTTCATCAATTTGAAGACCAGATGGCATCCCTTCCAATAAGGCACCAACCAAATGGCCATGACTTTCGCCAAACAGCGTCACTGAGAGGGTTTCCCCTAGGCGCATCTTCATTGGACTCAATACGCCCAACCACCATGTCTTCAAGAACTTGAGCCTTACTCCTCAGAGTCGTTTTCCTTGAGATTCATGAATTTGGTTTCAATGATATTGAACTCTGGATGTTTGTCCTCATACCATGATTGAAGACGTTTTTTCACGCCTTCCAATTGCATTGGAATGACGATGACAAGGGCTGTTCCAGAACCACTGAGGCCTGCTGCACGTGCTCCATTGACAAGTGCATCGTTTGCGAGAATTCTGGCTTTGTGATCTTTTGTTGCCCCGATGACACCTCTTCCATTGAGGGTCAAGGCAACCAATTCATTTCCTTCTTGTATTGCATTGAGGGCTTGAATGAACTGCTGTTGGTGGGGAAGGAAGTCTTCCAACGTTGGTCGTGTTTCTCGTGGACCACGTGAGACCAAAAGAACCGTCCATTCATCTCGTGCTGGACCTTCTCCCTCAAGCAAAAGACCCTGAGCAACATCTGGCTCATTGGCATTGACGAGTTTCCAACCACCAGATGCACATGCCCATGTATCATCGATGCTTCCAGTGAGCGTTATTTCTGCCCGAAGTTGTGCATCAACTGCGATGGCAACAACCTCATGCAGTTCGAGGGATGTATCCGTTGCATCACAAAGAGCTCGAACTGCTGCAACACAAAGTGCCGATGACGATTTCAAACCTTCTCGTGCAGGAATCTTCGATTGAACACCCCAGTGCATGTTTTCTTCTTCGATTGGAAGCGAATGGCCAGCCGCCTTCCATGCTTCCATAACATGAGGAAGCAATCCGTCATCGTCGTGAACATCACGCTTGCTCTTCTTGTCGAGTACACGAACAAGTATCGGCAGGTCAAGTGCCATGCTTGCACCGTATCCTGTGCCTGCTGCATGCAGGAGGCTACAAGCGCCATGGGCGGTTCCTTGACCTAAGATCGCCATTCGTTAACGCTCCTCAGACGGTGCTGAGATGCTCTGTCCAACGTGTCGAGTTGTCGAAAATGAGCATCCAAAAATACGCTCTCCCACACAGAGGTTTGTAACCGAGTGGGCCTTTCGATTTTCTAAAAGCAAGCGAACCGTCTCCGCTTGTTGCATGAATACATGTCCTTCATTATCATTTTCGTCTTTGAACCTCAATAGAATGAACGGCCTTCGTTCGATTTTCATTCGACCGATGATTGCAAGTCTAGACGTTCCATTGGAATCGCAAATTCGAATTTCGTCCCCTGATTTCAATTCACTGAGATATTTCGTTGTCCCATCTGCGAGATATGTGTATGCATCAACACTTCCAGCATTGACACGAAATGGTCTCGTAGGGACGTATTTCGATTGAATCGTTTCCCCATGTACGAGAACAAACGATTTCGCAGTGGATCCAACTAAAATCCCCTCACCTTGATTCAGCATCGTCAACAAATCAATGCAGACTCGGTCACCAGCGTGTCCTTCTTGGATTTCTGTGATTGTCATCATGCTCAGTTCAACACGATCTTCAAACTCGGCTTCAACTGAATCGATGGCCGGTGCTTGCTCGAGTCGAATCGATTTGACGATTAGAGCAGCCTCCAAACACGCTTCCGTGCACAAAAGGGCATCAACGCCGATGTCCAGTGCGAAACCTGCTCCCTGTGCTTCAATTGGCTTCGTAATTTGAGCCGCAACCTTCGTTGGTGTTCCTTCCGTAGCAGCGAGAACGTTTTCGATTGGAATCATCGACCAATCTTCAAAGGTCAATAGAATCCATTCGACACTTCCTGCAAGACTTCGTGCTTCTGCTTGAGATGCTTCAGAGACGATGTGAACGTGACCACCAATGGTTGCGCCATTTCGGTACAGCAAACCATCTTCGGACGAAATGTGGTGACCATTCTGTCGTGTATAGAAGGCATCAATGCCTTCATGTCCTGAGTCAGTGGGCGCATCAAGCCAAACTTCCATCGAACTCCCTCACAAGCGAACTTGCTCCATTGCCTCTTCAACAGATGCGTCATGATGGACGATGAGAACAAGCGCTTTTGCAACGGCTGATGGTTGTTCATGAGCGAAGACTTGACGACCCATGCACACACCAGCAGCTCCATTGTTCATGGCTTTCTTGACCATGGTAAGCATATCGAACGTGTTGGTTTTTGCTCCGCCTGCCACAAGCAATGGAATCGGAGCAGCAGCGGTCACATGGGCGAACGAGGCTTCATCACCCGTCCAGGTTGTTTTCCCAACATCACAACCAATCTCAAAAGCAACTCTTGCTGCATGAGCTACGCCTTTGGTTGCATCACCATCCTCGATGTTGAGGTTTGGTCCACGTGCGTAAACCATGCCCAGAACAGGCAATCCAAGGTGGTGACATTGAGTGGTTAAGTCACCGAGCGCTTCCAGCATAGCAGCCTCCCCATCCGATCCTATATTGACCTGGGCTGAAGCGGCTATGCCGCCTCTGGATTCAACCTCGGATGCTTGTCCGACGGAAACTTTGCGAGAGGAATCAGCCCCGCCGTGTCGCGTTGAGGCTGAGAAGTGAATGACCATGTTCGTCTTCGTCCCTTCACAAAGATGGCCATAGTGGCTGACCACTCCTTTTTGTGCAACAATTGCATCAACGCCAGCAGTAACAAGATCACGGATGAGACCTTCAGTATCTTCCAGGCCTTGACAAGGATAATCCGACATCCCGTGGTCGATTGGTATCCACACACCTCGTCCATTTGGAAGGAGGGTTTCAAGTCGTTCGGACTTGTTCATGCCATGACGAGATGATTGTCACATTCAATGCTTTGCATGAGGTCAATCATGAAATCAGGCAAGCAAATGATAAAAGACACAGTACGTATTCGGACAATCATGGACACGGGTTCTATTCTCGTTTTGAGCATCCTTGGTGGAGGCTTTATTCTTGGAGTCTGGTTCATTCTCATTCGACGCGATGCTGCTCTTGAGGTACGTCAAGGCATGGTTGCTGATGGCTTGAAGGCACCCGTCCGAGGGTCGAGTTTTTCCAGCGCCCGTTCCGAATTTGAACGTAAATTGGTCATGATTGAGGCAGAACGACGTCGCCGAAATCTCTCCGGTGGAAGTATTTCCCTTATCCAACAAGAGCAGGCACAACCTGCTGAACCATTCTGGGACGAAGAACCACCAGTTGCAGAACCAGAACCTCCAGTTGATGAAGAAGACGATGATGAAGAGAGCGAGGAGGAAATGCTCGAACGTCGTCGCCAGCGTGACGAAGAATGGGCTCGCCGAGAAGAAGAAGAAGAACGCCGCCGACTCGAGGAAGAGGAAGCAGCTCTCGCAGAACAGCAAGAACGACTCAAGAAGGAGCAGGAAGAACAAGCCGAAAAAGAGCGCCTGGAAGCAGAAAAGGCTGCCGAAGAGGCTCGACTTGCTGCAGAACGTGATGCAGCAGCCCAAGCAGAGCGTGATGCAGAAGAAGCAGCACGACAAGCAGAACTTGCTGCTGCTGAGGAACAACGCCTTGCTGAAATCCGTGCAGCCCAAGAAAAAGATGCATTGGAGCGACGCCAGGCAGCATCACGTGCACTCGACGAACTCCGAGCACGTCTTGAGCGAGAAGGTGCTCGGTCTTCGGACGTTCAGGTTTCTTTGATGTGGAACAACTACAACGATCTTGACCTTCACGTCGTTTGTCCATCAGGTGAGCGTATTCACGGTGGAAACCGAAAGTCAGCCTGCGGTGGAGAACTGGATGTTGATGCCAACGTTCGACCTGATTCTCGTAAACCAATTGAGAACGTTGTCTGGCCTGAAGGGCAAGCTCCTGCAGGAACCTACCAAGTCTTCGTTCACTACTACAAGAAGCACAAGAAGCGACGCTCAAAGGACCCGACTAAATTCCAAGTTATTGCCAACGCATACGGCGATCTCATGGAATACACTGGTGAATTGACCTTTGGTGAAGAAATTCAACTCGTCTGCACATTCAACGTTCCAACCATGGAAGAGCGAGATCAAATTAAGCGAAATTTGGAGGAGCAAATCCGTCGTTCCGAATCGGGAGAGGTTTCTGCTGACCAAATCCTCGCTGATGAGGCAACACCGAAGCAAGTCGAATTTGGCGACCTTGTTGATGAGATCGAAAGTCAACTCGATGACGAACCAGAAGACGATGGATCTGGTGTTCCGCCAGCACCTGACTTAGGTTGAAGTCAAGAAAGGATGTCATCAAGACGATCGTTCTTCAGTGCATTGCGAACGCTTCGAGCGATTCGACGACCTGTTGACATTCGTGTCTCATTAATATCGGAGTAAGGAGAACCGCCAACGAATGGATTGGAACCTGCAACAATCCGTGCACTGATTTCAAACACCTTGAATTCGAGTGAATCCGTTACAATCGTTTCCAAACAGAATGGTCCAATCATCCCACGGGATGCATCTTCGAGCTCAAAGGAAGCTGCAACGGTTCCTTCAGCCATTTCAAAGGCTCGAGGGAGGAGTGATTCACGAATCACAACAGGTTGGTTTCCGGTAACAACAAACGATGGCTCCATACCTGATTCACGTAGGTCTCGGAGGGAACCCAACTTGTAGAATTCGTCAACGTTTGCCTCATCTCGGCGATCCATCGAAAGCAATTCGAGCCGACCTAGATTTTGACCAGCAAATTTTCCACGACCTTGGACTTGATATCCATCCGTTGCAAGCGGATCAAAGAAGAAGTGAAGGTAGTAGCGACAACCGAGGACATATTCCTGAATCGTGAACTCTTCTTCAATGTCGACATTTCGACGGAAATCACGGTAATCTCGTGCGATGAAGTATCCACGGCCGCCTTTGGCACCAGCATACTTGACAATCACAGGCCCATCAATGTCGTGTGGGTCTTCAAGGACCTTTGGCATCGTACATCCACCAGCGATTAACCAATCGCGTTGTTTCGCTCGACTGCTCTCCCATCGGAGGATGCCACGGTTGCCAAAAGTAGGAACTTCCAAGTTTCGGAAGTTCTCACTTCCAAGATATTCAACAAGGGATCCATGCGGTACGATGATGACGTTCTTGCTTCGGAACCATTCTGCATAATCGAGCATTTCTCGATAATCCTCGAGCATCAACCACTCATCTGGTTCTGCTCCTGGGAAGGCTTTGTAGAACCGTCGACGATTCTCACCAACGGCAATACCGAGTGTTCGGAAGCCTTCCATGCGTGCTCCATGAAGGATTTGAAGGGATGAATGTGAGGCAACAACACCGATTGTGATGTTGTCCTTGTCGTAGTCCGCAAGCCAAGAGAGGAGTGTTGAGTGGTCTACGCCCATGTCGAGGGGTTTCGTATGCACTCTATGACTGTTATCCCTCACTTCTCAATAGTGTGGCTTGATTGAGGCAAAAATGGGTGAAGAGTTCAAGTGCCGAATCCCCATCAAGGTTCATGGCAGGTTCAGGTTCACCAGCGAATCGAATGACCTATTCCGGGTATCTTCGCCTTGATGAATTGCTTCAATTGCAAACAGGTCCAGAAGGGCATAGTCCCCTACCATCAAACGATGAGATGCACTTCATCATTACACATCAGGCGTTCGAACTGTGGTTCAAGCAAGTACGAGCAGAACTCGATGCAGTTCATGGGTATATGGGGCAAGAATCGGTTGATGAGAAACATCTGCCACAAATTGTTCATCATTTGGAACGAGTCATCGAAATCTTTCGTCTTCTTGCGAACCAATGGAAGGTTATGGAAACATTGAGCCCTCAAGGCTTCCTTGCGTTCCGTGATCGATTAGGAACATCATCTGGTTTTGAATCGTGGCAAATGAGAGCCATGGAAATGCGTCTCGGACTCAAGCAAGAATCGAGAGTTGCAGACATGAATCCAATGGCACACATGAAGAAGCTTTCAGAAGAAGGAAAAATCAGCAAGGAAGCCTATGAAACGCTCCAACAAATTTCTATAGAACCAACATTAGTTGACTTGATTTCATCCTGGTTATCCAGAACGCCAATCAACGGTTCCGTGCCTTCAGATGCGAACGATCAAACAATCATCGATGCATACATTGATGCACACCTTAGCACGATGAAAGCCCATTCAGATCAAGTGATTGAGCACATGGTCAAAATTGGACATGGCAGTCCTGAAGCACTCAAACCTCGAATGGATGCTAACCTAGCATCTGCACGAGATTTCCTCAAGCCAGATGGTGCAACCCATCGAGCACGAGCAGGCTTACTGTTTATCGAATCCTATCCAGAACTACCACTTCTTTCATGGCCACGTCGCTTGATCGATACCATCGTTCAACTCGAACAATCCATGCTCTTGTTCCGTCATGCACATGCTCGAATGGTTGAACGCATGATTGGTCGAAGAATGGGAACAGGCGGCTCAAGCGGTGTCGATTATCTCGACAAGACAGCAACCTATCGAATCTTCACCGATTTGTGGGCAGTACGTACAGTCTTGCTTCCACGACAATCGCTTGATGATGTCATTCAATCCGATTATTATGGATTCAACATTTGATGGGTTCAGACTCCCAGAGTTCGGAAAGTTCAATTGTCTTCCTTGGAGAGAATGGGCTGATGAAACGTGACCTCGTATGGATTGTTCTGGTACTGATTCTTGGGGGAAGTGTCCTCGTTCTGCTTAACTCCGGGGAGGATACGGATTCGAACTTGAATGAGGTTGAACGCATTACCTGTCCAGAAGGCGAGGCTCTTGTTGAAAACTCATCAAATTCAGATGGATACCATTGCGTCCTTATCGATCCACACGATGAAGCACATACACATCCTGCTCCAACATTAACGATTACGAATGTTGTCGATAATGGTTCCACCATTACCATTGACGGGGTTGTTGCACACTTGCATCCATCTGAAGTCGTCGTGATTGTATCCTTGAATTCTGGTACTGAACAGAGTGTTTCAGTCAATGATCAAGCGGAATGGTCAGTTCTTCTTCAGTCTGATGCAGAAGGCATTGTAATCATTTCAGTTACTGCAAGCCATTCAACAGAGAATACTGTTTCAGAAGTGACAACGATTGAGGTTGACCGCACGCCTCCAGTCAACGATGATACTGGTGATGATACGAACAATACAACGAACGAAACAGTCGACCAAGGAAACAATACATCCAATGAAACCGATGATGGTGGAAACGAGACAGTGGAGCAAGAGGAACCGACTAGCCCAGTGTACAATTCCTCGGATATGGGTCAATTTTGGATGGATGTCTTCCGATGTCAGCCTGGACAAAACGTCGTTCCAGTTGATGATCTTACGACCACAGAAACGGAAGCGTTGGAATGTTCTGTGAGTATTACAATGAATGAAACACACATGACCATCACGAGCAATGGACTTCCCGATCATGATTTCGAGTCAACCTTGGCCTGTTCGCAAGCGAACGATTGTGCAAGCGCTCAGAACTATGAATGGACGATTCCACGTTCTCCAGTCAACGATACGACCGGTGGGCATGATGCAACAAACTGCCCTGAAGCGCAGGGTGATTACGAGTGTGCTGCAGCTCTGGGCGAGGTAGCTATTGCCATCAATGGTGTACCCTTCTATGGTCCTGAGGATGGCCCCGGTGGTGATGCAGTTGCCAGCCACCATGGCGTCTATGTTGAAGACCGACAACCGATTGAACTCGGTGTTTGTCATGCTCATGCTGGTCAAGGTGGAACCTACCACTATCATGCAGATGCAAATTGTTTGCATTGGCATCCTGAAGAAGGCGAAGATATGCATGATTACGACATCAGTACGCCTAATGTCGTGGCCAACAATACGTACGATGGAAATCATTCACAGGTCATCGGGGTGGCAATGGACGGGTATCCAATTTACGGTTTCTGGGGCTATGATGATGAGATGAACATCGTCGAGATGACCAGTTCATATCGCTTGAAGCCTGGTGAAACTGGCTACAATGGTATCGATGATTACGAATATGTTCAGGGATTAGGCCATCTTGATGTCTGCAATGGCCACTTTGGGCCAACTCCTGATTTCCCTGAAGGCATTTATCATTACCATTCGACCATTGTCAATGGAGAAGGTGAAATGGGCTTCCCTTACTTTTTGATCTGCTACCATGGAGAGGCAGAACTTGATGCCGGTGGTGGCGGTGGAGCAGACTGTTCTGGGTATGGTGTCACATGGGGGCCAGGTATTGGGCCACCACCTCCTGGCTGTGAGGGTGGTCCTGGGGCTCAATTGGAAGACGTAGAGAACGCATCACGAACGGTTGTGTCGCCTTATGCGATGATTTGGTTGCTGTTGTTTGCCTTCGCTCTGTTGATGCGTCGGCGAACATAGAATGCTATTTCATGGAATTGAGCCAATAGGCTGTGTTGATGAGGCCTGCAAAGAAAACCCAAGCGATGTATGGCCACATCAACCGAGATGCGAATGGTGACGTTTCGTGAATCAGAAAAACGTACCATGTGGAAAAGACGACCATCCCAATGATCATCAATAATGAGATGAGATATTGTTCTGAGTTAAACACAGAAGGCCATGCAAGATTGAGAGCGAGTTGAATCAGGAAACAGGCAACGATCAGGTTGAATTGTTGCAAATCCTCTTGTCTACTGAGAATCGATGAAAAACTGATGGCAAGCATGGTGTAAAGAACTGCCCAAACAGGACCAATAATCCAACCAGGTGGTTCAAAGAACGGTTCGTACTCTGAATCAAACGTCACTTGATTCGCCTAACCGAGAATCACTCATCGAGGTGAGGATCGATATCGATTGGGATGAGTTCGTTGTCGTACTCATAGACAGCAATCTTGAGTGGGTCGAGAACGAAGCGAACGCTCGCTTCTTCAAGTCCGTAGAGGGAAATGAGTTCAGCCTTGAACTCTTCACGGAGTTCGTCTTCCTTGGCATACAATGGGGCGCCCATTCCGATTTGGAGTGCACGTGCACCAATGATTCGAGCTCGTTCAAAACGCGTGTGGAGTCGTGCTGGCTTGACCATTTTTTCACCCAACGACGTAACCGTCGCAGTGTTTCGACTGAGGTCCTGTTCTTCAACCCATCGGAAGGTTCTCATTCGGATTCATCGACAGGACGCCCTTGCTTACGAACCGTTTGAACGTACATGATGAACGCTGGAATGATGGCTGCAAGCATGAGTCCGAACACTGCAATGGCCAAATCCGATTCATCGCCTTGTTTCGATTGTTCAGGGAAGAAGTCGTTTGGCCCCTCGTCGACTAAATCATAGCCTTGTGAACTCAAAGAAGACGCGCGAGTCAACGGAATACGACCCGGTGTTTCAAGCGTCACAACGATACTTGTGACGTTCTCATCCAACAAATTGGAGATGTTCATTGAACTCGTGTAGATGTGATAGGGCATCTCCGTTTCATTGGTAGCGTTTGTGGTGTTGAACACTTCATCGGTCACATTGGCATAGGCGTGATTGGTGACGACAAGGGGTTGATCGACAAATGTATATTCGTGTGGTCGATTCTTAGTGATCCAAACATGCACAACGTGTCCATCATCTGCCTCCCAGTGAAGTGTTCCATTGGTCATGTTCAATTCGATGAAACCATCCCATTCACGTGTAAAATTATCCAATGTTGCTGCAAGTACATTCGATTGAGAGGGGCCAACGAGGAGGCCTTCTCCATTGAGAACCACGTCAGGAACGCCCCAGAAGCCATACGTTTCGTACAGTCGTATGTTTGAATCCGAGTAGAAGTGAAGATCTGCAGGGGAAGGATGATGCTGAATGATGGTGGTATCTGTCCGATTCAATTCCTTCAGTTCTTGTGAAACAAGTTCACAAGGTTCACACCAATCTGCCGAGAAGTATTCGATGAAGTGGGTCGTTTCTTGAGATGCACATGTCTCGTTACCAAGGACACAATCGACATCAAACGTGCGTACATCGTACATTTTTGCAGGCGCATATTCGCCGAAATGTCCGATATGTGCTACGGACTGAGAAGAAAGAATTACAGCAAGGAAAAGCGTTGTAAGCAACGATACTGCCTTCCTCATGGTACGTGGACACAGGGTCTTGTTAAAAGAGGGCCGCCCTCACGGCTTGACATGGACAAGCCTTGGTGGAAGCGACCATCGACGCTTCCTCTCGCTCTGGTGGTGATGGCACTGCTCATCATCGTGGTTGGAGGAACCATTCGCATTCATGATGCTGGAGAATCCTGTCCAGATTGGCCACAGTGTTTCGGAACATGGGGCTTCATGGTCGATGAAGCCGAACAAGAGGCCTATTGGGATGCCAATCCAGACCAAATTGATAGTCGCGGAGCCGATCATCGGTACACCATCTTCGAGATTTTTGTTGAATGGTTCCATCGTCTCCTCGTTGGAATCATAGCCATTCCAATTCTCATCAATGCTGTCATGGCTCATAAACTCAAATCCGGGTACGGAGAAGGGTTGCGTAACCTTGCAGTCGTTTCGGCAATCCTCTTGGTCGTACAGGCGATTGCTGGTGCAATCACTGTCTACTTTGATAATGCTGATTGGACTGTTGCAATGCACCTTTCACTTGCAAGCATCTTCACCTCTCTCCTCATTTGGCAATACATTGCCATGCGAGCACATGAAGGTGCAAAATGGGCATTTTTATCCACATCACGATCGTTTTTGAATCGACAGAAGAATCGACTCATCAACATCACAGCGTCTGTATTCATCCTGCTTATCCTCGGAGCATGGGTGTCGAGTACTGCTGGAGGAAATTACAACCAAGCTTGCAACATCGGCTTCCCAAATGGTTGGCCAAAATGCCAGGGTTCGCTTCTTCCAAGTCTTGATGGGCCAGGAATCCTCGTCCAGATGGTGCATCGATTCGGTGCTGCCATTGTCGGATTGGTGTTGATTCTCACATCTGCAAAAATTCGAGTCGATGCAAGAGATTCTGGAGAAGGTGAAGGTTTCTCGAGGGCTGCTGAAGTCGTTACAGGTTTCTGGATTCTCAACGTCTTTGTTGGAGGTATGTACATCGTCCTTGCTGACCCACAAGAATTCCCTGAATTCATTTCATTGCTTCACCTTGTTTTCGGTGTTACATCGTTCATTGCTGCTGCTGTAACGTTGATGATGTTGAGGCTTGCTTATCTTCGTAATTCCGTTCTTGGTGAGAGTGAATGAGTGAAGGTCAGCCATCCCTCATCTCGCTTTTCATCAAACTGATGAAATTACGAGTCATCGTTCTTCTCCAAATCACCGCTATTTGCGCCATTTTGGTTCATGATTCACTCGCACGCTACGATTTGATCGACGTTGAACGCTCGTGGTTCGACACACTGTGGACGTCGTTCATCACATTGATTGGTGGCACGTTGTCTGCAGGCGGTTCCAATGCCATCAACATGTGGTACGACCGTGACATCGACACCAAAATGCGACGAACGCAACACCGACCGCTTCCGATGGGGCATCTTCAACCATCAACAGTACTCTTGTTTGGTGTGTTCATATCGATTGCAGGCTCCTCACTGTTCTTTTTGCTCCACTGGAAGGCTGCATTCTGGTCGTTCTTTTCAGTTGGATTTTATGTGTTCATCTACACCATGTGGTTGAAGCGAAGGACACCACAAAACATCGTGATTGGTGGGGCTGCAGGAGCTACACCTCCGCTTATCGGGTGGGCTGGTGCAGCAGCAGATTCCATCAATTCAATGAATCCGTTTGATCTCGGTTCGCCGATTCCATGGATGTTGTTTGCCTTGATTTTCTTCTGGACGCCTCCACACTTCTGGGCACTTGCGTTGTATCGTTCGGGTGAATATGCCAAAGCAAACGTTCCAATGATGAACGAAGTGAAAGGTGCCAAACGTACGGTCACAGAATCAAAATTCTACTGTGGCGGGCTGCTCCTGTTGGGTTCAGTCCCATGTTTTTGGCCAGAATCTGGCCTGCCATTGTTGTGGGCTTTCGTCGCAGGTGGGTTGACCATTTGGTATGCTCAATCCGTATGGCAGATTGATGTCAATGAACCACTTGATGAAAACGGGCGAATGCCAAAAGCTGCGAAGTCCTTTTTCCGATCTCTTGCGTATCTAGGCGCTATGTTCTTCTCGCTCGTTTTGATTTCATTCATCCCACCGACATGGTTGGGAATCCTTGGTCCATTGACGTAAGTGGCGCGGTGAGGGAGATTCGAACTCCCGAGGGACTTAACCCACTGGATTAGCAATCCAGCGCAATGGCCAGGCTATGCGATCACCGCAGCGAAGCGAGCCACCAAGAGTTTAGTCATGAATATGACGGTGCTCTCTTCCACCCAATCATTCAAAGAATTCTTCGAATTCATCGGCCATGTTTCGTGTCGCTTGATTGCGCTTTCGTGCAGAAATGACGCGCTTGAGACGAGCACGACGCTTGATCGTGATTGGAATGAACAGTGCGTTGAGGACGACGAGGATTAGAACAGCAATACCTGCAGTCTGGAATTCTCCAACCTTGGTGTAATCCATGACATCTTGGAACCATGGCACGCCGAGTGGAGGTTCTGGTGGAGCAGGTTCTTCTGGGATCAAATGTTGATTATAGTCCCACCACTGGTCTTCAATGGTCACTTTGAGAATGTTCTCATTCGGTAGGCCAAGGGTGTTTTCATTTCCTTTGGAATCAACAGGAGCAAGCACGTAGTAGTACGTTCTTAGAGGCCGAATTCCATCGACTTCAAGTCCTGATTGGTTATAGGAACCTTGCTCGCCTTGAATTCCTGTGAGGCCGGTCACAAGAGGCGTTGCAAATCGGAGATCGATATCGGTTGGTTGCACGTCCATTCGATACATATTCCACGTTACGCCACCATCTTCCTCATTCGCTGGCCATGTCCATGTCATGTTCAGTTCGTAACAAGCATTCCAATCTTGTTGCATGTTGAAACATTCTGTTGAATTGGTAAACCGATAAGTGTAACTGAATGACGAAACAGCGCTTGTTGGTGGAAGAGCATCACCGCATAGGCGTGAATTGTCGGATTCTCCCATCACGACATTAATTCTTGAAGTATCTGGTATTCCTGCGCGATTGGTTGGTAGAACTGCATAGGATGCACAGGTTCCAGTTTCAAGCGGTACTGAATCGAGCCAACCTTCTGATTCCATTGAAACCAACGCAACACCGCTGTCGGCCAACAATTCGCTCCATACGTTGAGGTTCGTCTCAACGGATGGGTCTGGGAAGATGGTTCCAACAGATTCGTCGACAGTAAGTCTGTAGACCTGCCAACCGCCCAGATATGGGTTCAAAACATCACCTTGTGGCGTCCATGTGAGTTCGATGGTCCCTCCAACCAGTTTATTGTGGGAGAGGTTTGTAAGCGACACATTCGGCTCAGGCAGCAATCCGATCACAAGAATTGCCGTATTCGAATGGAGACTGAGGCTGATGTTTTCCAAACCATCGTAACTAAAGAAGTCGGGTGATTCGAGGTAGTCCCAGTAGGTGTCATCCAACGATGCAAGTTGCAAAAATTCGACAGAGTCATGTGGAATGGAATCAGGAAGCAGCGCTGACAGATTGATGTCAAGATTGAGTGATTGAAGTTGTGCAGGCTGAAGTTCATTTTCGAGTTGCATAACGCTAAAGTCCATGATCATCAAAGGTTCTTTTCCACCAGCAATGTTGTAGTTAAATCCTTCAATCGGAAGGACGACGTCGTAGATAAATTGAGCTTTGTCCAACGATACTGCTGATCCAGTCATCAAAGGTTCCCCTTCGATCAACACCTCGTCAATGATTGAAATCGTTGCATGTGCTTCATCACTAAATCCAAGAGCGTCTATGACGAAGAGTCCGATATCATAATCTTTCAATGGGAAGGAAGATGCATTTACTGTTATTGATTGACCATATCCGATCAGAATCGCAGTATCGAGATACCAGGTGTAATTCAGAGGTGCAGCAGCAACGCTGTTTGTAATTGCAGTTAATTCAATCGTATCGGCAGTGGTGTATGTTCCAGACACAGAGTTCATTGTGATAATTGGTACAATGTCGCCCGCAAGAATTGAGGTGAACTCAATCATTGTGTTATCTGAAGGGGCGGTATCTAGGCGTCCGTTGAATGTTGTGGGCATGTATATTCGAAGTTCCTTTCCTTCACCGACCTTCGTAAGATCGAACCTGCATGTTGATGATTCAGCAGGAGCGAGTTTGTCGATCGAACACGTTTGGAGATATTCGGATTCACCAACCGCATCAAACATTTCGAAGGTAATGGAAATGTCTTCAACGGTGAAATTTCCAATGTTCTCGACATCGATTGAGAGCATGTCCTCTCCATAGTAGTAATTCGGAGATGAAGGATTGTGCGATGGATACATGCTTGCAATTCGTAGGTCAAGTGTGTTATCGAGAACGATTTCAACTTGAGCAAGGTCGTTGTAATCGTTTAGGTCTCCATCAAATGCGCTTGCACTATCGATTAGGCCAAATTCGAAGATGTATCTTCCAGGAACCGAGTAGTTGAGAGCAGGTAAGGCTACTGTGTAGGGTTGTTCATATCCGCCAGCAGGGAGTGTCGCCACACTTTGGTTCGCTGTAGCAACAAGTGTTCCATCAAGTTCCCGAAGGTTCCATCCCATGTAGGCAATTAGCCCACATTGGCCACACGTGTTGGCGGTTCCAGATACACTCATGATGTAGTCTTGTTCCGTGTTCAACACAACCTCGCCGTTGTATGTGTGAAGTCCTGAAAGTGTATCGCGAGGATCCTGGTCTTGGTCAACCGAGACATCACTGTACTCAGCGGTGATGTTCATATTGTACACAAGCACATCATCACTCGTGTCGACATCAGCAAAGGTAAACTTGAACACGACTGTGAACGTTCCACTGGCTCCATTTGGATACCATTGCGTTGAATCACTGAAGTTTCCTTTGTCACCATTCAGAAGGCCGTTGATGTTGATTTGTCCACTTCCCGCATCATTGGATACACACTGCGTCACCGTTTTGAATCCCTCACAAATGTACCACTCCATTGCGCGTGCCGACGTTTGCGGGCCCAGCGCTTGGTTTTCGACCTCTGCAGAGAATGTAATCGGGTCGGATGAAGAGTAAAATCGATCCTCAACAGGACTTTGACCACGCAAAATGGCAAGGTCGACTTGTTCAATTGCAGCAACAGTTGGAACGGTGAGAATCGCCGAAAAGAGCGATACAAGCATCAACGAAACCAAGCCAAGGCTCGTTTTTTTCTTCGCAACTGCCATTCGCTCCGCTCCTGTCATCATACCATGGTCGCATGGATGATTCAAAGACTCATCGCATAAATCAGAGCAAAATCAATCGATTGGAAACACCAATTTGATTGGCAACGTTCATGACATCCCTTGTTGTGGTCATCGCATGGGAGGGGGCGATTGGTCACAACTTCGTGATGACGAGGACGGCTTGACTGCCGTTATCGAATTTCTTTCCGCCTTCACCTTGTTCCTGATGATCCTCACTGCCTTCATGTCGTTGGCTCAACTTGAAATGGGATCGAACGACACAGAAATCGACCAAGTCGACCAAGCCGTCGTGTCAGGTCTTGATCGATTGACAAGTGGGCCCGGATGGTTCGTACCGAGTGATGGCGATGATGGTCTCGATTACGCCAACTCAACGGAGGATTGGCACCTGCAAAGCGCTGAAATGCTCGAAAAAGGACGTGTTCAAACAGGATTGATGAGCGACAATCAACTCGATATGAATCGGGTGTCTGCTCTATCCAATGTGACACTCAAAGGTTTTTCACTCGGCCTGGGCTTAAATGAGGATCTCACTGCGTTCTTGAGAATTTCAATCCAATCATCGAGCAATGAATCACGTATTGGGGCTTATTTGTTTGAAGGTGGGGCAAACCTCAACGCAGCTCGGATGGCCTCAACGGCATCAAGCACGGTTCGCATGGGTGCAGAGTTGGTTCTTATCACCCTTGAAGTCCATGATGCGAGTCGAGCAAACGAAAATCTGGTGTTGGCCGAAGTCATGACCAGGCCAATTAGCGGTGGTCCTGAATGGATTGAGGTCTTCAATGACAATGCTTTCGCGACCAGTTTGTATGGATGGTCGGTGAACGTCACTTCCGGTTCGAGTTCGAATGAGGTCTTGCTCCAGAGCGGTGTGATTAGCGGACTTTCAGTCGCCCTGTTCACGGGTTCTTTAGCGTCACAAGAACAAGGTAATGCTTCACAAGTGTTTGATCTCGGCCAGTATGGTTTACTCGGGACTGGGTCGATGAATCTCCTCGACGACGGTTCAGGTACGATTGAGTTGCGATTCACTCGTCCAGGCCAGGTCAACCCAATTGCGAATTCGATGGCCGAGTGGGGGCCACAAGCAGGATTGCCCATTGGGCTCAATCAGGTCATTGTTTGGGACGGCAGTAATTCGATGTCCTCCACGGCATGGTCTGTTCAATCTGATGCTACGCCCGGAGATGTGTTCTTTGAACCATCAAATGCTTCATGAACTCGATTGGGCTGGGAGAAGCGATAGCCGTGCAAGCCGCATCCACATATTCCCGAGATCGCTGTGTGACCGGTATTCACGGTCTCGATGAAATTCTCCGAGGAGGTATCCCTTACGGGTCGACTGTTTTGGCCTCAGGAACCTGTGGTTCTGGAAAGACTACTCTCGGCATGGAATTCCTTGTCCGAGGTGCTCTTGCTGGGGAAGCATGCGCTCATTTCACCGCAACCGAGCCTTCGGTGAAGTTGCTTGAAAACATTCGTCAATACGCTTTCTTTGACATGAACATGGTCGACACAGGATTGATCAACGTCTTTGATATGGACGTTCTGTATTCTTGGCTTGGTCTCGACAAATCAACCTTCGATTTGGATGACGTTCACGCGCTCATCAAGTCCATTACTGACATTGTCAACACCATTGGTGTAACGCGACTTGTCATCGACTCTGTAACAACGCTTTGTTACAAAATTAAGTCTGAGCAGTTGATTCGAGATTTCCTCTTCACACTCGGAAAGAAACTCGCAACGCTCGGTTGCACGACCATTCTCATCTCAGAAATCACCTCTGCAACAGAGAATGCTCATTGGTCATCCTTCGGTGTTGAAGAAGCGATTGCAGATGGCATCGTCGTCATGGGTGACGTTGAACGAATGGGTCACTTACTACGATTTCTCCAAGTCGTCAAAATGCGTGGTACATCGCACAGTCGTGCGAAACATGCGATTGAACTTACGCCCTTGGGCGTCATGCTCACGCCGATGTTGAAATGGGGCGCACAAAGCGATAAAGCGTCCAGATGGGGTGCTTGATAATGTTTGAACTTGACCAACGAATTGCAGAGCAACTCTCGACCATTTCACTCAACAGTTCGGTTCAGGTGCGCTGTGGTAACTCCAATGCATTCATGGTTACTGCCAGCACCATGTTACCGTTGATGCAGATGTTCGAAATGGGTGGAGTTTACATCTCAGCAAGTAGAGGTGCCGTTGAAATCATCCAAGCCTTCGAATCGATTGGTGTGGATGTCTCAAACATTCAATTCCTTGATCTTGTTTCATCTGGTATTCTTGGTGGTACCGATGTTACCTATCCAAACATTCACTTCGTCGATAGCCCAATTATGCTTGAATCCATCTTGCTTCGTACACTCTATATCCTGCGAACCACGCAAACGCAACGAAACTTCGTCTTCCTCGATAGCGTCAATGCGCTTGCAATCTACAACGAAGATCGAATGCTTGCAGAATATCTCCACACCTTCATCAACACCTTCCGACAACGAGAAGTTCTGTCTGTAATTCTCAACGTCCCCGACCAAACTCCACCATTGGTTCTCTCAAATCTTGATTTGTACTGTACGGATTTGATCGATCGTGGCCAGGTGGTTATTCACTGAGGGATGAATCATGAGAAAGGACATTACATTCGACGCAGAAGATGAAGAGTTCTTCGGCCAAGTTGGGTCGTTTGGCGTACCGAAATTCGACAATGAAATGCACGGAGGCGTACCTCGTGGCTTCACAATGGTCGCCTTTACAGAGACAGGTTCGGGAGCAGAATTGTTTGCGAAGCAATTTGTTTCACCTGCTGAAGAATCCGAAAACACCCTCTACATCTCAACCAATGAGGCGCAGCCAGAAATCGTCCGTGTGTTTAACAAGTACAAGTGGCCACTTGATGTGAACGTTCGCACCATTGGTGAAGAATACAACGCTAACGTCCTCGAGAAGGAACTCCTCGCAAGCAGGTACAGACTGGAAGGTTTCCGTTTGGAAGATATTCAGCGACTTGCTCAGACACGATTCGTTGAAGATTCAACGCAAGACTACCTTACTGAAGTTACCAACGAAATTATGGCGCTCGGTCCGTATTTCCGAGCTGGAATTGACAGTCTTGATTTCTTCCTTCAGCGTGATGATCCAGGCCGGGTTGTTGCGATGATTCGAATGCTTCAAGCCCACACGCAAATGTATCGTGGTTTGCTTCTGATTATGGTTTCAGTGAATGGTTTGTCGGCATCCGTCCGTCAAGAATTGTCGAGTATCGCTGACATGGTGTTGACATTTGGTGTTCGAACCATTGGTTCAGATTTCGAAACATCGATGATCGTTTCCAAGTTTAGAAACGCTCCTGAGAATCTCAAGATGCTTGTTTTCCGTGTAACGCCAGAAGAAGGTATTACGCCAGAAACTGTCGAGCGTATCGCTTGATTGGCTTCATGGGCCAAGCGACACCTCCAAAGAGGGCAGAGGTTGCGGTATAATCATGTCCAAGCGTGCGGCGACCGGCGGTTACGACCCTTCAGGCATCGATCTTGATGCTTGGACGGAACTTGAGGAGCAACTCGAGGCAACCATTCCAAATTACGACCGCGTCAACCGTTTGATGACCTTTGGCCAAGACAAGCGCTGGCGTCGAAATGTACGCAATCATGCAACGGCTGGCATGAAAGTGCTTGAGGTTGGATGTGGGCCTGGAAGTTTTGCTGAAGATCTCGTCGGATTGGATGTAACTTGTTTGGATCCATCCGAAGCCATGCTCAAGGTGGCGAAGAAGCGAGTTGATGGTGCACGCAAAGCACGAGGTGAGCGTCCAGCAACCTACGTCCTGGCACTTGCAGAAGATATTCCTCTTGAAGACAATTCGTTTGACATGGTCTTCTGTTTGTTTTCGTTCCGAGATTTTCAAGACAAAAAGAAAGGTCTTGAAGAGATCTACCGTGTTTTGAAACCAGGTGGTCAATTGGTCATGTGTGATGCAGGTAAAGCCAATTATTTGCATGGACTTGCAGGCCGTATATGGATGAGCACGGTCGTTCAGTGGATGGCTCGATGGGTGACAAAGTCGAAGGATCATCCTTGGAAAGGGTTAGCTCGCTCATACACGCATTACGGGACGAACAGATATTATCGAACGATGATGAAGGACGTTGGTTTTCAAGAAATTTCGGGCCGACTCCTTTACCCGTTTCTTATGTCGAGTCGATTTCGAGGAAGAAAACCGCAATAGGGCGCTTTGTTCCTTAGAACGGAGGACTCCATTAGCCTCATAAACCCCCTTCCAGTCGGAATTTCACAGTGGTTGTTATGGGAATGGAAAAAGTCCTTCAAAGCATCAAAAAAGCCGAGCAGGCTGCGGAACAGACACTTTCCGATGCACAATCAGAATCCAGCCGCATCCTCAGCGATGCTCGCCGTGATGCCGCTGATCTCGTTGCCAAGGCAACCGAAGAAGCGCAAACATCCATCCAATCCACGCTTGATGCAGCGAAAGATGCTGCCATGAAGAACGTAAAGAGTGTTCAAAAGGAAGGTGCCAAAGCAGTTGAATCCGTCGAATCAGATGCAGGTTCCAAGCAAGATGCTGCCGTTGCGCTTATTGTCGAAAGATTGCTCAACCAATGAGGTGATACAATGTTCTCGACGGTTCCAATGTCACGAATGACGTTAGCAGCACCTGTTGACGCCATGGCAGACATTGTCCGTACATGTTCGGATCTTGGATGCGTCCACATCGAGGACTATACGCAATTCGAGGAAGGAATCGGTGTTGGACATGCAATTCAAGGCGAAGATGCAGACAACGTCAGCGCTCTTCTTCTCAAAGTTCGAGCCGTCCGCAGCAATGTTTCAGTCTTCAATGCCAAAGGCGCTATGTCTGCCTCGGCAGCCAAAGCCATGACCGAGGATCTTGAATCTGAAGTCGACAAGGCTCTTTCATACATTGAGGCTATTCGAGAAGCGGAAGCTGAAATCGCCACCCTTGAAGATCAAGTTCGAATCTTTGAAAAACTCGCTCCCTTGAACATTTCACTCGACCTTTTGAGTGGCTACTCGGGTGTCGAAGTTTACGTCGCTGAAACAGCGAATTCATCCAAGGCTGCCAAGGTCTTTGCAGACCTTCGAAACGACGTCGAGTTCTTGGCTCCTGCAGGTCTTGTGGCTGTTGCTTGTGCTCCAAGCAAAGCTGCTGAGGTACAAATGGCACTCGCAGAATTGAATGCAAAAGCCATCCAACTTCCAACGGGTGAAGGAAAGCCTGCTCAGCGAGCAAGCGATGCTCGCAAGGCCATCGCAGATGCCGAGTCGAAAATGGAATCCAATCAGAAGAATCTTGACAACTGGGCAACAACTCACGGCTCAGATCTCGTGATTGCGGAGGAATATCTCCGACGAGAGGATGCTATCTTTACTTCTCCAACATCGCTTGCAGTCTCCAACCAGGCCTTCGCCCTCGATGCTTGGGTTCCAACCAACAACGCAGAAAACGCACGTTCGAAACTCAAGGACTTGGTTTCACATCTTGAAATCGAAGAGCATGTGGATGACCACCATCATCACGGCGATCACGGCCATCATCACGCAGAACCTGAACCGCCTATTGCCTACCAGAACGGTGGAACTGCTGAACCATTCGAACTCGTCGTCGACCTTGTCGGACGACCAAAGTACGGCACCTTTGAACCAACATCGTTGATTATGATCACGCTCCCTCTCCTTTACGGTTTGATTCTCGGAGACTTTGGCTACGGATTTGTCATCGTTCTTCTCGCTCTCTGGCTTCGATCTCTACCTTTTGCCAAGGAGCCTATGGGTAAGAATGCAACAACCGTCCTACTATGGATGGGAATTTGGTGTATGTTCTGGGGTCTTGTGTTTGCTGAAGGATTCGGCTTCATATGGGATGGTACAGGCAAAGTCATGGGTGACGCATCGCCTCTCATTCCATTGTATGATTGGACGTACGACATGACCTCGTCCTTCAAGAAGAGCGATATCGGCAAGGCACTCGGTCTTACGCACACCTATGTTCCATTCCACCGAGCGGACAGCGCCTTAACCGACTACGTTCTCGTTTCTGTTTACGTCGGCGTCTTCCACCTCTTCCTCGGATTCATCATCGGATTCTTCAACGTTATGAAGGGCCACGGTATTGTCGCAGCCTTCTTCGAAAAGGGAAGTTGGATGATGATTCTTGGTGGTGGATTTTTCCACATCTACGGATTCATGAAGGGCAACAATGAGTTGCTTGCTGGTACGATTCCTGGTTTCTTTGTTGTTGCGGGTGTATTGATCTTGATCGTAGCCCTCGCAGTCTTCGAAGGGTTTGGATGGGCTGGAGGCGTTATCATGGGGCCAATCGAAACGTTTGGTCTTCTGGCGAACACCCTCTCGTATCTGCGAATCATGGCAGTTGGTGTCGCCGGCGTCAAGATTGCTGAAATCAGCAACGATATGGGCTTCGCATCCATGCGAGATGCGATTACTGCGGGCGATTACCTCTTCGTCCCTATCTTCTTCCTCCTATGGATAGGAATCCAAGTGTTCGCTATTGCGCTTGGTCTCCTTTCACCTACAATTCACGCAGCCCGTCTCCACTTTGTGGAATGGATGGGCAAGTTTTACGATGGCTCCGGCAGGGTCTTTTCCCCGCTCGGTGGCCAACCTCTCCACGTGGAGGGGAAAGCATAGTCCACTGGACATAAAACGGAGGTAGAAAAATGAACAAGAATACCCTAAAAACAAGCCTACGAATGATGATTGTACTTGGCGCACTCGTCCTGATCGCTCAGGGCGCAGCTGCCACAAACGTCGACGCCGACGGTGCCTACGATGACTGGGGCAAGTACATGGGAGCAGGAATTGCTCTCGGACTTGCTGCAGTTGGTGCTGGAATTTCCCAGGCCGCTATCGGTAGCGCTGCTGTCGGAATGATTGCAGAAGACGGATCCAAGTTTGGTCCTGCACTCATCTTCACGGCTCTTCCTGAGTCGATTGTTATTCTCGGTGCATTGCCACTCTTCCTCTGAAGATTGGCTCCGAAACAGACTCGTTCTGTTTGACTGAAGGAGACGATACTATGACACTTGAAACACTTGCGAAGGACATTGCAGCATCTGCGGAAGCGCAGGCGAAGGCGATGATCAAAGAAGCGAAAGCGGAAGCAAAGACAATTGTCGGAGATGCAGAAGCCAAGGCAGCATCCATTCGTGATGAAGCCCAAACCCGTGCCGAGCGTGAAGCCAACCAAATCTCTCAGGAGATGGTCGCTAGCGCCCGCCAAGGCAACCAGAAAGAATTGCTCATCGCTCGTCGTGGCGTCCTCGATGCCACCTATGATGCAGCAAAGTCACAACTCGCTGACCCAGGGATGAAGGGACGTGCTACGCTCCTCAAGTCCTTACTCAAGCGTGCGGACGATGTTTCTGGTAAGGACTTCGTAATTCGACCAGTATCTGTTGATGCTGCTGCGCTGAAGAAAGAAGCAGGTTCTCGAACCATTGGTGATGAAATCGATGGCTTGGGCGGATTTATGATGGAAGCAGCGGACGGATCGGTCTCTTTCGATTTCCGATTTGACTCACTTCTTGACCGCACTTGGACTGAAGAACGTGCAGCGATTAACGAAACACTGTTTGGATGAGGGATGAGATATGTTTTCGGGTAACGTACCATATGTAGCGTCACGAGCCAAAGCTCGTCGACAGGCATTGATGGACAAAGCCCGATTGCGCCAACTCATCAATCAATCACCAGACCAGTTGACGAATACGGTTGCTGAAAGCGGATATCAAAACGAGATTAACCTCTATGCGTCTCGGTACACAGGAGGCGATCTCGTTGAGGCTGCGCTTGCACACAACCTTGAGAATGAACTTGACAACATGCTCTCGCATTGTCAAGGGAAGGTTCGAAAGGTTGTCGAAATTTACTCGAGCCGATATGAATACCAAAACGCAAAGGCCGTTCTACGCGCCGTTGCGAATGGAATTGAAGCAGAGAAACTCAGCAAAGACATCCTTCCTGATTTGAATGATATCAACACACCTTGGATTAAGATTCTGGAAAGTTCAGATGACCTACGTTCTGCGGCACAACAAATGCGTCGCAAGTCGTTTGGATCAGCACTCACGAACCTTCCTGAAGATGCTCGCCTTGCCCACTACGAGGATGCATTGGATCGCCACTACTTCGCCGCCTCACTGAGAGCGCTCGGGCACAGTGGAAACGATTCACGCTATCTGCGAAACGTTCTGGCAACGGAAATCGATCATCGAAACATCTTGAACGTCCTTGAGGCATCAGCCTTCGGAATTGAAGGAAACGACCTCTATGAGGAATTGATTCCGGGTGGACGCTTGATGCCACAGCGTTCTCTTTCATCCATCGCCAATGGTGGACGAAGCGCCATGATGGATGTCCTTAGAGGCAATGCAAAGTTCGATATCGCCGGATTTGAAGAAGCACTTCAAACGTCAGAAAAGGAACGCTCGCTCGATGCGGTCGTTACTTGGCTTCACGCAAGAGAATACGCACAGATGCAAAAGATGAGCTACCTCCATCCTGTATCTGCGCTGCCTATCGTATACTACATCGCCATGAAGGTCAAGGAGGTTACCGATCTCCGAATGATCGTTCGTGGTCGATTCGCAGGTTTGCCGCCTGAAATCCTAGAGGCTCACATTCTATGAGGTGAAAACATGGAAATCGCAGTCGTAGGAACACCTGAATTTACCCTCGGATTCCAGCTTGCTGGAATTTCGAATCTCTACAATCCAGAAGGTGAAGAGGAACGCATCAAAGTGTTCCGTGACCTTCTCAACTCAAAGGATGTTGGAATTGTTGTTGTTGACTCCGCAGTTCTCGCATCCTTGCCAGATCGATTGCGCTCGCAATTGTCTGGTTCTGTCTCGCCGACGGTTCTTGGAATCGGAACGGACGAAGACAACACGCTCCGAGAAACCATTCGACGAGCAATCGGAGTCGACCTATGGAAATGATGTTCCAAAATGGAGGAAAAGAACATGAGCAAAGAAGGAGTAATCTACCGAATTTCGGGACCTGTGGTCACCGCAACGGGAATGAGCGCAGGAATGTATGACGTTGTCCGTGTGGGCAATGAAGGATTGATGGGAGAAGTCATCGAATTACACGGTGAAAAGGCTGTCATCCAAGTTTACGAAGATACGTCAGGTATTCGACCTGGTGAACCGGTTATCAACACGGGTGAAACCCTCTCGGTTTCCCTTGGACCCGGTTTGCTGACCCAGATTTATGACGGTATCCAGCGACCGCTTCCAACCTTGGAAGAAGTCATGGGTGTGTTCATTACTCGTGGTGTCGATGCAGATGCATTTGACCTTGAGAAGAAGTGGACGTTTGAAGCCGTCATCGAGAAGGGCGCTGCTGTTGAAGGCGGTCAAGTCATTGGCCACGTTCAAGAGACCGAAACCATCGTCCACAAGATCATGGTTCCTCCAACCATGAGTGGTGTTGTCAAGGCCATCAAGTCTGGAGACTTTAACGTCACAGAAACCGTTTGTACACTTGAGGATGGCTCAGAAATTCAGATGATGCAAAAGTGGCCTGTTCGAACACCTCGTCCTTACCGACAGAAGTACGCACCAGATACGCCATTGATCACAGGTATGCGTATTCTCGACTTCCTGTTCCCGCTTGCAAAGGGTGGTGCAGCAGGTATTCCAGGTCCATTCGGTTCTGGAAAGACCGTTACGCAACAATCGCTTGCAAAGTACTCCGACGCTCAAATCGTTGTCTACATCGGTTGTGGTGAGCGCGGAAACGAGATGACAGAAGTACTGGATGAGTTCCCTCACTTGATTGACCCGAACACCGGTAAGCCTCTCATGAACCGAACGGTCATGATCGCCAACACATCCAACATGCCTGTAGCTGCTCGTGAAGCATCTGTGTACACTGGAATTACCATTGCTGAGTACTTCCGTGACATGGGCTACGACGTTGCTTTGATGGCAGACTCGACCTCTCGATGGGCTGAAGCAATGCGTGAGATTTCCTCCCGTCTTGAAGAGATGCCTGGTGAAGAAGGATATCCTGCTTACCTCTCATCCCGAATTGCAGAGTTCTACGAACGTGCTGGCCGTGTTGAAACCAAGAATGGTGATGACGGATCGGTTACCGTAATCGGTGCTGTAAGCCCGCCTGGTGGTGACATTTCCGAACCTGTTTCGCAGGGTACGCTCCGAATTGTCAAGGTTTTCTGGGGATTGGATGCAGGTCTTGCACGACAACGTCACTTCCCTGCAATCAACTGGCTTAACTCGTACTCTCTGTACCCGCAGAGTCTCAACCAGTGGTTCCGTGACAACATTGCACAAGACTTCCCTGAGATTCGAACTCAGATCAGTGGTTTGTTGCAAATTGAAGCCGAGTTGCAAGAGATTGTCCAACTTGTTGGTTCCGACGCACTACCGGTCGATCAACAACTTACATTGGAAGTCGCACGTATGATTCGTGAATTCTTCTTGCAACAAAATGGATTCCACGATGTTGACGCATACTGTGACATCCACTTGCAATACTCCATGTCTAAGGCCATTCTCAGTTTCCAAGAAGCTGCAAAGAATGCTATGGCTGCTGGGGCACAACTCAACGATGTTGTCAACGTTCCAGCACGAACCGCTCTCATGCGTGGTCGGTTCGAAAAGGGATACATCGATACCATCGATGACATGGTCAAGTCCATGGTCGATGAAATCGCTGCTACTGTGGAGGACAACTAGGACGTGATATCATGACAGGAAAAGAATACCGAACCATTACCGACGTCAAGGGACCACTGGTTTTCTTGAACAAGACCGAACCAGTTGCTTTTGGTGAAATCGTTACCATCCGTCTCGCTGATGGATCCATCAAGAACGGGCAAGTTCTCGACACCTCAGACGACCTTGTTATCGTCCAAGTTTTCGAAGGAACTGCAAAGATTGACCGAACTGCTGGTGTCACCTTCATGGGCGATGTTTTCAAGCTCCCAGTAAGCAAGGATCTCGTTGGACGAATTCTCGATGGTGCAGGCCGCCCTCGTGATGGTGGACCTGACATTGTTGCTGAAGAAAACGCTGACATCATCGGTGCTGCAATCAACCCATACAGCCGCCAGAGCCCTCACGATTTCATTCAAACTGGAATCTCAGCCATCGACTGCTGTACAACGCTTGTTCGTGGACAAAAGTTGCCAATTTTCTCGGCTTCTGGTCTCCCACACAACGATATTGCACTGCAGATCGCTCGTCAAGCCAAGTTGAAGGGAAGCGATGAACAATTTATCGTCGTTTTTTGTGCAATGGGTATCACAGCTGAAGAGTACAACTTCTTCCGTTCCGATTTGGAGCGAACCGGTGCGCTTGAGAACGCTGCTTTGTTCGTAAATCTCGCTGACGACCCTGCAGTCGAGCGAATTATTACACCTCGTCTTGCATTGACTGCTGCTGAGTACCTCGCATTCGAGCACGACTACCACGTTCTCGTTATCTACACGGACATGACCAACTACTGTGATGCACTTCGACAAATCGGTGCTGCACGTGAAGAAGTTCCTGGACGACGTGGTTACCCTGGTTACATGTACACTGACCTTGCTATGCTCTACGAGCGTGCTGGAATTGTAAAGGGCAAGAAGGGATCGATTACACAATTCCCAATTCTGACCATGCCTGGTGACGATATTACGCACCCAATTCCTGACTTGTCTGGATACATTACTGAAGGACAGATCGTTATTTCACGTGAACTTCATCAACAAGGTATCTATCCGCCGATCAACGTTCTTCCATCACTCTCTCGATTGATGGGTTCCTGTATTGGAGCTGACACAACCCGTGAAGATCACAAGTCTGTATCCGACCAGATGTATGCTGCATATGCGCAAGGTCGTGAACTCCGTGGACTTGTTGCCATTGTCGGTGAAGATGCATTGAACGAGCGTGACAAGCAATTGCTCGATTTCTCCGGTGTCTTCGAAGACCGCTTCCTACGTCAGTCTCGTGATGAGGATCGTTCCATCGATGAAACGCTCGACTTGTGCTGGGAATTGATGTCATCCATCGATACCAAGTATCTTGTTCGTCTCGACCAAAAGTGGATTGAGAAGTACCATCCAGACAACAAGGCTTGAATCCTGAGGTGAAACCATGGCGCTTGACATCAAACCAACCCGAAGTGAGTTGATTAAACTCAAGGGGCGCATCAAGCAAACCAAGAACGGTTACAAACTTCTCAAAATGAAGCGTGACGGTCTCTTCCATGAGTTCCGACAACTTCTCGCAGAGATGATTGAAGCAAAGCGTGAGATTACTGAAGCGTTCCGATTGGCTAAGCAGCGAATTGACCTTGCTAATGCAATTGAGGGTGGGCTCGCCGTTCGAGCAGCAGCCATTGCCAACAGTGCACATCCTGAAGTTGAAGTTGAACGACGAAACATCATGGGTGTCGTTGTTCCAAGTGTTAGTGGAACGAACCTCAAATCGACTTTTGCAGAACGTGGTGTTGGTTTCATTGGTTCTTCTCCGTACATTGATGAGGCGAGCGACAGTTTCAGCGAATTGATTGAGAAGATTGTCAAGGCAGCCGAAATGGAAGCGACATTGAAGCGACTTCTCGAAGAAATTGAAGCGACCAAGCGACGTGTTAACGCTCTTGAGTTCAAGGTCATTCCAGAATTGGAAGAAGCGAAGGTCTTCATCCAACTTCGACTTGAAGAAATGGAACGTGAAGAGACATTCCGTCTTAAGCGATTCAAGAACAAGTGAGTTTTCGCATCGCTCTGAAAAAAGGGCATGATTGATGTGGGAGTGGTGTCCAGTTCTACCTAGGGGGCTTGATTGACATGTCTGATTTGGATGATGCAACGTTGAGTTCAATCCCCGTTCATAAGAACGCTTGGAACCAGAAAGATATGCTTGAGGGCATCGTTCAGAGATACGTTACAATTCGCTCACATACTGGAGGATTGTGGCCAACTTGGGAAATTGAATCAGACCAACTTGAAGAAAAATTTGACGAATTGAATGCCTACCTTGAGCACTTGGGGTGGATGGCACGTCTTCGCCGAGGTGATACGACCATACTCACGACCCTTCCACTTCCGCATCGTCAGTTCCCAGGGTCACGAATTCACGTCTACATGTGGACGGCTTCTATCATTACATTACTTCTGTCTGCTGTTCGATGGATGGACAGTGGTCGGCCAACGGGTGGATGGTTTGTTGAATCGATCTATCTCGATGGTTTGATCGGATTTGTTCTCCCTATTCTTGGAACATTGCTTCTTGCGTCTTTTGTTCAAACCAGAATTTCAGCAGCGTTTGGTGTACGTAGTGGGCATATTCTCCCCATTCCAGACCCATCGGTCTTGTTATGGGTGTTTTCTGGCTTATCGACCTCTTACTTTATTTGGCCGTTTGGGATTTTCTTCATTCCAACGTTGCCACGAATGGATGCACGACCATGGCCAAATCGTCAATCGCTGGCATGGACGTCCGTATCGGTTCCTGTTGTGATGCTTGTTTCTGGATTTGTTTTCTGGACGCTTGGGTTGGTGTTTACAACCGACCCTTACACGCTGTCAAGTGAACCTTTCCGTGCGAATCCTCCCTTCTTGATCCAACTGTTCGGTTCTGGATTTGATTTCTCATACCAAGCCACGCTTGACTGGGGGCACCCGTTCTTCTTTGCTGCAAGTTTCCTCACATTGGTTGGCTGGTTGTTGATGTTGCCAATTCCAACCTTCCCAGGTGGTCGATTGCTCGTAGCGAGGATGGGTATTGAGGAAGCTCGAAGTTCAGGAACTCAGATTTTGATGTTCATGCTTCTCATCACTTCTGCCTTTTTCATCTTCGATGCCTTTAATGGATTTACAATCTGGATACCCATACTATCTGTCGTCATTCCACTTCTCATGTTCATGGGCGGTGACCCTCGAATCCCAGTCCTAATGGATGGAGATAGCCCTCTATCTGAGGACAACCATCGACGGCTCGGGATTGTTCTTTTTGTTGCCATCCTGTTTGCCATTCCAGCGCAGTTTCCCATTGAACAAGTTGAACGATGGGATGCGGAGGCAACGGTGTCCATCGTAGTGGATGAATTCGCAGAACGCTCAGAATCCTGGAATGCGTCAATCATGATTGAGATTAACAATCCATCCATGCAAGACCGGTCATACAGTGTTTCAGGAACGATTCTTGGAACATCCCTTTGGAATTCGAATCTCTCCTGTGAGGTACAATCCTGTGAAGGCGTCTTGGAACCAGGCGAATCAATGTCCATCGAATTCAGAGTGATGCATCAGAATACAACACATCAACCAACTTTTGTCGCCTACCAAATTGATGTCATCTTTGATGAATCTGATTCGATCATAGAGTTCGGCACCATCTATCCTCTTCTCGACGCATCTGTAGCGTCTGAATGGCGCAACGTTCGCAACAACGACCTAGTTCTTACCTGCCTTGATATCTTCATGGAAGAAGGTCATACTGCAAACCTATCGTTACCCGATTTGGATGATGAATGGTTACCATTCCTTTGGCTTGAAGGTCAAGCGGGTCTCACACAAACACTTTCTTCACAAGATTCGGAAATTTGCTTGAACGGAGTCGACCAAGCCCTTCCATTCGGTGTTCAATCCATGATTGAGCATGTGATAATCGGAAACACGTCGTTCATGGTAGGGTTCGATACAACCTGGCCTCACATCGTTTCAGCATCTGAGGAGGGGTGGCTCATCGATGAACACCATCCATGGGGTTCACCGTTTGATGTTGGAGGTACGTTGTATCAAGAAAATGCTTCTTCATGCACAGGAAATGAATTCTTGACCACACCTCCACGCTCCAATACAACAAATTGGTCGTGGGACTTAGGCATCCGGCCGAAGCAAGCTTTGCCTTCGGTTGAAGCGGGTGAACGGCTTTATCTGAAACTACCATCGGATTCCTACGTTCACTGCAACCAGCAAGACATCGAAACAACAGAGTTCATTGTTCAACGTGGTCCAGATTTGGTTCTTCATCAGAACAACCAATCCACTCGCCTGTGGGATTCACCGAGGACAGTAAACGCCTCTCAATTGGAGCTCGCTCTCTACAGTAGCAATGATGTAGATGTCGTTTTGCGACATTCCACGTTTGGAGATGTTGATTGGGATCTAAGTGCTTTCCCAAGTCAACTTTCCTCTGGTTGGAACAACATCACACTCGATGTTCCTGAAGCAATGATCAAGACGTACAAAATCACCCACCAAGACGGGGCTATCCTGATAACGTTCGGAGCTTATTTGGGGGCTGAATCTTGAGAATAGGCATTGTTGGTGCAGGTTCGATTGGTTCTCTCTTCGCAGGTTGCCTCGCATCAACACCATGCGACCTTCTTTTGTATGGGCGTGGACTTCACGCAGCGCATCTTACCGTCGATGGGTTGAAGATTTCAGGTGCGAAGGAAGAAGCGATTTCCTCACAACGTTGGGAGGTTCTCCTTGAAGAACAAGACCTTCCAAATTCTGTTCAATCGTCGTGTGATGTTGTCCTTCTGACTGGAAAAGCCTCGGCCTTTGAGCAGCATGTCGAGGTTGCAAAACATCTTCTTCGTCGAGAAGGAATTGTTTGCACACTTGCGAATGGATTAGGACATGAAGAGCGTTTGGTTCTCGAATTTGGGGCACATCGTGTTCTTGCTGCGACAACGACGCATGGTGCTTATCGACCAGCATCAGGCAACGTCCATTGGGCTGGAAGTGGTGAAGTACACCTTGGCCCATTCATGCATCACCACACGGAACACTCGGTTCAAACCTTCCTAAAACACCTCGATGATTCAGGACTTCAACCCCGTTGGGAGGAAAATGGACGAGCCATGCTTTGGAACAAAATGTTGCTCAATATCGCTATCAATCCGATTGCAGGATTATTGGGCAAAGAGAATGGTGTTTTGCTTGAACCGGCGTTGTTTGAATCTGCGGTCGGCGTTCTTCTTGAAGGCTCAATGATTGCTCGTGCAGAAGGTGTAGAACTCGAAGATGATGAACTTCTCATCGATCGTTTGAGGCAGGTTTTGGAAACAACCAGTAGCAATTTTTGCTCAATGTTGCAGGACATTCGTTCTGGACGTGAAACAGAAATCAATTCACTGAATGTAGAAATCTGTCGACGTGGTGAAATGTTGGGTATTCCGACACCGCTCAACCAAGCGCTCTCATCCATCATTCGACATCTTCGTTGAGATCTTTATTGAAGTGAAGACCTCTGTTCTCGGTTCGCCTGATGGCATCTTCAGCAACGAGAATTCCTACGAGAATCATGTTCCTCAATTCAACGATTTCACGAGAAGGTAGACTCGATTTCCAGATGACATCGATTTCTTTTTCGAAAAGACGTAATCGACGAATGGCTCTTTCCAAACGTGAAAAACGCCTTGATACGCCTACTTCAAAACGCATGGTTTGGTTGAGCGCAACTCGGTCGTGAGCGATTGGGCCATGCTCTTGGAGTTCATCCAAACCATCCGAGCGCCACCCGGGAGGTGAGTAATTCATTTCATTGAGTTCTTCTTGGATGAGATGAGATGAACATCGGTGTGCGAATACAACTGCTTCAAGGAGGCTATTGGAGGCAAGTCTGTTTGCTCCATGCATCCCAGTACAAGCAACTTCTCCAATAGCAAACAATCCTGGAATAGGTTCTCTGGAATCACCGCTGAGTGCTGAACCAACTTCGTCCACTTCGATACCCCCGACGATGTAATGGGCTGCTGGGGCAACGGGAAGAGGGTCGATTCCGAGTTCAAGACCATACTTTTGCAATCGCTTTGAAATCATTGGAAAACGTTCATTCAAGTGCGCTTTGTCCAAATGTTCCGTGACCAGGTACACATGCGGAGCGCCTGATTCTGCACAACGCTGGTCAATGGATCTAGCCACAACATCTCGGGTTGCCATTGAACCGAGTGGAGAGGCTTGAAGCGTAAATGAAAACGCTCCAGGTTCTGATTCTCCACTTCTTTTCCAATCTTCATAACCACTCTCATCGAGGAGAACTGCGCCTTCACCTCTCAAGGCTTCAGTGATCAAAAATGGCCGTTCACCCTCGACGACAAGTGCTGTTGGATGGAACTGCACAAATGCCATGTTGATGATGGAGGCGCCTGTTCTATAGGCCATAGCGATACCGTCTCCGGTGGATACAGATGGATTTGTCGTCTTCTCCCAAAGTTGACCTGCTCCACCAGTTGCCAAAATCACAGCATCACCTTCAATGGTCATGACTTGGTTTGTACTTTGATCGAGTGCCCAAACACCGCATACGCCCTTACTCGAGTGTTTATGTTGGCGTTGAATGAGATCGATTGCAAGTGTATTGGGCCGCATGGTGATGTGTTGATGTTCTTGAGCAGCTGTGGTGAGTGCACGTTCAATTTCTTTCCCTGTAGCATCCTTTGCGTGAAGGATGCGCCTTGATGAATGGCCGCCTTCTTGTGCAAGTTGAAAATCACCTTGCTTGTTCCGTTCAAATTCGACACCAATGGAAAGCAAATCCAAGATTCTCTCGCCAGCCTCTTCGACGACCATTCGAACCACTCTTTCATCGCATAATCCATCACCTGCATCGAGCGTATCTTTGATGTGACCCTCAATTTCTTGCAGGTTGGTCTTGTCGAGAATGGCTGCAATTCCTCCCTGAGCCCAATTCGTTGACGAATCCTTTGGCCTTTGTTTGGTGATGATTTCGACTTCGAAACCTTCGTTCGCAAGACGCAAGGCTGCAAAAAGCCCAGCAATGCCTGTGCCGATGATAAGTACACGAGGCATGTACCTTCGCAAAGGTTGTTTGTTCTTGATGACATCGGTTGTCCCAGCGATAGGGCTATGTGTTGCGGATTCTAGCGGGCATCATGTTGCGGAGGCTCATTGGCTTACTGGGGCTTGCAACAATTGTGTTCGTTATTGCGAATGCTCATTTTGGAATGGTTGCAGAAAACGTCGTAGAAGGCGCCGGTACTGCGCGCCTTGATGTGCTCCGTCTCGCAGATCCTGGTTGTACCATTCCAGAAATGGAAAAAGAAATTCAAGAAACGGGAACAGCTTTCTGCCTCAGTGAAAAAGGGACATGGGGGACTGCAGATATCCTCCTTCTCTTCTGGGGCATTTTGATCGTGACAGCAGGACGTTTCCGTATGCCTTCCGACCCCCGTCTTGCAAAACGCATCCGACGCGTCATGTTCACTTCGGGTGCTGTGTTGTTCGGACTTGCAATTCTCGATCGCCTTCAGTGGCTTCCAACTTCTGCGAATTCCGAGAGTATTGCAGATGTCATTCCCTTGCCATTCGATCCCTGGATGGTACAGATTCTCTTCGCAGTTGTTGGTACGTTGTTAATGCGTGGTCCGAAATATGAAGTCTCCGAGTTTGAGGAAAACTATCAACGGTTGGAACACAGCCGGGAACAGGAACGCCGTGTACAAGAGGTGTTCAATGAAAAAGCACGATCCATGTCCGCTTCAAGAGAAGGCCTCGCACGCCGTAGTCGCCTGCTTGACCGTGATGCACATTTGGTTCCATTCCGTACTCGTAACTCGCCGAAGGTTCGAGCGACTTGCCCATTCTGCAAAGGCGGGGGTTGCAAAGAGTGCCGAATGAGTGGTGTTGTTTGAGTAAAACGGCGTTCATTTGAGGCCCGAAAAACGAGTTGCTCCGACGCATAATCAACCGATTGTTTAAATGTCCTCGATGTCCGGTGTTTGACCTAAGGTCAATTTCGACCAAATGGGGATTGGGATGTTTCTAAAAGCGTTGGAGATGGAGAACTTCAAATCATTTCGCGGGGAAGTCGTCATTCCTCTTGATCGTGGTTTTTCTGCAATCACAGGACCGAACGGTTCTGGGAAGTCAAATTGCGGGGATGCTATCCAATTCGTTCTCGGTCCCAAATCAACTCGCACCATTCGTGCACAAAACACCAAGCAATTGATTTTCAATGGAGCAGAGGGCTACAAACCTGCTCGAGGTTGCACTGTAACACTCGTCTTTGGAAACCCCGTCCTTTCCAATGGTCGTCGCCGATTGCCCATTGAAAGCGATGAGGTGCGCATGACGCGTTCAATCCGTCTCACAGCCTCAGATAATGTTGTTTCCAGTTACTTGCTTGATGGGGACGAATCCTCTCAGAAATCCTTCCACCGTCTACTCAATGCTGCAAATGCACGCCCAGATGGGTACAACATTGTTCTCCAAGGTGACGTAACTGGCCTTGCCCGAATGACACCAATCGAACGTCGCAAGGTTCTCGATGGAGTGGCTGGGGTCACCTCATACGATGATGAAATCCGGAAAGCGAAGAAGCAAAAGGAAAGCGTTGACTCGTACATTGAGCGTATTGGGATGCTTGAAGAAGAACAACAAGCCCGTCTCAAAGAACTTGAAGAAGAAAGGAAAGTCGCTATGAAGGCTCAGTCCATCACAGACGAACTTCTTCTTTCACGGTCACAGCGCTATCAAGCCATGTTTGCAAGTTTGGGCATGGAATTGGAACATCAAATTGCAGAACAATTGCGTTTTGTTGAGGAAGCAACCCACTTGGAAGAACAGGTCAAATCTGGAAGCCGAAAACTGGTTGAACTCGATGATCGAATCGGAGAGATTCAGAAACAAATCGACGCCTTGCTTGGCGATGAGGGAGATGGTCTTTCACAGGCAATTCATGATTTAAGAGTCCAAATCGATCGAGACAAAGACCGAATCGAAGACGCCTCGCAAGCAAACATCGATGATGCCCAAGAACGTGAACAAGTCCTTGAACGCTACCAAGAGGCTGAAACAGCATTAACTGCATTGCTTGAAGAAGTGCAGTCAAGCCAGAGCCAAATGGAAGAAGCGCAACGAATGCTGGATGAAGCACAGTCTGAAGAAGACAACGTGCGTAGGCTTCTCGAGGGCTCTGGCAAGAATCACGCTGAACTCAACCGAGCCTTGAGTGATGCGATCAAAACTCTTGAGAAAGCAAAAGAAGCGGTTGCAGCAGCTCAATCTGATGTTGATCGGACTGCTGCTCAAGCCGAACTTGTTGAAGCAAATCTCGCAAAAGCCCAGGAAACTGCAGAGGAATCACGTCTCGAACTCGAAGAAAAAGAAGCAGAATTCAAAGAGGCTTCAGCCGGTAAGACGGTTGACCGCTCATCTCTGACACAGGAAATACTCGATGCAGAGCGTTCTGAATCCCGTCTCCTTGAGGAATCAGCAGCCGTCGAGAAGAAGATGACCGAAACTGAGCGGCAATTGCGCTCTGCTCGAGCTGAATTGGAGAACAAATCCAATTCGAAGGGTATGGCAGGAGGTGCAGCAGCAATCCTTGGTGCGCGAGACCGTGGTGAAATCAAAGGTATCATCGGTACAATTGCCGAATTGTGTGCTCCGATTGATTCCGAGCATGAAACGGCTCTTGCAACAGCATTTGGAGGGGCAATGACATCGGTCGTTGTTGACTCAGATGAGGTTGCTGCGGAAGCCATTCGATGGCTTGCTCAACGAAAAGCAGGACGTGCAACCTTCCTACCACTCAACAAACTCTCGACCAGCAGAGCTGGTGGAAAGGCTATGATGGTTGCACGAAAGCCAGGCGTCATCGGTTTTGCTTACGAATTGCTTGAGTACGACCCGCGTATTGATACGGCGATAAAATTCGCATTGCGTAACACGCTCATCGTCCAAAACATGGACATTGCTCGTCAAAATATGGGCGGTGTTCGACTTGTCACAATGCGAGGAGATGTCACTGAAGCTGGCGGTGCAATGGTTGGTGGATCCCGTCAACGAATGTCGGTGAGTTTTGGAGGCGGTATCGCTGGAGCCAAAGAAGTTGAACGCTTGAGTGCCGAACTTGATCGGCTGCGCTTGATGTCCGATACGGTTTCTGCAGCCCTTGCCGACGTTCGCAAAGAACAGCAATCTTTGCGTCAACAGATCAACGAACTTGCGAACGAAGATGGTGCAATTCGAAGGGAAACGCTCCGTTCAGAGGTTGCAACATACAAGAAAGCACATTCCAAGAACATCGGGGATGTGCAAGCCCTGAAGGAAGATTTGAATCGGCTTGAGGGATTAGCGAGCACACAATTGGAGTCACTCGATGAAGCCGAATCCAAGGTTGCTGATGGAGAAGTACTCCGTGCAAGCGCCCAATCTGCACTCGAGGATGCAAGTCCTCAACACCTCAAAGATCGACTTCACGAATGCACTGTGAAGCGCACACAAGCAGAAGGAATGCGCTCGAACGCAGAAGTTTCACTCCGCTCTATCTCAGAGCGTAAGTCATTGCTTACTTCAACCGTAGCAAGCGAAAAAGAGCGCTTGAGTCAAATTGATCGTGCCGTATCTGAACGCACTGAGAATGTTGCTGTATTGAAGCGAAATGTTGAGCAGAACGAATCCATTCTTGCAGAGAAAGAAGCCGAACGAGCACAATTCCTTGAAGAGAACAAGGGCCTTGAGGATGAACGTATCGAGTTGGTTGAAGAACGAGCAAGTTTGAACTCGACATTGACACAAAAAGCCAATCAAGCACGGAGCCATCGAACACTTTCAACAGAATTGGAACGAACGATTCAAGCAAAACGGAAGGAATTGTTCGATGTTGAAATGGAAATGGGCTCCATTGGAATTCAGGCAGCAGAGGATGGAGCCGTTCTGGATTCAGTCGCAGATATCGATCGGCGAATCCGCCGCTTGGAACGCCGGCTCGAGGAATTTGGTGCTGTCAATATGCGGGCTATCGAACAATACGATGCTGTTGAACAACGCCTCGCTGAAATGGAAGGTGACTTCAAGAAACTCCAAGAACGAAAGAAGCATTTGATCGATGTCGCTGAACGACTTGAGGAGCAACGTAAGGTTCGCTTACTCGACGTTCTTGAAAAGGTCAATGAGAATTTCAAGAAAGTCTACAAATCACTCAGCAATGGTGGACGCGGAGAACTCTATCTTGAGAACAAGGAAGAACCATTCAAGGGTGGTTTGGAACTATGGGCACAACCGAAAGGAAAGTCGTCAAATGTTACCCGCCACCAATTGTCTGGTGGAGAGCAATCTGTGGCAGCACTCGCCCTTATCTTTGCTATTCAGGATTACGACCCAAGTCCATTCTACTACTTTGATGAAGTCGATCAGAACCTTGACAGTGTCAACGCTGAATGCATCGCTAAGATGTGCAGGGAACGAAGCAAAGCTGCACAGTTCATTATGGTCACATTACGAAAGGTCTCCCTACAGTTGGCGGATCATCACATTGGAATTACGCATGGAGGCGATGGATGCAGCCGTCGAATCATTGACTTTGACCAGGAACAAGCTATTGCACTTGGGGAGCAAGCACTCAAGGAAGCAGAATCTGCAGCAGCGAAGAACGAACAACGTGCAAAGGAAGAGCGAGAAACTCTTGCAGAGATGCCTCGTGTACCCGATGCCCTTCCAGCGCCGCAAAGCCTTGGCGGGCTTCTCAAACACATGAAAGAAGATGAAAGCATAACTGCATTGGCTGAGCGAACGGCTGAGACCAATGAGGATATTGAGGAGCGTTCTGCACTCGCAAGTGCGGTTTCTGAATTGAACGCTGAGATGGATGTTGAACAAGAAGAATCCATCGAACTGGACGAATGAGGTGGCCGAAATGATTCAGCAAGGACTCGATCAGTGGTTTTTGCGCCAGGATGTAATCGATCAACTCTTGCAAAGTGGAGATGATGACCTTGAAGGAATTAATGCCTATGCCGACAGGATTCTCATGATCGCCCAAACTGAGGAAGCTGAGCATCAAACTCTTGACGATCCATTCGATCGAAGTGTTGCGCTCGTTCTATCGCTCGTAAGCAGTGAAGGCTTGGATGCATGGAACATCGACCTGACCTCGTTCCTTCGTCAATTCATGAAGCGCGTGAAATCCCAGACTAGCGATCTCGATTTGCCTGCTTGTGGCCGTCTGATTCGGATGGCATGGGAGGTTCTCAATTACCAAGCAGCGCACCTCTTTGACCGTATTCAATACCAGGGCGACGGTGATGATTGGGATGCGAGCTTCGACTTTGGATGGGAAGCAGAATACGATGACCATGAATTCCATTTCACCAACACAGTTCTACAAGGTGGCGCAGATGATGTCCTCGAGACTCTCTTTGATGAACGTGTCCGACGAGAAGAGGGGCGACCAGTGACGCTAGGTGAACTGCTTTCAGCCCTCAAAGATGCTGCGGATGATGCTGATGCACTCAAATTGCGAGAAAAGAATAGGATTGCACATGCAATCGAAGTTGAGGAAATGATTTCCAACGTTGGCGGCCGAATGCACAATGAAGACCTTGATGGGGATATTGAACGATGTTGGAATGCGTTACGGCAGACAACACAAGCCATGCAATCAAACAACGTGCCTCTCAAATCCGTTATCTCAACTCTGGTTCCAATTCTTGAATCTACATTTGGATCCATTCCTGAAGGTTATGATGACGATGCACGCGTGAGTTCGTTCATCGCTGGATTGTTCCTTACCCACAAAGGTTTGGCATCGATTACACAAGGAAACAATCTTGATGATGTCATCATGATCGAAGATTTGTGGCCTCACTTGGCAAGCTTCGAGGATGTACTTGCAGCAACGCTTGAGGCCGACGAAGAGGCTCAGGTTGCACGTGAAGAATCCAAGACAGGCTCCGTTTTGCATGCAGAGCGCTTGCAAGAGCGTGCCGAGAAAGCACGTCTGGCTGAAGAAAAAGCAAAACAAAAACCTGAGCAAGAAGAGGGAGAAACACCTCCTGATTTCGATGAGCATGACTGGTTGGTTGAGTAGGTGATTACATGTCAGAACTGGGATTAGAAACGCTTCTTGAAGCAATATTGTTTGGTTCAGGCAAGTCGCTTTCAGTCAAGGAACTCTCAGAATCACTCGGTTACGATGAAGAAGAAGTCTCTGAGGGATTGACATCTTTGCAAGGAACCCTCAAGCGGCGACGTGGTGGTGCTTTGCGAATTGTTGAGATCGGTGGGAAGTGGGCGATGGAAGTACGGCCGAATGTAGCCGATCATCTTCCAAAAGAAACGAAGACAGAAATGCCGAAGAAACTCCTCAAAGCGGCTGCCCTGATTGCTTATCACCAGCCAATGCCTCAATCACGTTTGGTTGAACTTCTTGGGCAGAAAGCCTATGATTACGTCCGTGAACTTTCTCAATATGGCATGATTATGCGTCGACGTGATGGAAACACGAGACGTTTGACGACAACAAGACGATTTTCCGAAGCTTTTGGTTGCCCACATACGGATTTGAGGAAAGTGCGTAAATGGTTTAGAGAACAAGTGACTGAAGCAGGCCTATTCGATGGAATGGATTCGGATGCACTGAAAGAAATTGGCGAGGATGGTCTTGTTCAAGCCACATTGCCCCTTGAAGAAGAATGATTACTTCCTCAACTCTTCAAGAATTTCAGCAACTCTTGTTTGTGTTTTTGGACCTTCTTCAGAGATCAATTGTTGAGCAACACGCTCGATTTCATCTCCGATTGCACCCGCACTTACTGCCATGTTCTTTGCATGCAATCGCATGTGCCCTTTCTGAATACCACTTGTAGCGAGTGCACGCAATGCGCCCAGATTCTGTGCAAGGCCTGCAGCAGCCATGACAGAGGCTAATTCTTGGGCGGATTCAACACCGAGAATCTCAAGATTTGCTCGTGCTACAGGATGAACTTTTGATGCGCCTCCAACAATGCCAACTGCCATTGGTGTCTCGATGGTGCCAACAAGGTTGCCTTTTGCGTCCTTCTCCCAATGTGTCATTGAACCGTATCGTCCTTGATGGTACGCAACGTAAGCATGGCAACCAGCCTCAACTGCACGCCAATCCTGGCCACAGGCGACAGCAACGGCCGAAATACCGTTCATCACGCCCTTGTTGTGTGTAGTCGCTCTGTATGGGTCTGCCATAGCAAAGTGATGCGCTTCAAGTATGCCTTCGATAATGGAAACTCCATCGCTTCGATCACCTGAGTTACTCATCTCTTCTGGAGTAAATGTGGCAGAAACTCGAGCAAGTCGTTGCGTTGCTAGGTTTGACAGAATTCTCAACAAGGAACGTCCTGATGTGATGGTTTCCAACTCAGGTGCAAGGAGTTCTGCCATTGTGTTCACTGCATTTGCGCCCATTGCATCTCGACAGTCAACGTGGATGTGGACGATGAGCATCGGTCCAGAAAGCGTCTCAAGTGAGCGAGTTGTTATGTTCTTACATCCTCCACCGAGCCGAATCATGGTCGATGGCAGACTGTTTGCTAAATCCATCAATTCTCCTTTGCTTTGCGCAATCTGTTCGATGGCTCGTGTATGGTCGTCAACATCAAGGAGTTGAATTTGGGCAATCATCATTGGTGCATCATTGTTGGACGTAAATCCGCCCATTGCATGACAACGTTTCGCCATATTCGATGCAGCAGCAACAACGCTCGATTCTTCAAGGCAAAAGGGGATGACGTAGTGCTTTTCATCGATAATGAAGTTCGTGGCCACGCCAACCGGGAGGGACATGGTTCCAATGACATTCTCAATCATTCGATCTGCTGAGGCATCGTCTAACTCTCCATTTGCCGCTAACGCAGCAACATGTTCCTCGCTTAGGCTTGCAAGTTCTGCAATCATCTGCCTGCGCTCTTCGACATCGAGCTTGTAGAAGCCTTTCAGCCGGCTATTGTCCACGGGCATGCTGTCTCCTCACTCCTAGCGAGGAATGTGGGTTCCATGAAACAATCGGAACAAATTAACGGATTTAACGCATTAACTAACGCGTTATTTTTGCGTTAATCACGTGTTAATACGGCCGTATTCTGTCTTATGGCACTTCGATTAACGTCTTATAACACGTTTGCAAAACACCGTTCCTCCGTGAAATATCATATACTTGGTCAAAGTTGCTCGGTCATGCATGGAAATACTGTCGACTTTGGCTTTCCATCATTGAGTGAAGATCCTTTTTCTTCCAGTCCACTTGAGAAGGAGGAATTCGATCTGTTGGTGGGTAGGCATTCGATGTTTGACGAACTCGAACGCAAAATCACGTTCAAATCGGCAAACAGGATATTGCTTGTTGGCGAATTTGGTTCAGGAAAAACCTCCTTCATGCAATGCTTGAGTGCCAGAACGAATTTGCATTTGAACATCAATCGGATTGCATTCTCGGAACCTGGTGTCGAGTTGCTAAAAGACATGTACGCACAATTGATCGATAATTCACCACCACATGACTACCAGAAACTGAGCAAGGAATTACGGCGAATGATTCACGATTCACGACAGATGCTTCCACTCATCACCATCGATGCTGATATGGCTGATTTCACCTCATTGGAAACGTGCCTTCGTTCGTCACTCCACTTCTTCGAGGGTCTACCTGCGCTGATCATCATCGCTATCAATCCACAACAACAATCATTGATTTCGGAACAATTGCTCCAGCGTTTCGAGGTACGAACCATGCCAGAGTTGGATCAGGATGGCATCAAAGCCCTCGTTGAGCGTCGTATTGCCAAGGCTTCTTTACAACCCTATGAGCTTTCGACGGAAGATGCGAACCGTCTTCTTCAATTGAGTCAAAGTGGACAACCAGGTTCACTGATTCGAGTTCTTCGCAATGCAGTCTCAGGAACCTATGTTGCGCCAAGTACGCCTGCCCAACAACCAGAATTGACGCCTGAGGAGACGAGGCTGAGTGCCGAGACGATTACGGAGTCTGAAGAATCGATACTCAAAACAGACTCAAGCGATGTACTCTCTACAATCGACGAGGAAGAGTCCATCGAAGAGGCGTGGGAGGCGACTCCAGGGATGACCGAAATATCCGGTTTTGACCTTGATCTAGAAACACTCGATGAACCGATGGAGGAGCCAGTAGTGGCTCCAACAGAAGAAATGGAAGAACTCGACGAGGAGAACGGGGAAGAGATTCTTGACAATTCCTACATCACCGAAGGAAGCCTTCCATTCGCAGGTCCGTTTGGTGGATTACGACATCGGAACATCGAATCGAACAGAACACCAACTCCCACGCTTGAAGGTCAATTCAGAGAAAGCGAGATGGGTACTGCGTTTTGGTCGGTTAACGAACCTGTGCCAATTCTTGACGATGTGATTGCAGCCGATGAAGAAGTGGAGGCACACGATCTTGAATCCTTGATTGAAGAACCTCCTGAATTCGAAATGGAGGAGATTCCAGCACCTGAGAACAATCGTTTCGATTCCAACACAATTGAAGCGTTCACACGGTTGCTGACACAAGTCCTCCTGCCCTCAAATGCTGCATTGAATGGTGATCAAAACCTCATCGAGCAGTTGCGAGCATTATCACGGCCACGATTGACACAAAAAGAAGAACATGTCTTGAGTGTTGCAGTTCTTAGTTCACTCACATCCTCCGAAGCAGTTGTTGTTGCGGAGGCAAAAGGACGTTCCATCTCACCTTCAGATAAGGCCTTACTGGCACAATTGTCGATCAAACGTGCACGCTTGTCACAAATTTGCAATCGTTTGCATAAAGCAGGAATTTTACACGCCCGAATGGTTGGCCGCACGAGAATGTTTGGCCTAACGAGAAGTGCATTGGCTCAATTGATTGCATGGGGTCTTGTAGGAGGTGATGAGTGATGTCTTGGTCGGTAAGCTGGTCGTGGCAATCGCCTTCAAGAATAAGTGCTGTTGAATCCGTAAATGGTCATCTGTGCGTTGCTTATGGACTTGAATTGGTTCTCTTTAATGATGCAAATGAAATTCAATGGCAACGAAGTATGCCATTCAAGGTGCATGCTATTTGCAATGCTGATGGGCGAATTGGTGTCCTTGCAGCTCATGCTTTCTACCTTCTCAACACGGTTGATGGATCATTGGTTCACGAAGGAAGGTCAAGTCCTGGCGGATTTTTGCAACTCCTCAACCGTCCTGGAGGGGGATGGGTCTTGTCAGGTCGAGATGGAAATCTCCACCTCTTCGATGCAAATGGCGTGGGAATACGCCGAATGCAATCGGGTCTGGTGCGTCGTCTCATCGGATGGTTAGATCGTGAACATCTCCTCTGGCAAGATGAAAGTGGAGTTGTTTATTGTGGCCAAATCGCTCAACAAGACAAACGCCGAGTTGTCGATACGGCGGTATGGAGTTGGGTATCTCCACTCATTGAAGGACGCATGCTTTTGCAATCCGCTGATGGTAAGTTATGGGATGGTATCCCTCATCCGTATGGTTGGGATGCCATCGAGCGAATTGAAATTGAATCTCTTGAGCCACTTGTAGCAACCCGTGCTGGAGATGGTTGGTGGGTACTCGGCATCGAAGGTCACCTCGATCACATGAGTGACCAGAGCGATGAAGTGAGAATTGGAGAAGGGATGAACCTAGGAGATATGTTGGTTCAACTTGGAAGAAACTCGATGGTCACATGCCGACGTGATGGTTTGGTTCGTCGCTGGGTCGCTCCACACCTTGCAGAGGAGCAACGCCGACATCGACAGAAAGAGGCAGCGGATGCTAAGTTGGCTCGATCTTGGGATGAACGTCGTCAACTGTTCCAACGAGCCCTAACAGCCGAAGATGAAGGGCGCTTATCGAAAGCGATTGAACTCTATGAGGCACTCGGAAGGAAAGAAGACGTTCAACGACTTCTCAGGCGGCAGAAAGGCGGTGATTAGAATGAATCCGGATCATACCTTAACCGTTGAACGTGTACAACACTATCTTTCGATTACACAAAAAGCGAGAGAAAAGGCGACTCCATTGGCTTCAACGCCTGAAGAAGAGTCGATGCTCAAGACATTGCTCTCAATGGCGGACGATTACGCAAACGATGCACAGTATTTCCTCGAACAAGGTGATTTCATACGAGCGTTTGGAGCCATCAACTATGCTCATGCATGGATTGATGCAGGCGTCAAACTTCGTTTACTCGATGGGCACGGAGACGATGTCTTATTCACGCTGCCGTAAACTCAAGAGGTTGATTTGGTTCAAGTTTTGAAACGAGATCGTTGATCGCTTCAACCTCGTTCAGAATCTCTTTTGCACGTTTCCTTGCACGATTGACAAAGGGTTGAATCGATTGTTCAAGACTCATCCGAAGCCTGTAAATGTGGGCTGGACGCCCACGAGAAGTCTCTGATTTCGGAGAAAAATGAACAAGATTCATCTCTCTTAATTCAGAGATAGCCATGCTGACATCAGGTTGCCGAATATTGCAATGGCATTGCAAATCCTTTGAGGTTGATGCACCATGGTAGTGGAGGCAAAGAAGCACACTTGCAGTATTCTCATTTGCACCGAGGTCGACAAGTTTGTCACGGAGAGTACGTTGTTCACTACTCATCTGAGAGCCTATGCCACCTTTCATGTTTGAAGAGAACGGTGAGGGTATTTAACAACATCACCGACGTTTTATTGAGAATATGGAATTTAATTTAAAAGCTTGAGTCGGTTGATTCGATATTATGAATCTTCGTTGTCTATAGACCATTGACAAGTCTGATATTCTTGCCTTTAACAATCTCAAGAATTCCAATCCCTTGTTCAAGAGCCCTACGCTTAAGATTTGCATCGACGGTGAGGATTGGAATCTTTGATTCGAGAGCAACTTCAATCAAAGCATCATCTGGATGCATGTCCGGATGGTCGATGATGGATGAGCGCTGAAGTAAGAGCTCAAGCATCAATTTCTTTCCACGTGAGCGACTTGCCTCAAGATCTTCAAGTTCATCAAGAATCAAATCGATGAGAACAAACTGTGGTGGTCCTACAAGTTTCGATAATGCGATATCGATGTTAAACGAACCATCGATAAGAGCGACCCACCCACACGCATCAATGAGCACGTCGCCCATAGTTGTCACCTCACTGAATGGTTCCATGGCCGATAAGGCGCCATCGTGCACCAACACGACGGGAAAGTGAAACACGTTGTCCCTGATCAGCACAAATTGGAAGACGCAACTGCAAACTTGCCTTGTTCTTTTCAACACCCTTCACGATACCAACCGAAGTTGAAGTAGCGACGTTGACCATCAACATCTCATTGTTGCGTAGTGGATGAATCATGTCGGGTTGTTCACCGTCTCCTGCTACCATGGTCTTCATCAGGTTAACTTCAATCGAACATTCGGTCCGAATTTCTGGCAATTCACCTTTCTTGGCAAGAACCTGTCCAGAAAGATTGTCAGCCGTGGTGATGGAAGGATCGAGGAGTGTCCCGAACCCACACAACCCGCCTGCAGTCATCTGGTCTCGCTTTCCACCACCACCTTGCATGCTGGTAATGGTGGTTTCAATTGGTTCCCAATGCGATTTGTTTCCATTCTCAATTTTACGGCCTGGGCCGATGATGATTTCATCACCTTCTCTGAAGGTACCTTCGACAATTGAACCTCCAATAACTCCGCCAGTCAATTTTGTCGGGCGAGTGCCTGGTCTGTTCACGTCAAATGAGCGAGCAATGTGCATGACTGCTCGCTCGTCGGCATCGCGATTCGGCGTAGGAATGGTCTTTTCAATCGCTTCAATGAGAATGTCGAGGTTGACGTCATGGTGGGCTGAAACAGGTATGATTGGTGCTTCTTCAGCAATGGTGCCTTTGAGGAAGGTCTTGATCTCGTTATAAGATTCCATAGCACGCTCTCGTGAAACCAAATCAATCTTGTTCTGAACGATGACGATGTTTTTGATTCCTGCGATTTCAAGTGCCATCAAATGTTCACGAGTTTGAGGCTGTGGGCAGGTTTCGTTGGCAGCTACCATGAGCATAGCACCATCCATGATGGATGCACCAGTGATCATAATGGCCATGAGTGTCTCGTGACCAGGTGCATCAACGAAGGAAACGACTCTCTGAAGATCGGAATCAACGTCTTTCCCACCTTCTGGGTGTCGTCCAGTGGCATAATACTGTCCTGAATCGGTCTTGTAAAACGCTGTATCAGCGTAACCAAGCTTGATTGAGATTCCACGTCGACGTTCTTCGGAATGCGTGTCCGTCCAAACACCCGAAAGCGCTTGTGTAAGAGTTGTTTTTCCGTGGTCGACGTGACCTACAAGGCCAATGTTGACTTCAGGTTGAGATGGAAGCGTTCGTGCCATGCTTCCATTCCTCCTTGTTCACCGATTCAACCCTCTCGGGTTTCACTCCGCTGCAGCTTCTTCCTCACCGAGCAACTTGTCAAGACCGATGTTTCCGGCATCAACAACTTTGAGATTGATTTGACGTGTGTCTTGTGTGATGGTGTTTCCACGGAAAACACGTCGCTTGCGCATACCTTCAGGCTTGTATCGGAATCGCTTCTTCTCACCCTTCTTGGTCTTGGAAACGAGGTTGTGTCCCTTGAAACCAGTCGAAGCAGTGACGAGAATCGCTTGTCGGGAACCGCCTTCAAGATCTCGGCGCATTGGTGTTCCGGTCTTATCAGAGCCACCTGTGATTTCGAGTTTGTATCCTGTCAGGAGGGATTCACCTTCGCCAACGAAAACACCTTCGATCACGTCACCGATTTTCTTTCCAAGCAATTGTGCATGGTTTGCACCAGAAATCACCGTCTTGTAGGATGGGGAATAGGTCTTCTCCTTACCTTTCTTTGTGGTACGAGTCAACTTGGTTGTGGTATCGTTGACCACTGCAACAAATGAGTTTCCATCAGCCATGAAGCATTCCTCTAGCAACCTAGCGACAAACGACCCCTATTTAGCCTCACCGCATGCTATTTGTTCACCATCGTTTCAGTTTCAGAGCAACTCTTCCTTCAATTCGAGCAGCAACATCGACCGGAAGAGCATGTGGCATGGAGATGTGGGTTGTCCGACCTCGACCTTCTCCAACTGTGTCAACTCGAGTGGCAATGATGTTCAAACTCTCAATGTGTTTGAGGAATTTCCAGACGGTCGTATGGCTTCGAGGCTTGACTTCATACTCCTCGCACACTACTGCGTAGATGGATTCAACGTCTTTGCTGGTCATGAATTCGGCCTTCCGCAGCCTTCGGCAGATGCCGAGTAGTACAAGCATCGAATGACCCGATAGTTCATCGAGAACATCTTCAGGCATGACTTGCGGAACCTTGCGTGCCTTGGTCTGGACGTACTCGGGAAGGATACTCTTCTGACCTTCGGATTCAGCGTGTTCAACAGCAGCACCGAGCAGTTCGATAACTTGCCGCGCATCACCTGAAGGCGCAGCAGACGTTGCGATGAGTTTCAGAAGCTCGTCGTCCCACGATCTTGGGTTGAGTGCAGCCTCTGCACGTTGACGCACAATCGCATGAAGTCCTTTCATGTCGTATGGCGGAATAGGCAAGTGATTCGTATGACCAAATCTGGAAATAACGGCGTTCTCGAGAACATCGAGGACTTGCTCTTGGCTGATGAGGATGAGGGATAAGGTGCCGCTTCCTTCCTGATCCTCATCGATACGAAGCAATTGGTAGATGAGGTCGTTCCCCGATTTACGCAACAAGTGGTCAACTTCATCGAGGACGATAATCAAATGCCTACCATTATTCCTCAACAACTTTCTCAGGCTACTCAACAATTCACCCATCGAGAGACCACGATCTGGATGACCAGGATCCAAGGACTGGACGATACGCTGGGCAACTCGTACGTTGGTTGTAGCATTGCGGCAGTTGATGTGAACGCTTCGAAGCGGTCTTCTCTTTCGGAGGTGGTATTCGATGTCTCGGCAAAACGTTCGAGCAAGGAGTGTTTTTCCACTTCCAACTGGACCGGTGATGACAACGTTGGCACTTCCATTTGGATGGGCAATGGAATGAAATTTACCAGCAAGCGACTCTTGAACATCTTCACGTCCTACCATGACTTCTGGGATGTAATCAAAATCCAAAGGGTCAGGGTTCAGAAGGATGAGTCCTGAACCGATTCGGTCGAGATAGTCGCTCATGCTGGTTGCATCTTGATGCCAACCGTTCTTGAACACTCGCTCTTTACCAAACGAAAAATCAACGTTGTTCAAGGAATTTCATCGAATTGATAACCAAGTTCCCATTTCTTTTCGCCGAGGGCTACTTCGAGCTCAAACGGTGTAATGAGGGGTTTTGCATACTTCACCGCATCATCGATGGCAATACGAGGGCATGCTGTGTTGACGAAAGCATCAACAGGATAGAAATCGATCAACTCTGGTCCGACATGTTCGAGTGCGAGAAGGTAGCCTTTCTTCCCATGCTTCTCCAACAGCCGCTTCATTCGAAGCGCGAGTGTTCTTCGCATTTGGCCGGGTTTTTCACCGATGAGAATTCCAAACTTTTCAGCATCCATGGACGACATAATCAGACCAAAACGCTGACGTAAAATCCGTTCAATACGTTCAAACGACATTTCGATGGCATCGCCAGAATATGGGTCGAGCATAGCGAGCGGTTTTCCAGTGTGGAGTACCAATCCAATTGGGTGAAAGTCACCGCTACCAAGGAAGAGGTAATGCCCAATGGTGTCATCATCGCCTGAATAGTTGCAACCCAACACTTGTCCTGGGAAGGTGAGTCGTGCACCACCCATTGGAATTGTGACATCAAAGCCCGCTTTCTCAAGACGGTCATGGAATTCCGGTAAGAGGTGCAAGTGTTGGATGCTTCCAACCAACCCCAATTTTGTGTCTTTTAGCGGTGTCATACGACCAACAGCATCCATGAATCGTTCTTTCGCTTCTTCTTCTGTCAACTCAGAAGTCGATTGTTCAGCCATTCTCTTTTTCGCGATTTCCAAATGTGCGTTGAGCATGGGGATGACAGGTGTGAGTTCAGGATCACCGTCGTATGTGACATCGATAAATTGTGTAGGCATACCTGAGTCGATGTTCATCTGAGAATGTCCCATGTGGGCAACAAGTTCGACACCCATCATCTTCATTTTATCATGAACCAAATCACACGCCCCATAGCATGGATCGGCAGCTAAAACGACTTTCGCTCCAGAACCGGATTCAATCTCATCCATCATTTCAAGCGCTTGCATCTTTAGCCCTTCTGGGACTTGAAGTGCCACAAGTCGATTGTCGTTTTTCTGAATGCGCTGAATAAGTTCTTCCAACTGGAAGTCGTGTCTATCTAAATCCATCAAATCACCTCATCAAGAAGGACAACCTTTCCTTCATCCATTTCAAGTCGAACGATTGATGAAATTTCAATGTGCGGATATTTTTCTTGCAGTTGCACTAACCCTGGTCCCTTTTCAACGACAACGACGACAGATGCGATTACTGCACCTAAGGATTCGACACCTTGGATGATCGCATCGAGAGTTCCGCCTGTTGACAAGACATCATCGACAATGAGAATTCGCTCTCCCTTGTTGATGTCGTTGAGGAACATTGAGCCTTTTGAATAACCGGTGGATTGATTGATTGCAAGTTCTCCTTCGAGTCCATAAGAGCGCTTACGCACAACAACTTGAGGGCGATTGTTTCTCATCGAAAGTGGGCTGGTCAGAGGAAGCCCCATCGCTTCAATCCCCAAAATGAGGTCGATTGAATTCCATTTTACAGCGTCCTCAATCAGTTCAACAACTGCAGTGAGTACGGAGGGGTCAAGACGAGGTACGCCATCGGTTAGTGGATGGATAAAGTACGGATAATCGCCCTTCCAGATGATGGGTGCAGCCAGAAGTGATTCCTTCAATCGCTGCAATGGATTTGACATGGTTCCACTTCATCGAATCAAAGTTCGGAGAGGTACTCGACGTATTCGTCAGGTTCAAGCAGATTCTCCATGTCAAACTGGAATGGTTGTAGTACCAAAATCCAGCCGAGATCGTAAGCAGACTCGTTCACGAGATCTGGGTTGATTTCAACCTCTCCGTTAACCTCAGTAATCGTTCCTGAGAACGGTGCCGTGAAAGCAATTTTTTCCTCATCTGTCCAAAGAGAAAACATGTCCTGGCCTTCGTCGACCATGGTTTCGGCCTGAGGGAGAATGACTCGAAGGACTTCTCCAATCTCAACACCCATGAATTCACTGATACCGACCATTATCTTCTCATCATCTTTTTCTTGATACCAGAGATGATCAATTGAGTACTTTCGATTGTGTGCGATGTTAAATTCTACGACCTCTTCTTCCAAGCCATATCACCTGTACGCGGCTCAAACAACTCCTATATGAACCATCGCTATACTCGTGGTGATGTGGTCGTAACACATCCATTAAGTGAAAGCCCTTGTTAGGCTAATTTGGTGAGCGTATGGACTTCAAAGCGACCGATGAACAAGACATGATTCGAGAGATGGTTCGCGATTTTGCGGAATCGGTACTTACCCCCACAGTGGAACATCGAGACCAAACTCAGACGCCTCCAGCAGAGGAATGGCAACAATTCCTTGAGTTGGGCCTCCAAGGCGTCACCGTACCAGAACAATACGGCGGAATGCCAGTTGATGACATCTCTGAATCGATTATCGTTGAGGAACTTGCTCGAGTTGATCCTTCATTCTCAGTCATGTTCTGTGTTCACGTTGGACTTTGTGCGAAAACAATTGCCCTTCACGGTGATGAATATCAGAAGGAAACATATCTCCCTCGCCTCGCTGAAGGCGAAGTAGGTGCCTACTCACTTTCTGAAGCAGGTGCCGGTACAGATGCCGCAGCAATGACCTGCAAAGCAAAACTCTCCGACGACGGAAAGCACTACATCCTCAACGGGGAGAAGATGTGGGTTACCAACGGAGCACAGGCCAAAATCATCGTTCTTTTCGCAAAGGATGTCGATCATCCAGACTACGGTGTGAAGAAACACGGTGGAACGACAGCGTTCATTGTTGATTCATCGTTTGAAGGGTTCTCAGTCGGCAAAAAGGAAGACAAGCTTGGCATTCGTTCCTCAGATACGTGCACGCTTGTGCTGAAGGATTGCAAGGTACCTGTTGAGAATGTCATCAAAGGAGCAGGGAATGGATTCCCAATCGCCATGAACGCTCTTGACAACTCACGTATTGGAATCGCTGCACAAGCCCTTGGTATTGCCCAAGGTGCATACGAGGCGTCGCTCAAATACGCACACGAGCGTGAGGCATTCGGCAAACCGATTGCACATCATCAAATGATTATGGGTATTCTCGCTGACATGGCTACACGAATTGATGCTGCCCGGCACCTTGTCTACAAGGCCTCATGGGCAAAACAGCAGCATTACGAACACAATGGACCCCGCCATACGAAAGAAGCCAGCATGGCAAAACTCTACGCAGGTGATACGGCAATGTGGGTATCAGAACGCGCTATTCAAGTGCATGGTGGATACGGTTACACAAAGGAATTCCCGGTTGAACGATTCTTCCGTGATGCAAAAATCACCCAAATATACGAAGGTACTCAAGAGGTTCAACGCATTGTTGTCGCTCGAAGTTTACTATAAGTATTCGAAGGTCGAAGCAATGAAGACTGGTCGTTGGCGTCCAACGTTCCAGTCACAGATTTGGGCATCTGCCTCAATCGTATGCTTTGATTGAAACAACATGACGTCTTCATTTGCTTCGGACGGGAGACGAAGTTCCACTTCGATGTCACTGTTTTCTGACAACGTTCCAATAATGGTCATACCATTTTTTAATGGACCTTGGCCGATGAGCGTCCTTTCAATCGATGAAATTTGAATTTGACAAGATTGTGTTGGTGATTGAGCAATGGCTTGTTGGCGTTCGCTACGAAGTTTCATTCCCTTAAGAATCTCGATAAATCGCACATGGCCGATAGGCGTTCCATTATCTTCGAGAAGGATCGGATCTGGCTTCTGTTGCGCTTCCTCCGCCTCTCTCTCCGCCTTCTCTTGTGCTTCTCGTTCAGCGGCTTCTCTTGCCAGTTCTTCTTCCAACAGGCGTTGCTTCTCTTCTTGCTGACGAATGATTTCTTCCGCCTGCCTCCTTGCTTCTTCTTGGAGTTCTTGATTGAGCTCTTCAAATTCATCTTCTTCGGGCTCAGGTTCTTCTTCAATACCGCTTGGTAAGCCAATGGCTTCGAAATAGGTCTGTAGATCTGCAACGGTTACATTTCCATCTTTGTCCATATCGAGAACGGACATCAAACCGTTGATGACCCAACCAGGAGGCTGAGTGCCGGTTGTTTTTTCAAGTGCATCAGAGAGTTCAACCGGTTGAATAATCGCATCCATGTTTGAATCAATCATTTGGATAATTTCTGCACCTGTCAAGCCCGAACCAAGAAGCCAACTTGTGAACTGTGTGTTTAATTGACCAATCATAGGGTTCGTTGCGACCATCTCTTTGATGTGTTGATCCATTTTTGCTTGGAGTGCTTGCTTGACAGACATCGATTCACGTCCTAAAACCACTTGCGTGTGGTTGGACTATCAAGTTAGGGGAATTGAAGTTTTGGCCAACGCGCGGTATCCTCAGTTTGCCAAGAAAGTGTACACAACAACCTGTCCATCTCCTCAAGCGTCTGAAGATGGCGAGCGACTTGTTCATAGAAGAGCCAAGCTTTCAATGCTCCAAGTTTTGGTCCTTGTTGGATTCCGGTTCGTTGCATAATAAATTCACCAGAAGCCAATGGTTCAACGTTGAAATCGATCTTAAGACTTGACAATCGATCAATTCGTTGCTGGACATCCTCCTCGGTGAAACCGGGCAGAGAATCAAATCGAGCAAACAATTGCTCGATCTTCAAATGCTGATGGCTCCAAGACCCCATCGCCACTGCATAAACTCGTATTGACGAATCCATGTTTTCTGGTAGACGCCTTTGTTTCGAATGACGGAACAAGAGGTTCTTCTTTTCTCGACCAGTCAATCGAAGTTTTGCCGACAACATTTCACAATCCTCGGCGCTGAAATCTCGTAGCAACACAACCAATCGGTCAAGAACATCGTCGCTTCGAATTTCATCAAGGAGTTTGATGCGAAGGTCGTCTTGCATCCAATCCAGATTTGAAATTTGCTTCAAAATACCATCGTCTGCCATGCGTTGAACGATTTCAGAGGCATGTTGGCCGAGCAGGATTCGTTTGAATTCCGACCATATTCGCTCGGAAGCAATTCGGTCGAGCATAACCCTTGTTTTTCGCAAGGCGTTCGCCAGTTGTTGATCAGGCCACCAAATGCCAGCAGCACCTTGATCCATAAATCGATAGGTGCGCAAAATACGCAAGGCATCCTCAGAGAGCCGTTTTGTTGCTTCTCCAACAGAACGAAGACGTCCATTCTTCAAATCATCACGTCCATCGAACGGGTCGTAAAATGCTTGCTTGATAGGGTCTAATGCCATTGCATTCATGGTTAAATCCCGCCGAGAGAGATCAACGAGTAATGAATCCCCCCATTCAATTTCATCTGGTCTGCGTCCATCGTTGTATCCAGATTCAGTTCGAAGTGTTGTCACCTCGTAGGTGTCGCCGTTGTTTCGAAAGGTGATTGTACCGTAACGTTCACCCGTCGGAAGCGTATCTCGATACGATTTCATTTCGTTCGGAGTCATGGTTGTTGCAAGATCAAAATCGATGACCTTCGTGCCCAACATTGTGTTGCGTAGGGCTCCACCCACAATCCAAACATGGGCGTCGTTTTCTTGGAACCACGCAATGACTTCTGTCAATGATTTAGGCAGATGTTGAACCATTGCAGAGAGAGATGGAGAAAGGGGCAACTCCTCCATTCCGCGCGCTGGTTCCATGTCTGACATCCATCCTCGCGTGTTCATACAAGACAAAGCATTATCCTGTGGATTCTTTTGGTCAATGCATGTCTTGGAGTGAAGATGATGTGCGACTTGTCCCCGTTGAGTGGCTCAAGGCGCATGAAGAAATCAAACCAAAGAACATGGAAAAGCTCCTTGAAATGACCTTGAAATGGGATGGTTTCACAAAACCTCTCATCGCTGACAAGGCGACGGGAACAATTCTTGATGGACATCACCGTTATGCTGTTGCTCAACGGTTAGAACTTGCTCGAATCCCTGTCGTATGCATCGATTATTTGGAGGATGCGTCGGTGGACTTGGAACTTTGGCCTGCTTCCAAACTTGAATCAATTTCAAAACAAGACGTCATTGATATGGCACTTTCACCAAACCTGTATCCTGCGAAAACGACACGTCACCGAATTTCAGATCATCTTCCGCCGATTCACGTTTCTTTGAAGCGATTGTCCCTGCTTACGCCGAGTCAGCCTGACGAGAACGAATCGTAGTTTTCCATAAACGGTTGCCGTCGCTCGTAGAAACGGTTGGATAATTTGGCTCGAGCGAGACGTTGAGCAACCCCTCATGCATCACTGAATTTCGAGCATACATCACTCGAACAGTGGTTCCTACCTTGCCTTTGAGATTTGACTTAAGTTGATCCGCATTGACAACTCGAACGCCATCGACGGCAACGATCTCATCTCCAACTTGCAATTGTTCGCGAACTGGAGAATCTTGCATGTGACTGGTGACTTTGAGTTTGTTTCCTTGTGAACGAACATGGACGCCAAGCCATCCTTGGGAAAATTGTTCCCAAACGACGGTTTCAGTCCCTTCTTTTCGTTTCGGCTCATCCGATGGTTTGTAATCCAATCCGAAAAGAGAGAATGCTTTGGCGAGGTCAAGATTCCCCGATTCCTTTGTGATGTCATCGAGGAATGAACCGAGGCGACGACCGCCCGAGAGAGACGTGAGTGCCTTGCGAATATCGTTGTACTGAACGCCTCTCATCGATGTATCTTCAACGTGAAAGTTGTGTTTTTCATACAACAATTTCATCAAATCGCAAACGCCGTTCTCTCCTTTTGATCGCTTTCGTAGTTCTGCATCGAGTGCGAACATCGTTAATTCACCTTCGAGGTAGTATGAGATTTGCGTTTCTCGTGAGTAGGCATGGCTTCTATAGAGATGAATCCATGCTTCATGACTTGCTTCACAGAGCGCTTGACAAGATGAACCACTTCGAGTATGATGTCGCTTGAGTTTACGCTTCATATCTGCAAAGTAGTCTTCAGAGCTCCATGCGCCAGAACGCAGGCACATAATATCTCCAATCCATGAGGTTGCTCCTTCAAACCACCACAACAAATCCGTGTTGACCTCTCGTTGCAGATCGTAATCAATGAATCGTTTAGGCCGAAGTCGTTTGACATTCCACTGATGGACATATTCATGACTGAACAGGCTAACTAGGTCACGATAGTCTTCAACATGACCTGGTTGGAGTGATGTTCTTGGTACCATTGAGGTCTGCGAATTTGTATGTTCAAGACCACCGCGACCACCATCGGTCAAATGGAGGATGGTATGGTATGGGTCATCAAGTGGGCCAAACAATGCATGGTGTTCGGAAATAATGTTCTTCATGTCCTGAATGAATCGCTCCAGCATGATTTGGTTTGGAGTGTTTCCGCCAGCATCCCAATAGTGGAGCGAGTGGTCACGTCCTCCAACCTTGAATCGATGGATTTCGTTTGCATTGCATTCAGCAATTCCGTCAAGCAATGCGTCTCTATGTTCCGCTGTGTATGTATGACGTTTTGCTGAATCATGGGATGTTGTTTGCTGATGCTTCAATTGCGTCGAAACATTCCAGTTCGATGGTAAAATGAATTCAACGGTATGGGTTGAATCCATTCGAGATGCCTCGATTCCAGACGTCGGAAGAAACCATGTGAACGGAGGCATCATGTGCAAATGAGATTCATCCAAATGGTTTGATCGAACCGTGTTTTCAACGCAAAGAAGTTTGTAACATATCCGTACTTTCGATACAGAAGAGAGATCTCGAATCACAATTGAGTCAACATTTCGTCGTACAACTTTGAGCGAATTGCCTTTCTCATCGAAAGCTTCCAAATGTGAAACGTGTTGAATTGGTTCGCGTAGAAAGTAAGATCCTGGCACCCATCGTGGGAAGGAGAGCTTCAGTGCAGAGGATGTGAAAGGCGCACTCACTTCAATTTCAACAAACAAACGCTGGTCGCCAGCATCGGTCGCATCCACACGGAAAACCACGTTCGAACTCGTCATGTGGAGAACGTTGTTCTATGCAGTGTATAGGTTCTGTGCTGCACTCAGGACAAGTTCATCCGTTGATTCAGAAATCAATTTTGAGGCGAGTTCCTGAATTTCAGGTTCATGTTGCCGATGGAGCAAACGCTCGAGCAATCTCGACTTATCGATACTGTCAACGTGTTCATGGAATAACATCTCCGCCCTCAAAGCATCGCTTTTGAGATCGTTCCGGCCTACAAGCCATCGGGCGACAATTGAGGTACAATCACCGTCAATGAGGGTACGCAATCGAGAATCGTCCGCCTCATCAACAGCATCTTTCAAGGCCTCAACGAGAAATTTGCGTTGGTTATTTCCTTTCGCTCTCATCAATTCAACGAGATTTGGTAAATGGCGTTCAAGGGCAATAGGAATGGCGAGTTTCCATAATGCATCATCGTTTTCGATGGCATACTGTAGCGCATCGTTCTGTTCGGAATCCAATTCGATACGGAAGAGCGAAGACGCTGCTTGCCGGCGAACATCTGGATGTGAATCGTTCAGAGATTTCAGGAGTTCACTCACATCATTGCTGACTTCTGTTGCGTACATTCGCACGACGTGATCGTCTGAACCTTGGAACGCGTTCAATTCAGATTCTGATGCTTCGTTGATCGAAATCAGCTGATGAACTGCTCGACGAACGATCACATCATCATCGCAGTCCAACAGGAGCCGAGATAGTCTTGCGGCTTGCGTATTGTCTAGAATCGATTCAAGGACGTTTGCAACACATCGCAGACCATCGAGTTCGCCGCCTCGAGCGAGTTGTTCAAGGAGGTGTGGCGCATGCGATGGCGCCCATCGACGATACGCTTCAATTGCTTTGTTACGAAACCAAATGTCCTTGTCTTCGAGGAGTGGAGAAAACGCTTCAACACTCTCGTACGCATCTGCATCGAAGAGAATCCGAACGGCTCTTCGGCGTTGCCGAACATCTTTGTGTTTGAGTTTAGCAATGGCGGATTGAATGTTTGCGACCATGGTTCAACCTCATGGTTTGAATTCATCAAAGAAAAAGCCTGAGTCATCGTCTTGATTCACATCACCAGGACGTGCTAGGGTTGGAGCAAACATGAGTTGAATCATTGGCCAGAGTTGAACAAAATCTTGCATATGCGCCGTGATGAATGTTTCCAAATCACCTTCTTCGGCATCCATCATCGTTCGCAACTCATCAGCGATGACTCCAAGTCGTTGGAGTTCCTCGGCTTCACAGAGTTCCATTTCGTGACATGTTTCAATCAACGTTTCAATCAAATCGGCGATTTCCAACGCAGTCAGTGGCTGAGGTTCACTTTCCACAATATCGACTGGGCCGAAAGAAACAGGCCCGAGTGAAGTAGGATGCAACACATCAAACTGGCGTTCGTTTTTCATCAATTCTTGTGAATGATGATCACCGATTGGTGCAATGACAAACCCACCTTCAACAATACGCTCTTCCATCCAAGAAGGAACAACTGGGACGCTGCCCGTAATCAAAACTCGACTGAGTTCACCCGGCAATTCGATAGGAGCAACGTCAATGGATTCGACATGACGGAGGTCAATTGTCGGCCATCCAACCAATGCATTTGCTGTGTGTCTGACAATTTCCTCGGAGGGGTCGATGACGATGACCTTTCCTTCCTCTCCAACAATGGTTGCGACGAGGGCTGCCAAATACCCTCCTTTCGAGCCGACGAGAAGCACTTCCTGCCCGGGCATTAACTCGAGGTGGTGAAGGAGTGTAACGATCATATGAGGTGCTGAGATTGTTTTAACGCCACCATTTTCGGTTTCCATAAAGACAACTGGACGATCGTGGAAGAAACCATCAAAATCATACGTTGTAAATTGTTCAAGATGGAGCTGGCACATGGCTTCTCTGACGGGTTGAGGCACTTCGATTCCGGAATCAGAAATCCGGTCAAGAAGTTGTCTCATCTCCTCCATGGGATTCACACAACATTGACTCATAAAAACATGAGCGAATTAAGAGATGTCATCTTGGATGCGCTTGAGAATTTCTTCGGGATGTTCATTCGCATCAAGTTCAGGTATGTTTTCGGCATCAGCGGGCAATTCATCAGCGATACTGTCTTTGATTCGTTTTACAAGTCCAGTAAACGATTCGGTCTGATATTCCTTAGATTGATCCATATCTGCTTCCATCGTTTCGACGATGGTTCTTGCCTGTTCTACAGTAAGTCGAACATCCGTCATTGATGAGAACATATCGTCCATGAGAATTCCTTCGATTTTCGTAAGGTGTTCAGAAATCGTCGCCCTTGCTAAGCCGAGTTGTTCAGCAAGGTCCGTGATCTTGATACGCTTGGGTAAATCATAGTAGCCTCGGTCGTAAGCAAACTTTGCAAGTTTGAGTTGTTTTTCTGTCAAAACCGTATCTCGATTCTGAGGCGTAAGTTTGAGTGTTCTTGCACTCGTTCGATCGGGTTTGGCCATCAAGCGTAAAACACCGGACAGGAGGCGCAATTTCATGGATGACCCTTGCAAGATGTATGTGAGCCCCTCATCGTCCAATTTGGAGCCAGCAACGGCATATGTGCCGTTGGTTCTAGCATTGAGAATTGGAAGGGGGTGAATCACTCGACAAATCACGAGATGTCCCTCGTCAGGGTTTTCCGCCTCTTGAACGACGTCAAGAATTTCCAACGATTCGATACTATGTAAATCATCGATAACCCGCCCCTCATGAAGGTGAAATTTGAACAGACATCGTATATCTTTGGGGACACGCTTGATGTAGGACAAGAATTCAATTCGCTTTGCAATATCCAAAATCTGTTCGAGCCCGATAGCGTCGAGGCGGTCTATTTTCCAAAAGAAAGAGACCTCCCGCATATACTGGACTCTATGTTCTTCAAAATAAGTGAATCTACCTATTGATTACCTCATTTCCAACCATCCAAGGAAGGTTGCGATGGGTAAGAAAATGGCGAGAAGCATGTTGACCCTTCTGCGTTGATTGCGGAGACGTTCAGGCAACTCGGGTGCAATTTCAATGGCAGATGTGTATCTTGATTGCCTCGTCTTTGGGAATTGCTGATCGAGAATGGAGAGAACTTTTGCCCTCAATTCAGGTTGACGACTGCTACTAATACCGCGGCCAACCATGAAACGAACTGGGAATTCATTGGTGAGTGGTGTTGCACGAGTTAGAATCTCTTCGACTCGACTTGAATCATGAAGATCGATTCGAACGGTTCGTCCATCACTGCGAACGTGACTGAGGATTCGCCACTTACCTTGCCCCTCATCCATCCCTTCAAGGGCAGACATCGTTCTTTGGATTGGAGCTATATCTGACGCGACCGGGCGTTCACGTTTTGAAAGAAACGGCCCCAAAAGAATTCCACCGACCAATGGGAAAATAGTGATGAGATAGACGATTCGCATCAATTCCTCTGGGCTGGTTAAAGCAGAGACAAGAGCAAGACTGAAGCCGAAATAGAGGCCGAGAAAAGCACCTGCTTGAAGACCAAGCCACAACCCAACTGGTTCGGTTGAGGGTTCTGACATAGACCTCCGATGAAGCATGTTAAAATGAATCCGTCGCTATGTCAATAATTAAATGACGCAATTGTAAGCCTTGGGCATGGAACGCAATGGGCTTGAGTCAAGAACTCGAGACCAGAAGGTCGGCCTCTGGATTGGTGGAATCAGTTTCTTCTTTCTAGCGTCCTTCTTTCTCGCACCACTATTTGTCGAATCAGGCACGATTGTCGAACTTTCTGGTCGAGCAAACATGTTTGACTATCACAAAGAGAACGATCAAAATTTCACATGGACGGAACTCAACCCATACAGCGCAGCAATCTATGCGTTTGGTGACCTCAATTGCCACAACAAACACGAGCGATCATGGTCAATCAATGGGAATCAAATGCCTGTTTGCGTCCGTGATATTGGCATCTTCGCCGGACTGGCACTTGGAGGATTCGTTTATTCTCGTCGTGGAGTTAATCGATGGACGATTCGTGACACGTTCTTGTCGATTCTACCCGATGAGACGTTGCAACCCATCTACAGGAAAAACCGTAGAACCCTGTTGTTTGTCACGATTGGAATCATCTGCGTTGTTCCCATGGCGGTGGATGGTTTCACACAACTCCTGATGGATCGAGAATCAACAGCATTTCTTCGATTGGTAACTGGCATTCCATTCGGAATTGGTTTGGGACTCTTCTTTGCGGCGGCTTACAGTGCTCGACCAAACAAATTCAGCAAGCCATCGCAAGTCAAACTCCCAGGAAACGTTCGATTCCAGCGCCCGCCTCAGGAAGAGGAATGATCAGGTGGTGGCATTGACCACCAAACCAGCAATTGCTCAGCATTTTCAGGAACTGGACAATTCTCATGGCCGCTTGTCAAAATTCGCAAGCGTTCGATCGTGTTCTCAACCGCTTTGTTGAATTGAGGGTTGGGTTGTTGTAAAATTTCTTTAAGAGAGTTTTCCCAAGCCGAATCGGGATTGTTCTTTCTCCAGGTTGAAAGTGCAACTCGGAACGGCCACATGGCCAAGGTCAAGCGAGCAAAACCAATCCATGCGTCTCGAAGTTTGAACACCTGCCCTTCTGCAAATGGTATGTGATGTTGTTGACGATGAATCCAGTTCGCTTCTTCAAGCCATTTGACGAGACGTTGCGTGTGGCGTTGTGTGACCATTCGATGTGGCCCAAGTGATTTATGCAAACGAGGAATCTCACACGATCCTGCCATAAGTGAAAGTGTCCCAAGAATCGACCAACTCGAACGAGCGAGAGGATTACTAGGAACATCAGATTGCCGTGCTTGGCTTGAATCCCACTCATTTTCTGCACTTTGCATCCATTGTGCAGGAGACCTACCACCCAGCCATCCAATGTGAACAGATGTACGTTCCATAGGCGCACCAGGAAGTCGAGTTTGTTGCTGAACATCATGGGCGAGTTTGTTAAGTAAGTACCTATCTACTTTATCCGGGTCGACATTTAGAGGAATGGGTCTTCGATTGAAGAATTGACGTAATACTCGACGTAACTTCTGTCGCAGCTCATCCAAACCACCTTCGTTCAAAATCGGCCCGACTATGCAACATTTGTCGAAAGGTGGAGCGACCTGAATTGCACCTGTAAAGAGGTCATTGAACCCTTGACGAATGGTTTTTTGAATTTCAGGCGTTTCGAAATACTCTTGCTTATCGCTGCTCATTCGTAGTGTTGCATGCTTGATTCGTTCAATCGCCCTGTCCGGATCGCAATCGATCCACACCACGAGGTCTGGAATCATTGAGGCTGAATTAACTTGACAAACCGTATCGATACCAAGTTCACCAACAACACCTTGGTAGATGATGGAGGAGTGAATGTTTCGATCGGAAACAACAACTTCACCTCGTTCAAGTCGTGGCTTTATCCAAGTATGGGAGTGGTCAAGACGGTCTGCTGCGAACAATCCTGCTTCCTGAAGGGGCGTTTTATCACCGACTTTAACAGCTTCAAGGGCGAGTTTGCCTAGGTCGCTGTGCCGACGAGGTTCATGGGTTCGATGGACTTCATGAAATGGATAGTTCGAGAGAAGTTCGGTCAGGATTCGCACAGCCTCGCCTTTGCCAGAACCATCTCCGCCTTCAACGGTGATGAGATACATCACTCCACCTCAGGAAGTTGAAATTCGTCCTTGGCCAGGATCATCAATCCCATACCGCAGAGAATGAGGAAGGGTCCGAAAATAATGAATCCTCGACTGAACAAAGCGAATCCAGCAAGGTACTGTGTTCTGCGATAGTTGCTTGCCTTGCGTGAATCAACGGCTGCTTTGATTCCAACCATACCTGCAAGAATGGTGACCAATGCAATTCCAGTTGAGAGTGCTATTGCGTTTTCCAGGGACCATCCTGAGTTGGTTTGTGTGAAATCTTCCTCGACAGTTCCGTTTCCTTGACTAAGCGTGAAGGGAGTTTGTGTGGCGGTGTTTGGCGTGAACGTTCGTTCAATCGTCACAAACCCTTCAGATGAAACGCGAAGAATATGAGATGAAGGAACCACATTCTCAAATTGATAATAGCCATACGAGTTGGTTTCAGTGGACTGTATGACCTCCTTCGTATCTCCATCGATCAGTTCAATCAAGACGTCTTCCATCGATTCGCCCGATTCAGCAACGAGAACAATTCCATAGACATCGACGACACCCTCCTGATCCAAAGAATCGTTCAACAATTCTGCAGGATTTCCTTGCAAAAGCAATATTCCGGTGATGATTCCAAGGACACTACCAATAAAGATGAGCGACGATGCAAGCGCAAGAAGGCCATTTGTTTCTTCAATGAGGAGAAGATCTTCACCTTCCGTTGTCGCAGCTATCACTTCAGTCTCTTGGACAACGAGTTCCTCCGTTTCAGGTTCTTCTCCTGAAAGTTTCTCACGAACACGTGCACGGAGTGCTTCACGTCGTTCGTTGATGTCCATATTCAATCCTCAATGACGGCTGGTGCGCGATAAACACGTTTTCCCAGTGTATCCGCGCATGCAGACCTACCGTTTCAAACGCACGCTTTCATGAAGACCAAGAAATGCCACGAAAATAAGTGCGATAACGGCAAAAACTGTACCAGTAACCATCGGGCTGTAGGTCGATGGTTGGCCTTCTTCAATCGAAGCAGGTGTTGAATCGTTTTGATTGGGCTCAACATTCAACCATGCTCCTACTCTGAGGCCAAGTTCAAGCAAACGTCCAATGTGAGCGAGCGATTCTGCAGACACCTTGTCTGGAGTATCGTCGTGCGTATGCCAATGGCCTTGCCATGCGGTTGCGTTCTCGCCGTACCGGATGTCAATGAAATCGATGGCGGGGATGCCTACATTGAGCATAGGAACGTGATCATCGATCACACCATCGGTTGTTGACAAATTAACGATATCTAACCCGGGGTTGCCGTTACAATCTGTGATGTTGTCCAATAATCCAAGAGGCCCAGAAAGTGTCTCGACCGCATCCCACAATCTGTCGCCTTCCTCGTCTCCAATGTACGGTGGGAACGTGCGATAAATCTTCAAATCCGCATCACCAATCATATCGACAAGGAGAAACGCTTCAATTCTTGAAATGTCTTCATCAGTTCGGTTCTCTGCCCATGCTTTTGCACCGAGCATCGAAGGCGTCTGGCCTTGATCTTCGGCGTCGGTGAGAAGAATCCACACTTCATGGCTGAGGTTCATGGAGGGGATGATGCGAGCAAGTTCCCAAAGTACGGCCACGCCACTACCTCCATCATTTGCCCCAGGAATCGGAACGTCGACCATGCTTTGGTTTGGATCCCGCTCTGCACGATCTCTTGAGTCATAATGTGCAGCAAGAACAACAACCGAGCCGCCCTCTTGTGCGTTTTCAGGAACCAAACGTCCTTCGAGATTTGTGAGATTGTATCCATCTCTCGAATGAGGATCCAACGTCCAGTCAAAAGCAGGTCTTGTCTCCATGAACCAATCTCTAAGTTCCTTTGAAGCGTTGCTACCTGGCAATCTTGCACCAAATCCGACTTGGGTAGTAACGCTTTCATTTGCACTTTGGCCATCGAATTCAAGTTCATTAATGGATGCGCAAAGGTCTGTTGATGCTGAAACAGGAGCTGCTAAGGAAGCCAAAATGAGGGCGGTAAAAACTACTGAAATCTTCAACCGAGAGTCCTCCAATGTATTGATGCTAAAGACGCGGGGTATTAAATACCTCATTTCCACACAATGAATTGTGATACAGCATCACATTTTCCAGAGGATTTCATATGTCTGAACGACGCTCTACTCAAGCCCTGTTCCTTGTCTTCCTTATGTTGACCTCCGTTATGGGTCAAGTGGCAGCGAATGAAGCAGAGAACGAGGTCGAAGAGATCGTCGACGATATTGGCGTTGTGTACGGTGATTTGACGAATTTCGATGTCGCTACTGGCTCTCAATATCTGTTGATCGAAGAAGAACAACCCGTCGTCTCAGCGACCTCGTTCATCAAACAAGCATGGATTAACGAAGGTCGGCCGGGTGTTGATGAGATTCGATATCAACCGTCGATGGCACGATCGACGTGTTCCCAGCATGTCGTTGGTGATACATTGACGGTTCCGATTTCTGGCGGTTCAACAAATGTGTACGTGGCGAAGACAACGGCTACAGTCGCTTTCCTCGTCCAATCTGGACGCACGCTTTCATCCACTGTTCTGCAAAATCTGGCCTCGACCTGGGATCAAACAATTTATCCAACGATGACAACATATTTCGGCAAGGATTACCAGGATGGGCGTGGCCTAGCCCCTCCTGACAACGACAACAACTGTCAAGTTGAAATTGTCATTTACGACATCGATGGTGCCTACAATATCGGAGGCTACTTCTCCCCAGGAACCGCTGCAACTCGAGAAGTTGTGTACGTTGATTTTGCGGACATCACGCTTTCGTGGGGCAAGTCAATTATTGCTCACGAACTCCAACATCTCCTGCACAATGCTCAGGATCCTTACGAAAATCTCTGGCTGGACGAAGGAAACGCTGACGTTGCAATCTACCTTTGCTTTGGAGCCGATGGAACCCTAGCAGGGCATCTCAATGGTTGGACACAGCAGTCCGATTTGAGCGTACGTTGGTGGAATCAACGAAACGCAGATTACGGTGCAGGTTTCATCTTTACAATGTATTTGGCTGATCATCTTGGTGGTGGGCCAGCCGTTCGACAACTCGTTCAAGATTCCGCAACCGGTGGACGGGGTGTGGAAAATCTAGCATTGTCACCGGTTTCTGGTCAATCAGGTAAAATCGGTCGAACAATGGGCGAAATTTTTGCAAATTTCTCCATAGCTGCAACCATAGACTCGGATCAGGGCATCTATGGTTTTTCAAATCTTGATCTCAATCCTTCCTGCGGTGGCTCGACATTCTGTCGAATCACTCCTGCAGATACGAATTCTGATTGGTCAACACCGTGGAGTTCCACAGGACACACAATGGAAGGTTGGGGAATTCGCTCGTTCAAGTTCACACCAGGTTCTGCTTCGCCTGCGCCTCTCACCTTGAGGGTCACATCCGATGTCTCGAACTTTGACGGCGTTTTGGTTTACAAATCGACTGCTGATGGACTTTGGTCCACGCAGGATTTGGATTTCAACAACAACGTTGCGACAGGATTGATTCAAGGATTCGGAAACCTCACCGATGAAGTTTACGCCATCGTGTGGTATGCAAGTACGGTTGCTGATTGCGATTACACCTCCTGCGGCCCATCCTATCCGCAAGGCACCATCGACATCGAAGCTGCCCGAATTACCTCTCCTGCGACCATGATGCTGAATGGAACAACCCTTGGCGACAGAGATGGCGATGGTTCGCCGGACACCGTTCAGGTCAATTATTCCATTTTATCGAACGCCTTCTTCGAAGATCTCGATGTTGACGCCTTAGTTTGGGACAGCAACGGTACGGTTGTCGATTCCATCTCAACGCGCATTCAAGCAGGAGGAGGAGTTCATGTCCCGAACAGTGTCTACTTCACCGCCAACAAGGACGACCAATACACGGTCAGGTTTACGATGAAAAACATGCTCGGAGCCGTACTTGACTCTGAAACGACCTCGCCTCAGGCATTGACCAACATGGCTCCAGTTGCCAATGCTTCCGTTTCCACTAATTTCAGTCAGACCTATGAAAAGATTCAGTTTACGGGGGACGGATTCGATGCTTGGGGGCTCTCCTTGGACAACAACACGCTCCCATACTTCGATCAGCCAATAGCCTACACATGGAACTTCGACGATAACATGACGTCCGGATTGCGATCGCCTTTGCGCTCCTTTGCACAGTCTGGTTTGTACAACACAACTCTTCGTGTCATGGATGTAGGAGGTACGTGGTCGGATGTGAGCATTAATCAAATCAACATCACAGATGACACTGAACCGATTCCAATCATCACGGTCAACAACAACATTGTTGCGGATCGACTTGAAATTCTCACAAATCAGCGCATCATTTTCTCTGCCTATCAAACCGCCGATAACGTACCGCTCGAGTACTTGGATTTTGAATGGGATTGGGGCGATGGTTCGCCTGTAACGTCTGGGACGGGACTGTACACAGCCAATCATGAATGGGGTGACGTGGTCGGTCCGAACCAAACCTACATGCTTACCCTGACTGTTTCAGATGGTGTCAATACCGGTCAGAAAACGATTGAAATTATTGTCAACAATCGATTGCCATACCAGATTTTCTCGGATGAACTTACGACGTATACCTACACACCATTGCTCATGCCGGATGTCTTCACAGACGATGATGGAGAGAACCTCTCACTGGGATGGGTGTTTGAGGGTGGAGTCAATCTCGATGGGATCGAAGTCGATCGAAACGATGATTTCTCCTCAACATCGTCTGCTGCCCTCTATCCTGCCCCTGCGTGGGACACACCGGGCATGAAGAACGTCACCGTTACCGTTACCGATGAAGATGGAGGCATCTCCATTGCTGAACTACGTGTAAACGTCATCAACCAACTGCCTGTTGCGAATTACATCGTCAAGGAATCTGGAGCAACGGGTGCTCCACAAATCGATTTCCTCACGACTGAAGCACAAGTCAATGTACCGTACACATTCGACGGACGAACCAGTTTCGATGTCGATGGAACAACCGGCACGTACAACGATTTAACCTACAATTGGACATTTCCCGATGGAACATTTAGCAACAAAACACTGCCAGCGTATTCCTTCCTTGAACCAGGAGAACAGATTATTCAACTCGTTGTCACGGATGAGAATGGAGAGCAAAGCAGTCCAAAGGTCATCGTTGTGGTTGTAGCCAACCCACTTCCGATTATTCAGTTGCAAATTCTCGATGCATGGGTTGATGGGATGTTGCTCATGGATACGGATGTCTTCCCGGAGAATGGCTTGCCGGATCAATGGTCGAGAACCTTTGATGAAAACGGTGTGAATGTAGCCATACCAGGCGCAATGTTGTATTTTGATTCAAGTGGAACTCGGGATGGTGACCAAAAGTTCGAAGGCAAGTATGTGCCTCTTGAACAGGAATCGCCAGATTGGAACGGATTGCTCGAATACACCTGGGATTTTGGTGACGCAACGCCAATCGTTCACGATCCAATGCCCTGGCACTCCTATGAACGACCGGGATTGTATACTGTAAAACTCACCGTTCGAGATGCCTTTGGGACGGGTGATGTGACAAGAGCTGAATTCAATGTTCATGTGGATTCACCTCCAGAGATCCAAGGAATTGATGTACCGGACGAAATATACGAGGACTTCTCAACGGCGGTCATCGTCAATGTATCAGATGCTGAATCACTCGCAGATCTTGTGTTCTATAGAGACCTTGACGTACTCGATGGCTCCAACTCTGATAGAGATGAAACCATCAGCAATGATTTGATTGTTGAATGGGAGCAAGACATCCTCACCGATGCTGATGGCGATGAAGTCGTTGACAATGATTGGTTTACTTCGACCAATACCCTCGTCACGCTCGCAACCGTGGTTTGGGACGACCCCAAAGATGTGATTATCCGAGTAAGGGTTTGCGACGGGATGGGGCTTTGTGATGAAGCTGAAACGGATGTTACAGTACTTCCCGAACAAGACGCTGACCCCTCCCTCTCAGACTTCAGTTGGGATGAATGGAAGTCGTGGATGTCCGATGCTGGAAGTGACGCTCTCGGATTTATTGCCTTGATTTTGGCAGCTCTTATCCTCGGTTGGCTCGTTATGCGTCAACCGAATGAAATCGAAGAAGAAGCAAAACAGAATGCAGAAACGTATGATGTTGAGCATGCTGATGATGGTGGATTGCTTGGAATGGATCATCACACGCCACCTCCGGCTCCAAAGATTCTGTCGAAACAGGAACGCAGAAACGATGAGAGTGGGTATGTTCGTCCGCTACGTCGACGCGAGTGAACGAATGCCTCAAGAACCTCGTCGTCAACCTCGACACAAGGGGTGATTTGATGTTTCAGCGAAAAGCGGTTCTTCTTGTATCGATTCTTCTCGTTCCACTCATGAGTGGTGCATTTGCACCTTCTTTTGGCAACGTCTCCGCAGCGATTGATGATTGCAAAGGAGATTTATCGCCAATCGTTTGGAATGAAACCATCTCCCGACACGCCGAAGTTCCACACAATAACATGTGGTGGGACTCGTTTTTTGAAGATGATTGGGATGATGATGGACGGCGTGGTAAGAATTCGCCACCTCCGGAGAGCGACTCAAGTAGTGAATCCTACGATCCTCTTCTTTCCCCCGAAGAGTCATGGATGTACCAGAACTATCACTCTGCTACTCCGGTGGAGACATTGACCACGAACATTGCAACAACAATGTTGGTTGGTAACGATAGTGTCGGTACACTACGGGTCAACCTCTCGAGTGCACATCGAACAACAATTTGTGTTGAAATCCAAGGTCTTGTTGGCAATTCAACGGTGCCTGCAAAAGCGGATATTTACCTGATGACCACCTCTCAATATGAGAATTATGAGTGGTCATACGATCGAATGCACAGTGAGGATTTCGAATTTTGGTTTGAGCGTGAAAGTCTGAGCGATGACGAATTTGTTACGGAAGTCTCTCCTGAATGGGCTGCCTTTGATGTAACAGGATGGAAGACATACAGAGATGCCCATGCCTATGAAAATACAGATTCAGTCGTCATGAGCGTTTCATTGGATGGTCCTGAGGTTCACTCGTCGTTGTTTTCTCAACCAACGTATCAGGAATTTTTCATTGTTGTCGATGCTTGGGACAACTCCAGGCGAGGCGATGCAGGCGTACAAAACAAAATTGTTGTAGCAGACGTTGCCATCTCGACAGTTGAACGTTCCATCGTTTTGCCGAACTGGACAGTTTCGATTGTCTTCTTCGTTTTCTTTGCTTCGATCATGATGGCGCCTATCATTATCAACAGGCGCTACATGAGGGCTGGATTGGAACCATCGATTGAAAAAGAGAAACAATTGATGCCTTCACTGAATCAGTGAACGGTCTGGATTCAGTATTCAAGAAGCGTCCAAGCATCTCGCAAGTCTCGAACGTTGATGAGTCCCTTGTCGCTGATTCGATGCTCCATCGAGAGGGTTGCATAGACCATCGAAACGCCGAGTACCGGGGCGTGAATGCGCGCCCAGTCGCCCCCGCTGTTAACGGCCATGACGCTGTAATCGATGCCTTCGCCTTTGAGTTCAATCGCTGCATCAACGATTTGTAGAGCGTCGAGATGGGAGTGAGCTGTTGAGCAGAACTTCACCAAATCTGCTTTGTCGCTGTTCTCACGAATAAAGGATGCGATATCTTCAGAATTTGGTGTTCCGTTGATATCGTGGCTTGAATAAACGATCTTACAACCCTTCTTCTTTGCAGCAGCCAAGAGGCTTCCAAGCGCTTCTTCAGAGATTGAGGATTCAAGGTCGATCCATGTTACACCAGAATCGATGGCATGTTGGAGAATGGTGATTCGTTCCTCCTCTGTACCTGGGAAAAATCCACCTTCACGTGGAGGTCGGAGGGTGAAGATGACTGGGACTGCAATTGAATCCTTCAGTTTCTGAATGGTTTCTTGAGCATCCAAAGAAGATGCATCAGAAATAGGCCATTCTGCTTCCGGTGGCATGACGCTCTTCGGTTCACCCTCCTCTTGTTCAACCATGACAGGATCGGGCTTTGTAAGGTAAAGTCGGTCAAACCGAACTTCAACGAGGTCAGCACCAGCAGTTGAGGCGCGTGCAGCCTCATCGACCATGTCATCAAGGTTCGTGGAGTCGAGGGCTACACAGATGGTCGGTTCAGGCATGATTCAACCGACCTTTGTCTTCTTCTTAACGCTCACGGAAGGGAATCGATGGATTTGAACATGAAAATACCTCGATTTGGAGGGGTGTTTGAACTGGCAAAAACGGCTTACAGAAGACTGTCCATGAGGTACCTTTACATACTCTCGTCGAGCATGTTTAACAGTTAGAAGGAAGGGGCCAAACGACTCGATGCAAATCGGCCGACAGCGACGACATTTTGACTGGATTTGATGATACTATGACCGATGATTATGATGCAGGGAGCATCCAAGTTCTCGAAGGACTTGAAGCTGTTCGAAAAAGACCAGGAATGTACCTTGGAGACCCTCATGATGGGTCTGCCCTCCATCATTGCATTTGGGAAGTGGTTGACAATTCCGTCGACGAGCACCTTGCAGGCCATACAAAACAGATTGACATCGTCCTCAACGACGATCATTCGCTCTCTGTTCGCGATTATGGTCGTGGCATCCCGGTCGGCATCCATGAAGAGTTCGGGATTTCCGCCGCAGAGGTGATCATGACGAAACTCCACGCTGGCGGAAAATTCGACAATAGTTCGTACAAAGTGTCGGGAGGTCTCCACGGTGTAGGTGTTTCAGCCGTCAATGCTGTTTCAGAATGGATGGAGATGACCATTCACCGTGATGGAATCGTATACTTCCAGCGGTATGAAACGGGCATCCCAGTTGAAGACTTGAAAGAAATCGGAACCTGCGATGAAAACGATACAGGAACGCATATTTCCTTCAAGCCGGATTTGACCATTTTCACGAATGTTACCGAATTCAATTTGGAAGAAATCGAAACACGTGTGAGCGAAACGGCTTTCCTCAATGCAGGACTTAAGATTACAATTCTTGACAATCGGGGTGAAGAACCTCATCAAGCCGAGCACCTCTACGAGGGTGGTCTTGCAGAATATGTCGGTCAACTCAACGAACGCAGAGAAGTACTGCATGCTGATGTCATCACAATTGCGGGCGATAAAGACATCGAGAAAGGCCTGGTTGAGGTTGAGGTTGCTTTGCAATGGTCGGACGCATTTAGCGAGTCAATTCGCTGTTACACGAACATCATTCGAAACAAGGATGGCGGAACACATATGTCTGGGCTTCGGACTGCACTCACCAGTTCAGTCAACGCTTATGCGAAGAAGAAAAATCTCCTCAAAGGCGATTCACTTTCTGGGGATGACGTGCGAGAAGGCCTCGCAGCGGTTGTCAGCGTGAAACATCCGGATCCTTCTTTCTCTTCTCAGACCAAGGACAAACTTGTGAGCAGCGAAGTGACAGGAATCGTTCAAACGATTGTCTACGATAAGTTGGGCGAATTCTTCGAAGAAAATCCTGCCGTCGCCAAGCAAATTGTGGAAAAGGCACTTTTAGCTTCTAAAGCACGAGAAGCTGCCCGAAAAGCCCGTGATCTGACTCGCCGTAAGGGTGTTCTCGAAGGAGGTGGTCTGCCTGGTAAACTTGCAGATTGCCAATCAAGAGATCCGAGTGAGTGCGAGGTTTACCTTGTGGAAGGTGATTCTGCAGGTGGTTCAGCGAAAACTGGCCGAGATCGACGCATACAGGCCATTTTACCATTGCGTGGTAAGATTTTGAATGTGGAACGACAAAAGCACAACGCTGCAAAGGTATTCCAAAATCAAGAAATTCAAACGATGATACGTGCGCTAGGAGCTGGAGTTGGAAACAACAGCGAAGATGAGGGCAGTTTCGATCCAGAAAAATTGCGCTACAGCAAGATCATCATTATGACGGATGCCGACGTTGATGGCGCTCACATTCGTACTCTGATGTTGACGTTTCTCTGGCGGTTCATGCGACCCGCCATTGACAAGGGGCATGTCTACATCGCTCAACCTCCATTGTTTCAACTCACCAAAGGTCGAGTGAGCAAATACGCCTTTACTGATGAGGAACGAGACGTAATCCTCCAAGAACTCCGTGGCGATAATCCGAATGCGAAGATTGGCGTTCAACGATACAAGGGTCTCGGTGAAATGAATCCCGAGCAATTGTGGGAGACGACCATGAACCCAGAAACGAGAACGATGCTTAAAGTCACAGTCAAGGATGCAGAGGAAAGCGACCGCATGTTTGAGATTCTCATGGGCGAGGATGTTCCCGACAGAAGAGCGTTCATCGAGCGCCATGCAAAGGAGGTGACCAATCTTGACATCTGAAGAAGAAACAAACGAGACTGGCGATGCTGTTGAGTCTGGCACCGTTTTGAATCGTTCCCTCAACGACGAAATGAAGACCTCGTACATCAATTACGCTATGTCTGTTATCATTGGCCGAGCATTGCCCGATGCTCGAGACGGGCTGAAACCCGTCCATCGACGTGTCCTCTACGGTATGCATGAAGGTGGACACACGGCGGATAAAAAATTCAGCAAATCAGCCCGTTCTGTTGGTGAAGTCATGGGTAAGTACCACCCGCATGGCGATCAATCCATCTACGACACAATGGTTCGCATGGCTCAAGAATTCTCACTCCGTTACCCTTTGGTCGATGGTCAAGGAAACTTCGGTTCAATCGATGGTGATCCTCCGGCAGCAATGCGATATACGGAAAGTAGGCTCGACCGTATCTCAAAGCACATGCTTGAAGATATTGAAAAGAAGACCGTAGATTTCCAACCGAATTTCGATGACTCTGAAATGGAACCAACGGTACTTCCAGCACGTCTTCCGAATCTCCTCCTCAATGGTTCAGATGGTATTGCTGTAGGTATGGCGACTCGCATTCCACCTCACAATTTAACCGAAGTTGCAGGTGCCATCAACCTCCATGTCCAACGCATTCTTGAAGAGGGCGAAGAGAACACAGGCAAGCCCCACGTCTCAATTGATGAGTACATGGAACACATCAAGGGTCCCGATTTCCCAACGGGCGCAACCATTCACGGGATTGATGGCATCATCGATATGTACACTACCGGAAAAGGACGGTTCCATGTTCGTTCACGTTGTGATGTTATCGATGATTCGACTGGAAAGCGCATTATCGTCCATGAGATTCCTTACCAAGTCAAGAAATCGGACATGCTCGTTCACATCGCTGATCTTGTTTCCAAGGGTTCGGTCATAGGTATTCGAGACATTCGGGATGAGTCATCAAAAGAAGGAATTCGTGTCGTCATTGAGGTCAAAAACAATGCAGATCCACACGCTGTCTTGAATCAGCTGTTCAAATCCAGCCGACTTCAAGAATCCTATTCGGCCAATATGATGGGAATTCTTGATGGACGCCCAGTCCTGCTGACGCTCCCGACCATGCTTCATACCTATGTTGGGCACAGAGAATCCGTAATCGAACGTCGGGCGAAGTTTGAGTTGGAAAAAGCCGAAGCCCGTGCGCACATTTTGGAAGGTCTTGTCAAGGCACAAGATCGAATCGATGACGTCATCGCTGTTGGTAAAGCAAGTTCAAGTCGAGAACAATTTGAGGCAGTGCTTCAAGGAACGGAGATTATGCCAGGCATTGCTGTCTTTGATTTCACAGAACCGCAAGCCAAGGCTATCGCTGAGCGCCGCTTGTATCAATTGAGCCGTCTTGATGTTGAGAAGGTGCAGAACGACTACGATGAGTTGAAGATTAAAATCGCTGACTTGAAGGACATCATCGCCTCTCGCGTTCGTCGATTGAACATCCTTATCGCAGAACTTGATGAAATGGTTGAACGACACGGCGATGAACGTCGTTCTGAAATCAATAAGATGCCTCTCTCGATGGATCGAGAAGACCTCATTGAAGAGCGAGCGATTGCGATTACGCTGACCGATGACAACTACATCCGCCACGTACCTGTGGAGACGTTCCGTGTCCAAAACCGAGGTGGAAAAGGTCTCAAAGGGGTGACGACGAAAGACGAAGACTCTCCACAATCCATCATTACGTGCTTTAGCAAAGACCGTCTGTTGATTTTCACCGATCTTGGCCGAGTTTATGGCCTTAAGGCGTGGGAAATTCCGCAAGGGAGTCGGCACAGTCGTGGGACGCACATACGAAACTTGCTAGAAAATTTGCAAGAGGAAGAAAACATTGTCAGTATACTTCCAATTTCAAAGGAATTGGTCGATGAGGTGAGCGAGAAGTGTCTCAAGGTAAAACTTGAGGACGGTGAAAAGCGCCCTCCATCTGGATATTTCCTTCTCTTTGCAACCAAGTTGGGACTCATCAAGAAGACCGATTTGCATGAGTATGTACGCATCAACCGAAATGGAAAGTACGCACTTCGATTTAAACTTGAGAATGATTCGTTGGTTAATGTTCAACAAAGCATTGACAGTGACGATGTTGTCATGATTTCGACGACAGGGTATGCAAGTCGCTTCAACTGTGAATCCATTCGAACGTCGGGTCGCGTCTCTGGCGGAGTTTATGGGATCAAAGTCGCCGATAGAAAAGGTTCTGGCGGCGGATTCGTGGCTGGAATGCTTGCGATGAGCGATCACGATTCACAAATTCTCACGATTTCAAAATACGGCATGGCAAAACGAAGCCGACTCGGTACAGCAGACCGAGTGCCGGACCTCGATCGAGATGGAAATGAGCGTTTTGATGATGATGGAAATCTTAAGGAGATGACGGACGGCTATCGTTCCACAAATCCAGGTGCCAAGGGTGTACGCACGATGAAATTGGATGAGGAATTTTCCGACGAGATTGTCAGTGTACGTCGAATCCCTGATTTGAAGGACAATCTGTTTGTGCTCACGAAGAAAGGTATGATGATTCGACTAGCCGTCGATCAAACGAAAGAAACCTCCGGAAAATCGACCAAAGGTACTCGAATCATGGAATTGCGATCGAAAGACAAAACCTCGCACGATGATGAAATCATCTTCACTGCACGTTTGCCTGCAGAATTGATCGAAGAGGATGAATTTGATGCAATGGATGCCGATGGCGATGGTGTTGTCTCTCGAGAGGAATATGAGGCTGCGCAAGCCGCAAAATCTGATGAAAATCTCGAAGAGGAATGAAACGGCCCTATCGACGAGTTCAAACATGATTCATGACTGGTCGGTATGTGCGGGGGTTTTCCTCGTGGGTGAATTGTTATGGATGAGCGTTCATTGATTTACGATTGGAATACGATTGAATACGAATTTAACAGGAATCCAAACAACCACCCGCATGGTGTTTGGTTTGATGATGAAACCTTGCGTGATGGCCTCCAAAGCCCATCTGCAAGGAACCCCACGATTGAACAGAAAATAGAACTGCTCGATTACATGGAGAAACTCGGTATTCAGAAGGTCGATCTTGGTCTTCCAGGCGCAGGTCCATTCCATGTCGAGCACATAGATGCAATGCTAACGCACATTACTGAGAACGATTACAACATCCGTCCTGGTGCTGCAGTACGAACACTGATGCACGATATCGAACCTCTCGTCGAACTTCAAGAAAAGCACGGCATTCCAATCCAAGCATCAGCCTTCCTCGGAACAAGCCCAATTCGTCAATATGCTGAAGGTTGGACCATGGACAAGCTCCTTTCAACAATGGAAACTGCAGTCTCCTTTGCAGTCGAAAACGATGTGCCTGTGATGTTTGTTACAGAAGATACGACTCGCTCCAATCCTGAAGACATCAAGAAAATCTATCAGCGTGCCATGGAACTTGGTGTTCGTCGAATTTGCGTCTGCGATACCTGTGGCCACGTTACACCAAACGGCGTTAAGAAATTACTCAATTTTATTGATGAAGAGGTCATCAAAGACGGAGGCTATGACCGTCGAGATATCGAAGTCAACTGGCATGGCCATCAAGATCGTGGGTTGGGTGTTGCGAACAACATTGCTGCCGTTGAAGCAGGTGCAGATGTCGTTCATGGTACAGCACTTGGTCTGGGCGAGCGAGCAGGAAATGCACCACTCGATCAAACCTTGGTCAATCTCAAACTTATGGGAGCCATTGATAACGATCTTTCCGTACTTGGTGAATACATGCAAAAGGCGCATGAGTACACTGAGGTTCCTCTCCCACGAAACTATCCTGTGTTTGGTCAAGACGCATTTGAAACAGGAACTGGTGTTCACGCCTCAGCCGTCATTAAGGCCATGAAGAAAGGCGACCATTGGCTTGCTGACCGTGTTTACTCCGGTGTTCCAGCAGGAGAATTCGGTCTTGAACAAGTCATTCGAATCGGTCATATGGCCGGCCGCTCAAACATCATCTGGTGGCTTCAACAACGGAATTATGAGGTCTCTGATGAACTTGTAGCGCATCTCTTTGAAGTTGCAAAATCACAACGAAGATTGATGGACGATTCCGAAGTTGTTGAAGCGATTGAAGCCTTTAATGGTCAATGACTCGCTTACTCTTCCTCAATATCGTTGGCCATCATCAAGGCAACTGGTCGAGTTTTCTCATTCTCATCGAGAATGAGTCGTGCGATAATGATGATTGGAGCACCAATGATTGCTCCAGCAATTCCCCATACCTGAGAAAACAACATCACTGTCAGCAGTAAAACAAACGGAGAAATTCCAATCTTTGAACCTGAGAGATTTGGTTCAACAAACGATCCAAACACTTGTTGGTTTCCAATAAGGAGGGCAATCATAAACAGAGCCATTGCTGGTTCGAGCAAGATAACTCCGATGATGACTGGAGGTATTGTAGCGAAAAGAGCACCCAAGATTGGAATAAAATCCAACAAAAAGCACAAAATTCCAAACAAAAACCAACCAGGGATGTCAAAGCCATAGAGGATAATGGCCATGACGAGAGCTTGTCCTGCACTGCAGGTCACTTTTGAGACAACATACGATTGGATTGATTCCGTAGATTCGCTGACAATTTTCTTCGCTCTCTCGTAGGAATTTGGAAACGCTGCTCCGAATCGTTGTGCGATTGTGTGCTCTTCCAAGACAATGAACATAAGGAAAATCAAAACGGTAATCATCGTGCCAAAGAATCCGCTCAAAGTGCCTAAGATGCCGAGTACAAAAGCCTCGATATTGCTCGGTGATGCAACACTGGCAAGAAGTTCAGCATCTGAAAAAATGACCTCAAGTCCGTAAAGATTCGAATCTGCTAAGTTCGCTCTCTTTTCCTCAAATGCTTCCGTGATCCTTGGCACTTCTCCGATAAAGTCTGAAAGATTGTCGTACAGAAACAGCGACGTGAAGTAGACTGTAACAATAAACGTCAGAAGAACTGTACCATACGAAACAAACCGATTCCCAACCTTCTCATAGATGAATTGTTCAGGCGGCTTAATCATAAAGAAAAGCAAGACTGCAATGGCTAATGGCATTAAAATGGATTGCAAATGGATCATTGCGAGATAGACAACCAAACCAACGATAGCAACACTCGCAGCCGTCGTTCGCTTCGAATCGATACCAACCTTCGATAATTCTTCCATGACGGTATTTCTGATAGTATCCATCTAAGGTTTGTCCCAAATCATCTGTTCAAATGTTGATTTTTGGAAGGATTTTTCTTTTACGGCATCTGAATCAGTGGGTTTTTGCAATGATCGTGTGATTCGTTAGAATAAAGGTTGAATCAACGATTGATTTAATCAAAAAAAGAGAGGATGGTCGCTATGGTTTTCGGAAGTGCCATTAATGCAAACATGACGAGTAGAATCGTGAAGAGTTGTTTTGAAGTCATCTCATCTTCCTTACCTTCCTCTTTCATTTTCTTTGAACGTTTCATCTCATAGAATACAGCCCAAACAATGAACAAAACGAAAGCAATTACTCCAATGATTGGTATAATGACAATTCCAACAATAGCCGCACCTTCATTTGACATTGGTTGATTGTGCTATCTCCAACATATAGTCATGATTACATTGTAGAGTCATGTAGGTTCGAATCAGAGGAGCCCACTGATGAGACGGGTCATCAGACCGTACCCACTGATGACCCATCGCGTCAGAGGGGACCCCTCTGATTCGTTTACTACAATTTCTTGGTAAATGTTTAATCAAATGTGATGTAAGCCTAGCACATGAAGACTGACAAATTGTTCGTACTTTTGCTCGTGATTTTGCTACCCCTGACTGGATGTATCGATGTTTCAGATAATGCTGAAGCCGATGAAAATGATGATGTTGTTGCACAGAATAATCCGCCCGTTATTTACGGCATGGCTAGGTTCGCAGATTACTATGATTATGATACATCAACCCTTCATGAGGATGTAATCACAATTCAAGCCATGGCAAAGGATTTCGATGGCGTAGTTGTTGACTTAGGAGTTGATGTTGACCTCGATGGAGTAATCGATTTTAACGCAAACGATATTGAAAATTACACTCTGGAGATGGTCTCTAATGGATCTGATTGGATGAATCCTGTTCCTTGGAATCCTTCTGGATTTACAATGGATGTTGAGTATTGCTATCAATGGCTTTCCCTTATCGCATTAGATGATGATGGGGCAATGGATATTGAACCATTCAAAGCGGTTTTCGAGTGGAACGATGAAACAGAAACTTGCTCGAATGAAGTAAACTAATTATGTTCTATGCCAAATTCTGTTTCCCCAATTCGATGGAGGGGTGAATTTGAGCCTCTCCTTGTGGAATTCGTTCTGAATGGTTCTTGATACGCCTGTGCCATACCAATTGCCACCTTTCTTACCCTTGATGCCTTGTCTGTTGAGGGTTCTTGCTACGGCAGAATAGGACAATCCGTTGTCGCTCGTTTGCCACACCATGTAGTCAATGATGTTCTGCTCATTCCAATTCGGTTTGAGTGAACCGTTCTCATCCACGTCCCATCCGTAAATGGCATCGGTGAACTTCTTGTGAGAGGATTTGAGTTGATTCATCCCGACCTGGGTCCTCTCTGAAATGAGTCCTCTCTCCATCTCAGCAAGCCCTGCCATGACAATAAGGAAGAATCTCCCGAATGAAGAACTCGTATCGAGGGCTTCGCCATTGAGGTCGATGATGTGCAAGGAGATGCCAGCATTCGCTAATTCATCCACCGTTAGCAGTGCATCGGGAACAAGCCTG